>Ga0105162_1000001_pt1 | contig 312564 bp, 324 predicted proteins | sample JNZ201metaG_FD_81532 | JGI IMG/M metagenome (GOLD analysis project Ga0105162, IMG submission 81532) | Hot spring microbial communities from Jinze hot spring, China to study Microbial Dark Matter (Phase II) - JNZ 20120812A | ecosystem: Environmental > Aquatic > Thermal springs > Hot (42-90C) >...
ACTCTGAGGAGAAGTCCATAGAATCGCAGAGCCAGTGACTCACCATTATGGGCACAAGCCTCCTCTAAACAGCATACGGTCTCATGTGTCTAAGGGTTGTAGGAATAAGAGCCTCGGGCGGGATTCGAACCCGCGACCGCCGGCTTACCAAGCCGGCGCCCCACCAGCTAGGCTACCGAGGCCACCATAAAAAGCAGGGTCGAAAATTATTAGTTTTATCGTTGATACCACAAAAACAATTTATAAATGTGCTGAAGTAAAAAGCTTATTCAGGGGGCGTGGCCCAGAGGAGCGGCATTCTCCGGGGAGCAAGGTCTACGGCGCCGGGCTCCAGATCTCATGAAACGAGTCGGATGCAGAGACCCGGAGACCGCCGGTTCGAATCCGGCCGCCCCCATTTTGCTATTATATTGAAGAATTCATGCAGTAAAATTCGAAAGGTGTGATCGCCACACTTATTAGAACTGCAGCACCAATCTTATAGCGACGAGTAAGAGCGTAAGACCTAGTAACCTCTTGATCTTCACGTCGCCTATACGGTTGGATATACGCGCACCCACTTGGGCACCAAATATGCCACCTAAGCCTAAGAGAACGGCATACTCAAAGCATATGTTGTTTAACGCGGAATGTGTAAGGGAGCCGAATAGCGTTGTGAACACGAGTATAAAATGCGATGTGGCAGTTGCAACGTGGACAGGTATGTCGAGTACGTGTATCATGATGGGGACGTGTAGCACGCCACCGCCAATACCGAAGATGCTGGATGCAAAACCTGCTATGAAGCTCGTTACGAGTCCTAAGGGCACGTTAACAGAATATATGTAGACCTTGCCATTGGAATCGACTATCTTCCTTCCATATCCTCCAGTCTTTACGGTGCTGGACTGACCTGTATGTTTGAGTAGAAGGTAAAGCGATGCCCAAACCAAAAGGGCCGCAAAGATTAACCTAAACGTGAAGGACCCAAGATATCCTGCCGAATACGCACCTAAGATCGCGCCTGGAATCGTAGGAATCGTGAGTATGAGTCCAAGCCTAACATCGACCCTTCTTAACCTCAAGTATGAAATGCTTCCGGAAAGAACGTTTAAGAAAACGAAAAACAAGCTCGTCCCGACAGCCACTTTAGGCTCGAAGCCGTATAGCAATATCAGAGTTGGAACAAGATACGCTCCGCCACCTATTCCTATCAGCGTCCCCAATCCGCCTATCCCGAAACCAAGAGCTATTAGTACCAGACCCTCGTACCACAACATTCTCAAACACCTAAAACTTCACATGTGCGACGGGTGAAAAAGGGACTCCGTTTTTCTTTGTCCAACATGATCGCCTTGTTATTTACGGCAATCTTGATAATGATTTAAATATATCTTCAGGCGGGATAAAATTTTGAACATTAAGACGGTAAAATAGCGAATATATGTGAGCTTGTATGCCTCAGAGAACGTCCGCAAACCTTAAAAACAAGATGTGGTCGTAGTTTTCAATACGGTGGGTTAATATGGTCTATCCGGGTATATTATCAGTTGAAGAAGAGGAGGAATTCGAAGAAGAGTTTGAGGAGGAATTTGAGGAAGAAGAGTTTGAAGAGGAGGAAGAATTCGAAGAGGAAGAGTTTGAGGAAGAAGAAGAGTTTTAACGCTTGACGGTAACTGGTTAGTTTTCCGTTACTAACCTTTTATTTATGCGCTTTTCTTAAATTCTACCACACTTATTTCTTCGAAGAACAGCCTAACGGATTTGAGCATTTTGTGGTCGAGTTTTAGCCTTGAGGCTGCCCTCCACAACTTTCCTAAATCGGAAACGCTCGAAACTACCAACAGGACCCTACCGGAACGTGAAAGCACGTGACGGGCTTGGTTTAAGAACTCTATCGATATTTCCACACCATGTTTACCACCGAATACTGAAGCGTCCTTTAAGCATTCGTCGGGAAGGTACGGAGGGTTAAAAACGATGAGGTCAAAACCAGAACCTTCCCTGAAGGGTGAGAGGAGGTTGCAACAAACCACATCGGTGTTGGTCCTTTGACCGTGTTTACGGAGTCGTTTTAGCGTAGCATAACATGAGTTCAGATCTATGTCCGTAGCTATCACATAATCGGACTTATATGTCAACATTGCAGAGACCAGACCACTACCAGAACCTACTTCCACCGCCTTTTTAACATAGGGCACATCCTTAATGGCATCCATTAGTAAGAAAGTATCCTCCGAAGGCAGGTATACCTCATTCATGGATAAACCCTTGCGGGCGTCCTTGGAAATAGCGTTACGCTCCTGATGTGCACCATGCCGAGCAGCCACCAAAGCATCCTCTCTAAGCCGAGACCGAAGCCGCTATGCGGTATTGACCCGTACTTTCTTAAATCCAAGTACCATTCATAGTCTGAGGGGTTAAGACCAGCCTCTTTGATTCGCTGGACAAGTAGCTCGTAATCATGAATCCTTTGACCTCCGCCAACTATCTCACCATAACCTCCGGGTGCTAAAAGGTCAGCGCTGAGCGTGACCCTCGGATCTGATGGGTCAGGCATATGGTAGAAGGCCTTTGCCTCTTTGGGGTAATGGGTGACGAAAAAGGGCTTGTTGAATTCCTTAGACAGCTCCCTTTCTTCGTCTGCCCCAAAATCTTGTCCCCATTCTATGTTGAAACCCTTCCTCCTTAGAATTTCTAGAGCTTCGGCATATTTTATTCTGGGGTATGGAGGTTCCGCGACCGAGGGGTTTATACTCTTCCCTAAAATCTTGAGGTAGGGTCCAGCAGACTCCGCTAGCGCCTTAACAGTGTCGCCGACAAGTCTCTCAACAACTGCCATCATGTCTTCTAGCGTCGCGTTGGCCATCTCGGCCTCAACGTGCCAAAACTCGGTCAGGTGCCTTCTAGTCCTGCTGAGCTCGGCCCTAAAGCTAGGCTGTATCGTGTAAACCTTCTCTAATCCGAATATTGCCGCCTCTTGATAGAATTGGACGCTCTGGGTCAAGTAGACGTTCCTGCCAAAGTAATCTACCTTAAAAAGCGTAGCACCGCCCTCGACGGCGGCCGTTATGAACGTAGGACAGTGGATCTCGGTAAACCCGTTCTTCCTAAACCATTCGTGGATGAGTCCGGTCAGCAAGGAGCGTATCTTCATTACTGCGGTAACCTTGGGACTCCTGAGGTGCAGGTGTCTATTGTCTAGTAAGAACTTAACGCTGGCACCGGGCTTTATGGGAAACTCAGCTATTGATTTACCTATGACCTTGAATGACCTGCAGTGTATTTCAGTTCCACCTGGCGCCCTCGGGTCCTTTTTTATGATACCTGTTATTACGACCGACGATTCCCTTGTAACGTCCAGGGCTTCCTTAAAGCTATCCTCCTCGGCAAATCCACGCTTCACTGTAACCTGTATTGTTCCTGTGGAGTCCCTAAGCTCCAGAAAAACCAACCCTCCATGCACCCGCTTGTTCCTGACCCAACCAAATAGCTCAGCTTCCTCATTCTCCGGCGCTTCGAAGGCTTCGGCAACGTGTAACCTTCTGGCCAATTTAGACACCTCCTCTAATGTTTAAGGCATGCTTTGAACGTTCCGGCAAAGCCTATAATACTTGGGACCCCTCCTTTACATCCCTTTCGGGAATTATCGGCGCTATGATGTCTTCCGACTCGGCAGCCGCTAATATCATGCATTCGGATACCTCGCCCCTAACGGTCTTTGGCTTGAGGTTCACCAAGAACACGAACTTCTTATTGATGAAGTGCTCTGGTTCGTATATGTGACCAAGGCCGGTTATTGCCCTTTTCTTGAAGGAGCCGAAATTGACGAGTAATTTTATAAGTCTGTCGGTCCCGACCACCCTTTCCGCATGTTCAACCAGGCCCACCCTAATGTCGAACCTTTTAAACTCTGATATGTCAACCTGCGACAACTGACTTCGAGCATCCAAATTCTAAATCACTTAAAAAGATTACCTAGCATAACAACTTCAGCGCTTTACTTTAACGTGTCGCTGTATTGTTACAAAATTCGAAAAATTTTTATAACAATAAATTTGTATAAAGATTGTGAATAAGTATGCCAAAGAAGAAGGCTAAGAAGACAAAAGCAAAGACAAAGACGAAGAAGAAAAAGGCTAAGAAGACCGAGGAGGAGAAGGCACCAGAAGCTCCCGCCCCTGAAGGGGGATAACTTGACTTAAAGAATCTTAGAGACGTTAAAACCCTAAAGCCGCCCCTTAATATTTTTACTTTTTTTTGTAGATTAGGTCTTCAGACGACTGCTGTCTCTTTGCGTGTTAAGAGAGTTGACGACAGGAACCCAAATACGCTTGAAAATGCCAAGACCACTAGATACGGTACCATAAGGTTGAGCGGTTGGGGCGGTATGAGGTTTTCTATGAACGTGTTCACCTTAACCAACCAAAATTGAGGGCCATAAACATCCGCAAAAACCACGCCCGTCAAGCCAAGCCATGATAAGATAATGGACGAAGGCATTAACAACGATAGCTTTACGGAGGAAGAGAGTTTTCCAGCTACTAATCCGGCGAGTGCGGATGCGACCGCCCATATCATGAAACACACCAGACCCTCACTACTGCTTATAAAACCCGTGGATAGAGGTAGCAAGAGTGCTGTGTATGCCTGAAGCAGCAACGAGAGTACTAAAAGCTGGAAATTCTCGGGCTCTGGCCATGATGGGCTATGACCCGTAAACAAGACGACAGACGCTAAGGTAAGCGTCGCCATACCAATGATGAAACCTGCAATCAGTCTAGCCATACCACCCGACCTGGTGGTTAGCCTATCATAAACCTTCCTTTAAACGCGCATAAAGCAGATTCCGAGCAGGCAGTCCCCCGTATTATGCGGGTAATGTTAAGCAAGATTTTTATACTAAGTATTTTGTGCTAAACGTGGTATGCAGATAGCCTATGTATTACTGACTGTGGAGCCCGGATACGAGGACGAAACATTAGCTGAGCTAAAACAAATAACCAATGTAAAGGAGGCTTGTAGGGTATACGGAGTTTACGACATAGTGGTCAGAATAGAGGCTGAGGACCATGAGAAACTTAGGACGATGATATCCAGGATAAGACACATCCAAAGAATTAGGTCGACTACCACGCTCATAGTCTGGGAGTGAGCTGCCAATCTCTCCCTCTATTAGAACACGCAATATCCGAAGTTTATCCATCCTTCCTGTAAAAACAGGGAGTAGCTTGACGGGGCTAATGTTATAAAGTGGAGCTTTAAAGTTTGGGTCTGATGTTTGGTTTAGCGCTTTCTTTTCCTGCTATCCTCGCGTTAAGGTTCTGATTAAAAGTTATTAAACTACTAACTTTTGATTAAAAACGATGAGATTTGAAGTAACTTCGACAAATTTAGAGGATGTAGAAGCAGATTCTCTTATCATCCAGTTCTTTGAGACTACTGAAGTTCCGGAGGCAATACTTACACTACCCGAGAGTATCAAAGAAGAGGTAGCACCACCTATCGGGACGGGTGGTTTTAAGGCTAAACTTGGTCAAGTGTTACCAGTATATCCAAAATCGGCAGGCTCGATCCGTTGCTTTCTGCTATTGGGTCTGGGAAGCAAGCAGGATTTTAGTCTAGAGGCTATAAGACAAGCTCATGGTTATGCGGCCCTGAAGGTCAAGGAGCTAGGTAGCAGGAGCGTAGCTGTGCCCATACTCAGCATACCTCCCTATACCGCTCCCGAGATAACTGCAAGCGTCGTCGAGGCGATAAGTCTGGCTTTTTACAAATTTGACAAGTACAAGTCAAAGGTCGAGGATGGCAAGTATCCGGAGCTCGTCAGGCTCGTAGTGGACTCAGATATGAAAGGCATGTGCGACGCTGCGGCACGGGAGGCCACCATAGTCTCGGAGGCCGTAAAGCTTGCGAGGGACATAGCAAACATGCCGAGCAGCGACATCCCGCCCAAAAGGATGGCGGAGATAGCGACCGAGGTCGGTATGGCGAGCGGCTTCTCTACCAAGGTCTTCGAGATGGAGGTTCTTGAGAGGATGGGCATGAAAGGCATAGTTAGCGTCGGAAAAGGCAGCTCCAACCCGCCAGTCTTGATAGTCATGAAGTATGACGGGGGTGGCGATACCTACGCAGTTGTAGGGAAGGGAGTAGTGTTCGACAGCGGTGGCATATCCATAAAACCGTCGGAAAAGATGGAAGAAATGAAGTACGATAAATCTGGCGCGGCCGCAGTCATAGCGCTCATGAAGGCAGTAGCCGAGCTTAAACTTCCCATAAGGTTGATAGGCATAGTGCCGGTCGTCGAAAACCTGCCGAGTGGTAATGCGCTTAAGCCTGGAGACATTATTAAGTTTAGAAACGGAAAGACGGCAGAAATCATAAGCACAGATGCAGAGGGTAGGCTCATACTTGCAGATGCTCTTGCTTATGCGTCCGAGATGAAACCAAAAGCGATAATAGATCTGGCAACGCTAACTGGTGCCTGCGTCATAGCCCTCGGAACGCATGCGAGCGGTTTATTCAGCAACAACGATGGGTTGGCTGATAGGCTTATAAAGGCAGGAGAAAAGACCGGAGAGAGGCTTTGGAGGCTTCCGCTCTGGAAAGAGTACTTCGAGCAGATAAAGAGCGATGTGGCAGATATGAAGAACGTCGGCGGTAGACCTGCTGGCGCGATAACCGCGGCGGCCTTCTTGATGAACTTCGTGGATAGTAACATACCCTGGGCCCATATAGACATAGCGGGGACTGCATGGACCCAAGAATCGTCACCTGAGAAGAGTTACATACCGAAGGGTGCTACGGGCGTCGGCGTTAGGTTGCTCGTGGAATTTTTAAAGTCAGAAATTAAGCAGGGTCAAGTCTCGCTTGCTGGGAACGCCAATACTTAAATTATACCAAGGACCTATTGGCTTCTGTTCAGTAAAAAGCCGTGTTTAGGTACTTGGATTTGTATCCGTAGGTGGGTCGGTATTGCCTAGGGTCGCGGTTATAGATTATGATTTCTGCCAGCCGACAAAATGCGGCCAGCCTTGCATATCGTTCTGCCCACCCGTGAGAAACAAGATAGAGGCGATCAAGCTCGGCGATAAGGGATTTCCAGTAATAAACGAAATACTGTGTATCGGGTGCGGCATATGCCTCGACCCGAACGCACCAGTGATAACAGATGCTGGCTTAAAGCCCATTAAGGAAATAAGAGCGGGCAATATGGTACTCACCCATAAAGGAAGGTTTAAGACAGTTATCTCGAAAAGCGTCAGGCTGTATACTGGGCCCCTTTATAAGGTAAGGGTTCGCGGCATACCGGACGTGGTAACGCTAACCGAGGAACATCCGCTACTCGTCGCCTCGAAAGGTCGAGAAGAGAACGATTTTACGTTTACGTGGAAAACCCCGCCTGAGCTGAAAGAAGGTGATTATCTTTGTGTTCCGATAATCATGGGCGACTGTGGTTTAGAAGAGCCTATCGTTACCGCCTCGGATGGATCAGCTCAATTGTTATCCCTTCAGTTAACGTTTGAGCTCGGCATGGTATTCGGCTACTACCTTGCTAGAGGAACCTTGGAGCATGGAAAAATCGTATTTAGGTTCGATGAAGAGGGGTTGACTAAGAAGGCCGAAGGATTTCTGGAGAAATGTTTTGGCGTGAAAACAATACGGGAGGGTTCAAACTCGTTCGCCGTCAGCTCAGAGTCGCTGGCCAACCTGCTCCACAGCCTTCTCGGAGATTCTGAAGATTCTAAGAGGGTGCCGGCGAGCCTTCTATCGGCACCTTTAGACTTCTTAAGGGGTTTCATCTCGGGATTCATGGAAGCCAAGGGTTGTCGTGAGATCCCATGCAACTCAACGAACGACGCATACATCTTAAAGTTGATGGGGGCTAGGGTCGGCTTACCGCTGTCAATAAACAAGGTTGCCAACGAGTACGTGATTTCGATTGGTGACGGCAGAGAAAGCATATCATCGCAGGGTTACCAACTACATCCAATAGACTCAGTGAGTGTTGAGTGTGTAAAGGATTACTTGGTAATGAACTTGGAGGTCAAGGACGACGAGACATACAACGTAGCAGGGCTTGTAGTCCACAACTGCGTTAAGAAGTGTCCCTTCAAGGCCATCACGATAGTTAACCTAAGCGAAGAACTCGGTAAGGACCTAACGCATCAATACGGCGTGAATTCATTCAGGCTTTACAGGCTTCCGTACCTGGAGCAGGGGAAGGTCGTCGGCATAATAGGAAAGAACGGCATAGGCAAAACCACTGCGTTACAGATACTTGCGGGCCGAATCGTTCCTAATCTGGGCAAGCTTGATGGAGAGGTATCTTTACACGAAGTTGCTAAAGTGTTCAGGGGTTCATTGATACAGGATTACTTGACGAAGCTTGCCAACGGTAACGTGAAAATCTCGTATAAGCCGCAATACATCGATATGATACCAAAGGTCGTTAAGGGTAAAGTGGGTACGATTTTATCAAAGATGGGGCCCGAAGAACGTGTTAACAAGCTAGTAGACATACTGGAGCTCCGTAACCTGTTGGACAGGGATGTTTCTGTGCTTAGTGGTGGTGAGCTCCAACGTCTTGCGATAGCGGCTTGTCTTGCGAAGGACGCTAATACTTTCATCTTAGACGAGCCGACAAGTTTTCTCGACATCAAGCAAAGGTTCAGAGCCGCCTCGGCAATTAGAGATGCATCACATGAGGGTATGGTTCTCGTATCCGACCACGACCTCGCTGTTCTCGATTACACATCGGACAAGATCTTCGTGTTTTACGGCGAACCCGGAGTATACGGTATCGTCGCAGGCCCTTACGGTGTTAGGGAGGGCATAAACATATTCATAGAAGGATACATACCAGACGAGAACGTAAGGTTTAGAAGCGAAAGAATATCGTTCCAGTTAAAGCCTCCAACGGAAACTTATGAAGAAGGTTATTTGACGCTTTGCTGGCCCAGCATGACGAAAACCTATGATGTCTTTAAGCTGGAGGTCGAGGAGGGGTGCATATATCCGGGCGAGGTAATCGGTATAGTTGGTCCGAACGGTATAGGCAAGACAACATTCATAAAGATATTGGCAGGTATCGAAAAGGCGGACAGAGAGTTTCAACTGCCTTACAGGACGATAAGCTACAAGCCCCAGTACCCAGAGGTAAAGGACGAGAATGTTGAAGCCGTTCTTAGGGAGGCGGCCGGGAGCAAGTTCGATACCGACCTTTACCAGTCAGAGCTGATTAGACCGTTAGGTTTGCACAAGCTACTTGAAAGGGAAGTTAAAGAGCTGAGTGGTGGCGAGCTTCAGAAGGTTGCGATAGCGGAGGCTCTTTCAAAGGATGCCGAAATTTACCTGATAGACGAGCCGAGCGCCTACTTGGACGTTGAGGAAAGATATACAATTGCAAAGTTGTTAAAGAGGATAACACGTGAAAGGAAGGCCTACACCTTCCTCGTCGAACACGACCTCATGGTGTTGGACTTTGCATCGAGCAGACTAATGGTCTTCTCGGGCGAGCCTGGTATCAACGGACGTGCCAGCAAGCCCATGGATCTTAGGTCAGGGTTCAACGCTTTTCTAAAAGAGATGGGTGTCACTTTCAGGAGAGACCACCAGACATTTAGGCCAAGGGCAAACAAACCTGACTCTAGGTTGGACAGGCAACAAAAGGCAATGGGAGAGTATTACTACCCAGTGCCGACGTCCGAATTATAAATTTTTTCAATGATAAGAAAAATTAAATATTTTTAAGTTTAGAGTTGAAACATGACAGGCGAACATCTACCATACTATGTTGAGTTTCTTACAATGGATGACTTAGACCTAACGGGAAAGACGGTATTCCTCAGAGCGGACATAAATTCGCCCGTAGACCCAAACACCGGTCATCTGCTCAATACAATAAGAATAAGGGAGGCGGCAATGACTATAAGGGAGCTATCAAGCTCGAAGGTCGTCGTAGGTTCGCATCAAGGTAGAGTCGGGAGTTATGACTTTGTATCGCTTAGAGAGCACGCAGAAATTCTAAAAGGTTACGTCGGAAGGAACGTGAGGTTCATAGATGACGTTATCGGGCCGGCGGCGAGGGAAGCGATAAAAAACCTGAAACAGGGAGATGTTCTCGTTTTGGATAATCTAAGGTTCGTCGCAGAAGAAAACTTTGAGTTTAGCATAGAAGAGGCGTCAAAAACCCACATGATTAAGACACTTAAAGATTACTTCGATGTATGTATTCTTGATGCTTTTCCGGCGGCTCATAGAGCTAACCCATCAATCGTGGGGTTTGTTGAAGTTTTACCAACATGTGCCGGAAGGCTGCTTACGCAAGAAGTAAGATCGCTCGTATCCGTCCTACAGAAACTAAAACCACCTATAACGCTGGTTTTGGGAGGTGCAAAGGTCTCCGATAGACTCGAGTCATTAGAAGCCATAATGAACAGCCACAGGGTTGATAAAATTCTACCCTGCGGACTACTCGGCGTTATCTTCTTGAAGGCGGCCAAGGATTTGGACGTGCCGACTGGCATTAAGGATGAAGAGAAGTATGTTAAGAAAGCAGAAAAACTTCTCTCGGATTTTGCGGAAGCTCTCGTTCTTCCCGAAGATTTTGCGATCGAGGTGGACGGTAAAAGGAAGGAGCTCACGATCTCCCAGTTTAATTCTGAAAAGCCCGTGTTGGACATAGGGATGAAGACCGTATCAAAGTATGCAGAAGTTATCAGGAATTCTGGAACCGTCATCGTGAGCGGGCCGCCGGGTGCCTACGAGAAGAAGAACTTTGACATAGGTACTAAAACGTTATTTACAGAGCTTGCTAATTCGAAGGCTTTATCCATCGCAAGCGGAGCCCACACATTAACGGCGCTTGAGTTGTTTGGCCTAAGGGACAAAATTACCCACGTAACTTCAGCTGGTGGCGCTCTAATCAAGTTCTTGGCGGGCAAGAAGTTGCCGCTGTTTGAGGCGCTGAAGAGGGCGACAGAAAAATGGAGAGCTTTTAAGTAGAGCGACGTCCAGTTTTATGGGGCGTATCAATATGACCATCAAGATGGGTATAAACGGTTTTGGTAGAATAGGGCGCGGATTCTTTAGGGCAGCGCTTAAGGACAAAGAATTTTCAAATTTGATAGAAATCGTAGCAGTGAACGATATAACCGATTCAAGGACATTGGCTCATCTACTCAAGTACGACTCCGTTTTTGGAAAATTCGATGCTGAGGTTAAGGCCGAAGACGATGTGATACTCGTATCCGGTAAGAGGATTAAGGTTTACTCTGAAAAAGACCCGGAAAGGCTTCCGTGGAAGGAGTTGGGCGTGGAGCTCGTGCTGGAGTCCACAGGACTCTTCACGGATAGGGCGGGCGCTGAGAAGCACATTAGGGCCGGTGCAAAAAAGGTCATAGTATCGGCTCCGGCGAAAGATCCGGACATCACATTGGTTTTAGGTGTAAATGAGCGTGCTTACGACCCAGCAAAACATAACATCATAAGCATGGCATCCTGTACGACCAACTGCCTAGCGCCAATAGTTAAGGTGTTGGATGAAAAATTTGGCGTCGAGTATGGACTCATGACCACGTGTCATGCTTATACAAACGACCAAAGGTTGCTCGACCTGCCCCACAGAGATTTGAGAAGGGCAAGGGCTGCATGCCTCTCCATAATACCCACAACGACGGGTGCTGCCAGAGCTATAGGAGACGTAATACCCATAATGAAAGGAAAGTTGGACGGACTGGCTTTGAGGGTCCCTGTTCCCAACGGTTCTATAAACGACCTAGTGGTGTTGTTGAAGAAAGACGTTACAAAAGAGGAGGTGAACGCCGCTCTGAAAGAGGCTGCTGAGGGTAGGCTTAAGGGCATAATGGCATACACGGAGGAGCCCATAGTCTCCGTCGATATAATCGGAGACAGTCATTCAGCAATAGTTGACGGGCTAAGCACGATGGTCGTGGGCGGCAGGTTAGTAAAGATCCTCGCATGGTACGACAACGAGTGGGGCTTTTCGTGCAGGCTGGTCGAGTTAAGCAAGCTCATTGCCAAGACCTTTAAGGGTTAAGAGGCTAGAGTTTTATAGCTGAGTCTAACCTCTTTTCTTTTATACGTGGTAGGGTTGACGAAGCTTAGTTATGAGGATAAGCTAAAAGAATTGGGTTATTCGCTACCGGAACCACCCAAACCCATCGCATCGTACGTTCCGAGCGTAAGGGTGGGCAAGCTGCTCTTCGTGAGTGGCGTCATACCACTAGTAAACGACAGGCTGCTGTACGCTGGCAAGCTGGGCAGAGAGGTTACAGTGGAGCAGGGATACGAGGCGGCTAGAGTTGCTGCGTTGAATGCCCTTTCTATCATAAAATCCTCACTCGGTAGTCTCGAAAAAGTGAGGAGGATTGTGAAGCTAGTTGGTTACGTGGCTTCAGCGGAAGGTTTTAGTGAGCAGCCGAAGATCGTCAACGGCGCTTCAGACCTCTTAATACAAGTGTTCGGTGAGAGAGGGAAGCATTCGAGGGTCGCGGTTGGTGTCATAGAGTTACCGAGGGGTGCTCCGGTAGAGATCGAGATGATAGTTCAAACAAAATAAGGTAGTGACAACATGCCCAAGCAAAAGCTGATAGTTTTCGATATAGACGGAACGCTCTACAGAAGCGACGATTACGAGAGGGAACTCCATAAAGAGATCGTGGAGCTGCTTGCTGAGAAACTTGGCTGTAGCACCGAGGAGGTTAAAGCCAAGCTCAGGGCTTTGAGGAAGGAAACTCCGAGCATAAGCTGGTGCTTGATAAAGCTCGGGATAAACCTGAAGGAGTTTTATGAAGAGCTTGCTAGAAGGGCAAACCCCTCAAAGTACATAAGGGAGGCGAAAGATGTCAAGGCTTTGCTGGGAAAGCTCAAGGAGGCCGGATTCAAACTTGCAGCACACACAAATTCCGGTAGAGCGCTTGCCCTTAAGGTGCTCGGGGCCCTTGGGATAAACCCCTCGATGTTTGATATAATGGTCACGAGTGACGATGCAGAACCGAAACCTTCCCCTGACGGCTACCTGAAGATTCTAGGACTTGCGGGCATAACCGCTGAAGAGGCCGTATACGTCGGCGACCGCTACGACGTCGACTTGAAGCCTGCGAAGAAGCTCGGCATTAGGACAGTCATCGTAGGAAAAGGCATAACCCCAAAGGACGTGGACTTCAAAGTTGAAAACATCCTCGAGATCGAAGACCTATTTCTGAAGACACAAGGATAAGGCTTGTGTCGAGTAGTTGTGAATTCTTCAAATTCAAGTATAAAAGGAGCAGATGTGGAATAGTATTATTTTGAGCAGAAAGTCTGGGATGTAAACTCATGAAAGCAGATTCTGACGTGCTAAAAAGGTTCATATCCGAATTGGAAAAGCTAGGAGCGACCGCCGAACTTCTTGAAACACGTACACAAGTCGTTAAACATCTTTCAGATTTCGTAAGGGAAAAAGGGGCAAAGATGGTGCTCGCATACGGTCTGGAGCGCATGCTGTCTTCTGAACTCTCAAAGGCCATAACATCGATGGGCATATCCTACTTTGATATAAACGATGTCGATAGACGGGACCTTCGTAAACTCCTTGAAAGAGCCGATATAGGCATAACGGGTGCCGACTTAGCAGTCGCCGAGACCGGCTCGCTCATCATAACGAGCGAAAACGATGCGGCGAGGCTCTTATCCTGCTTACCGCCGATCCACGTCGCAATACTTCCAAGGGAAAACATACTTGATAGCTTCTTGGATCTTGCCGAATGGCTTAGAAAGATGCAGGGTACAAGTAAGCGCACGGTATCCGTGATCACCGGACCGAGCAGGACAGCTGACATAGAGCTCGAGATAGTGTTGGGCGTCCATGGACCTTGTGAACTTCACGTCATAATCTTAGGAGGTGCGTTGAGTGAAGGGTAGAAACTTAATCGCTGAGGTTTCAGAGGCGCTGAAGAACAAGAGTCAGATCGAGAACCTAAGGACCTCAATGTTGTGTATGAGGGACAAAAGAGACGCTGCCATGGCAGGATACAGTGAGAAGGAATTGGCTGAGTTAAGAAACATAAGGCAGGCATCGCTAAGCTCACTCAACGAAAGTATCAAGATGCTTAAGGACAAGCTCGAAGAAAACGGTTGCGGTTTTTACTTCGCTAAAACTGCCAAAGATGCGTGCGAGTATGTTGTCAACGTAGCAAAGACAAGGGGCGTTAAAAGAATCGTTAAGGCGAAGTCCATGACGACGGAGGAGATAGAGCTGAACAAGAGGCTCGTGGCCGAAGGTTTCGAGGTGATAGAGACAGATCTGGGCGAATGGTTGGTTCAGTTAGCTGGACAGAAGCCGTCGCATCTGACGGCACCGGCTATACACCTTTCAAGGTACGAAATATCCAAGCTCATAGAAGACAGATTGGGGGTAAGACTGCCAGCAGACCCAAAAGAGGTCACGAAATTTGTACGTGCATTCCTCAGAGAGAAGTTCCTCACAGCAGACATGGGGATAACGGGCGGGAACTTCGTGGTTGCAGAGACTGGAAGCCTGGTGCTCGTGACAAACGAAGGGAACGGTAGGCTCGTTACAGCGCTTCCACGTATTCATGTTGCTATCGTGGGTGTCGAGAAACTTGTCAGAACTTGGGAAGATGCCTTGAAGATACTAAATGTTTTGCCGAAAAGTGCCACCGGACAGAACATGGCCACGTACGTTACAATATTGAACTCAGGCTCTGAAACACCATCACTGGACGGTGGGTTTGTTGAACGGGAGTTCCATCTGGTTTTGTTGGACAACGGAAGGCTTAGCGCGCTCCAAGACACGGTAATGTCCGAGGCGTTGAAATGTATAAGGTGCTCTGCATGCTTCAATGTATGCCCAACTTATAGAGTTTTAGGCGGCCACGTCTTCGGCTATATCTACAGCGGACCCACAGGCATACCCTGGACGTACATATCGCATGGTCTCGAGAATGCGGCGAGCTATGCACCACTCTGCATATCTTGTGGATTATGTCGGGAAACATGTCCGATTGGTATAGACATGCCGACTATGATCTCTGAGATAAAGCGGAGGTATGGGGAGCGTAATGGTTATCGTTGGGTGGACAGAAGGCTTGCTGGATATGAGAGCCTTGTAAAGCTTGCAAGCAACACAGCACCCGTGTCAAATTTCTTACTTGGTACGAGTATGGCGAAGTGGATATTAGAAAAACTCATCGGCATAGATAGAAGGGTAAACCTTCCGAAGTTCTCAGGGAAGACTTTACGTGAGCTGTTGGACGGCGTGCTCGTTCCACGTGCAGAAAGCGACAGAAAGGTTGCATACTTCGCGGACAGCATGGCCTACTACATTGACGTGGACGTAGGATTGGCTACCGTCAACGTACTCCAGAAAAATGGTTTCAACGTTGTCATGCCACCCCAGAAAGGCAGCGGCATGCCCTCATTCCTTTATGGTCTCCTAGACGATGCGAAGAAGCTGGCGGAGTACAACGTAAAGCAAATGTACGAGTACGTGTCTAAAGGTTACGACATAGTTTCTGCGGAGCCGACGGCCATCTACTGCCTCAGATTTGTCTATCCTAAGTTACTCGGAACAACAAAAGAGGTCCAAGAGGTGGCGGAGAGGAGTTATGAGTTATTTGGCTACCTTTTAAGGATGCTGGAGAGCGGCATGCTCGACCTAAGCTTTAAGCGATATAACGGTGTCAAGGCCGTTTACCATCTTCCGTGCCATTCCAGGCACTTGAGCAAGGATAGGCCTGTCTTGAAATTTTTGGAAATGCTCGGCATAGATGCTGAGTTCATCGATTACGGTTGCTGCGGCATGGGCGGTACGTGGGGTATGAAGAAAGGTTACGAAGGGTATGAGATAAGTAAAGCAATCGCTGAGCCGCTTGTCATGGCAATATCTAAATCGGGCGTAGATTTTGTCGTTACAGAGTGCAGCCTCTGCAAGATGCAGATAGAGCGTTTTACCGGCAAAAAAGTCGTTCATCCGATACTTTTGTTAGACAAGGCATATAAGGGCCTACCCATACCCTAAAAATCACCTGTAAAAAGGTTGAGGGTAGGATTGAAATACGGTAGCGGTGACGATGGAACTACCGGGCTTTTAGGAGGAGTAAGGGTTCCAAAGGACGATCCAAGGGTTGAAGTTTTGGGAGCGCTCGACGAGTTGAACGCTATCATAGGTCTTGCCAGAACTTTAACCGGATACCAAGACGTGAAGGATGTTCTATTGAGCATACAAAGGTCACTGTATGTTGTGGGCGTTGAGGTAGCTTCTATCGGAACGCCAGCATATAAAAAGACAGTTAGCGACGATATGTTAAAGGAGCTTGAGAACTTAATCAAGCGTTACGAGTCAGAGGTGCATGAGGTAACGGGATTCATAATACCTTATGGAGCTATGAGTAGTTTAGTACTGCATATGGCGAGGGGTGTTGCCCGAAGGCTCGAAAGGAGAGCCGTATCGTTAAAAACTAGTTTCAACGTAAGTAAAACGCTTCTTGCATACTTGAATAGGCTTTCCACGTTCCTCTTCATCATGGCAAGGGTAATAAATGCCAGAGGGTATGTCGAGGAAGAAGTTTTGAAAATTAAAGACGTAGCTGATAAATTCTAACGACGTTCAGATTGCGCGTATTTATTCGCTTCCTTTTCTAACATATCTACTAACAGTAGCGATGCCATTCCAAGCTCACGGGCTGGAAGGAACCTGTCAGAATTTGCGCTGAATGAAATGTTAGCCACCGCTGGTATGTACTCTTGTTTCTCAGCAGCCCAAAGTTGGCAAAGAATTCGAACCCTTGGAAGCATCACGAAAGAAAAACTCACACCTCCCAATTTTTCTCGTTTTCCACCAAGCATCTTGCAAGCATATTCGTATGCATCCACCATGTTACCGAACTTCTTAGCTAATCGCTTTAGAACGAAGTCTTCAAACTCTCTGATGTATGGAACTGCGCCAGCGATATCCTTGTAGTTTACCCATGTTGTTCCTAGCGGCGTACCATCACCAGTTACAAGGTATTTGAGGATTATATACTGGACGATTGTAGGTGCAAGTTTGTCGGTCAACAAGTCAACGACACGTTCTTCTGAAACCTCGAGCGAGTAGGTCCTGTTAAGGAAAGTTATTATGAACCTGCCCTTCATGTTCAACTCACGGGGAGGTATGTATGCGACGGAACATTTTTTGGCGACCTCATCAAGGTTTCTTTGTGAGAGTTCAGCGAACGCCTTCTTGGTTTCAACAATTAATATATCGTCGGGCATCTTAATCGTACGGTAGCTCGACATCCCAGGCCGCAATTCAAAATTGACCAATGTTTCTATATGAATTTTGCTATCCGACAAGTTTAAGAAAAGTTTTAAGGCATGAGTCGATAAGCATATCTTGGTGCTGATAGTTGACGCATAGGACCAAACATAAGCAAACTACTTTCGAGATAATATGTGTCGGAAATGAGTTGCTGATAGGCAAAGTTGTTAACACGAATGCAAACTGGTTGGCTAAAAAGATTACAGAGATCGGTGGATTTGTCAGGAGGATTACGGATGTTAGAGATGATTTGTCTGAGATCTCCTCGGCCGTGAGGGAGGCGCTGAAAAGGGGTACGGAGTGGATAATAACGAGTGGCGGTCTTGGACCTACCTTTGATGATATGACGCTGAACGGTGTTGCTAAGGCTATAAAGAGGCCGCTAAAGTTGAACAAGCAGGCCTACCAAATGCTCTTGGAAAAATACAAGGAGATGTTCGAGCGCGGCATCCTCAAGAGCCTCGACATTACACCGGAGCGGAGGAAGATGGCCGAGCTCCCTGCAGGCGCCATTCCCTTACGGAACCGTGTAGGTACTGCACCAGGTGTGCTCATAAAATTCGGCCGCCAAAGGATAGCTTGCCTACCTGGTGTTCCGGCAGAGCTGATGGACATTTTCGAAAATGAACTGTTACCGATAATTCAAAAATCGATAAAGCGCGTATACACAACCGAGAGAGTGTTGATCGCAAAGGATGTCATAGAGTCTGCGTTGGCTCCGGTGATAAAAGAGGCGATGTCAAAGCACCCTGAGGTTTATATAAAATCGCATCCAAAAGGTAGAGAATCTGGTGTATCTATAATAGAGCTGCATATAACGGCGACCGCTAAATCGTCCGAGAGAATCGAGAAGGAAATGGAGCAGGTTGTGCAAGAGCTAAAGGAAAAAATAGTAGCATTAGGTGGAACTGCCGAACAATGAAGCTAGATGAGCTTAGCCTATATGAAAAACCCGAGTTGAGGGAATTCCTAGCCCAGCTGAGGACGGAACCGGATGGCTTCTTGGAAGGCATGGAGTCTGCTGAGGCCATTTCGCTCAAATTACGTCATGATGTAAGCTCCGTGGTTTTCTTAGGGGTTGGCGGCTCCGGGATAGTCGGCGACCTCTTATCGGATATCACAGCAAAGCGCAGGAACCTGCCGATCATCTGCCATAAGGACTACTCCTTTCCTCCATATCTAACGAAGGGCGCGCTGGTCGTTGTCGTCAGTTACTCAGGCAATACCGCCGAGACATTGTCCGCTATGGTTAAGGCTTACGATGCTGGCTTGTCAATGTTCGCTATTACATCAGGCGGCTTAATGGGAAGAGTTTGCAAGAAGTTAGGAATACCGGTCGTCGAGATTAAAGCCGGTCTGTTGCCACGAATGGCCGTCCCTCACATGCTCGGTGCTGCCATTTCTGTCTTGACGGGTGTTGGCATCATAAAGATGTCTACCGACGAATTAAGGAATGCTGTTGAAAGGGCGAAGCGTGCGCAAGCGTCAGTGGAGGTTCATGTAGGGCTGGAGTCAAACGTAGCAAAGCAGGTTGCGAGTCGCATATACGATAAAACAGCATTCATATACTCTCATGGACCCCTGTCTTCGGTTGGTTACCGTTTAAAGTGCCAGTTAAACGAGAATGCTAAGATGCTGGCGGTGAGTCAATGTTTACCGGAGATCTTACATAATGATATAGAAGGGTGGAGTCCAGAGGTGGCTAGATGCTTGGCGGCCGTTATGCTAAGGTGTAAAGACGAGTATCCAGCCGTCAAGGAGGCGCTGGATAGGATGGAAGCTGACCTAAGGGAGCGATTCGGTATCACGGTATCGAGGATAGAAAGCGACGAAGGGGATGAGGTTACCAAAATCTTCTCTACTATGGTTATATGCGACTACATGAGCTTCTACGCGGCAATCATGAGGGGGGTTGACCCCGTGAGGGTTGATAGGATAAAATCTATGAGGGAAGGTATCGTGAGCAACACGAAGCTACTCGAGCAAGTTGCAAGTAGGTTTGGGGTTAAACATTGATGATCGGTTCAATCACAATTAAGCGTAGAACGATTCTAGTCGCTATTACTACAATAGCGCTGATGATCATTCTCCTACTTGGATCTTTTGCGACCTTAACTCGGGAGGAGAGTGAGGAGGTTATTCAACAGGTTAACGAGTTGCTTCGCGATATAGACGTCTGGAAGATCTTCTTTAACAATTTTCAGATAGCTTTGCTGATGTTTATTCCAGCAGTCGGCACTTTCATTGGCGGGTACATCATCTACTCAACAGGGATAGTCTTCGCGGCCTACTCGCTTCAGTCAAGCATACCCTCCATATACCTCGTGGGGTTTGCCATATTGTCGCCTTACGGCATCTTAGAATTCTTAGGATACGGGCTGGCTACGTCCGAGGGGTTGCTAATAATCTACGCCGCTTTTAAGAAAAGGCTCAGGTCAGAGGTTAAAGCGCTTCCGTTAATAATTTTGGCAGTAGCTGGTTTATTGCTTACAGCAGCGGCTTTAGAGATGCTAATGGTAGAGTTATACGTTTAAACACCAAACAACCTGTGGAATATTATGCCCAATATGTCACCATAGAATACAGAGACTACGAAGCCGCCGGTTATAAAGACCAGTAAAGGTACGCCCGGTGTGAGCCATGCTCTATCCCTATCAACTTGCGGCTCAATGTCGACAAAAATGTTGAACGTAAATCTGCGCTTACCATCAAAAACACCCTCCATCGGCATCCAGAACTTTTTAGCCTTCGCATCGTCGCATAACGTTCCAATGAAGCACGCCAAAGCTTTCCTCGAGATAGGTTCATACTCTAGCCCCTCGAATATCTTGTCGCCCTTGAGTATGCGTATAAGATTATAGACTGCAAAGCTTATCGGTAAAGCAGCGGATATCAGCAAACCGTTCATGAGGGAATAGATTGCCGTAAAGGGATGTATGGCAGCTGTCGGCCAGTATATGGGCATTATCACTGAGATCACGGTCAAAGCTTTTGCATCAGCTCCGCCATAAAGCCTAGCATAATATAGACCGAAGGATATGGCGGCGCTTACACCTATTGAAATTAGACATAAAAAAGTGTAGCTAGGTAGTCCTGTAGTCACGAGGTCGTACGCCGTTATGAGCGCGCCGATAGAACCAAAAACCACCCATAGTTTGTCGCTAACCTCCCTGAACCTCAAATCGCTATAGGACGCATAGCACATCATCACCAGTATCAGGACTATTCTAAGGGTATCTAGCGTTAGCATGATCTTACCTTGGTTAAGGCCAGCTACCTAAAGACTTTACCGCTTCCGCAACCCTTTTCACCGCGACGACCATAGCCGTCAGCCGTGTATTCGTTTTATACTCTTTGGCGAACTTCATAACCTCGTCAAACGCTTTCACCATTTTCCTCTCTAAGTTCGCCCTAACCTCTTCTATGGACCACTTGGTACGTGTAAGGTTTTGAACCCACTCGAAGTAGCTGACAGTCACACCGCCAGCGCTGGCTAGGATGTCCGGTACGATGAGTATTCCTTTTTCGAACAATATCCTATCGGCCTCGGGAGTTGTCGGTCCGTTGGCCGCTTCTATTACGGCTGATGCCTTAATCCTGTCTGCATTCTTTGACGTTATCACGTTCTCGATGGCGGCAGGTATTAGGAAGTCGCACTCTAATTCTAGAAGCTCCTCGTTCGTTATGTTCTTGGCCTTTTCGTAGTTTATAACGGAGCCTGTCATCTTTTTATGGTTTAAAACTTTTTCGACGTCGAGTTGTTCGTTAGAACATATGCCACCCTTTGAGTCACTTACGGCTATGATCCTACAACCCATCTCTTGGAGCAGCTTAGCCGATATGTAGCCTACATTACCGAACCCCTGCACGACTACCCTAGCACCCTTCAGCGGTTTCCCCAAATACTTGCTGACCTCCCTTGTGAGAATGGCTACGCCCATCCCTGTTGCCTCATTTCTACCCTCACTTCCACCTAAAGTGATGGGCTTACCAGTTACAACGGCAGGTGCTGGTTCGTTTTTTATCTTGCTATAAGTGTCCATTATCCAGGCCATAGTCTGTGCGTCCGTGTAGACGTCAGGGGCAGGTATGTCCAAATAGGGACCTATGACGTTTGCAATCGCCATCGTATATTTTCTAGTGAGCCTTTCGAGCTCCGCCTGGCTCATGTTTTTCGGATCGCACTTTACCCCTCCTTTTGCACCACCGAATGGTATGTCAACCACTGCACACTTCCAAGTCATCAGCATGGCCAGTGCCGTGACTTCCTCCAAAGTTACGTCTGGATGATACCTTATACCGCCTTTGTACGGCCCCCTCGCTGAATTGTGTTGAACCCTGTATCCTGTAAAAACCTTGAGCTCGCCGTTGTCCATTCTACAAGGCAAGGATACTATGATGCTACGCTCAGGCTTCTTCAAAACATCGCACAAGTCTTGGCTTAGGCCTATGGTCTGCGCCGCTTCATCAAACTGTTTCATTACGTAAGATAGAAAAGATATGTTTAACGTCATGTTTAATAGAAATTCAGCAAAACATAAATAGTTATCGTAAGAATTTACAAATCCTCGATCCTCCACATATATTCCTCCAGATCTTCACGAGCGTATGCCTCCGTGGCTACGTCTATGGCACCCTCTCTCAACAGCATTGCCTTTTTGACTCTTCTCTTTGCTACCTCTTCGGCAACACTCCTAGGCGGGTGGTTTGAATGTACTGACTCTATCAAGACCCTCTTTACATTGGTAGTTATCTTATACTTGATCAGCTCAAATGCCTGCATCTCGGTTCCGCCTATATATTCAACATAAGAACCGATGACACCGCCTGCGTTCACAAGAAAGTCAGGCATTATCCATACACCGTTTTCCCACAATATTCTTTCTGCTTCTTTCGTCGTCGGTATGTTTGCAGCCTCAACGACCATCTTCACTTTAGACGAGATAAGACTGTATGCTGCTTGCTCATTTATCGTGTAAGAGGCCGCGGCAGGTATGAATATATCAACTTCTTTCTCAAATATTTTGTCCCTAGGTTCTTTTAAACCGGTCTTCAAATCATTGAGCATAGGAGCTTTCATTTTTGTTCTTAAGAGCTTTAGCTCTTCCATTATCTTCGGTATATCCAAACCGTTTGGGTCGCATATACAGGCTGAGGCGTCGTTTATAGCAACAACTTTGTATCCCATCTCGTCGAGGAACTTTGCCGTAAATGAACCCACGTTACCGAATCCCTGTATGGCAACCCTAGCCTCCTTCGGTTCTATATTCAATATGTTTAACTTATCCAGAATCTTGACTGACAAGTCTGTTGCGATTGCTACACCGTAGCCCGTGGTACCGAGTTCATGCGGTATGCCTCCTAACTCCGTAGGCTTACCGGTGCATGCTTTCATGTCACCTATCTCATGTGCAAATATAGCCATATCCATCTCCGTCGTTCCCATATCCGTAGCAGCTATGTATTGCAGCGGAACGTATGGTTTAATGGCCTTTGCAAACGCTCTAACCCAAGCTACTCTATCAACTTCTAGAGGATTGCCCCTAATGCCTCCTTTTGCTCCACCAAACGGTAGCCCAGCTATAGCACATTTCCAAGTCATAACCCTTGCGAGTAGAAAAACCTCTTGGGGCGTTACAGTCGGCTGGAACCTTATTCCACCTTTTCCTGGACCCATGGCCGTGTTGTCGATTACCAAGACGCCCTGCATCTTCGTATGCGGGTCGTAAACCTGTATGACTTTCTCTGGCCCCCACTCGTCAGCTAGACTCCACACATCATCCTTTTTAAAATTCTGACCTGACATATCATCCTCACCTCTTACAACCTCAGGAAGTCATCTCAGAGTTTTTCATGTTCTGCATCCCAACTACCTTGCTAAGAGATTGATCTAGTATTTTTAACAAAGTATAAGAGGCATACAAACCATGAGTCCCTTTTATTATCATCCCTTGCGCATTTATCAACATTTTTTCCATATAACGCTATTGTTGCACGTATATCTAATTGAAGTGAACTTTTCGTAACTTATTTGATGTTGCAACACGCGATAAGTTGTATAAATAGCGTAAACCTTCTTTACGCTATATCAATATGAACGTTTTGCGGACATTTTACAAATTTTTAATGTTATGATGATCTTAGCGAAATTTTATATATGAACGTCTGAGTTTGGTTAAAAAGATGTCTACATCCGCCCACAGGTTCAGAGGCAGGGATTTTGCACCAACCATTTCCCAAAGATTGCTCTTGGAAAAGCTCGACAAAGGTTACGCTAAGCTGGCTAAGGTTGACCAAAGAATGCTGCCTCTGTCGCATGAATCCGTGCCAGAACCTACAATATACGTTGACGGTAAACCAGCGTCCGTGCTCAGCATAGGTTCTGAGCTGAAGTTGGGAGAAGATGCTCAATTCGAAAAATTTTCTGCCGTCCGATGGATGACGGAGTTCGTCTCAGGACTTTATGGACCGTTTAGAATGAATAAGTTGATAATAGACGAGGGTGGTCTAAAGTATTTGGCAAGCGATATTAGGACTATTCTGATGAAAGCAGGATTAGCACATCCAATAGCCCAGCTCATGGCAGGCGCTGGTTTGGCGGTGTCCAAGACTGTGGGCGACGGTGCTGTGTATACCGTCATCTTAAGCGGTAAGATTTTAGAAAGATGTCAGGAGCTTATGCTAAAAGGGGTTAGCGTATCAACAATACTTGACGGGCTCCTAGAAGCGCTCAACCAAACCCTACAAACAGTGGAACGGCTGTCAATCGACGTTTCATCTCAACGCGAAAAGATGTTGATGTCGGTTATAGAAACGAGCATACTGAATAGGCTGCCTGAACACGTTCGGCATAAGTTTGCGAGTATTTTACACAAGGTGGTGGAAATTGTCGGAATAGATGAGTTAATGTCTGTTGACGTGGACAAAGTAGTTGACGTTAAAGCTGTCGAGAGCGGAACACTCGATGAATCGTTAGTTTTAGATGGTGTTGCCGTTTTCAAAGAAATGGCACATCCAGACATGCCGAAAAAGATAAAGGCCGCGAGGGTTGCCGTACTCAAAGATGAACTGCGAGTACATGAAAAAATTGGACGCCAACTAAACTATTCCTTGGAACTTGGTGATGTAGGATTAAAGGAGCTGCTAGACAATAAAAATGCATACGTATCCGACTTGGTTAAAAAAATCATCGATCTGAATGTTGACTTCGTGGTTATCGAGAAAGGAGCAAACCCCATGGCTATTGAACAATTAGCAAAGGCAGGAATTGGTGCTATATACGGACTTCCGCACCCAGAAGTTGAGTTGATAGCTAGAGCAGTTAACGCGCTGCCGACAAAAGTGATGCTCCTAGAAGAGTCAGACATTGGCTGGGCAGGAATCGTAGAGGAAGTTGAGTTTGATGGGAAGAAAACGATACTCATCCACGAATGTAAGAAGCCTAGAAGCGTTAGCATTCTGCTTAGGGGCGTAACGAACTTATTACAAAGTGACGTGGAGAGGAGTCTCAAGCACTCCCTTCCGATATTCTCCCTTGTTAGAGAGTGTTGTAAGGTTGTCTATGGTGGCGGTGCCTTCGAGATAGAGTTGTCGCTACGCCTTAAAGAGTATGCTGAGAGCATTCCAGACAAGAGGCAGTTGGTCATTAAATCTGTAGCGGACGCGTTCGAGGACGTAGTATCGATTTTGTCTAAAAACCTAGGTCAAGATTTTGTGGAGGTGTTAAGCAAGCTGAAGTCAGAGCACGTATCTGGAAAAATCGATGCATGTGTTAATTATGAATGTGGTGTTGCGAGTGCTAAAGAGCTAGGCTTATACGAGTTGTCTGCTGTTAAGCAACAGGCCATTAAGACTGCCTTCGAGCTTGCATACACCATCCTGAGAATAGATGGAATAATAACCGGTAGAAAGTTATCAGAGTCTGAATATTATTATGTAAAAAGGATTAAAGGGACTTCTCCAGAAAAATTGAGGGAGCTTAAGAAAGAATACGGTCTTGAGACATTAGAATAGGAGTTAAAATAAAAATGTTTGGAATTATTTTACACCGGAAGTGCAGCCTTTAACTCCTCGAACTTTTTAACGTAGTAGTCGTTGTTGTCGGGAAGGTCCGGCGATAGGAAGTATCTCGTCATTTTTTGTTTATCCTCGACAGAGCCGAGGTCCCTGAGGTTGCCCCTCGGATGCGGCGTGCCCGTTCTGGGTGGCTCACCTGTCCAGAAGTGCTTGAAGTATACGTCAGGTAGGAATAGTGCATTCTGTAATCTTTCTGGTAGCGTAGCAAACTCCGGCTTATCAGGCCATATGACTTTCATCACTTCATCTATCGGCAAGTAAGTGCTCTTGCCCTCGTAGAACCAACCGTAGAACTCGTCTCCCATGGCATTCTTATAATCCTCCCAAGCCCAAGCGGGCGTCGGATATCCTTGTTTAGTGTAAAGCATCTGCGTGTAAAGCTCGAGGTGCCAGTTGAGTAGCTTTATGCACTCTTCTGCAACCTCAGGTGAGACTAGAGAAGAGACATAGCCGGAGTTATACCAGAAGAATGGTCCATGCTGTAACGCTGCGTAGTATGCAGGCGTTCCAGCCTTTCTCGTATCGAAGCACACCGGCTGCCAAGTACTGGCTAGCCATACCTCCCTAGTTGAAAACAGCGTAACTATATCTCCATAGGAGAACCAGAAAGTCTTTATGAAGCCCTGCTTAACGTATGGTAGAAGATAGTTGAAAACTTTATCGACTTCCTCCGGAGTTAGATTAGTTATAGCACCTGAAAACGTCATCTGCTCGGTTGCTTCCAAGTAGTTTGCAGTCTCGCTAAATACCGTAAAACCTTCGTCCTGCATTCCGGTCCTTCCTTTCCACTCCGGGTTCCAAAGTTCTGAATAAGCCAACGTCCTTTTAGTACCGCCACGCTCCTCATAAGGCACGAACTCAGGGAGGTACGTTACGGAGTCAAAGTTCCACATGACTGGAACTGCTACAAGGGTCTTTCCAGGCTCCTTCCAGAGCAGGTAGTTGAACCTCTCTGCTTGAGCTGGCTTGAAGTACTTCTCGACATGGTAGAACATGTCCAAGACCTTGTCCGCTCTCCACCTAGGCACCTTCTCAACAGGTATAGCTCTTGCTAGTCCCTCGGCTATGATGGGTCTGTACCTTCCAGAGGCTGCCACGTCCCATGCAGCAGGGTTGGCCAGTTGTTTCTGGGTCATAACAAAGAAGTCTAAGTAAGTGGTTTCTACGTCGATGCCTGTTAACTTCTCGTACTCTTTCTCAGCGTCGGGCGGGAAGTAGAACGGATGTGTTGAGTACCTAATCTTCGATGGTTTCGTAATTGTCGGAGCTGGTGGAGCGCTTGTATAGAGGTACCATGCTAAACCACCGACAACAGCAGCGGCAGCAACTCCTCCAACAGCGGCTAGGAATTTCCTTCTAGATACTTTTTCCGACATTATTGATTACTTTTTTACAAGACATATTTAAATTTTTTTACGAAGAATTATTCATAATATGAGTTTGAGTTTCGTTTAACGAACTCTTCTGGACATTATGTAGGCGAATATTGCTAAGCCTATAAAGGCCACTATCGCGATGATCGTGCCGGCTGCAAACCACTTAGGGGTTATCGGGTTTATCGAAAGCTCGTTTTTGATGTAAGTTGCTAAGGTGCCCGTACCTTTCATGACGAATTGTGTTCTGATTACTTCGCCCCATGAGAGTAGGAAGCCTATTATAGCTGCCGATATGACCTCGAATATTATCAAAGGCAACGTTATGCGTCTGAATACGCTGAGGGGACTTGCTTTTAATACGCTAGCTGCGTACTCGTATGTGGCTAGTTCAGGGTCAAACCTTGACATCATGAGTATGAGGCCGAAGGGCACCGTGTAAACCGTAAGAATAGCCGCAACAGCTAAGAGGGATGATTCGATGCCGAAAAGCCTGAACATGAAAGTTACACCTAAGCCAAGCGCAACACCGGGAACTATGAAGCCCAAGATGAACAAGTAGAATAGCAAGTCCCTACCCACGATTCTCTTTCTAAGAGCTAAAGCAGTCGTGGTAACCAAGAGGCATGTCAGCAACGCAGTGACGATCGATACGAATAGCGAGTTGTTCAAGGCCGTGAAGAAGTTCTTGTCGTGCATTATCGAGATGTATGCGGAATACTCATAACCTGTCGGTGGTTTTATGTACCAGTCTAGCGTAAGGCCCTCTATGGGGAAGCTTACTTTAGCACCGCTCTTGAAGGACAGAGCTATCATGAAGAATACAGGAAGGTATATGAAGAGTATGATCAACGCGATGTAAACTTTTGCTAACCTATCTCCCCATCCCATTCCCAACACCTCGCTAATACACTAACTTCTTTATATCAACCACCTTTAGAAGCACGTAAAGCACGAGTAGCGCTATTACCACCAAAATTGTCGAAAGCGCGGCGGCGTAAGGCCACACGAAGTTAGCGGCATAGTTCGCTACCGATAGACCAAGCGTCTGTATACCTCCGGCCCACAGGGCTGGCGTTATGTAGTCTCCTAAGGCGCTTACGAAGACGAATATGAAGCCCATCACAACGCCGGGAAGCGATAACCTGAAAGTTACGTCAAGGAAGACACGGTGCGGCGGAGCCTTTAGCACTTTGGCCGCATTTATTATGTCAGGGTCTATTCTCGTCAACGCAAGATACGATGGGAATATCATCCAAAGTAGGTAGGTCTGAGGCCAGATTATGAGCAGGGCGCTACGTCCGAATAACAACTCTAAGGGCTCTTTGATCACACCTAAAGACATGAGGGCATAGTTGATTATACCGCTCTCTCCAAGTATCGGTAGCCAAGCAACAACACGGACGCTCCAGTCAATCAGGAAGGGTACGAGCAACAAGCTGACTATGAAAAACCTTGCGCGCGCACTCTTAACCCTAAACACCAGAAAGTAAGCCATAGGATAACCGAGCACGAACGATATAAAACATGCAAGCAAGGACATCCCGAACGTGTTTAACAGTATTGTCGGCATTTGCGGCGATGTAAAGAATGCAATGTAGTTCTTCAGCGTGAAAGTCTCAGGACCTGCGATCGTAAACCTTTCAAAAAAGCTTATGCCTACTATCATGCTAAGAGGTATCAGCAAAAAAAGTAGCAAGAGTACAAATCCTGGAAGGAGCAATAGGTAGCGAGAGTACTTGGCAACCCTATCGATCAAACCCATCTTCAGCTGAGGGGCACTCAAGCCGCACACCTACTTTCCGTATATCACTTCTTCTATGTCCAGCCCTTCTATCATGCACGGCTTCTCTATTAACAGAGCATCCTTTGCGCTCCATCCTAGGAGGTATGTGGACCCAAGCGTGAGGTTGCCTACCTTCTCGGTGGGAACCGAGACCTTTATCTTTGTATTATCGCCTGCTTGGAACACATACTCCATATAATGACCAAAGTAGTAATAGCTGACGAGTTTCGCCTCTATTTTGTTGTCGCATAGCCTGGCCTCTTCTCCTATCTTTACGCGTTCAGGTCTTACCGCATATGCTACCTTGTCGCCGGACGGTAAAGCATTCTTGTTTTTGGGATTTGCCTTGAGCTCGCCTATCTCGGTGTTAAGATAACACAATTCGCCATCCCAAGACTTGATTTGTGCTGAGAATAGGTTTATTTCACCGACGAACCTTGCGGCAAAGACCGTGGCAGGGTTGTTGTAGACTTCTTCAGGCTTTCCGATCTGTTCTATTACACCCGTGTTCATGACCATAACGGTATCTGCAAGGCTGAGCGCATGTTCCTGGACGTGGGTCGTCAAGATGAAAGTGTTACCTACTTTCCTGTGAATTTCCTTAAGGTCCTCCATTAGCTTTCTTTGTAGCCTATAGTCCACATGGCTGAGTGGTTCATCGAGTAGAAGGATGCTCGGGTTGATGACAAGCGCCCTTGCCAGCGCAACCCTTTGTCTCTGCCCACCGCTCAGCTCGAGCGGCATCCTCTTCTCCAATCCAGCTAAACCGACTAGCTTCAGAGCTTCCTTTACCTCTTTCTCTATTTCCGATTTGTCCTTTCCTAGCATCCTAAGACCGAATGCTACGTTATCGAAGACGTTCATGTGGGGGAAGAGGGCATAGTTCTCCAACATCATTGAAACGTCCCTCTTGTACGATGGAACGTTTTTCATATCTACGCCGTTTATGTAAAGCTTCCCGGAGTCGTAATCCAGTATACCTGCGATGATTTTCAAGAGGGTACTCTTACCGCATCCGCTAGGACCGACTATGACGAAGAAGTCCCCCGCATCTACGTCAAACGTTACCTTATTGAGTGCTAAAACCTCTTTTCCATACCATTTCACGAGCTCTTTGGTTTCTAAGGCCTTGCCCATAGTGGCACCGCACCTTCTTTATTAACTACTTATACTTATATTTTTACAAATTTTAGCACGACTTCCGAGGATTTCTTGTTATGCGTTTTATAATCCATTCATCGCACGAAAAACTTATAAGCGCATCTTCTTTCGTTTTGCCCGTCGGAGGAATTTAAAATGAGAATCTTAAAGGAAAAAGAGCTAAAGGATATTGTATACGGAGCCACTCTACTTGGTGCTGGTGGTGGCGGTTCTCCTGAGAACGGAATGCAACTCGTTAAGAGCATACTGGAAATTAGTGAAGGAGTTCGGATGGTAAGCCCGGAGGAAGTGCCGGACTATTGTATGGTAGCGGTCGTGGCGGGCATGGGTGCTCCGGAAGTATTGCTTAAAAGAGGGTGGAAAAACGAGGACATACCTGCCCTCAGATTGTTGGAACAGGTAGTTGGCAGGAAGATGGATTATATTATTGCGATTGAAACCGGAGGCTTTAACTCAATAACTCCGCTCCATGCTGCTGCGGCAAGCGGTGTTCCGGCAATCGACGGAGATGGGGTAGGAAGGGCCATACCACAGCTGGAGATGACGATGTTCTACGTGCAAAACGTGCCTTTAGCCCCAGTTACGCTGGCAGATGCTCACGGGAATTCGGCTATCCTTTACCCCGTAGACGCTCCGATGGCCGAAAAGATGGCTAGGGGCATAACCGTGGCTTTTGGCATGCAAGCCGGCATTGCATGCCACCCCATGGCAGGCTGGCAGATGAAGAAGGCAGTAATAAGCGGAACCTACACGATGGCCGAAAAGGTGGGCAGGGCCATTAGGGAGGCGAGGGATAAGGGTAAAGACCCCGTCAAGGCTGTAGTGGAAGTCACGAACGGTTTTGAGATCGCCAGGGGGAAGGTTACTAAGAAGGAAGTCGAAACCAAGGGAGGCTTTGACTATGGAAGGGTCTACGTCGCAGACATACGTGTAGACTATAAGAACGAGAACATGATAGCCTGGAGGGCAGGAAAACCCATAGCAATATCGCCCGACTTAATATGCTGGATGACGACGGACGGACGGCCCTTAACCAACGCTGATATAAAAGAAGGTTTAGAGGTTGCCGTGATAGGAATAAAGGCTTACGAAAAGTGGAGGACGCCCGAGGGGCTTGCCGTGTTCCGTCCAGTCCTCGCCGAGCTGGGCTATACTGGCGAATACATACCCATAGAAAAGCTCCTCTAAAATCGGAACCACAATACTGTAAAGACCCAAAACACCTTTTATCCTACTTTTTTGTTTACAAGTATATGCGAAAAGTAAGGATCCTAGTAGTTCTTCCCATATTGAAGAATCCTGCTTTGGAGGAAGTTACGCGAAGAGAAATCGAGCAAATCCGAGATGAAAACCTTGAGGTGAGCTTGGTCAGCTTAGAACAAGGGCCGGCCTCTATTGAGTCAGAATTTGATGACAGGATAGCATCGCCTTGGGTTCTGGAGAAGGTTAAGGAAGCTGAGGTTAATGGTTTCGATGCCGTGTTCCTGGATTGTATGGGAGATATAGCCCTGAATGCTGCAAAGGAAATCGTGAGAATACCCGTGATCGGTCCGTGTCAAGCTACGATGGCGATGGCGTCGATGCTCGGTGATAGGTTCTCGGTGATCACTATCTTAGAGAACGTGGTCCCACTTTTTTGGAGAAAGGCCAGAGAATATGGTTTCATACAAAACCTTGCATCGGTAAGGTCCGTGGAGGTGCCTGTGCTCGAGTTGGATACGAAGAGAGAGTTAGTTAAGGAGAAGTTGGTCGAGGAATCAAAGATTGCGATAAAGGAAGATGGTGCTGATGTGATAATCTTAGGATGTACAGGGATGGTAGGTATGGCAAAAGACGTTCAGGAAGTTGTAGGCGTACCGGTCATAGACCCGGTACCGGTATCGATAAAGCTCGCCAAACTCATGGCGGAACTTAGGCTCATCCATAGTAGCAAAGCCTATCCAAAACCACCATCTAAGCTGAGAAAGTTCCCGGGGATGTCGGAGCTGCTACTCGAGAAAATTTAACATCAATCCAATTTTTTGAGGCATTACTTTGATGCTTTGCTGAGCTCCTCTTCCCTCAAAAGCCTTCTATGAACCTTACCCGCAGACGTCAGAGGCAGCTCCTTTCTGAACTCCACCTCCCTCACAAGCTTGTACGGCTCCAGTCTTTCCTTCAGGAAGTTGATCAGCTCGTCCGCCGTCAGCTGGGCTCCGTCCTTCAACACAACAAATGCTTTTGGCACCTCACCCGCAACCGGGTCGGGCTTGCCAACGACCGCGCAAAGCTTCACGGCTGGATGTTCGTATATGACATCTTCGACCTCCCTCGGGTATACTGAATAGCCTTTATGTTTGATGAGGTCCTTCTTCCTGTCGACGATGTAGAAGTATCCGTCTTCGTCCATCTTTGCCACGTCGCCCGTGTATAGCCAGCCGTCCCTCAGCACCTCCCTAGTCTCTTCGGGCCTCTTCCAGTAGCCTAGCATGACCTGCGGCCCCTTTATGACAAGCTCGCCTATCTCTCCGGGAGGTAACGTCTTGCTTCCAGTCTCAAGGTCAACTATCCTTGCATCTACATCAGGCCAGGGTAAGCCGATGGAGCCTATCTTGACGGATTTCATGCTGGGGTCAACCGGGTTTGTATGCGTTCCAGGTGAGCACTCTGTTAGACCGTAGCCTTCCACGAGTACGCCACCTGTAAGCTGGATGAATTTTCTCTGAACTTCCGGTGGGAGTGGAGAGCCGCCAGATATACAACATCTTATTGACCTGAGGTTATAAGATTGCACCTCAGGTGATGCAACTATAAGCGCATACATCGTCGGCACGCCACAAAAAACTGTTACACCATAACTCTGAATTGTCTCCAAAACTTTCTTTACGTCAAACTTTTGAAGTAGAACGATCGTTCCAACAGTATAGATTGGCGCATTCATCGATGTCGTCATCCCGAATATATGGGAGAGTGGTAGCACCGTTAGAAAGACTTCTTTTGCAGGTCTACATCTTGTCCAGACCGAGAACGCTATAGCATTCGATACCATGTTGAAGTGCGTTAGCATTGCCCCTTTGGGTGTACCCGTCGTTCCTCCAGTATACTGGAGACAGGCAAGATCCCTCTTCGGATTTATCTCGACTTTTGGTGGTTCCGGAGAGTATTTCGATAACACCACGTCAAACCAATGGTAATTTCCTTCTGGGAGCTGGGGCGGTTTGTTTGTGTCACCACCTGTTACGAATATTCTCTTAACTTTTGTTGAAGATGCAACCTTAAGAAATGTAGGAAGTAAAGGCTCGTAAACGACCAAGCTCTCAGCCTCAGAGTCGTTAAGCTGGAAGAGCAACGTGTTCTCACGTGCCAGCGGGCTTATGGTTGTCACCACACAACCAGCCTTAAGCGCACCATAGTATGCTATCAAGAACTGCGGTATGTTAGGTAAGAAAAGCGCAACCCTATCACCCCTGGCCGCGTCCATGCTGATCAGCACATTTGCGAAGCGGGATGCTAATTCGTTCAGCTCACGATACGTCAACCTATACCCATTCTCGCCAGAAACGACCGCGATCTTTTCCGGATAGGTTGAGGCGGAGCGCTCCAACAGACCATGAAGCGGCATCTCTGGATAATCTATAGACCTAGGTACGCCTTCGGGGTAGAACCTGTACCAGGGCCGATCCATTTTATTCTAAAAGAAAGAATTAGCACACTATATAAGCTTAAGACGGGATCGCTTTTTTATCCCGAATTAGTTCAGCACCGCAGAAAATTTTTTCCAGCATGCTGAACTAATTACCCTATATACTCTAAGAACGAGTACTAATCAATACTTAATTATCAATTAGGGCGAGCATGGGTATAATGCAAATGCTTGGTTTAACTAAATCATAATTCTAAATGGGCATTTTGTTAATATTTGATGCTGATGTACAAAAGAACGACGAGTGCCGCAAATGTGAATAGGTCGGGCAACAATGCAAACGGTCCCAGACCGAACGGCCTAAACCCGCAAGCCCACATTATCAAAGGGTTAGAGGTAAGGGCGTATAGGAACAAGATTACCGAAAATATTATCAGCCCGACAGTAAACTCAGACCTAGTTTTTCTGTATATGTCAACGTACACTATCAGCAAGAAGATTAAAAGAGCTATGTTGACAGTTGAGACAACAGTCTTCGCTATGTAGAAAAACTCTATGTCTCCTGGGATGACGTACAGATGAAATCTAGGACGCCATGCAAGCTGGAAATACCAAAGCGTAGATGCCATCCACATAATAATCAACATTACAGCTATCACAAGAATTGGCAGAAGTATGAATAATAACCAAGCCGTAGATCTTTGGCTCATTTTATCATTCACTTGCATCACCCCCTTTTCTACTTTTTCCAAATTTTCCTCACAATCTCTTCAAACAAGGCATAATTCTCCTCCATAACAGGGGATAAAAAATACGTAGTACCATAACCTTCTCCCGTAGACACTACCAAGTTGTTCCTTTCGAGGACCTCAAGGTGGTGCCTTATCGTTCTGTAGTCCATTTTGAGCCTATTCGCCAGCTGGTTCGCATTCTGCGGAGCTTCTTTTAATGTCATGAGTATCTTCGCTCTCGTCAATCCGCCTCTCGTGCCTGCAATCAACCAGCCGAGCAAATACTTCAGAGGGTGTGCTTCACCTGACATTTATGCAATCCAGCTTTGGTTGAAGCTTACATCATCCTGATTATAAACATGCTCCCCATTTCTGAATTTGGAAATGAATTGGAGTTAATTTTGGAAAACGCTTTAATTCGAACGGGCCGTTAGCTTGGCGAAAGTGGAGGTGAAAAGTGTGGATAGGAAGAAGATGCTGATCGCCTCGCTGAGTATAGCTACCATAGCCGTAGCGGTTGCGATAATAGTGACATACCCAACCGTCAGCGCCGCATCTCTTTTCATCGAACAGAACAATCCTCCAGCATGGAACAACGGAAACCTAGGAATTGTACCGAACGGATGGCCGCATAAGATGATGCGCGGACAAGGATGCTTTGGATTCTTCGAGGTTAGCGAGGGGTTTAAAGACAAAGTACTCAGCATAGCCAAAAGCGACAAGGATGTGCAAAACCTGCTAAACGATGGGTACAGCGTTATTGGTGTAAGACCCATAGTGAAAGCCATAGTCGGGGATGATGGCAGTGTCACGATGAAGGCAACCGGAGCTATCGTAGTGTTAAGCAAAGATTCAGCGAGAACGTTTGTGAAGGTTGATGTGGAAAATTCTAAAGTAACGGAGATTATAACCTTGACAAAGACGGTGATAACGAAGCCTTAGAGATGCGTTTTTAACAAGTTCCTAAATTTTTTATGCTTATATAAACCTGGCCCTCAATAATGATGTGGGATGATGAGCAACGTCCGAGTTGATTTATGATACTCGACGGGCAGACTGACCTTATGTAATGAGTGACTTGTGCAGAATAATCGGTCTCAGAGCAAAAATCGCGGCATAGTTTATGTCAAAACTTAAAAAATATTGGTGAATTTTACTTGACTCTGTATAAACTCATCTCAGGGTTCAATCATCTAGCAGTATTGCCTCAATCTCATCTACTCCGGATTCTTCTGCAAGCGGTATCCCAGTAGCTTTTGCCGCCCTCTCGCTCAACGCAAAGATATCATTTCTTGATATCAGGTATAGCTTGAATTTTCTCAAACCAGCGAGAAGTTGCTGCATCCCGATCTTAATCCTCTCCAAATAACTATAGACACCTAAGGCTCCACATGGAATCTTAGATACGTCTTGGACAACATTTTTCAATTCTGGTAATGCTGCGAAGAATTTTTCAGGAGTTTTGCCATAGTATTTCGTGAAGCTTTCTGGGATTTTCTCCTCCTTAGCTAATCTTGCAAAGTATTCTGCCTTCATCGCAGCAGTTAGCATTGCTCTACCTATTACCACGGCCTTAACGTATGGTTGGTCACCGAAGTTGCTCAAGGCTATTGCCTTCAATATCTGCGTTTCATTGATGAAACCTCCGGCCATAACTATATCTGGGACGTACCTACCCTTCTTGCTCAAGATTTGTGCGCATTTTAGGACCAACGCTTCCAAGTAGACAGTTGGGATTCCCATCTCATCCATCATTGGGACTGGGCTCATCCCGGTTCCGCCCTCGCATCCGTCGAAGGTTATATAATCTATTTTTGCCTCAGATGCAAGCTTAAGTGTGTAAGCTGTCGCCGCAGGCCTATAGGCTCCGGTCTTCAGGCTTATGTACTTCGCTCCGGCTTCTCTTAGTTTATCTATGCCTTCTAAGAACTCTTCTTTTGTTGCCATCCCAACCCTACTGTGCCTCTCAAAACTGTGTATTTGGCCGTTCTTGAATGCCTCTTGGACTGCTGGATCCTCCGGATCCGGTATGACAAGGTAGCCTCTTTTCTTCAACATTAAGGCCTTTTCCAGGTTGAAGACTCTGACCTCTCCGCCGATTGCCTTGGCTCCTTGTCCCCACTTTCTCTCGATTATGTTAACCTCGAGTTTGCTTATGCCATAAATGTCCACTCCGAGTCTCTCATCCTCGACATTTGTTTGGAGAGCTATGCCGCCGTACTTCCCATCCCAGAACTCCCTATATGCCTTAACTCTCTCTTCGAGAGCTGGTGATTTTGTAATCTTCCCACCGCTAATCACGGCATTTGGATCCATGCCTCCAACGTTCTCACCTATTGTAACAACTATGCCGGACAAGGCAGCACCGGCTGCAATGCTCCTCCAATATGTAGCGGCAACATCTGTCGAGCCTAAGGCTCCGGTGATTACTGGCATCTTTAGCTTTATTCCGCCGACCTTCGCCTCCACGTCAACGTTTGGGAATAACGCACTATCAGGGTCGGGCACAATCCCTTCAGCTCCTCGAACTTCGCAGTGGAAGTTAAAGTGACTCCAATCAAGGCCGTAATCCTTGACTGCACCGGCCGTAGCATGTCCGAAGAGGAAAGGAGCCGGATATAGCGCTTCTCTTCCCCTAAAAGCCGAGAGGGATATTTCGCAGATAACCGGGCATTCATCGATGCAGAGAGGACACATTCCGGAAGTGGCTGCTGGATCTCTAACTCGAAGGGACGTCCAAGTCGTGGACTTTGAATTCAGATACCTTGAATCCATCATCTCGCCTCCAATTTTTTTCCAAAAACTTAAAAGCACTGTGTTATAAACTTCATTATTAAGGCAATATCGTACGATTTTCGTAATTGCTGGCATTATTCTGATCCGTTATAGAGAATTTTTTTAGTTCTTTCCCATGGTTCAATTCCACCGTCTACCACTCTAAATACAGGATTAGCCTCCAATTCGTCGGTCGATAAATTTTTCAACTCACCAAATTTTTTCCTATCTCTCTTCTTAAGCTTAATCAGCAAGTGCATAAACTCGAACTCAAGTTGCCCTCTAGTGACAGTTATCTCTCCCAACAAGATTATGGGCCTTATCTTTGACAGGTCGAACTTGTAGTTTCTGCGACTTGCTTCAAGATAAACCTGATATAGATATGCGTTTATTAGCTCCACCGGGTTCTTATACATCTTAAATCTCTCAAGCTGAGGGTGATTTGCATAACCCCGAGTGCACCCCTCTAAAACCTTCTTAGCTAAGAGCCCCTCCCTCCAAAGTGCGACCAAACCTTTCACGTCCAAGTATTTTGGATGAATGGACCACAACCTCATTCAAATCCACCGGCACAATCGCCCATGTTGACCTCCTTGATTCTGGTGCAACATAGCTCGCAAACGTTTTGCTTAGCCGTAATTTTCTATATAATTTTCATAGGACCTGTGAGGAGTAGCAAGGATACGAAACCGACAAGCGGGACCGTTATGTTGTCATCTATTAAACCAAACTCAAACCTCTCTACGATGCTTGCGAGGGTTGCAGATATGAGGCCTGCGAAGTTAAAAATAGCAAATGCCATTGGCGCACATACTGCGAACATAGCTAAATTTCCCCACCATGACTTGGTCCTCTTTCGGTAGAGCAAATTCCTTACGATTCCTGTCACACCATCTCCAAAACTCATGAAGAGTATTGGGACTATGGCAATCCATATGTTATCGATTAAGAACCCGATCATAATTACTAACCCCCACATCAATATGAAGTGAACCTCGTACATATTCTCTTTAACTTGGTACCAGTAAAACAACCTATTTTGCTTATGCGGTAAATAGTTGCCGATTGCTAGAAAAATTACCATAACACCTATGGGTATGAAGCTTTTGTATAGAAAGGGAACGAGGATTGCAATCAGCCCGCCGGTCAACATATGTATGATCTTTCTGTTGTAGTAGACGGCGACGTTATGTGTATATCCCCATGCGATGAACGCCTCGTAAGTTTTCTTGGTTAAGAAGAGGCTGACGAATAACACCCAGCCCACAAGCACAAAACTGATTGCGACCTCCTCGAGCGTCGGTATGCGAAACACGAGCTCTAATGCTAACTTTAAAGATATATAATTTTTTCAATCGTTCTTATTTATCTATGGTTTTTTACTTTTGTGAGGGTTTGATGCTCCGTTAATTAAGTTTAAGGCCGCAAGCACTCCAGCCTTGATTATTAAATCTGAAGTGATTGTTTCGTAGACCTTTCCATCCAGCTCAATCGTTCTACATTCGTAGGGCTCGCACACATCACAGCACGGGCTCTGCCCAACATTTCCACCTAGCCACTCCTCTATCGGTCGCCCTTCGATCCAAATTCTATTGGATTCCAAAGGATTTTCACGAAATTCATTAATGGAAAGTTCATCTTTTTCCACAACAACCTCTATTCCGAGCGGTGCAAGAAGTTGCTTAAGAACTAATACGGCCCTCTCAACCTCATCATCTGTTGACTTACATCTTGGGCATGTCTGCTCATTATACACAAGCCTTTGCCATCTAATTTTTAGCGTCCTCAAATCATTGCACCCATATTTTATGGAATAAACAACTCGCATAGCATCATATATGTATAGGTTTCATGACCTGATTTTTATAAGATTCGGAGGAAGCGCGAACTTCCGTCTAAAAATAAAGGGAAATTGTTAAACCTTTTTTAAAATTTACCTGTGTGCTGCCGCTTTTTTAATCGCATCTATGGCCTGGTCAACCGTTAACATAGGAACTACTTCAAAGTGAGCGTAGGGCATCCACATAAGCAAGCGGGTGAAGAGTTCCGCTTCGTTTGCTGCTTCGCTAATTGTGTATCCGAAATCCCCACCTGCAGCCATGCCCCAGTCCTTCGTTACTCCAGCATTCAAGCTTGCTTTAACCATATCAAGCATTGAAAGCCAGACCTTAGCCCTTTGCTCAGCATCAACGGGCACTTTAGTCGGTTCCAGCCACCATTTCACATAAAATTTAGTCACTCTATTTCACCTCCTTTTTTGCGAACTCCACTAACAAGTAAAGAAAACCTTCTTAACGTTCGCTTCACAAGCCAGCAGAGCTTGTTTATTTGTAGAGGGCATCTTAGATAAACCTTGCTGTTGGTCCTGAAATTCAGTAATACAGCCCAAGATGCGGGGGGTGGGATTTGAACCCACGAACCCCTACGGGACAGGGTCTCCCATCATAAAGGAATCTGAGCCCTGCGCCGTTGACCAGGCTTGGCAACCCCCGCTCCCGATCCATTCTAGCTCATCAAAATTATGAAATCATCCCGTACTTTTACTTTAGCGTTTCTAAGGGAGCGTAGACATCTAGCTCGAATTCCGACAGGTGAGCTTTTCCGGAATCGGTCACGACCATGTGGTAGGTTGACTTTGGGGGTAGCTTTCTTTTTTTTAGACCGGCTTCCCTCACGATATCCTTAGAAACGGGCAGTCCGAGCTGGCCTGGTTCTACAACTATTAGCGGTGAGTCGTAGTCGAAGAACGATACGGGAACTCTGCTGTATCCAAGCCCTTTCAGTATGTTGTAGCGGTGGTGCCCGTCCAAGATTACCATGGTTTTGTAATCTACCGCCAAAGATTTCTTAAGGTACCCATCGCGGAGTATCTCTGCTTTCAGCTCCTCTAAGTGCACTGGGTCTATCTCCTCATGCTCGATAAGCTCGTCTATCCTTACAACCTTCACCTGCAAGGGCCGCAGCATCATTATCTACGGGGCAAAATATCACTTCTATTAATCTGTTTTCTCGAAAAATGCATTTAAGACACCTTATGCTTAAAAACCCCAACCGACTACCGTTCTCGCAAGCTAATGTAGTCGGTATAGACTGAGAGGTCGTTATGGTTTGAAGAGTAGGACAAGGTCTTTAGCCGTTTCGTCCATTCTGGCATCTCTTTACGCAGTCTTAGTAGTAACACTTGCGCCCTTCAGCTTCTTACCTTTTCAGGTAAGGGTTGCCGACGCTCTTCTTCCACTTTCTATAGTATTCGGAATCCCAGCAGCCTATGGCCTATCCATAGGCTGTGCGGTCGCCAATTACGCCGGTGGTCTAATGCTTTTTGGTGGCGCATCCATAATAGACGTGACCGGTGGCGCTATAGCCAACTTTCTCGCATGTTATCTCGCATGGCTCATAGGAAGGCAGGGTGGCGTAAAGAGGAGGTTTGTCGCAAGCCTCGTCCAGACGGCAGTCATTACATTAATTGTTGGAAGTTATCTCTGGGTTTTGGTCGGCATGCCCGGCACTTATGATATCTTCGGCCTCGAACTGCCTGGTCTATTTGCCGTTATCGTGGGCGTGGCCATAGGTTCTGTGATAGCTATAAACGTCCTAGGATTCGCGCTGGAGGAGGCTGTTAGAAGGACGCTATACGTAACGGATAAGTAAGGACAATGCTTTGAGGGTTTTGGTATGAGCGGTAGCGTGACCGTCGCTTTTCAGGGTGAACTTGGTGCTTACAGCCATATAGCCGCCTTGAAGTTCTTCGGGTCGATAGACGCCTTACCCCAGAAGACGATAGCAGACGTTTTCGAGGTCGTTGAGGCATCCGGTGCTAGATACGGCGTTGTACCATTCGAGAATTCGCTGGAGGGTAGTGTGAACGAGACCTACGATATGCTTCTTGAGACCAACCTGCATGTCGTAGGCGAGGTGAAGTTGAGAATAATTCACTGCTTGATAGCCAGCCCGGACACCACAACATCCGAAATAAAACGCGTTTACTCACACCCTCAGGCGCTCGCCCAGTGTAGGTCTTACATTAGGGCCATGGGCTGGGAAACCGTTCCATACTACGATACTGCCGGAAGCGTAAAGATGCTAAAAGAATTGAACATTAAAGACGCTGCGGCAATCGCAAGCGAGCTAGCCGCCGAGACATATGGGATGAAAGTTCTTCAAAAGGGCATAGAGGACTTTGCTGCGAATTACACGAGGTTCTTAGTGATTGGTAGGGATCGAGTTCCAAGAACTGGCAGGGATAAAACTTCGATAATTTTCACGACGAAACACGTACCTGGCGCACTTTACATGGCTCTCGAAGAATTTGCAAAAAGGAACATTAACTTGACCATGCTTGTGTCGAGGCCGACGAAGAGGACGCCTTGGGAGTACAATTTCTACGTAGACTTCGAGGGGCACGTTTCGGATGAACCCATAAGGCGCTGTCTGGAGGCGCTAAAGGATAGGACGGTATTCCTAAAAGTTTTGGGCTCATATCCAGCGGCGACCGATGAATAATTGCTCCGTTAATCTTTTTAAGTAAACCCGAAGGCTTAGGTTGTCGATGGTCAAGGTCGTTGTCCTCTCCGACACGCATACGTCTAGTTTGAATTCATTTCCAAGCAAGGTTTTAGATGAGATTGCCGATGCAGATTGGGTAGTTCATGCTGGAGACTTCACGGAGGTCAGCCTCGTTAACGAACTAAAAGCCTACGGTAACTTTAAGGGCGTTCGTGGGAATATGGATTCACCGTCAGTGAAGGCTTTGCTTCCGGAGATAGAACTACTAGAAGTCGGCGGTTTCATCATAGGCATATGTCACCCTGCCGAGGGTGGGCCACCATTAAGAATTGAGGATAGAATAAGGAAAAAGTTCGATAAGGTTGACGTCATAGTCTACGGCCATACCCATAAACCAAAAAATGAGGTCCGGGACAACATCCTGTACCTCAACCCAGGTAGCGCAACAGGTGCTTGGCCCGCTGCCCGCGCATCCTATGGCGTACTAGAGATTGAGGACACCGTTAGGGCCAGGATAGTCCAACTATAAACGCTTTTGAACATCTATAACAACTATATTTTGGAATGGCTGTCTGGTACTTCGCTTACGGTGCCGACCTCAACAAGGATTTGATGAGAAAAAGAGTCGGTGAGTGGAAGGACTGTAAGAGGGCTACGTTGGAAGGCTATAGGCTAAGCTTCGGTGTCTTCTCAAAAAGCTGGAAAGGTGGTGCAGCTGATATAAGGGAAGAAAGCGGCTCCAGAGTTTATGGTGCGATTTATCTACTCGACGAGGAACAATTAAGAATGCTGGACAGGTACGAGGGTGTTCCGAACGTTTACCTCAGGAGGAAGGTTATCGTGAAGACGGATGACGGTGAGGTCGAGGCCGTGACCTACGTCGCCGCCAACCCGAAAGAGTTCGTTAAACCATCGGCAGAATACCTTGCGGTAATACAAAAGGGTTTAAAACAGCATGGCTACGGCGACGATGTTATAAGAAAGATTAGAAGGCTGGCTGAGGGGCTCGGGCCGAAGGCTTAATACAGACTCCGTCGTGTTTCGATAACGTTGAAGATAGCGCTCGATCTTGATGGCGTCTTAGCGGACAGCATATCCGTGTGGCTGATGATATGGAATGCGTCGAAGGGTAGCTCGCTTGCGCTCGAGGATGTGAAATGTTGGGATTTTTGGAAGGAGCTTGGAATCACATCGGGCGAGTTTCATAGAATATTCTACAAAGCGTGGAAAAATTGGCAACTGATACAACCGACGGAACCGAACCTTGTTTCTAAGGTCATCATGCTGGAAGAGCTAGGCAGGGTTGATATCGTGACCTCAAGACCGAAGAACACCAGAACGTACGTCTTAAAGTGGTTAGAAAGGCATGGGCTTGGTAACAAGAACATAGTCTTCGTTAAGAGCAATAAATCAGAACTCGACTACGACGTTTACATAGACGACTCCCCGATAAACGCTGAGGAGATCGCGTCTGCAGGAAAGTACGTAGCATTATACGACAGACCTTGGAATAGAGACGTGAAGGACACCGATAGGATAAAGCGCGTCACGAACCTGGAAGGGGCGTACTTATTCATAAAGGGACATATATTAGGACGTTGAGACTCCACGCTAAAAGATTTTACGAGCCCCAATCGGTGTGGAACGTTCCCGGCTTATCAATCCTCTCGTAGCCATGCGCACCGAAGCGATCCCTCAAAGCCTGTATGAGGTTTGCCGGCAGACGCTCACGCCTAAAGCTATCGAAGTAGTCCAAAGCAGAGGCTATTGCAGGACAAGGAATGCCGCTAAGCTTTGCCGTGCTTATCAACGACCTCCATTCCACCTGTCTCTCACACAGTTCTTTTGCGTAAGCGCTATCGAGTAGGAGATTCGTCAGGTCCGGTCTTCTGGAGTAAACGTCCATTATCATGTTGAGTAGCCTCGCCCTTATGATGCATCCACCCCTCCATATCCTGGCTACCTCCCTGAGCTTCGTGGCATAGCCGAATTCCTTTGATGCCATAGATATGAGGGACATCCCTTGAGCAAATGCTATGAGCATCGTGCAATACAAAGATGACTTCGCCTCACTTATAAGAGATGGCTTGTCCACATGCCTCACATTCGTTGTACATGTTATGGTCTTCGATGCGGCAACCCTTTCTTCTTTCAACGCGGATACATTTCTCGCAGAGACTGCGGCATCGATTGTTGGCACAGGTACACCCAAGTCCATCGCCGTCTGCGACGTCCACTTCCCAGTCCCCTTCTGGCCTGCCTTATCCAGTATTAACTCAACGAGTGGTCTTTTGGTCTCTTCATCGATCTTTGCCAAAACCTCAGAGGCTATCTCCAAGAGGAAGGAGTTTAGCTCACCAGCGTTCCACTCGGCAAATATCCTCGAAACTGCCGGAGCACCTAGTCCGAGTAGCACTGTGAAGATATCGTAGACTTCTGCTATAGCCTGCATTATTGCATACTCAATACCGTTGTGTACCATCTTTACAAAGTGACCAGCACCACCAGACCCCATGTAGCCGTAGCACACATCGTCCTCAATCTTTGCGGCAATCTTTACAAATACAGGCCTCATGATTTCTTCGGCCTCCGGCGGCCCACCGGCCATTATGCAGGGTCCCTTCAGCGCACCCTCCTCGCCGCCGCTTATCCCGACACCCATGAAGTGTATGCTATGTTCTTCTAGCATCTTCATCCTTCTTTCCGTATCCTTGAAGTGCGAGTTACCGCCATCTACAACTACGTCCCCCGACTCAAGATACACCAGCAACTGGTTGAGAAATTCGTCAACAGCCTCACCGGCTTTGACCATTAGTATTATCCTGCGAGGTTTATCGAGGGACTTGACAAAGTCTTCCATGGAAAAGTGCGCAGATATGTTTTTCCCTTTTGCCCTATGCTCTATGAATGCTTTAGTCCTATCCGCGGTCCTGTTATAAACGGATACAACGAACCCTTTGTCCTCGATGTTAAGGGCAAGGTTAGCACCCATCGTCGCAAGTCCTATAAGCCCTATGTCCGACTTCCGCATAACCATATTTGTTCGTCAAGGTAACAAAAAAGCTTATCGTATAACAGATCGGTGGGTTAACGTAAAAACTATAATTCTGACCTTTCTTCATAAATTTCGAGAAACATGTCCCAAACCGTCAGCAGCTTAGGTTACATCAATCGGATATTCCAAAACATAGAGCTTGTTGATGCAGCTCAGCAGGAGAATTTCTATTACAGCCTTGTGAAGAGTGGTGTGATAATTCCATCAGCCGAAGGCAGGTCCAAGGGTGCGTTGAGCATAGTGTGCAGCGAAATGGCCAAGATGAGGAAAGGAAAGATAATCGTGGATAGAAGCGATCTTGGTTTTCCAGGCAGGAGCATTTCTGAAGCGGCACCGATCCTGAAACACAGATACGGTTACGTAAGCCTGTTAATAAACAGCGGCAGCGGTAAATCACTCATGCCCCTTATAGATGCCCAGAGCATGGCCCTTTATATAGAAAAGACAGGTGACGTCAAAAACTTCAGCATAGACGTCATGACTTCAGATGCCAACTCACCAATTGGGAAGCTCGGTGAAAAGTATGGAAACATACTCATAATTAAGGGACGGGAGGAGAACAAGCGGGCGGAAGGTGAGACAAGGGAGTTTCAAACTTACGGTATACTGGAAGACGTGTTCATTTTGAGTAGCATGGTAGTGCTTTATGCTATGGCAGAGGCCATGAACGACGATAAGCCAGCTGAGAAGATACAGGACTACATACGTCCACTTTCAGTGGAGATAGGCAGCATGGTGGATGACATTATTAAATCAAAATTCTTTGAATTTCTGTTAGATAATTTAGAAGAGAGGAAAGCCTGCTTCTTTGCTGGTCTTGGTAGCGGTCAGGAAGTCGCTAGGATGACTGCCGTGAGGGTTGGACACGTGAAGAGGGCGATAGGTGACCATGTATACGTTGCAGGCGAGTCAAGCACACCCGCTCCGAGAGCTGGCGATATTTTGGTGGTTATTTCTCAAAGTGGTGAGACTGAGATAGTCTTGAGTTGGTGCAAGAACTTCAAGAGGTTGGGCGGCAAGCTCGCCGCCATAGTTGGGACACCTGGTTCGACGCTCCAGTCAATTGCTGACGAATCTTACGTAATAAAGAGCGAAAGGGTTCCCGGCAAACCTAGCGACTTTTACGTTAAGGCTGCGTTCGCGTTAAGCCCCTTACCCATATACTTAGTTAGCCGTATTGAGGGGCGCGGTCTAAGGCTGCCTGAATATATACTAAGATGGTATCATTCGGTAATGTGAACTACTCTACGACTTTTCTTATAGGTTTATCCAACATTTCGTGAAACTCCCTCATCCAAGGTAGCACGTCCCTTCCAAGAATGCTGATGAACTTTTCCTCGTCCGGGCTGGCACTGTGTATGTAGACTATGTCAAGCCTCAGCTTAAGGAATTCCGCAAGCTCCTTGAATATGTCGTCTGGGTCCGTCGTTATGAGCCACGTTCTTTTAATTTTTTCTACTTCCTCCGGACCGACGTTGGCCTCCAACTCTCTCGGGTCATAAATCTTTTCCCGTTTCTCCCTCGGTATGGCTGTTGATGCCCAGAAGAGCGCAGAGTTTAGTGCCCTATCGTAATCCACGTCGTATGAAACCTTGAACTCCATGGACTTTACGAGTTTTGACGGGTCCCTTCCTGCTTCTATTGCGGCCTTCTCCATAGCACGAACTATCTCGTAATATTTTTCAAGACCCCTAGGATTTATCAGCATACCATCGCAAAGCCTTCCGGCGATCTTCGCAACCCTTGGACATGCTGATGCTACATAGATCGGTATCTTCATCTTCGGCTTCGTGTAAAGTTTCGCATTCCTCAGCCTGTAGTACTTTCCCTCAAAATTTACAAAATCGCCTTTCCAGAGCTCTAGTATTATCTTGATAGCTTCCTCAAGCCTTCCGACTTTTTCCTCAAAGTTTGGCCATTCAAACCCTAAAGGCTTCTCGTTCATCGCATGACCCGTACCGACCGTCAGGAACACCCTTCCAGGATACATGCAATCCAACGTTGCAAAAGCCTGGGCCACGATTGCCGGATGATACCTGAACATTGGCGTAGTTACAGCAGTACCTACTTGAACCTTTTTCGTCCTTTCTGCCGCCGCTGCTAGCCAGACCCACGGAAAACCCGATTGTCCGCCAGTGTCACGCCATGGATGAAAGTGGTCGCTTGTGGCTATTATATCAAAACCCGCGACCTCTGCTCTGACTGCAAAGTCCAGCAAACGGACTGGGTCATATTGCTCTTGCGCTGCCCAATAACCTAGCCTAAGAGTCTTCATATCTACCTTACCGTAAGCAAGTCAGAGTTATTTAGCCTTACCTTATAAATTGGGTCAAAATTTAATATTTTACCAAAAGACACGCTAACTGGATCAGGTTGGGTCCATGTTCGTACTGCTTTCGCATAAACTCAGCACTTCAACACCTGCATATGCTGGAGGTCCAAATCTTGTGTTGAAACCTTTGAAGCAGATAACTAAGGGTGACAGTAGCAACAGCTACATAATAGAGATGCCGAACCATTTGGGAACGCATGTGGATGCACCCCGGCACTTCGACCCTTCTGGACGCTCGATAGCCGATTACGGGATAGAGAGCCTGATCTTTAGAAAACCATTGCTGCTCAACATACCGAAGCGAGATTCGGAGCTGATCATGGCTGAAGAGTTAGAAGCGCATAAGGATAGGATTGCAGAGGCAGACATACTCCTGATAAAGACCGGATTCCAGAAGTTTAGGTTGTCCGATCCCGAAAGGTACAGCATGCATAACCCAGGCTTCTCTTCGAATGCCGCCAGCTATATCGTCAAAAACTTTCCAAAGCTCAGAGCCTTGGGTTTGGACACGGTATCCCTGTCCTCTGTTGACCACAGAGAGGACGGTAGGCTTTCGCATAAGATATTGCTGAGCGGTAGGGATTTCTTTATCATAGAAGACATGGACCTTTCTAAGCTCTCCGAAAGCCCAAAAACGATAATGGTCATACCGCTCTTCATAGAGGGTATCGATAGCGCCCCTTGTGTGGTACTCGCCGAGATCTAGCTATCGTATTAAACGATCCTGAAATTTTTCGGAACAAAGTTACACGTTAATGAAAAAGAATACATATTCTCTTACGAAAGACGTAAACATTATGCTTAAATACGTATAATAGTAACGATAAACATACGAATCGGCCATGAGACCTGTCATCCTCGATTCAACCTTACGTGAAGGGCAACTTTACAAGATTTTTAGCCGTGAGGTCAACATGCAGATAGCCGTTCAGCTGGCAGAGATAAATATTCCAAGGATAGAGCTGACTGTTGATTATCCGCCTAGAACTACGCATGAGGACATAGCCTGCATCGTAGACGCGCTGAGTCCTTACGATGTAGAGGTTGTGATGCATGGCAGGGCTTATCAAAGGGATGTAGAGGCTATGAGTAAGTACGACATCGAAGGTTGTGCCCTTTACCTCGCACCGACAGACATTCATAGGGAGTACAAGTTAGGTGGCATATCTTATGAGGAAGCTGTTCGGAGGATGGCAGAATCAATAGAATTGGCAAAATCCTTTGGCTTCAAGTATATCAGAGCGACGGTCGAGGATGCGAGTAGATTTTACTTAGAGGGTCCAGCAGGTATTGAGAAGCTTGAGAGGCTTATCGACTTCTTAGGCGATGTAGGCGCCAGTTTAGTCAGCGTACCGGATACAGCTGGTATGCTATCTCCGACCCAAGCTAAAGACTTCGTGTCGAAGATAAAGCAGAAATGCAAGACACCAATAGCGTGTCACTTTCACAACGACTACGGTTATGCCTCAGCTAATACTGTCGAGGCGGTAGCTGAAGGGGCGGATGAGGCGCACGTATGTATACTCGGAATCGGTGACAGAAACGGGATAGCAGACCTTTACGAGGTTGTTGCAGGGCTGGAAGATTTATACAACATAGACACTGGCGTGAAACGTGAGGCTATTTCTAAACTCTACGAAAAATTTTCAAAGCTTACAGGCATAAGACCCTACTTCTCCCATCCGCTTTCGAAGGAGGCGAGGACTGTTAGGGCAGGCGTGCATCAATCCATGGTCGTTAAGATGCCGAAGGGATATGTTCCTGAAAAGAAGCTGATATACGACTTTAACGGAAGCCTCATGTTTGAGGCTACTCCATACTTGAGCCACAAAATTGTTGAAAAGCTCCTATCAAAGTACGGAGTCAAGGACGATGAGGCGAAGAAGATCACAGAGATTCTCGCCTCAAGCGCCAGTAGCAAAGGAAGAAGACTCCTGCCCTCAGAGGTTAGGGAGATTCTGGTGAACGCTGGCATACCCGTCAAGATGGAAGAGATCTCGAGCCTGTTCGGAGCCGAGAGCGCCTACATACTGATAAGGCTGAAACCACAGTTCCCTGCATCGAAGATAATAAGCGAGCTTATTACGTGGGATGATGTGGAAAGCATAGACGAGGTTTACGGCGACGTGGACATGATAATAAAGGCAAAGGTGTTACCGAGTGACGATAACGTGGTTTCTCGCCTTAAGAAGGCTTTTTCCGGCGTTGTCGAAGACGTTAAGGTCCTGATCACTGACTAATGAGTTCACTGATATATTCTCCAATCACTTCTGCGCTAGTTAGTCCCCTGAAGATTTTGACTATGTTTCCGTCTTTATCCATCAACACCATGTACGGATACCCAGTTACTCCAAAAGCGTTTATGAGCTTACCTTCGGGGTCTATTCCTGTCTGCCAAGAGACACCATGTTCCTCGTTGAATAGTACAACATCTTTAACTGTCGCTCCGCTGGCTGTGCATACAGATAACACGTTGATTGTGTCGTTATAATTTTCCACGATTTTCTTTAATTCATAGGCCTGCATACTACAGTACTTGCACCAAGGCGACATGAGTTCTAACAATAAAGGCTTACCTCTAAAATTCGATAGGGTTACAACATCACCATTCAAAAGCTCAAACTCCACATGGAGGTATGGTTGCTCGTAGGGTCCTAGCTCTCCACCAACGTATGCCATCGCAACCACACCCACGATACCAATGAAAGAAACAATCAACGATATGCCCACAGTGTTTTTTAGCTTGGTTTGAAAGGTCTCCTTTTTAGAGGCGTAAAGTAATAGGAGTAGCATGCCCAGAACAAGTGTTGGAAGCAAGAAACTTAGGTTGACCTCCAGCATTCCAAACTTAACATAATATCCCAGAAAGCTGACAAGTGCAGGGCTGCAAAGACAATCAAGACCAGGCTCTTTCGCTGCGAGGTTCGGAACACCTACGATCGCCGCTAATATGCCGGACACCAACCATATGGCAAACACCACAAACAACCCAAGGACCAATCTCACCAGAAACGAGTCCTTTGTGCCCTTTGTAGAAACTTTTGTCTTCTTTGACATTAAACCCAGAGTATTATAAGAGTGCCTATTCGTTAATTAAGTTTTTCCTTAATCGGTGAGCTCATAGATGTATACGTAGGCATAACTCCTGTATGGAGGACTTGACGAATAAATGAGCTTGAAGCCACTTACGTTGGGCTCCTCATAATAATGTACGACGTTGCCGTCTTCAGTGCTCGGCTTGTAGGGTATAAGCTGACCGAGTAACGTTTCCTTCCAAAACTTATCCGTGGCACCCTCGGTTAGCGGTTTCGTCGGGTCATAGTAGTCATTCTCGTTGAAAGGTTGTATGCCGAGCTTATCCGCTTCTTGGTTTGCTATCTTCAGCATCCAGACCCATTTTCCTTCATCACCATAACCAAGCAACCTCGGAAAATACTTACCAGCGTACGGTACAACCTCATGCGTTACGAATATTAGAACATGCGTCGCACCATGCTGCTTTAGTATCTGAGCAGCTTTTTCAGGTGGTGACATGAATGCAAGGGCCAATACTCCAATCTGTGTGCTATTCGTGGTAGAGTTATCGGCAAGCGTCGTTTTGTTCCCCATCACCGTAATCCAATAACCATAGTCCCACCATGCAGCAACGACTGCATTGTCCGGGAGGTTGTCCCTCATCCATGACAAAGCATTTACCCAATCAGGTATGTTTGCCGCAACTGGTAGTGTGCTCTGTATCACCGTAGGAGGAACGTAGGCCTGGTCTATTGGTGATAGGCTCGGTAAACTTCTACCGATGAGAAAGGAGGGCGCTAACGGAACTGCTAATAGCAATACCACGAGTATAGGGGTCACAATTGCATATTCTATGGGAACTTTTTCGCCCTTCCTCCTTTCAGTCTTGATTGTGATCATGTTCCCAAGCGAGTTGAATATTCTACTGATCGCGTATCCAGAGGTTATGGCGATGAACGGTGCGGCTAATGCAGATAACCTTACCATGGATGCTGAGAAGTATATACTGAAGACGGTAAGAGTGGAGATGAATATTGCCTCGTCAGTTCCTTCCTTCAACATGTAATAAATTCCTACTGGAGCGAACACCAAGAAGAATCCTAAGTCCGTGAACATCGTCACCCAAGTACTTACCTGGTTCTCCGCAACCGATATCAGAATTGGCAAATCGCCCCTTATACCTGGCAGTAACGTCGAAAGGAACTTAATGCCCGGAAGGGTGGCTAGAACACCAACCGATACCAGTAAAGCCACAGTCGTAATCCTAGGCACGAAGCTTCTTAGGAATTTATTACTGAAGTTGCTCGACAACTCAAAAACTACAAGCAAGACGAGGACGGACAGTCCAGTCATTATTGTCAGGTCACCTACATAACCCACACCGCCTAACTTAGGGACGGACGTGGCTATCGTTGACGATAACCCGAAGGTTATCGAATAAGATACTAGAAGTTCCCTCCTGTATCGCCCTATGAATGAGAGTAACAAAGTTATTACGTGTATGAACATGAATGGAAATCTATGAGCACCCCAACATGTTGCGACGTATCCTAGGAAGAAACCAGATAAGACAGAGTAGACGATCACCTGTTTGAAGCTCCTTCCTTTCTTGATGGCGTATATATACATAAGAAAGCTTACCAACATGAAGGGAATGGAAATACTCTCGTCGTCAAACCAGCCTGCATGCGTCCTGCTTATGTTTGCATTACTTACCGCTAATGCAAACGCTGCCAATAGACCAGTCGACTTTCCTCCGACCTCCTTACCTAAGAAATAAACCACCAGTACCGCTACCATAGACATTATGACGGGAAAGACGACAGCTAGCTCCAAAAGGTTGACATGTATACCTATCGATGATAAAGAGAGATAAACGAACGCCAGTAAGAAAGGAAGTCCTGGATAGAAAGATCTGCTCACAAACTGCCCATAAGGATACCAGCGCTCCATGTCTATCCAAGAGAAGTATTCGATAAAGCCCGACCATCCTCTTTCGACGATAAATTCAGCTTGGCGAAACTGCATCCATGGATCAAACTCTGAGAGAAGAGCGCCCCATCTGATTGGCAGCATCCTGATGATGAAGGCAATTGTTAAAATGGACATTAATGCTGCAATCTCTAAGACAACGGGTCTAGACTTAAAAAATGTGCGAAAACTGCTTTTAATTTCCATAAATCTCACCTACTTTCCTCGTAAAATCCTGATATTTTGGGCGGATGGTTTCAGGGTCTTGCCACATTTAGGACAAACGTTCGCATACTCCCGAACTACTTCATTAAGCATCTTTAATTCATTGCCTTCGTACAACACATAACCGCAGTGTCCACAGACTATTGTCAGCAAGCCGCCCACCGAGCTATCCTCAAAAGTGTTTGTTAACGAGTTTTATATAGCTTTAGGAATCTTTAAAACTGACCACGATTGTTTAATATATACAACATTCGGTAATGTGACGTTAAAGAACGGTGCTCGTGAAATGGAGAGGAAGCTAGAGGAACTTTACAACCGTCTTGCTGAGGCGTTTAGTAAGATTATTTCGGCAAAGCAATTCAAGATAGGCCTTCCATTAGCTATTGCACTGTTTGTCGTAATCCTTATGAGTGGTCTTCTGTACTGTATCTCGAATCCAACAGCAGCAGTTATATTTGTAGGAGGCGTAGTGCGTGTTTTCATTCCTGACTATATGATGCAGACATACGGTGAATTATTCGTCATGTTTACATACTACCTCATGGCCCTAATCGGCGTCGTACTTTACATAATGGCAGGAAGGGAGAGCTTTTTGGGCAGAAGGGTAAAGTACATGTACATCTTTAGTTTCATACTTTTGCTGATAGCATTTGTCGGCATACTACTGGCTCTACAGGCAAAAATTGGGTGATCAGTCTATAGCTTCCACGCCCGCATCCGTTATCCTGAACCTTTGTTCAAAGGGCGGTCCGCCTTTTTCAACCTTAAGCAATCTGATGCCCGTAGGAATGTTCTCAACTCTGAATATGACGTCAGACCAGTACCCGACTATCCTGGATGCCACAGGTTTTGTGCCCATGCCGGGTACCTCGTGAACTTGCCCCACTATGATTACCGGTATATCGTTTGTTAGCGCGACTTCTTTGAGTGATGCCGTCTGAAACGTCAGCCTCTTGAATATGGACGCGTCCTCTTTCACTTCTCCCTTCATCGCTATTCTGTGTAGGTACGTGTAATCGTCAAGCACTATTAATCTCGTACCAAGCGAGGTACTCTCTAGCAAGCTTATGACCGTTGTTTCCTGCTCGTCGAAATCCTTAACTGGCGTAAGTATAAGCTTGGAAGCGTCTGCTCTGTTCGTGGAAAGCACTTGCAAGAGTCTTTTAACATGTATTCTTTGTCCACAATCTATCCATACAACCTTACCGCCGAGTTTAATAGCATTCGCGGCGGCTAGGAGTGCGAGGCTCGTTTTGCCGCTTTTCTCCTCACCATAGATGAAGTGGAGCGCACCACCTACGTAACCACCTATGCTCATGTCAAGCTTCGGCAGACCCGTAGGAACGCGCACCATTCTCCTCAAGTAGTCGTCACCAAACTCGCATTAAACGTTTAATACGGTGAGAGTTTTGAAGACGTCCAGAGGGGTCACGAAATGGTAAGCTTAGCTGAGGTTGTCGTTGGTTTGTCTGAAACTAAAAAGCTTTACCTTGATGATGCTTACAAAAAAGAGGCAGAATCTCACATACTACGTTGGATAAGGGAGACGGGAAGAAAGGGCTACGTCGTCGTTGATGAAACGATAATGCATCCAAAATCCGGAGCTCAACCATCTGACCGTGGTGTTTTAGAGTCCACTGGTATCACTTTCACGGTAAGCAAGGTCATGGAATACGGTGGCGTAATTGTGCACTACGGAGAGATAAGCGGCGGCGATTTTAAGGAAGGAATGGATGTAAAAATGCGTCTTGACTGGGAAAGGAGATATAAAATAATGAGAACACATACTGCTGGCCATATAGTTGATTATGCTGTCGTAACGACCTACGGAAAACTTTTTCAATCTCAGTCGGCGATGCACGATGTAGGACATGGTTTCCAAGAATACCTCGGCGAATATCTTGGCGATTTAAAGGAAAGAATAGAAGAAGTTGCCAACGAAGTTGTAGCATCAAGCAAACCTGTATTCGCAGAATATGTAAGTGTTCACGAACTGAGTAAGAAGGTCTTCGGTGCGCCTAACTTAAGTCGGTTGCCCCGTTTAGATGTTTATAGGATAGTAGTAATAGAGGGTATAAACGCGATACCATGTGGCGGAACACATGTAAAGAGCACATCTGAGGTTGGACGCATAAAGATCGATTTGATTGAGCAAACCAGCAATGGTTTTAAGATAACCTATAGAGTTTTAGATTACTAAAATTCTCCGGAGAGGTTGTATTTTCTTACGAACCAATCGCCGATACTTGGTGAGAGCGTGTTTAATGTGAGAAAAATTTTGACGTTTATCGGATTAGGTATTATGACTTCGGCCTTGCCTTTTTCTACAGCATCGAGTATCGCGGCCGCAACTTGTTCTGATGGTATGGGTTTTGTTATCTTTCTGTCGGGTAGCCTCAATTTCTTTATCAGAGGCGTATCAACGTATCCAGGATAGACACCTAAAACACGTATGCCTGTCCCATACAGCTCCTGCCTGAGAAGGTCTGTAAAACCCGTCAGAGCAAACTTGCTGCATACGTAGCCAGGGGGATGCTTCAGAGCTTTTTTGCCCTCAACCGACGAAACGTTTACTATAACACCCCTACCTCTCTTCAGCATCTCCCTTAAAGCTTTTAGTGTGCAGTAAACGGGTCCGAAGAAATTCACCCTCATGACCTCCTCTATGTCAGATGGATCGGCCTCGGTCACCCTTCTTACATCATATATACCGACGCTGTTTACGAGTATGTCCAACGTCCCAAAAGTTTGGACTACCCAGTCGATAAGTCCCTCAGCCTGCTGTCTGACGCTTACGTCAGACGGGAACGGATAGGCCTCGAACCCTTCGGAGCGGAGAGTTTTCGCTATGGACTCGAGCTTATCAGCAGAACGTGCGGAGAGTATAGTCTTTGCCCCTTCCCTTGAGAAGGCTTCTGCTGTAGCTCTTCCTATTCCACTAGATGCGCCAACAACAAGGACGACATGATTTTTGAATCGTCCGCCCTTTGTCATAATTATGTATTGTGTAGCATTGTGTTTTTGAGTTTTGCCCTTAATGGTTCACGCATTACTTACGAATTCTGCATAGGGTAGCCTTTAATTCTTTGAGTTTTTCCTCGTTCACGAATACGGGCAACTCTCCAAGGAACGTTAGATCGTCCTCATACCATGGCCCCTCTATCCATATAGAGGCTTTGCAAACGATTCTTCCGCCGGCCTTATTGGTCACACTTTCCAAGGCTTTTAGTGTGCCTCCCGTTGATACCACGTCATCCAGAAGACAGACCCTTTTCCCCTTCAGGTATTCTGCATCTCCTCTAGTTAACACAAGAGTTTGTTTTTCGCTTGTCGTGATAGACTTCGCCTCTACGAGTAAATAGTCTGACATGTAAGCTTTGATGCTTTTCCTTGCAAAGACCATTCTATTATGACCAAGATTCTTTGCGACTTGGAACGCAAGCGGTAACGCCTTTGCCTCAGGCGCAACCACTACTTCTGGGTCCAAATGTCCAACCTTTCTAGAAATAAGCTCTGCTGCATGTGAAATGAACTCTATATCGCCCAAAACTAAGTCTGCATCAGAGGCTATCCAAAGCCCTTCATCAACCTGGACTATTGGCAACTCCCTTACGATGTCGCCGACTTTAATCCTGTAAGTAGACTCTCCGTTGTAGAGCACGACTCTTTTCAGCATATTAAATGACCCCCACCCAATAATGTAAAATTGCAATCGATAGCATAACGAGAGAAGTTGTCATCAACAATATGTCCAAAGGACCGAGCCTTTCACCGTTCCTTCGCTTTTTGTCAAGCGAGAATATCTTTAATTTCATAGCAAGCACGAGCTTTTCAGCATTCTCGATACTCTTTACTAACAACGGTGTTAAAACGAACGTATAGTTTTTAATCCTTTTGATGAGCGAGCCTTTGTCAAACTCCAGACCTCTTGACGATAGAGCCTCTTTGATAGCATGGTAATCATCCGCTACGGTGTAGATGTGCCTAAAAGCCAGACCAGTTGTGAACACTACTCCGTATGGTACACCAAATAGTGAAAGCCCCTTCATCAGCTCTCCTGGCTTAACTGTTGCTAAGAACCCATTCGATATCATTAAAATTGTGAATAACCTTGTCGCCATGAAGCTTCCTAGCTGCCAATCTAGGCCAGTCCCTCCATATTGGAAGAGGGACCAATTGTGTAGCAGGGACCATACTACAAACGCGACGATGATCATGGGAAGTATCATCTTCAAGCTCTTACTGACTAGGGAAGCTCCCTTAATGGCCACCGTTGCAAATGCAATAGCTAAGAGGATGAGTATGCACCAAAAGTCCTTACAAATGAAGGTAAGGGTCATGATCGAGAAGAAAAAGATCAACTTGCTTCTACAATCAAGCCTTGGCATAATTAAGATGCCTCCTTGGCATATTGGATTAACAGGTGCGATGGGGGCTCCAATCCGAATTCTTCGAGCAAGTTTCTATCAAACAATATTCTCTTTGGTTGACCGTCTGCTACGACATTACCATCATATATGACGGTGATTCTGTCGCCTATCTTCAGGGCAAAATCGCTATCATGGGTGATCACTAACACAGTCTTCCCTTCGGCTTTCATTCTTATTAACATCGAACTTATGATAGATAAGGTCTCTTCATCCTGTCCCGTAGTAGGTTCATCGAGTATCAGTATTTCTGGGTTCATGGCCAAAATGCCCGCGATCGATAACCGAATCCTTTCACCCATGCTTAGACGGTAGGGCGGCTCGTTTTTTCGATGATTAAGACCCAGCGCTTCTAAGGCCATCTCGGCATAAGAATAGGATAATCCCAGATTTTTTGCCCCAAAGATAACCTCATCCCATACACTCTCTTGTGTAATATGCCTATCTGGGTCTTGAAAGACGAAGCCCACATGCCTTGCCATCTGCGCTGGTCCGTGTGTTTTCGTATCTTTTCCGAGAACTAAGACCCTTCCGCTCGAAGGTTTAAGCAAGCCATTGATGTGCTTAGCGAGGGTAGTCTTTCCTGAGCCGTTCGGTCCCATCAGAACTACACATTGGCCGCGACCTATGCTTAGGTTGATACCTTTTAAAACCATCCTCTTAGCATACTTGAACCAAACATTCTCAAACTTGATAACAGGGTCATCTTTGATGAACGTCAGATCAGATTCGTCAATAGCTTCATCCGGTATACCTTGCTGAGCTAACTTCTGCCCCAAGACTATTGTTTTGTCTATCACCGGTTCTAGACCTTTGAGTCTCCTAGACATTATCACTAGACCATGTCCACTCTCTTTCAACATTTGGAGTGTTCGCCTTAGTTCAACTATACCGCGCCAATCTAAGTTGGCCATAGGGTCATCCATCACAAGGTATTTTGGTTGCATCAGGAGCGTCGAAGCTAACGCAAGCTTCTGTCGAAGTCCACCCGAGAGCTCGTTAACCTGATAGTTTCTGTACTCCTTCAGCCCGAAGCATTCGAGAGCCAATTCAAGTCTCTTCTCTGCTTCTTTTTCGTTCAACTCAAGGTTATCGAGAACGAACAAAAGATCTTCTTCAACCGTAAGGCCGAATATTTGCACCTCGTAATTCTGCAGGACCACGTTTACAATCTTATACCTTTCTTTGTCGTCCAGCTCCAGTATGTTTTTTCCATCAACGTAAACACCTCCGGTTACCTCACCCTTCAAGTTCTTAGGGATAATTCCCGTAAGGCAGTAAGCGAGGGTAGTCTTTCCTGAACCACTCGGTCCAACTATACCAAGGGCTTCTCTAGGTTTAACAAAAAAAGTAAGGTCTTTGAATATCCATTCTCTGTCGTACTTACACCCTAGGGCGACCGCTTTAAGGCCATGGTTATCTAGAGTCTCCATTTGAGGAGTCCCCTCCTAACCAGCGGAGGGGCTATGGCTTTCAGGACTATTGGTGTTCCGATGAGGATTGGTGGCAGGTCGCTGACCGCTAACATGAAGACTGCGGGTCCGAACGGTGCTACTCCGACCCAATCGAAACCTACTGCGACTATCGGTACCATGATTATACCCGCTATGAGCGAAATCACCGCCGCTTTCAGAACCCCCCTACTGCTCATCAAGTCCTTGGGCTTGCAGACTAGCCCGGGTATGAGGCCCGTCAGACCTACGCCTATTAAGTCAAAGATCGGGGTCGCTGGATTAAAGTAGCCCCCTATTATCGCCCATAAAGTGTTGCCTATGGCACCAGATAAGAACCCTATGATCGGGCCGAACAGTACACCGAATACGCAGGGAAGGAATGCCAAGACCCTCCAGTGGATTGCACCGGGTATCAGGGGTATGGGAGCGGTGAGCAAAAAGCCTACGCCGGTAATTGCTCCGGTCATAACTATGTAGGCAATCGCTGTTAATGCGTCCGGTTTCGTGTACTTTATGGCTACTTGTTCCATGCCGTTACTGCTTTTTACTCCAATATATAAATAATATTTTTTATACGAAGATAAATTTTACATGTTCATGTAATCGCTTTGTGTGGTTTATCTAGCGCACTGCTTTTGAAGGGGTTTTAGTAAAAAATTATGTTCCTGACGGGCAAGTAATTGGATGAAGGGACTTTATTAAGACGGTGTCAAGTTTGGTTGCTACTTCTCGCATCGCCGACCGGTTCTTTAAAAGAACTAAGGATTCGTCTTTGTGGTGCTTTCATCAATCTTCCCGTTGGAGGTGACGAAGCTTGGTAAATAGAAGGACTGTAATAAAAGGCATAATAGGAGCTGTTGCACTCGGTACTTTCGCACTTGGGTATTCTGAGGTCTTCGAAAAGATAGTCAGACCGTCTACAAGACTATACTGTCCAGATAAGTTGGATGGTGTTAGGTATGTTTACAGCAGTTGTTTGGGGTGTAACATTAGATGTGGTATCAGGGTTAGAATCGTACTACATCAATCCAGCTAAGATTGCGAAGACCGGTAAAAGAGGAAAGAATTAAGATATACTCAAAAGATATGGTAAGTATAGCGCCGGGGCTGGGATTTGAACCCAGGCGACCCTCATCGGGTCAGCGGCTTTCTTGACCAGCACCGTTTCATTATAGAGATCTCGAGGCCGCCCCTATACCTGGCTAAGGGACCCCGGCTCCGTGAGAACTATATCGCCCTTTAATATTAATTTTGCATAAAGAGCGCTACCTGAAGTGTGACCATGAAATCGTTACGACCCAGGTTACATCAAGTCGCCGCACTCGCATAAGGCCTCACGAATTAGCGTGTAGAGGTCATCCATACCTTCTTCCGTCTTAGCAGAGGTCTTAACTATCCTAATGGTTTTAGAGAATTCATCAACTAATTCGATAAATCTTGACGCCAAGTCTACTATCAACCCCTTCTCTTCAGATACCATCTTTTCTTTCAAATTACGTAAGTCTCTTGAGAACTCTTCAACTTTGTAGATCTCAGGTAGATCGGCCTTATTTATCACAGAGACCACTGGAACCCCGAGCCTGAGCCTAGTTATCATCGGTAGTAAGAACGATATAGCCAAACCGCTTAGGGTAGAGGCTAAAGCCGGGTCGATTATGTATACAGAGACTGTCGGAACATGCTTGGATATCTCTTCGACGAAACGCGGACCCATGGGTCTAAATAAAAAGAGCTCCATCTGTCCGGGAGTATCTATCAGCTTAAAATCCGATTTTAGATCGTAGACCCTTCTGGATACCTCAGAGATTTTCTCTTCTATTATCTCAGCCGCCCTAATCATCGCTCCATTAGGCCCTAGCCCATGCTCCATCAATCTCTCAACAGTTATTAACTCCCTTACGTCGTATGACGGGACATACGGTGTCCTATGTACTCCAGGGTCTAAATTGACATAAGATATCTCTGCGTCTAACTCATGCTCCAACCATTTACCAAAAACATGTGTTAAGCTTGTCTTCCCACATCCAGCCGTACCGATAAAAACTATATTTAGCATTCCATAATTTTGATTATACAAAGTATAATTTTAAGATCTTGATGGCTGCCCCATGAGGGGCTAGAGAGATCATATCTGATAGTGTTTTCTATTTCGGTAACCACTCATTTAACAGCTTACGGTACCACCTATCCTCCTCGTATATTTCTTCATACTTTCCGCTCTCCGAAGCTATCTTGGCGGCCAATAGATGATAACACATAGGCTTCTCGTGACTTAATACCCTAAAATAGAAATCATCGCATGTGCAATATCCTGCTTTGAGCAGAATGAGGTAATCTTGTGTCCTACCCACAACAACCCACCTCGTCCTACCACTCGGCTTAAAGATGTAACGCTTCACGAGGCCCTTCTCTACGGCATTGAGAGCTTCCTCATACATCGAGCCGTATTTTTCCTTTAACGAATTCAGCTCATCCTTCACGCAAACTCCCTCAGATCCGAAACTTTGCCCAGATGCGTACCGTCAAGCATGTAGACCTCAGCCTTAGATAGATCGAATAAGCCTGATCTCATTACCGGTCCTAACAATTCACGCCCTTCCGATACAGTGTTTACAGCAACACCTGAAAGAAAGTCATTGAAGGAAGGCATCACCAAAAGACTCAGACGTCCCCTCGGAGCCTTCAAGTCCTGCTTACGTCTTAACCTCTTCACCAACGAAGCCCTATCAGCCTCGAGAATTAACCAAACTCTTTTCCTGATAGTGAAGCCGATTTCTGCCCTTAGTCTAACGACGGGATGCATGTGTCCCATTACCAGCATGTCGGCGTTGGAAAGGGTTATCGATGGCCACGTATGTCCGTGAAATAAACCGACCTTATGTTCTTCGTCTTCGATCATGAAACCTCTTGAGGGTGCATAAGTAACAGAGTCCCCAAGTATCTTGCTTATACCAGCATCATGATTCCCTGGTACTAGTACGATCTCGTCAACCATCCTCCGAATGTCTTCGACCATACCGGACAAATACCTCCATTCAATCTTAGATGTTCCGGGGACCTTATGCTTGAGGTCGCCTAAGATTATTAGCCTTTTAGCTCCAGTATTCTTTATTAATTGCTTAATTTCTTCAACGAGTCTCCAGCTTTGGGAAGGAACTCTGAAACCCACATTATGAAGCTCTTCTTCAAAGCCTATGTGAACATCTGACATTATGAGGCTCTTAATGGGTCGTTCAACCAGTAGGGCAGGTGCTTCTGGTATCTTAAACAAGACTAGCCCCGGTCATACTGTTAGGTGATAATCTAAGTATTAAACTCATCTATCCAAAGATTTGTAGCTAAGTTCGTTTATCGTTTGGTCAGCTCTGCTAACCTTTCGGGCAAGAACTCCTTTACGATAAACTCTAAACCATACCTAGAGAAAGCCTCAAGTTCCGCTTTTCTCTCAATTTTTGAGAATACAGCCAACTCCCTCTTCCAAGGGTCTGTCTGGTACCTTGGGTCTCTTTTTAGTTCCTCTAACCTCTTTGCGTCCTGTTCAGTAAATTTCATGGATGGTAGCTTGTACTTGATAATGTCAGACGCGTACAGACCAGCCCACACAGCATCGGGAATGTTCAACTCACGTAGATGTGCTGATATTGCTGAACCATGTATTAAGACTGACGCTATATGGACACCGAATGGGTCAGCATCTGCAAAGATGTAAACAGGAAGGTTAAGTTCTTCATTCAATCTCCTGATCAACTTTCTTGCGTTTCTTGGAGATTGACCGGCCGTGTGTATTAAGAGGGCCTTATATTTCTTATCGGCTCTTTCTTCAACGAACCTCGCAAAGACTGCACCCTTCTCTATAACGAAGAGGACTTCGGCACCACATTTAACGAATTCAGCCGTCGTGAGAGCTGGACCTATGGCAAAACCATCTGGGTGTGATGAAAGGTCAACCCTTTTACCTCTAAACCCTGGTACCGTATACTCTATCACTAAGTCACCGTATATGGAGGCCCTTTCTTCTGGGAATATGTTAAAGTCCTCCCTAGGATGTCCCAGCAAACTTTCCAACTCAACTATCGCGTCGTCACTTTCACTCTGATCCTCGAAATCTATACCTTCGCCTATAGCAACATAATACGTATCCCTAAGGGTGGATGTCTTGCCAGCCTTTATCAACTTCTTAGCAAAGCTACTTATCCAAATTAACTGGGCGAATGGTCTAAGATGTTTAACATTTTTTGTTGTCCTTAAAACATGTTTATCTCCCAAGACATATTGTCTTAAATTAGAATCGTATATTATGTTGCTCGTTGCCCTTAACGGAAGCTGAATTTCTGGAAAAACACCATTCTCGATGCTGTTCACTATCTTTTCGCCTAGTTGCATTAAAGATTGCAATACGCTCTCCTTAATTTTATCGATTTTATACGAGTGCGTCGTATGTTCCTTGTCTCCGCCCTCCATAACCATCACCAGCCCATATCTTTGCATCTCCCTTTATTTATAGCTAGAATACTTAACGTAATATACAGAGCCGTACCCGCTCGGATGTTGCGAAGTAGAGTTAAAGTTTATCTTAAAGGAACGTCTTACTGGCTAATAGGCGTGCGAAGTTGAACGCTGACCTAGAAGTCAGAGCACCTCTGAATCCGACCGAAGACGAGGAGAAGGTTGTGAAGAGCATACTCAGTATATTTAAAGTCAAGGTAAACGTGATGCAGAATGAAATAATAGGTTGTTCAGAAGACATAAATTCCCTCGAAAAATTAAAGCGTATGATAAGGCAAAGAAGGATAAGGTCTGCTGCTAGGGCTGTTATGAGGGGCGGTATAAGAGGCAACATTGTGGAATTCTATCTGCATAAACAAGCAGCATACGCTGGCAAAGTGTCGTTTTCAAACGCTGAGGGTGAATCACCACTCGGCCCGATTAGAGTCACAATAAAAACAGACGATCCGAATAAGCTGATAAATTGGCTCACTGAATGATGAAAGGATGCAAAAGCATGATATCATGTGTATCGACGCTCTCCGTTCATGAGTCGCCATTCGGCAGGATTTTGGAATGGCTGAAGCATTTAGGGGCCAGGGCGTGGGAGATAATAGACGAAAAGCCCAATGAGTTAGACATCAAAAAAGTTGAGAGCTACAGGAACATAGCACTTAGTGAGCTGACGTTGATAAACGTTCATGGCCCATATAACCCGCTAGCGTTTGGACATGTTTGGTTTAAAAGGCTTGAGGCTACGGTAGCTTTGGCTGGGCTGTTACGTTCTAGCTATGTTGTGGTCCACATGCCAAAGTGTGAGGATCTTGAGGTTACGCTTAAAAACTTGGAAAAGGTATCATCCACTGCTTCAAAGTTTGGAATAAGTTTACTTGTTGAGAACTGCACGTCAAATGAAAGTGCATACATGAATACTCTCGAGGATTTCGTCATACTCTTCGATACAACATGTGCAAAAAACCTAGGTTTATGTCTAGATGTAGGCCACGCATACATTGAGAGAAACTTAGACGATTTTTTGAGCAAATTTTATGAAAGGCTCATGAACGTTCATTTGCACGATAACGATGGATTACGTGATTTACATATGCCATTAGATGCTGGGAAAGTTCCGTGGCGGAAGGTTTTAGAAAACTTAGCTAGAAAAGGATACGATGGGTTTGTTACGTTAGAGTGTAAGAGCAGAATGGAAGATAGCTTAAACAAATTGAACGAGGTTTTACTCAAGCTTAAAATTCCTTAAGTACTTTAGCATTATAGAATTTTTGATTTTTATAATAGAGTTCAGCATTTAATGGCAACAATGCTTGGGTTGATTCTTTCATTAGTATCGGCCGTAATCTTCGGGCTGAATTCGGTCGTAATGAGAAGGGGGCTTATAATCGGCGACGTTTATCCAAGCGTATTGATCAGCCTACTATTCGCAATACCCTATACGATCGCCGTATCATTCCTTACTGGTGAGGTATGGACTCTAACTAATTTGAGTATTATGGCAACAATATATTTTATTATAGCAGGCATCTCAAACTTCCTCGTCGTAAGGTATTTGATATATATGGCCATAAAGCTGGCTGGTGCTACGGTGACTATTCCAATAGTTTCTTGTGATACGCTGATAACTGTTTTTCTTGGGATAGTACTGCTCGGAGAAGAGTTTTCATACAAGCTGATAGTTGCGGCAATGCTCGTTGTAGTTGGTATCGTGCTTGTTACAAGCAAAAACGCTCATGCAGAGGGTGAATATGGATCTTTCACAAACTTCAAGCAAGGCATACTTTATGCAACTCTTGCAATGTTAGGCCTCAGTATATCGTCAATTACTGTTAGGTTGGGTGTACTAGAGACGAACTCACCATCATTAGGTCTACTGATATCGAATTTTTTTGCTCTGATAACATGCTCTGTCTTCCTAACTTTTCCAAAATATAAAGAAGAAGTTCTTGGCATTAATGTGAAAGCTAAACAGTATTTTCTTTTAGGTGCGTTCTTGGTAACGACTGGTCAGCTGACACGTTATGTTGCGCTTGCATATGTGCCGGTTAGTCTTGCATCACCAGTCATTAACACATACCCTTTGTTCACTTTGATATTATCTTACATCTTTAATAGAAAGATCGAGGCTTTCAATTGGAAAGTTCTTGTAGGCACACCTCTAGTCGTGATAGCCATAATCTTAGCCTTCTTCTAGAGAGTACGTTACATCAAGTTTCATAAGGTCCTCGGACAAATATGTTTGCGGGAATATGCTTTTTGCTTCTGATAAAAGTTGTTCCGGTTCGTCGTCGTAACGGGGACTTATGTGGAATAAATACAACCTCTTCACACCAGCCGCGGCTGCAACCTCTGCCGCTTCTCTTGCAGTGGAGTGACCCTCTGCCTTAGCCCTTTCTAAAAGTTCATGAGAGAATGTTGCATCGTGTATTAGGACGTCGGCATTCTTACTGAACTCCACAATTTTCTTAGTTGGTCTCGTGTCTCCTGTGTAAACGACGACTCTCCCTTTCCTTGGAGGGCCAACGGCTTCTTCTGGTGTTATCTTCATACCTTTGTAAACTACGACGTAACCTCTTTGCAATCTACCCCATAATGGACCTCTTGGCAGACCTATGCTCTCCAGGTATTCTACACGCATCTTACCCGGCCTTTCCTTTTCTTGGAGCTTATATGCTAACGACTCGGTGGTGTGCTCCGTTTTTATGGCATCCACTTTATATTCTTTCGATACATACACAGTACCTTCGTCCACCTCAATTATCCTGAGGGGAAAGCTGGTCGTACCGCCCGTTGTGATGAGCAGGGCCTTAACAACTTCCTTCGTACCAGCGGGACCATAAATCTCAATGGGATCGCCTCTACCTAACATAGACATCGTGTACAACAAGCCTGGTAAGCCTAGGACATGGTCTCCATGAAGGTGAGTTAAGAAGATCTTAAAGTCTCTCTTGAAGCCTATGCCAGCCAGCATCGCTTGCCTTTGTGTTGACTCGCCGCAATCGAACAGAAGCGTACTACCAGCGTATTTGATTGCGATAGCTGGAAGTCCACGCCTCCTGCTCGGCATGCCACCCCCAGTGCCCAAGAAGACTATTCTCATGACCGTCAACTAACATTCCTGCCGAAGGCTGTTTTGATATCTTGGTTTTTAATTATTGCTTTATTGCATCCTAAAAACCATTATGTTCCTCGTCAAAGTTCCGTGTACCTTAATCGCGTACGTTTCTAAGATTTCTAAACCGTATGCTTTTCCTAAGGAGATTAAATCAACGTTCGAAGGTGAGGCCATGCATATGCTACCTCCTTTTATGAGTAGGTCGGTTAACTTCGATAGAAAATCTTCCAATAGGTTAGTTAACGAGCCGGTCGGTATTGTGGTAGACCTACCATAAGGAGGGTCTGTCACGATCGAATCGAAACCTCTCCTGAAAGGTGCGGCCCTTGCATCACCGTTTACTATATCAGGATAACCATGTGCGTAATGCTCTAGGTTCAGCCTTGCACCTTCGCATATCCAGTACTTTATCTCCAATCCTACTGGCTCGTACCCCAATAACCATGCCTCGCTAAGTATCGAGGCCGAGCCAGCGAACGGATCAAGAATTCTACCGCCGGGCCTAACCCTGGCCAGATTAACCATGCACCTAGCAATCTTAGGCTGAAGGGCAGAGGGTAACGTGAAAGGTCTCCTACCAGCCTTCCTGTCGTAGAACTCCTTCTTTCTTTTCTTTGCGACCGATAACCCAAAGAAAGGCCCGCATGGTGTAACCAAAAGCACGAACCTTTTATCGGGATTCTTCAAGTCTACTGAGATACGTTTCCCACAATTTAGGATAATTCTTCCTAGCTCTGCTTCAGCATTTTTTGTGTCACACTCTGCACCCCAACACCTTATGCACCTTACCTCGAAAGTTTCCCCATCCTTTAACAATTCGTGTAAAGGTACCATCTTCACTTGCTCGATCAACTCGTGAACGTCTGTAGACTTCACCAAGAGCAGCGCTGCTTCCTTAACGTAGGCGGAACGTTCAACGGCCAAGACCGCACAATCTTTTGTGGTCTCCGCTAGTCCAACATTTTTACAATCTAAAGCAACTTTTGGAGAGTTGTCAAACGTAAAAAGTATAGCCCTAAGCTCACCAAAGGACAGGTCAGGGTATTCGCCAGATAATTGAAAGAAGTACCGCATTCGTTCCTTCATAATTTCCGCAAGCGTTCTGCTAAAAGGCCTGCTATGGATACGAAAGCGTAGTTGTTGGGAACGGTATCCGTAGCTACAATGGCATCCGCCCCCGATGACAGGATCTTCTTGTCCGCGTTGTTTATCATTACTGCATGAACACAACCAACGAATATTCTTCTAGCTCCAGCCGACTTGAGTGTGTTTACGGACTTAACCATCGTACCACCTGTGCTTATCATGTCATCAATCACTATGACGTCCCTATCATTGACGTTTATGTCTTCCAAGCTAACCTCAACAGCCCCCGTGTTAATATCTCTCTTTGTTCTAATTACACCATAATCGGCATTTAAGACCTTTGCGGCAGCGGCACTCATATCCTCCCCCTTCTTCCCGGGTGCTAAGATTATTGGATTCTTCAAGTTTATTTGTAAGATGTAAGAGGTGAGTGTACCGACAGCATCCAAGTTCTCGATGGGAATCGGTGATCTATTGATAATCCATGGCGCATGTATATTTACTGTTAATATTTTGTCCACACCGGATTGCTTAAGGATATTCAACACAACGTCTATGCTTACCACTTCGCCTTCCTTGAATCGCCTATCCTGCTTAGCATAGGCTAAATAAGGTACGACTGCCACGACACTTCTAGCGCCTAGATCTTTTGCCCCGCTTGAGAGAAGGCAAAGTTGAAGTAAGTGCTTATCCTGGGGCGGATGGGTACCCTGAAATATTACCACATCTTCATTTTCCACGCTACTAACATATCGAAAGTAAGATTCGCCGTCAGGGAATGTTTTATATTCTAACTCCATCAACCTCAGACCTAATATGCTAGACACTTTGTTTGCAAGCTCCATGGATGCAGGGCCCGGGACCAGCTTCATTTTAACCAAGATTACCTAATCATGGTAAACTATAAACTTCATGAAGGATGGGGTTACAAAAAGTCTAAAAAGACAGACTTCATTCGTAACTACGATGAAGATCAAGTTAGTAAAAGACCCTGTGTGGGGGTATATAGAGCTCGATGATTATGATAGGCGAATCGTTGATACGACATCTTTCCAAAGATTGAGGAGAATAATGCAACTCCCCCTAGTTTACTTAGTATACCCTTGTGCAAGGCATACACGGTTTGACCATTCATTAGGTTGCTTTTACCTCGCAGGAGAGTACGCCAAGCATCTAGCGTTAGACGAGTATTGGACAAGGGCACTAAAGTATGCCGCATTACTTCATGACATAGGTCACACACCCTACTCCCATCTCTTGGAAGCTCTATTGATTGAGAAGGGTATAAATCATGAGGCGATGGGTGTAAAAATTTTAAATGAGGATTCTGAGCTTGCTTCTGCGATAGAGACCTCAGGTGTTAGAGTTAAAGATATCGTGGACATTCTTGAAAAGCGTAGACCGGAGTCGGCCATAATATCTGGACCGACGGATGTAGATAAGCTCGATTTCCTCATAAGGGATTCATACTTTACTGGGGCCACGTATGGTATAGTTGATGCGAAGAGAATAATCATGATGACGAAAATAATTGACGGTAAGACTATGATAAGCGTCCGTGGATTGGGCGTATTAGAAGAATTAGCGTTAGCGCGTCTTCAGTCCTTCATGAACATTTACTTCCATCATGCGGCCAGGGCTGCTCAGTCTTTATTCCTGAGGGGCGTTAGGTTAATCGAGCATTCTTTGGATTTCTCTTCTATGTCCGTTGAAGAATACATTTCACAAGACGATTATACAGTATGGTGCATGATGAAAGCCAACGAAAAGTCTAAAGAGATAATAAAAAGAATAGAGAGTCGGATATTGCCAAAACGAGCTTTTGAGGATAGGATATCCCGCGAGAAAGTTTCGTTAACAATTCTGAGCAAGCCGCATATAAAAAGGAGCATCGAAGAAGAGATAGCATCGATGGCTGGAATAGGCGCTGAGTATGTATGGGTAGACACACCATATGTCCCACCGTTGCCACTTTCAGACTCCCAAGAGGTTACGTTTTATGAGGAAAGTGCAGAAGGCATAAGAGAAGTAAGCGTAGAATCTTTTTTGCTCAAGTCTGTAAGCGAAGTATACAACATAATCAGGGTTTACACAGAAAGCGAGTATAGGGAAAGAGTGTATAAAGCCGCTAAGGAATACTTTGAGAGTTTTCCAAAGTCCACGAGAATAAGCTTTTGATACGATAACCTTTGTGATTCCTATGGCTTCAGTAGACGTGCATCAAAAGTTAAAGCTTATATTAAGTCTCTCGGTTTATATTCATAAGAGTCTGGTGATGGTTGATAATCGACTCTAAAAATAAAAACGGGGTGATAATTTTTGAGTACAGGAATAACATCCGTCAAGTACGTAATAGAGGCTAAAATAGAAGTTGACGGAGTTGTTGATAGAAACGACATAATTGGTGCCATATTTGGACAGACGGAAGGGATATTCAGTTCGGAGTTAGATTTCAGAGAACTCCAGAAGACCGGTAGAATAGGAAGAATAGAACTAACTTCAACGTCTCAAGGCAACAAAACTGTAGGAAAAATCTTCATCCCCACGAATCTTGATAGGTTCACAACAGCCCTCATAGCCGCAATGGTAGAAAGCATCGACAGGGTGGGTCCTTATCATGCGAAGGTTACCATAGAAAAGATTGAAGATACGAGAGCTGAAAAGAAGAGGAAGATAATCGAGAGGGCGAGGGCCATACTTTATGAATGGGAAAAGCAGAAGATTCCAGAAGACGATGAAATACTTAAAGAGCTTGAGGAGGCAGTTATTAGAAGTAAAGTCATAGAGTACGGACCAGATAGGCTTCCTGCTGGACCCGAAGTCGAATCGAGTAATGAATTGATAATAGTCGAGGGCAGGGCCGACGTGATTAACCTCCTACGCCATGGTTATAGGAACGTGATAGCTGTCGAGGGCGTAAAGGTACCGAAGTCCATCTCCGAGTTGACGAAGAAGAAGAGAACCGTGATAGCATTCCTCGACGGTGATAGAGGCGGTGATTTAATACTTAGAGAGTTGCTACAAAACTCTAAGATAGATTTGGTTGCAAGGGCACCTTATGGCAAGGAGGTTGAAGAGTTAACGGGTAAGGAGATATCGGAGGCGTTACAGAGAGCGGTAACGGTAGAGGAAGCCATTAAAAACATTAAACACTTGACTACAGAAAAACCTTCCCAAATGCCGGAAGAACTGGCACAATTCATAAAAGAAGTTGATGGAAACCTTATGGCGATAATATTAGACGAGTCGTTTCAAGTGCTGGCAAAAATGCCAGTAAGCGAGCTGGCTCAGAAGATGTCCGAACACAAAAATATGAAGTATGTCATATTCGATGGTGTAGTGACGCAGAGGCTCGTAGATATTGCAGCAACGCTCGATCATGACGTATATCTAATAGGGATGAGAATAGGCGAAATTTCAAAAAGGTCACAAAATGTCCACATAATATCGGCTGATCAGCTCGTCAGTAATTAAGCTTCATCGGATACTTCAATATACCCACAATACTTCCGAACGCCCTTATTTTATCTCCTGCTTCAGTATTGGGAAGTACTATATGCATCTCGATGCGCCGTTCGTCAACTAAATCCATGATTCGTTGAAACCTTTCGTCGTGCATGTTAGCCCAGATAAAATCTTCGGCGACTATGATGTCTTTAACGGCACCCAACTCAATCGCCTTGCAAACCTCTTCAAACCCTATGGCAACGTTCATCCAATTTTTTGACATAAACTCTATGAAGTTTTCAACGAGCTCTGCATCCCTTACCGGCTTAATGGAGCCGCCAACGTCGTCAAGAAGCTTGTTCCTTAGCGCTTCCTGTATTCCTGCCAAGGAGCCGTCCGAAACGTGGCCAACCTTTTTAATCGATTTGAAGACCTTTTCTCTCTCCTTTTTTAAGAATTTGAGGAAGTTTTCCGTAGCTATCTCATTTCCCAAAACAACAACCGCTGGATTTTCCATCTCAAGCTTCCTTTCGATCGTTTCGGCGATCTCCGCATAGATATTTTCTACGCTTTTTAAGTGTTCATCCGGTCTGTCTTTACTCTGTGAAACAAACCTGCCTTTATGTACTACCTCTATACCAGAGTCGCTTAAAGACAATATTGTGAATTGCTCATCATCCAATAACACACAAAGCAACTTTTTGGCTTTACCTAATTTCCGATAATGTTCTGCAAAACTTTCTAACCTAGAAAAATCCTTTTCAGTCCTTATGCCCAATTCAGACCCGACATCCACGTTCAGTGAGTGATGCTTTCCGATCAAATCAAGTTCAGCGTCAGTATAGGTTATCCTGCCGAGAAAGCGAAGCCTTCTCATGAGGGGGTCTAAAGACTTCTTTTCAATCCTCACACCTATAGTGACTCTAACCCTTTCGCTGTCAACCTTTCCGTCCGCCCTCTGCTTCTTGATCTCTCTGCTCGTATCTGAGTAAATAATATCTCCCGCAGATACTATCCTATAGAGGTTGAGTAGGTCAAGCGTCGTCTCGGGTATCAATTTTATGAACTTCTTGTTGGGGTTAATTGAGATTATCTCCAATCTAACAACACCTCCTTAGCTGTGCAACATACATGGACATGTGACCTATTATCCATACTCTTTGAGCCTTCTCCTAAGTGATGGGGATGCGTCTATTAACTTTTTTAAAACGCTTTCAAAAGATTCTTCGGGTTGTAGCAAGATCGACCTGTAAACACCAGTCCTACCTATTTCCTTTCGCCTTCTGAGAACATATACTCTTTTTCTGAGTACGTTAGGGTCTACGGAAAGAATTTTAGCCGCCTCTTCTATGCTACGTTCGATTGCGAACTCGTAATGGCCCTCTTCAGTTGGTACAATAAGCATAAGCTCTTTGTTTATACCGGGTTTTCTTACATCACCAATTAACTCGTCAAGAGTTGACTTTCCTGCGAGCGAATAGAACATCTCTTCTTCGCTTCTCATCGGAATGAGGGGGAAAGAAACGGACGTTAGCTCATCAACATAAATATATCCCTTCACGACATACGAGGGTGTAGCTTGTATGACTTCTCTTGAAATTATGTTATAACCAGCACTCGTTAGTGCCAGTTCAATGTCGTGCGATGGTATAACATCCGGTATGAAAACATCAACATCGCTAGTCAGTTTGACATCGCCCCTTACTATACTACCGTAGGTTAAGGAGAACAGATTACGTCTTCTGAGAGCTTCCATAAGGTTGACGGCTTTTCTCCGGAGGTTTTTTAATAGCTTCCAATGTTCATCGTCATATGTAACGTACCTTACAGGAAAGCGATGCGTCAACTTCGTCTGCTATGAACAGGTTCATGATTCTAATTAACACTTTCGTGGAGAGTCTTATTAAATCCATGATTCTGCTCGTAAAAGTAACATTTTTTAACTGGCTGTCCTAAACCGATAGAAAGAAAATGTTAAAAGATTCTTTGCTTAGTAACGAAAAAGGTAAACGTGTCATACTTTCTGGGAATGAAGCTATTGTTAGGGGTGCTATAGAGTCTGGTGTCAGGTTTGCGACCGCTTATCCTGGAAACCCATGCACAGAGATACTCGACACTTTACTATTAGTGTCCAAAGAACTTGGCATATATGCCGAGTGGTCCATTAATGAAATGGTAGCTTTTGAGGCCGCGTCTGCCGCATCAATCGCTGGTCTCAGATCCTTTGTAGCAATGAAGCATGTCGGGTTAAACTGGGCCCTTGACCCCTTAATGTGTGTGAACCTCAGCGGCATCGAGGCAGGCATGCTCGTTGTGGTTGGTGACGATCCACAAAGCAGAGCTTCACAAAATGAGGAGGATATAAGGTTCTTGGCATCCATGAGCGAGCTCCCTATGCTGGACCCATCGGGTCCAGCAGAGGCAAAAGACATGTTTGTATGGGGTATCGAGGTTTCAGAGCGCATTAAGCTTCCAGTGCTCTTGCGTTCTACACAAAGGATTTCACATGGTCTTGAGGATGTTGTCTTAGGGGAAATATTCCAGCCCAACGTTAAGGCCGAATTCAAAAAAGATGAGAGGTATATAGTAGCAGGCGCTGGTGGAAGGTCAGTAAGGCTTCACGAAGGTTTACATAAAAAGCAAGAATTGATCGAGTCCATCATTGAGCAATCACCGTTTAACAGAGTAGTGAAGCGTGATGGCGAAAAATGGGGAGCCATTTCGGCTGGAATGGGTTACGGCATTCTCATGGAGACTTTAAGTTACTACAACATGGAAGATAAATTTGCGACGCTTAAGCTGGCGGCATCTCATCCATTACCAAAGAAACTTCTCAGAGATTTCTGCAATGACCTCGATGCCGTTATTGTGGTAGAGGATGTAGAACCTTATCTACAACATAACATAAGGGCTGTCTTAGCCGAGGAGGGAATAAATTGCAAAGTGTATGGACGTGCTAGCTTCAATCCAAAACTCGTAGGCGAGGTTACGTTTAGCGAGGTAGCAAGCTTGATCGAAATGGTAAGTGGAGAGAAATTGCTTTCTCCAGTACATGAGAGGGGTCACGCTACTAAGTTTAGGCAAATGCTGATTTCCAGACCGCTTACTATGTGTAGCGGCTGTCCACATAGAGCTACTTTCTATGCGATGAAGAAAGTAATTAACAAAATGCTCAAAGATAAGGCAATCTTCTGTGGTGACATAGGCTGCTATAGCTTCGCATCGCAACCTCCATTCCAGCTGATAGATCTGAAGTTCTCAATGGGTGCAAGCATAGGTTTAGCCTGTGGCTTTGCAAAGTCCAACGTCAACAGCAAAGTGTTTGCAATAATCGGCGATTCGACATTCTTCCATGCTGGCATACCAGGTCTGTTGAATGCAACCTATAATGATGCCAGATTCGTATTAGTCGTGCTGGACAACCTTGTGGTAGGTATGACTGGTCAGCAACCATCGCCCAGCATGGGAGTGAATGCGAACGGTGTTGACACTCAGCGCATACTGCCGGAAGATATTGCGCGTGCAGTTGGTGTAAAGTTCGTAAAAACTTTCAATCCACTAAACCTGAAAGAAGCTGAAAGGGCTTTCGAAGAGGCGATCAATTATCAAGGACCTGGACCTGCTGTGCTCGTCTCGCGTTCTCCATGTGCAGTGCACGTAACCAGAGAGGCTAGGATGAAAGGTGAGCGATTACCCAAATACATAGTTATAGAGGATAAGTGTACTGGTTGCAGCATATGTACACAACACTTTGGATGTCCTGCCATCGTGTTAAGTGAAAACAATAAAGCTAGGATAGATAACGATGATTGCACAGGCTGCGGAGTTTGCGCCCAAATCTGCCCATACCGGGCGATAATTAGGGAGGTGTCGTGATGGGTAAGGTTTGGAACATTATAATCGCAGGTGTGGGCGGTCAAGGTATAGTAACCGTTGCCAGAATTTTAGCAGAATCAGCATTGGCTTCAGGCTATAGAGTCAAGACAACGGATATCGTAGGTGGTGCGCAAAGGGGCGGCGCGATACTTAGCCATGTAAGGTTCGGCGATTATGTATATTCATCAATAGTCCCAGATGGGCTTGCGGATATAGTAGTTGGAGTGGAGCCGCTGGAGGCTTTAAGGATTTCTCTTCAATACCTTAAGCAAGATGGCACGGTTATATACAATGAGAGACCCGTCTATCCTTTAACCGTCCAACTTAAACAACAGAAATATCCTTCGTTAGCAGACATAAAGTCAGCTCTTTTGACTATCGCGAAAAAAGTATTTGTAGTAGACGCGTCCGGACTGGCCAGCTCAGCTGGCTCTAGGTTAGCTGCAGGCACTGTACTTCTTGGGTTTATGAAGGCTGTCTCCGATATTCCGATACCCAAACATAATTTCCATGCGGCGATAGAAGGGATGTTTACAGAAAAAGTTGCAAAGATTAACATTCAGGCATTTGAGGCTGGCTTCTCTAAAGGACTCGAGGTAAGCAACCAACTGGAGTAGCCAATTTTTATTGAACAGGGACTCTTTCTACGCCAAGATGCTTGAGTATCTCGCATGTTCTACAAACTCTTCTGCTAGTAGGAACACCGCATACCTCACATTTTTGAAGCGAGATAGCTGAAGGTTTTATCAACTTTTCAAACGACGTTAAAGCAGTGTAAAGCGTCCCGGGATAATTTTCTTCATATTCGGTTAGAAAGTTCCTAATCATATCGCGCATTGAGGTCCTTGCATATGGGCAAACGTGAGATTGGAATGGTATTTTGTGTAAATATGCATACATTACAACTTCATTCTCTGGTGTTAGCTTAAATGGCGCGACCCTTGGAACAAAACCCTCGAGTTCTATTCTCGTACCGAACGGCTGCTTATCTATATCGCCCCTGAACACGTTCATGATGTATGTCTGGACGACATCGTCTAAAGTGTGGGCTGTTGCTATCACACTCGCACCGACACGTCTTGCCATAATATCCAGAGCCCTCCTCCTGAGTATGCCACAAACCGTGCACGGCTTGATACCCGCCCTATCTACGATGCCATCCTTCACCACATCGTCTAAGGTGAAGCCAAAAAGTTCTTTGAAGCTTATCTTTACGTGTTCAATGTTATCCATTCTTGAAATAAAATCTTCTGCATTTTTTATCGCCTCATCCCTGTAAACGTTTATACCTTCATCAACAGTTATTGCAACCATACTTGACTCAGGAAATTTAGCCTCAATTTTTGCTAGAACTCTTAACAATGTCAGGCTGTCTTTTCCTCCAGAGACTGCTACCGCTATTTTATCGTTGTACCTTAACATGTCATACCTAGCTATAGTCTTTGCAACCCTTTTTTCGAACGTTTTTGTGAAGCACTTTGAGCATAATCTCTCGCCAGAATACGCCCTAAAGTATACGACTTTGCCTTTGTTACATACATTGCATAAACCTTCTCGCGGTACGCTCAGAGCCGTACACCACGTATATTGAGGCCTATTTGTAAGATCCTTACTTATGAGCATTTAACCTTTGCTTTCTTGTTCGTGCTTTTGGTTCAATGAATTCGTCTCAAAAGCCTGAGAAGTTTCAGCCTAACCTTTATATTATAACCTTATCATGAGGGAACCTGGTGACCTATGTCAAGAGAAATAAGACTTTCAACTGTTAGAGGTATGGATGACTTTCTGCCAGAAGAGATGGCGGTTAAGAGGACGATTGAAGATGTTGTGAGGAAAATTTTCAACAAGTATGGTTACCAAGAGATAGAAACACCGACTGTTGAACATTATGAAATCTTCGAGGTAAAGTCAGGCGAGGAGATAAGAGAGAGGATGTTTACCTTCGTGGACAAATCTGGTAGGAAACTCGTCCTCAGGCCGGAGATGACGGCGCCAGTAGCTAGGCTCGTAGCCACGAAACTCAAGAGCGTACCGTTGCCTATTAGATTAGGATACATAGCAGACTGCTACCGCTACGATGAGCCTCAATGGGGAAGAAAGAGGAGATTTTACCATGGTGGTTTTGAATTGTTCGGTAGCTCTAGTCCTGCTGCGGACGCTGAGATAATCCAAGTCAGCAGGGATGTGTTTAATACGATCGGATTAAAAGAGCACTTTTTTAAAGTCGGCCACGTTGGAACGCTTAGGTCTTTGATGGAAACCTCAGGTATTGCCGAGGCTGAACAAGACATCGTACTTTCTTTGCTTGACAGAAAAAGGGTTGACGAGGCGCTTTCATTCATAGAAGAATGTGAGGAGAAAAAGGTTATCGAAAAACTTGTAAAAATCTCCGGTGATGCGGAGGAAGTTTTGAAAAAAGGTTATGATTTACTGTCATCATGGGATAAAGCTACTAAGGCACTAGATAATTTACATGAGATAATAGATATTGCACGTAGCACAGGTGTTGATTCAAAGATTATCGTAGACCTAGGTTTTGCTAGGGGCTTGGCCTACTATACGGGCTTCATCTTTGAACAATACATACCGGGCGTAGACATAGCATTTAACGGTGGCGGGAGGTATGATAAGCTTACGGAGATATTTGGTGGAAAACCTTTGCCTGCCGTAGGGTGTGCTATAGGCATTACCAGAATCCAACAGTATATTGTAGAGAAAGTCGGAACGCAAGGCTTCAATACGCCAAAGGTCGATGCTCTCCTTGTGAATGTCGGGGAGGGGAGCTTACGCTATGCAGCAAAGGCAGCCGCGGCGATACGAGCTGTTGGCATGGCAGTGGAGTTAGACGTTACGGAGAAAAGGATACCAGCAGCCATAGAGTATTGTGAAAAGAAGGGCATAAGATGGTTAGTCATAGTCGGTGAACGGGAAGCTCAGCAAAATACTGTTACCATTAAAGACTTGCAGACAAGGATGCAAGTAGAGATCAAGCTTGATGACCAAAGCGCGCTTTTGAATATTTTCAGGAAACAATAGGGGCATTTACTTTGCCCTCGCTAGGGTTAATCATAGAGGCAACACTCGTCATGGTCACCCTCATGCTAATCTCAATTAAGGCAGGCTTTGTTGACCCAGGCGGTCTGATCTCGTCATTTGCAGTCGGTTATACGATATACGTATTTGGTGATAGACTATTCTTCGTTCCATTGCTCATATTCTATATTATAGCTGGTTTGATGACGAAGTTACGTTATGAAGAAAAAAGGCTCAAAGGTGCTGCAGAAGAGAAGCTCGGTGCTAGGGGATGGAGAAACGTGCTTGCGAATGGTGGCGTAGCTACTACAATTGTTTGCATTGCCGCCTACACTAATAACTTGTTAAGACCCGAATTCTTGGCGGCATATTTAGGCGCTATCTCGACTGCCTATGCCGATACGCTTGCTACGGAGATAGGCTTGTTGTATCCGCGAGAACCAAGATTGATAACGAACATGAAACCCGTACCTGCTGGAACGCCCGGAGGAGTCTCACCCTACGGAACTGCTGCACAACTTCTCAGCGCCTTTACTATAGTTCCGGCAACCATGCTATTTTTACCCACTGGGGACTGGTCAACGGTGTTTTTTAACTTGTTAGTAATCGTGCTTGCATCAAGCTTTTTGGGCTCTGCTTTTGACAGCCTTATGGGAGCGACGATGCAGGCGGTATATAGATGTAAAATATGTGGTAAGACGACTGAGAAGAGAACCCATTGTAACACCGAGACGCAACTCCTGAGAGGGATTAAATACATTGACAACAACATGGTAAACTTGATAGCGACGGCTGTAGGTGCCGTGATCGCATATATGCTCGTATATTCTGGAGCAATTTCACTTGAAATTAGTTAGAATTAAGGAGAGTTTACTTCAGCGGTACGTACATGCTGGACCTCGTAGCACCGACGCCAGCCCTTCCATGCACAACGCGTTTGTTCGTTATTGCAAACTCGCCCAGCCTATGACCAATCATCTCGGGAACTATTTCAACCGGTATGAACTCTTTTCCGTTGTGTACATGTATCGTTAGGCCGACCATTTCGGGCAATATTATCATATCCCTTGCGTGCGTCTTAATCGGCTTTTGAATACTGAGCTTCTTGTACTTTCTGATCTTAGCAAGGAGCTTCAATTGTGCCTGCGTCAACCCCCTCTTTCCTAAACTCCTCCTCTGCCTACTCGGAAGTAATTTGATGAACTGGTCCATGCTCATAGACTTGAGCTGTTCCAGTGTATAACCCCTGTAGAGGAATTCCCTTACCATTTAAGGTCAAAAGGATTATCTCATAGCAGTCTTTATTAAGGGTTTAGGTCTTCTTTTTCCTTCCAGTTCTCCTAGCGGCTATAAGACCAACCTTTCTTCCGGGAGGTGCATTCCTAGAAACCGTCTCGGGTCTGCCTATACGCTTATGACTACCACCGCCGAACGGATGGAAAGCCGGTGCCATCGCGACGCCTCTAACCCTCGGATAGGGTCTTCTCTTAGCCTTCATCCAGTAGAACTTCTTGCCGGCCTTCAAGAACGGTTTGTCCGACCTTCCGCCACCTGCCACCACACCTATTACCGCGAGGGCTTTAGAACTTAACTCCACTATCTTCTTTGAGGGTAACCTCACTAATGTTTTGTCGCCTATTTGTGCCATAACAGTCGCATAAGCACCTGAAGAGCGGGCTAGTTTACCTCCATCTCCAGGCCTAAGCTCAATCGAAGATACTACTGTCCCTTCTGGTAACTTACCAAGCGGAAGAATGTTTCCAGGCTGGATAGGTGCGTCCGAGCCTATGTAAACCTTTTGCCCTTCACTCATACCTTCTACCGCTGCCATAACGAAACTTTCGCCGTTTTGGAGCTCCACCTCAGCTACAGGAGTTCCACGGCCCGGGTCGTGATGGAACCTTCTAACTATGCCCACGAGCGTCTTTCCTGCTTCTATGATGTTTGTTGGAAAGCCCAATCGAAACTTTCTCCTGAGTGAGGCTGCGAAGCTTGGCGAGCCTCTACCGAGCCTTTGAGCCCTTATGTTTCTTCCCATGTTAACGCCCACCTTCAGCCCTAAGCGACAGTCAAAGATTATTAATAGCTACCTTAAGAGCTTTTGATGATGCTAGAATATTCCGAGCTTAACCGCAAGCTCGGATGCGCTATACTCCGGTTTCAGCTTCACGAACGCCTTCTTCTCGCCTAGCGGCGTTATCAGCGTGTTGACTTTTTCCACTTTAACTTCATAGAGTTTTTCTACGGCATCCTTTATTTGCTTCTTCGTAGCCCTGATATCAACTATGAAAGTTATCTTATTCTCTTTCTCGACGAGCGATACAGTATCCTGTGTTATGACGACCCTTTTTATCACCTTTTGCGGGTCCATGGCAAAAAGCATGCTAAGGTCGTCCTATTTTAGCTTTTGAAAATAAAAAAGAGGGTATTTGATGGGGGTTCAGCTGACTATCCTAAGTTCATTAGCGGATCTATTGAGGGTGGTAGGATGCGCTCGACGGTCAGCATAGCACCAACTGCAGGCTTTATCTCTACAACGAACTCCTCGTTCGCCCCAATCTTAACATTCGTAAGATCACCATAAAGCGTGTCTAGCTTGATGGTTATTTGCCATGTTTCGCCATACTCCAGTAAGATGTCGTGGTCGCCCCTTACTTCGCTGACTATCAAGTTAGTACCGTTAGTTAACCGTGCGATATGGATATGTGGATCCATATAGCTTACTGTTAGCGTTGCATCGCTCATGTCTATAGGCTCTTTTCCAGGACCGGTTTTAATGTAAATCGTTATATTGGATACGTACCTACTGCCACCTGATTCTTGGGATCTGGCTATAACCCCACCGCTCAGTTCTATCGCAGAAGTAGCCTCGCTGAGGCCTGCTCTTATGACCTCTGAAGTCTTTTGAGTTGTCGTGAAGCCAAGGTTCAACACAGCAAACGCAAAAGCGGCAGCGACCACCACAAAGGCTATCAGTATAATAGCAGTCTCCAGTCCCGTTAACCCCCTATTTCGCATTCGGTTTTTCTGTATCGAAGTATTCTTCATATTTATCGCCACTTTTACTACAGTATTATTGATGTAGTACTTTTATTTAAACTTTTTGTCAAATTCGAAAAATTTAAATATCATTCTAATAATACAAAAATCAGACAAAAGGTGAACAAAATAATGACTCAAAAACACGATGAAACTTGGTTTGGAGAGGTTTTAGAATGGCGCACTCTGCTTTATATAAGCAGCATACTTGTGAAACTGTTTGGCAAACCAACATGTAATGCCATATTTTTCATGTTAGGTGTTGCTGAAGGTTGCAAGATCATCAGCTCACTCTTACAAAAACCTAACCCATCTGTCACCGAGGACGGATTAGACCTTCACGAGGTTTTCAGAGAACTCTCAAAAACTTTAATCGAAAACAATTATGTTGAAAAGTTTTGGTTTTTTGAATCTAACATTCCGGGCAGTAACGTTAAGGAATATCACGTCCGCGTTAGTAATAACTTCGTCTTATCTATACTCCTAGAGCATGACCGCAACACGGAAGATCATTCACTTTTCTGTAGTTTTATGCGCGGTCTACTAAAACCAATATTTGTAAAGCTTCTAGGAGATGGTGTGTTTATCATCGAAAACGAATGTCAACTGAAGAACAAACAATTCTGTGAGTATGTAATCAAGAAGATGTAAGAGGAGGGAGCTTTAAATTGTCAACTGATAAGAAGTATGATGATGTTGAAAAAAGGATTAAGATGTTAGAAGAAGAGATTCAGAAAATGAAGGAACCTTTAGAAAAGACTTTGATGGATATTAGAGGTTTAATAAATGAGTTGGAGAATCCTTTTGAATACATCACAAAACTCATCGGAACATTTCCCGTAAAGGAGTTGAAACTTAGCGATGGGACTAGCAAAGCTGAGCAAAACTTACACCAACAACAGCCTTATGCGGAGCGTATCATAGAAGAAAAAACGAAACCTTACACGTCAGCCGGGCGTTATAATCTAGGTGCGACGAGGTTTCTGAATGTTTTAGCACTTACAAGCTTAATGGTAAGGTTTATAGGGCATGAGCGCCTGCTTAGCATGCTTAGCTCTGCATCATGGAGATCGTTGATACCATCCGATACGATAGTCCAAATAATAGAATCTTTAGATATGCTTAAGAAGTTCGAGAACGAAGTACAGAATCAATATCCTCAGAGCACGCTAACGGTCGAAGACGGCTTGATATCTGCATATCTTCTGAACAAGTTAGCGGAAGGCGATGATGATCCGCTCTTCATTCTCTTGCTGCTCATCATTAACAGACTCCAACATGATAACGGTTTGCGTAGGAGGGAATGATGCAGTGGTCTCGACATCATTCATTAGTGAAGCAATAATAATGATTGCTGCGATCGTTGCCACTTCTGTGTTTGCAACTACATTTATGTCTGGCCTGTATGCAGTGTCTGATGCTAACAAATTTGCGATCAGTCGAATGGAGCACGAGCTGAAGACCGAAGTAAAAATTATCTTTGCTGCTCCAGTCAGTGAAACGGTAATTAAAGTTTGGTTAAAGAACGTTGGGCAATCCGACATACCATCAGAGCTGATAGGATTATCAGAGCTTTTCTTTGGTTCTAAAACATCTTTTCAGCACATACCTTATGGAGGGGTTAGCCTGCCAAGATGGTATTATGAGTTCGTAAACGACGTTGACGATGACGGTAGATGGGATCCTAGTGAAACGATTGAGATAACGATAGAGTGGCCGTACAGTCTGCAGAAGGGGGATTACTTCATTAGGTTCGCTATTTACACAGGCAAGTACACGGACTTCATGTTTTCCATATCGAGGTGATCTGTTGAGCAACTTCGGTATGCTGATTACTGCGAGCACTTTAACGATAATCATTATGCTCATCTTCACTCAATGTACGTACATAATACAGACAGGGATTGGAATATACTATGAAGGGCTAGAAGCTCTTAGACATAGAATTTCATTAGAAAGTACGGCCATAGAGATAATCAACGTAACGCCCCAAAGCAACACAACAATTTACGCCAGGATTAAGAACACGGGTTCCTGTTCCATACCGGTTATCCAATTTAACAAGATGGAAATTTTTGTCATCGGAACGTTGGTGAACTACACGTATCCGACCGTCATAAGAGTGCCATTTGACCAATCATCAATTAGAGAAGAAGGATGGCGGGTAGTATCAGTCTACACTAACGGCGTCATAGGTGATGTGCTTAATCCGATAGATTTACCATCTGCTTTAAGCGGCAAGTGGGACCCGTTAGAAGAGTTGGTTATCATAATCACTCTAAGCAACAAGCATGCACTCAATTTGACGCATCCAATTAGCGTGGTATTCGTGGCACCAAATGGCGTATCTACAGTAGAGGGAGGTGTTCAGAATTGAGCGAAAAGTTTGCAGGCAAATCCAGAAAAGAATTTACATCTTCTAACATAGAGCTAGATAGAAGGATAGGCCCGATAAAGATACCATCAATTGTCCTCATAGAAGGGCCTAACGATTCCGGCAAAAGCGTGCTATCCCAACAGTATGTTTATGGAGCTTTACAAAGCGGTCTCAGAGTCTACTATGTTACAACGGAGAGTGGTTATAGGCAATTAATTAAGAACATGGAAGACGTCTCGTTTGATGTAAAGTATTACTTCCTCAATGGTGACTTGAAGATAGCTGAACTTCACGTAAAGGAGCTAGAATGGAAAAGGGATTTAGCAAAAAAATTTTTGGATTTGATCATAAATCTTATTAAAAATAATCCGGCATTTGATGTCTTCGTTATAGATTCGCTTACTTACATAGCAACCTATGCGTCAGAAGAAGACATACTAAGCTTTTTCACAGACTTAAGGAATCTAGTTGAGGAAGAATCCAAGATTCTCATCATAACGGTTCACACGCACGCATTCACCCAAGAAATGATGCTAAGGATTCGCTCGATTTGTGACGTACATTTTCTGCTTTCAATAAAAGAAATAGGCGATAGAATGGTCAGAATATTACAGGCACCGAAAATTAAGGGTGCAATAAAATCTACATCGGTTATCCTGAGCTTTGAAGTGGATACGGCTTTCGGCATTAAGGTATTACCGTTCTCCCAGGCGAGGGCATGAGCATGATGACTTATGAGCAGAAAGAGAAACAACCAGGCAAGAGCCTTGCAGAGGCTGTTAAAGCGAACCCTCATCTGGCGAAATACTTAGCAAACTTGCGTAGCAAAGGGATTAGTCAGCCGACGTATTATGTTCAGCTTTCAAGGGATATGAAATACATGAAGAACGTGAACATACTTTATCCCGTCGGAGACCCAATATTCATCCACGTTTACGAACGAGCTAAAAGCGATAGGCTCTATTATCAAGTAATCGAACCAACAGTACCGAAAGAATTTGAGGAGTTGTTGAAAGAAGTCGATAAGGCTCTTGCGGTGTTGATAGGTGACGAAGAAGTTGGTGAGAGCGAGTCTGAAAAAGAAAGGACTCTGTTATCAAAGCTTAACTTTCTAGTGATTATAGACCAAAGCCTCCCAACATGGAGTTACAAAGTCTTGAAAAAATCTGGCATTCCGACCAAGATAAGGATGAATGAAGAAACCTTCTCGGCCCTTAAATACCAACTTATTCTCCATAAGGTAAAGCTGGGCTTGCTCGAGCCCTTCATAAGGGATCCATATATTGAGGATATATCTTGTGATGGTGTAGGACCTATATTTATAGAGCATAAAATATTCGGCAGTTGCGAGACCAGCGTAGTTTTCGAGAGCGAAGACCAGCTAGATGAGTACATCATCTCTCTGTCAGAAAGAGCCATGAGACCCGTAACCTATAGGAGACCGATAGTTGATGGTACTTTACCTGATGGTTCCAGAATAAACATAGTTTTCGGTAGCGATATCAGCATGCGGGGGTCAAATTTCACTATAAGGAAGTTTGCCGATATACCGATAAGCATCACTCAGCTTATAAAATGGCGCACGATAGATGCGACCGCGTCGGCTTACTTATGGCTTATGCTAGAGAGCGGGTTAAGCGTTTGGTTCTGCGGCGAGACGGCCTCTGGCAAAACCACACTTTTAAGAGCCACTTGTGTGTTCATAAGACCTGAGGCCAAGATAATATCAATAGAGGATACACCTGAGATTATCGTTCCGCATAATAACTGGGTTCGTGAAGTAACGAAGCAAGGAGAAGATGTAGAAAGCAGCATAGAGTTATTTGATCTCTTGAAGGCGTCCTTAAGGCAAAGGCCGAACTACATAATCGTCGGAGAAATAAGGGGCAAAGAGGCATACGTAGCTTTTCAAGCGATGCAGGTAGGTGCACCAGTTGTAACGACGTTCCATGCTGGTTCTGTACAAAAGCTTATACAACGTCTCACTGGCGCACCAATAGAGATACCGAAGAGCTACATAGACATATTGAATTGCGCAGTAATTCAGAGTGCTGTTAGGCTCCCGTCTACCGGTACACTCGAAAGAAGAGTTTTGAGCGTCAACGAGATAGTTGGTTACGACTCCGTCGAAGATAGGTTTGACTTCATAGAGCTGTTTAGCTGGGACCCAATAAGCGACACTTTCGTATTCAGGGGCGAAGGAAGCAGCCACCTCTTAGAGAACAAGATTGCCGTAATGCGGGGCATACCTAGAAGAAGGGTCAGGGAGATTTACGTGGAGCTTGAAAACAGGGCAACATTTCTTGAGAAATTGATAGAGAAAGGTGTTTTGGATTACTTTGACGTTTGGAGGGCGGTAAAAGTTGCATGGAAGACTGGGGTAGAGAAGGCGTTAAATATGATTTTAAGAGGGGATGAAATTTGGAAATATTGACAAGTTTCCGTAAACTCACCAAAGAAGGTCTTCATAAGGCCGGTAACATAAGTGAATTTTACACCATGATGTTGCTCCTGCTGACCTGCCTTTCTATGTCCAACATAAACGTTAAGGTAATCATCGGCAGGATGGCATCGGCAATGAACGTGATTGGTCCTTTGTCTATAATATTCCAAAAGATAAAGTCATTGACTGAAAAGTGGTCCTATGGACTTCATGATGCTTACTCCACGGTGTTGGAAGACGTACGAGATAAAAAGGTCAGAGGTATGTTGCTCAGGATGGGACAAACAATCAAAGTAGGAGCCAACATTTCGGAGTTTGCCAAGATAGAGTTTGAGAGGTTCATGTCAACTTCCGAGGCGGAGTTTGATAGGTGTATGGAAAGGCTCAAAAGGTTTTCCGAGGCCTATTCTGCGCTTTTGACCTCCTTCGCGTTCTTATCTGTTTCAATGCTGTTAACATCGATGATATACGGTGGTGCAAGGCCTGAGCAAATCCTAATAACTTCTGCTCTAATGATGCTGGTAACGTTAACCTGCGTCATTTTCTTAATCTTTAGGAATTCGATAAAATTTCCAGTTCTCCACTCTCTGAAGGAGAGACCGAAGAACATAGCAAAAGTTGAGAAATTAATACTACCCACCCTTATTGGGAGCATTTTAATTACTGTCATAATTGGTGTGATTCCCATTTATTTTGATTTGCCCAATCCGATATACTTACTATACCCTGTTCCTCTCCCTTTCTTAATTGGTTCTGTCGCTCCTATTGTCGTTGGACTACTAGGTAAGAAAGTCGTATCCCAAGTAAAAGAGATAGAGGTGGCTTTCTTATCCTTCATTAAAGCCCTCGCAGATTCTTTATCGGTAACCAGTTCCCTCAAACTAGCACTAAAACCAGTGATGCTAAATGATTACGGTAAGCTTACAGGGCTCATAAAGAGGTTGATGAATAGACTTAAGGCTGGATTCGACGCTGGCGTATGTTTATACCTTTTTGGTGTTGAGAGCGGCAGTAAGACCGTCGCCTCATGTTCTTCCGTATTAGGCGAGTGCATAAGGTCTGGTGCTAAGGCTAGCATCTACGGCAAGGTGTTAGGTGACTACACGAATTCTGTCTTGATAAGAAGGAACAAACGTGCCCAAGTCGCTGGCAATTTGAAGGGCGTTATTATACCCTTGCAGGCAACACTGAGCAGTGTTCTGGCACTCATCAAAGTCCTCACCGGAATCTTTAGGAAACTTATGCAAATGGTCTCACCATATGTTTCCATAATACAAGTTCCACCCGAACTTACTGTTAATATTAATATATACTTCTTCTCGGTGATACTTGCTGTCACTATCGGCAGTAGCCTCGCCATATACTTCGTTGAAGGGGAGTCGCGCTTTACACTCCTCACGTACCTTGGTCTGCTTATGATAATCTCAGCAGCGTCATTCTTAGCAGTATCATTCTCCGTTGAGTCGCTCTTCCGCGTTATGTTTAATGTAGAAGAGTTAGGCAGCCTTGTGGAGGTAAGTTAGATGCAGGGTTTGTCCGATACTGGGTTGATGCTCATATTCTTTGTCTTCTTAGCGGTGTTTTACACATGCGTAGCCTTTTTCTATTTGAAGATCAGGACAACTAAGGCAATATCCAACACCTCAAGACGCGTTCCGGCGGGGCATATGTTCAGCCAAACCGAGCGCATCACTCATGACGATTTCCATCAACATATATTTAGGGATGATAACGGGGTCGTAGTGCAAGCATCGAATCTAACGAAGGTTGTTCCAAAAACAGAGCCTTCTTTACAGCCGCAACAAATGCAGCTAACGAAGAGTGAAGGCGACATTAACCCCCAAGAAGGTACGGATGAGGTTGAAAAAATCGTGGAATTAATAGAAAGTTCAGTAAAGGACGTACAGATGAGTAAAGGAGCTGAAGGCGTGTCAGATGAGGAGGTGGATAATGCAAGTCCAGACCAGACTAAAATCTTGGACAACTACGGTAAATTAGATTATCATGGCGTTTCTGAAGACTTTGTTAAGAGCCTAAAAGATCTGAGATATGCGATTGATGAGCTCAAGAAGCGTATAAGCAGTGACGCCACATCTTAAACACATAATTTAAATAGAAGGGTATGTTTAGTTTTATTGGCATGGCAACAATAGCAACATCAGGCACCGCCTCAAGTTACACTCCAAGTTTTGAACTTTTAAATAGGTGGGTAATCGAAAAGCAGCTTTGTTGTTATTGCGGCACCTGCGCAGGCGTATGTCCTAGAATAACACTGGATGGAAAAGTTCCAAGGCTCATAAACTACTGTTCTGAGTGTGGAAACTGTTACAAGTACTGTCCCCAGACTTATGTACCTGTGAAAGAATTTGAGGAGAAGCTGTTCCCTGGCACAAACAAGGATGAATCTTTGGGATATTATGAAAAATGCATACTGGCGCAAAGCACCGACAAAAACATACTTTCCATAGCACAAAACGGAGGCTTAGTGACCACGTTATTGATTCATGCACTAGAGGCCGGGCTGATAGATGGTGCTATTCTAGCGGTAGCTGAAAAGGATTGGATGCCGAAGCCCATACTTGCCAGGACCCCTGAGGAAATAAAGAAAGCAGCCGGTTCAAAATATGTTATGTGTCCAAATATGTTCGCTTACCGTGAAGTAATTAGTGATCCAACGGTCAAAAAGGTTGCTATCGTAGGTCTTCCGTGTCAAGTCAGAGCTGCAAGAAAGTTACAAATGGAACCTATGATTCCTGTTAAAAATGGAAAGATTGAGTTTATAATCGGGTTGTTCTGTCACAGGAATTTTTCTTACGAGGGGCTCCTCTTAGAGACCATTAAAAAGACCCTAAACATCGACCTTTCCAATATAAAGAAGTTTGATATATCAAAGGGCAAGTTGATGGTCTTTACCCAAGAGGGCAAGCAAGTAGAGCTACCAGTGAAGGAGCTTAGCAAATACTCTTGGTCGTCGTGCTCTTCTTGTACAGACTTCACGGGAAGGCTGGCGGACATATCCGTTGGTAATGCCGGCGTCATAGACCTCAACTGGAACTTGGCAATAGTCAGGTCTAAGAAAGCCATGGAACTTTTAGATAGCGCGGTAAAGGCCGGAAAGCTGAAAATAGCTGAAGGTGGAGATGCTATAAATGCTATATTAAAAGAGGCACAGAAGAAGGCTGAGAGACGGGAAAAGGTTAGTGAAGCACTGTACCAACATTTCTCTGAGCTCGGCGTACCTTCAGAAGACGTGCGCGTATACTTTACCCTACTAACTTCAGGAGGTGCTAGCGCTGTAGAACTCTCAAAAGCGCTCAACATTGGTGAAACAGAACTGGGTGCGATTCTTGCAAGGCTTCGTGAAAGAGGGTGGCTGGTTGAATATGGGGACCGCTACATACCTACTAGACCGTCTATCGTTCTACGAATGGAAACAGCAAAACTCCAAAACTTGATTAAGAAAGTTTTAGAGAAGGAGCCCGAGCTGGAGGGCATATACGTAAGAAAGTTTGGCTAGCCGCAACTTCGCTTTTCCTTACACCTCTATTTATTTAGGTATTATAGAAACGTTTACGTTAATATGTATTTCACCCGGGTTCAAAAAAATCTTAGCGCCCTTCGGCGGGCAGGGCTTCTAACCCTCCCCATGGCCGGGATTTGAACCCGGGTCCGGCGGGCGACAGCCGCCGATACTAGACCGGACTATACTACCAGGGCTTCATCTGAGTATGGCAAAAAAGAGTTTCTAAAAGCAATTCTTAAAGTTTTTCTAAGAAACGGACAAACGATTTTATCCGAGCATGAGAGCCGTAGTTGCATGGAGCCGAAGGAACTTTTAAGTATAATAAAGGGAAGAAGGTCTGTTAGGAGGTTCTTGGAGAAGAAGATTCCCGACGAACATCTGAGGCTCATAATGGAGGCAGGCATATGGGCTCCGAGCGGGGGCAACATACAACCATGGCAGTTCGTTCTCGTGAGAGAACCAACATTGATAAAGAAGATAAAGCTTGTGTCTCCAGGCCTGTTTGGTAATCCTGATGCATTAGTCGTAGCATGTGTGGACAAGAACAGGTACGAAAGAGCTGGGAAGATAGGTTATACGTTGTCGCTCATGGACGTATCCATGGCAGCCCAGAACATGATGCTCATGGCGTATGGCCTCGGCATAGGCTCGTGTCCAATAGCATCTTTCAATAAGCTGGCGGTGAGGGAAATTCTCGAGCTTCCAGATAACTTTGAGCCCATCTTGATGATCAGCCTAGGTTATCCTGAAGAATGGCCACAACCTCCAGAAAGGAGACCTCTTAGTGAGGTGGTTTATGTAGATGGTTACGGAAAGTATTATAGAGGATGAACACTTCAAGCTCCTAACTTTCCTCATAGTCAGCGCAAGAGGGTGCGTGGACGAGCCGCCGCTTTATGGACCGCTCAGGCTGATAGATGCCGCAGAGAAATTGATAGAATTGATGGATAAGATGGGAAAGGCCGATGAGAGATTGAAGGAGATAATGAAAACAATACATGAAAGAAAGTTTAGTGTCGTGAGGGACGAAAAAGAGTTCATCAACCTATTGGACGAGCTCGTCTTAAAGGTTTCGAAGATAATCAAGGAAGCACAATCTACAAAGTGATGTTAGGGACATTATTAGAAAATCTTAAGTAGACTTCTTTAGAACGAAAACACTCCCCACCTTCGTACCAAAGACGTTATAATAAGGTATTTCCTTAAGTATATCGTAACCATCCAGCGGGCTATTCAGAGAAATTATATAATTGTCGCTTATACTATATCCCCATCCGTACCATCTAACTGGTGTTACATTTATGTTCTGACAACCCTGGAAGAACCTTGCATTATACTCCAAACCACCATCTATCTCTTGTTCAGGAACTCCCGTATTCAGAAGATAGTTGATGCCCTCCCATCTTGCAGAGTTCCATGAGAAGTGATCATATACGCCGTAATATGACCATAGGCCTAAGACGAAGTTTGTCAAGATAAGGCACGGTATCAGAATTCGTTGGTTTCGAATAAAGTTGAAGATTATTGGAAGCATTAAAGGTATCATTAACATATAATACCTATCAAAGAAGTTCCCATAAAAGGTCTGAGGGAGCATTGAAGATACCATGAATGCAAACAGCAGTACAAACTTTTCCTCGTTAAGTCTTTTTAATCCAGCGACAAGTGTTCCAAAAGCAGCTACAACAGAGAGTATAGATATTGGCCACCAGAGTTCTAAAGGAAAGAGGTAATCCTTGTAGCCCGCTATAGGTGTTGGTCCAATACTTTTAGGGTTTGCAGTAGCGTATGCAAACGGCATGGCTGGAACCCACTTGTTCCCTAGACCATAAACAGTCCTTAGAATCATAAACGCGATTAATGCTATGAGGAGTAAAATCAAAAACATCTTGAAATATTTACTTAAACCGTTAAATTCTTCTACAAACCTTTTTATGCTTAGTATATATACAATTCCCAGCGGGAAAATAAAATAGCCCGAGAAAAGTACGAGCTGAAGCATGTTCTTAGGAACCCATCCACCAATGCCGACGACATAGAGACACACATGCTCTAAATCGTGAAGCATCGGAAACAAAGTCCACCATATTAGGACGTTAACTACCGGAACTATTATCAGAATAAAGATGCGTATGGGAGTAAACTCATTCTTTTTATCTTTAAACAACCTATAGACATACCATAATATTGGACCACCGATTATGAGTATAGCGTACTGCCTGACCCAAAAGCCGAATAGGGACAATATGACGCCGATCGCCACGCGCTTATCACTTCTTTTAACAACACCAGTATAAAGAAAATAGAGTGACGGTAACATGAATGATATGGAGTACACATCAGTCATGAACGTATGGCTGTGATAGTAGTACACAGGGTTCAAAAGTAACAACATGGATCCTAAGAAAGATAAAAGCCTACTGCTCCACAATCTTAACCAAAGATATGTGAAGATTATCGGAACGACACCTATAAGCATAGTAGTTAGCATCAATGTTTTATGACTTAGGCCAAGAATAAGTGAAGGAATGCTACCTATCATAATCTGGACGACTGACGTGGCCATCGTTGACGGGTACATCTTTATCTTGCCTTCTTCGAGGAATGTTCTTACCTCGCTGTAGTATACATAATCATCAGACAGCGGAAAGTCCATTGGAGGTATCAGAAACATCAAAGCGTATGATGTAGCGATCAGGATCAGCAGCGTTAATAAATCCTTTTTATCCATGGATAAAAACTCACCAACAGATGTTGCTCTTAAAACCTAATATAAAGTTTTTATAACCTAGAAAATGGAGTGTGTTAAACAAATTAAAGCGCAATGTTTCGTATACGTCAGCAGGCATTACTTCCGTAAAGCCGAAAAGAATAAAAATTAAGATTTAACGCCGTGGGCCCGTAGCTTAGTATTGTTTAAAAATTTCTCCACTCCTCACATCCTCTTCGGGACTCGAGAAACGATAGTGCGAGGTCGCTGTCTATAAGTTTATCATGCGGCTCATCGATAAAAGGGTTTTCTCCTCCGTTTTGCTCTGCTGTTTACATAAAGGGCACATTTTCCATGAGGTGGAGAAGTATTTGTATAGTTCACGTAGAGCAGCAGGCTAATCTCTTTAAACTTCGAGAATGCACGATGTCTTGTTGAAGGTATGCTGCCTATAATCGAGTCAATCTATATTAGCTCCCGAGCGGCAATATACTAAATGACGAACGGTGATGGGCCCGTAGCTCAGCCAGGATAGAGCACCGGTGAGATGAAAGTCTCGGTGAGGCTTTTAACCCGGGGGTCGCGGGTCCGAATCCCGCCGGGCCCGTAAAATATTTCTCTGAGTAGTCGTCAAAGCTTCCGTAGGAATATTTTTTATATAACCTAGGAAGGAGATGTTAATCGGGCGAGCTATACGTTTAGGCCTAGATTTATTTTGGTAATAATTGTCATTGTAGGAATCCTAATACTCTCTTTAACGCTACTTTATGTTGGAGAAGTCTATCCTCCGGCGACAACTACTACATTACTAACAAACCCATCAATACTAAACGTTGAATTAGACGTGCGTGATGAAAAGGGCACGAAGGATTTTGGGGAAATAGCCATAATAGACGTAGGGAAACCAGATATGTTAAAATTTAAGCTAGCTGACTGGGGTGTAGAAGGCTTAAAATCTATCTCGTTGAATATCAGAGCAGACTTGGTATCAAAGAATGCAAACTACAGCATCAACATGCCCTGCATTCTTTTCTTTAATGCTTCGTGCGCTAGAATCATGGTCATCATACCTGGATATGACGTACCGTTAAGGATAGAGCCTGGAAGATATTCTCTAAGATTGAAAGCTTATTGGGCTGAAGCCGAAGGTTCGGGAAGTATAAGATTATCTATTTCTACGAGGGCATACGGTGCATGCATCATATATCTTGGAGGCATAAGTCCTCAGAATACGACCCATTGGATCACGGCAGAAGGGTCTACGAGGTCTTATGCCCTACTCGTCAATACGTTAGAAACCTCGGCCGAAGATTCAGGTTATGGAGAATTCATGGTATACGCATGGGTCTTCGCACCACTTCAAGAAGAAAGTAAGATCTTTAAATTTAAGATAACATCCCTTGAAACTGGAAGAACAGAACATTATTTGGAGATACCTGTGGAAAAGAAAAACGCTACCTACTCCGCAATGCTGTTAATTAAAGCAGCTCCAGGAAATTATCGACTCAGTATCATCCAACCCGTTGAACTTTCAGTGGACCTTAAAGTTAAATGATTTTGAAAATTACGAAAATATTTAATAACCTTTATTTTTTACATTTCTTCCGAAGGTCATCATGTCTTTCTTAAGGAAGTTAGCTGAGAAGGTTACGCCACCAAAAGTTAACTTGAAACTGAACCTTAGCGATTCTGTGTTTTTTCTTGGTGGAGACATTAAAGGAGAATTAATTGTGTCTTCCGAGGAGGAGTTTGACTCTGAGGAGATCAGATGTGAGCTACAGTGCGTTGAGTCGGCCAAGGTTCAGAAAAGAATCTATAGCCCGTCCTTGAAGAGGGAAATCTTCACAGAGGTTTGGGAATCTGCAACAATCTATTCTGTCAAACCAAGCCTCAGCGGCCCCTTACATATTTCAAAGGGTTTTTCGAATAAGTTTCCCTTTAACATTCCAATTCCAATAACCATGAAGCCGACCTCAAAGAGTGTAGACAGGAGAGTTACATGGACAATTAAAGGTGTAGTAGCAGTTAAGGGCAGGCCAGACGCCGTTAGCCCCACAGTAGAGATACAAGTTGCTCAGCCGCCAGCTGCACCAGTTGTAAAGGAAGTGATCCGCGAAGTAGTAATGGTCCCATGTAAATACTGCGGGGCGCTCTTCCCACAGACAGAGATCGTATGTCCCAACTGCGGCGCTAAGAGAACGGCATAAGGATTTACTGAGCTAGTTTTTCTCCACAGTTTGGGCAGAATTTCATTCCAGGCTGAACCTCGCTTCCGCATTTCTGACATTTGCTGGATGTTTGAAGCGGGCTTCCGCAGTTCATGCAAAACTTCGCTCCTGCAGGATTCGTCATACCGCATTTCGGGCAAGATGGACCAACAACTTGCAGCGGTGCCCCGCAATTACCACAGAATTTTGCTGTTTGTGGGTTCTGGAAGCCGCATTTAGGACAAAGCACCATTGATTGGGCCTGAGCCGTTGGCGACTGGAATAACGGTGGGATTATGGCTATGCCAGCTCCAACAGCCGCTCCCGGACTTTTTGATAAACTCTCAGCAGCCTTTTGGACAGTTTCCATCCTCAAGACTTCCGGTGCTATGACACCAGTTCTCAAGTAAAATAGCCTATCTCTCCATTCCGGTGTTGTATCTATTCCCTCAAATTTTACATCTATGAGTTCCAGCCCTATCCTCTTGAATGCATCATAAAGGACGTTCTTGGCCAAGAAACTGGTTTCATCAAGCTTACCATATACTTCAATAAGCGAATATTGGCTCAAGGTATCGATTAGCTTCTCGTTAAAGTACCCCCTTAAGAATTCTTGCAGCCTCTCGGTTGTATAGGCTCCTTGGCCGCCCACAACCTCGTTTACGAATAGGTTTGAATCCTCAACTCTGAACCAGAAGCTGCCATAGAACTTAAGCGGGGCCAGTTCTTTTGTTTGGCTTTGAGCACCAAATCTTCCTTGAAACTGTTTAAGCGATACAAAAACTACCGTTGCTCTGAATGGGACTTTATCAAAGCCCGATATAGCTGACAGTGCTTTTGTGAATAGTGGCAGGTTTGCTGTTGTTAGGACGTGTCGCCCAGCCCTAAACACGTCATATGCTTTACCATCCCTAAAGAAGACTGCTGCTTCATATTCGTGAACCACGAGGATGTCTCCCCATGCAATCTCCTCATTGGGGTATCTCCAGACTATGTCGCTCTCCTTTGCACCAACCCATTCAATGACCTTCGGCATTTTAGCTTACCAGCCCCTTGAGAATCTCGACTCTCTTATCTATCAGCATGTCCAGTTCTCCAGCCTTTGATATTAGCTCATCCACAAGTTTTCTCCACTCTTCTTTTCCAGGCTCCATTCTAGCCAGAGATTCCGCATCCGCTCTTAATGCCTCTGCTTTCTCTATCAGGCTTAGATCATGTTGGATGACCATGTCGAGTTTATCTTCCTTGACCTTAACCGCGTCGAATATTCCAGCATACCCGGCAACAGCCCGGTCTATGCGCTGTATTACCCTATCAAGGTTTGACACGAATGTATCGAATCTCCAAGAATCCTCGCTAGAAATATTCTGTGCTATAATAGGGTTGGCCAAGCTTTTTCTTACGACGTCTTTTGCCATTTTGAGCTTATTGACAATTTCCATCCTAACAAGCCTATCACTTTCTCTGCGCAGTTCCTTCTCCTTATACCCACGATATCCGGGAACATAACTCAAGATTTTCTCAAATAGACCCATTTCCCTACGAACTTTCTCCAACCTCTCTCCTCCTCCAATATGCGGCCAGACCTATAATCGCGAGACCTATTAACAATACACCAAAAATGACAAGCGGATTCATAACGTTATATGAAACTGATGTTAGCCCGATGGTGAGTATAATCAAACCCCATGATATATAATAAAGAATGTCCTTACGCTTTATGAGTGCGTAAACAATCGTATAGGTACCGAGGGGGGCAAGAATACATGCCATTAGACTCAGAAGATTAAAAACTAGGAACCCGGTACCATAGAGTATAATTACAACACCAACGGAAATAAGGGTCGTTACAAGCGCGCCCACACCATAACTAATTCCTTTTGACGTTGTTCGATTATTCATGAAGTCTTAAATTCTTGTAGCCGGTATTAGAAATATAAATCTTTCTAAAAAATGAGTAAGTATAATTACGTCTCCATATAAAAGTTCCCGAATGTATCAAACACTTGTAGCACTTTCGCGCACCTCTCCCCATATCTCAGAAAAACTCTTATCTAAAACTTATACAGGTTTTATTTGATAAATCTTGACGTCCTATAAAAGTGAGAACGAACACGTCCCAATCACACTTAAGATAAAGAGGAAAGGATTCGAGGTAATAGTCCAAGGCGACATACCTACGATAACTAGACAGCTTGACGCCCTATCCGAGTTCATAGAATCGCTTGATGAAAAATTACATGTGGAGACAGACAAAGTTGAGGTGGAAAAACCACCCTCACTTCAGGAACTCTCCTCAGTGTCCACATCCGACGTCCCAACAATAAAGCCGTCAAAGAGTACGACAGAAAACATAACCAGCCTATTCCAGACATCATGGGGAAGGCAGCCGCGCACGCTGGCAGAAGTCATTAAAGCCCTCGAGACGAATGCCGTGCCGGATACTCCAGAGAAAGTCTCGGTATACTTGGCTAGGCTTGTGAAGAAGGGCTTCCTTAGGAGGATAGAGAAGGACGGAAAGTGGGCATATTTTCACGTTGCTGAGTCTTAACAGAACCCTATGTCCTTTTTTGTCCTACAAGCTTAAACAGTTAAAAGCAACAAACATATTCTATCATTTAGCATAAATGGTTATGATTAGTAGCGTGAGGGTTATGATATTCTTCTCCGCGGTTACCCTCGGACTCGTTAGTCTCTTTACCGGTTTGGTCCTATACTTCTGGCCTCATGGTCCTAGGTCAGGCCAACTGATAATCATGGGGCTTAATAAGACCGGTTGGTCTGACCTTCACGTATACTTCTCGATGTTGGCATTGCTCGTGATAGTCGTTCATTTGATTCTGAATTGGAAGTCAATAAAGCTTTATGTAAAGTGTCTCAAAGAAATATAAATAAAAATAGCAGACTATAGTCCTAATCGCCTGGCTAGGTCATAGATTATTGGAGGGTTCCAATAAACTCTGTTGAGCGATTTCAATATGCCGAGTATCCAGACTACTAAAAGGAGTGCTCCAAATACTGCGCTAATAACCACTCCGAGAAAACCCATGAAAGGTATGAGCGATGTGATAAGCGATATGATAGAAGCTACAATGCTAGCGACTATCGCAACTATGAAGAAAGCTATGGAAAGATATGCCCAATGCTTTGCATAATTGTAATTCGGCTTAAGTAGTAAAACTAACACACCTCCGATAAGAGGGATCAACCATGCAATAAAAGCCCAAAGTTTTTCTTCGTCCCCTGACGTCGCATTCATGAAGTTTTTTCGTCTCAGAATTTACTTAAGGCTTTTGGTTCTATGGATGGGTTTAATACTCGACCTTTTCGTACAACCCTTATGCTCGGAGAGATGCTGACACTTTCTGCGGCTTTATGCTGGGCCGCTGGTGCCAACCTTTACAAGGTTGGTTTAAGAAGCATGAGTCCGATTAAGCTTAATCTCGTCAGGAGTTGTGCCGCAGCAATCCTTCTTTTAGTTTTTGTACTCGTTTTGGATAAAAGCAAATACTTCCTTCTGCTATACACACCATCGGCCGTTTACCTTATTGCAGCCTCCCTCATAGGCTGGGCACTCGGCGATACGCTTTACCTCATTAGCCTAAAGCACATAGGCGTGTCTCATGCAGTGCCACTAACTTACTCCTATCCACTCTTCTTAGTCCCGCTTAGCATATTCGTACTTAGAGAACAACTTACCCCAAACATTGCTGTAGGTACGGTCCTGATAGTACTGGCGGTATGGCTACTCAGCGGACAGAAAAAATTACAACTTGAAGGTTCAACTAAGCTTGGCTTCATAGCCGGGATTTTGACAGCCATCTGCTGGGCTCTTGGCGTTACACTGTTCAAATTGATCGTGGAGGTCTTCGACCCAGTATTCGCGGCGTTTTTCAAGATATTAATCGTATTACCGTTCCTCGCAGCGTACCTCAAAATTTTGGGTCATCAGGATTCATCTTCTGTCGTCCCGCCAAAAAGATCAGAGGTCATCGCGGCAATACTAGGCGGACTAATCTCTGTAGGACTTGGTGACATGATTTACTTAGTGGGGCTAAGCTTAACACAGGCAAACACCGCAGTACCTCTCGGGTCCTCTACTCCCATATTCTCTGCAATACTGGCAGCAGTCTTCTTGAAGGAAAGGCTGACGAGAAGGACCATAATTAGTTCGATACTGGTTGTGATGGGGGCAACACTTCTCCTGAGTCCAACTCGTTGAATAGGTCTACAGCGTAATAGAGTACGCCATAGTAGCCGTATTATCGATTTGTTAAGAGGCTAAAGACTTAATTATCAGAACATGAAAATTTATTTAAATGAGATTAAAGAAAAATGGCGTTAGTTATATTGTTACAGTAGCTATTATGACAGCTGTAACTATAGCCGCAGGCCTATTCATATGGGGGATTGTTGGGGGTTGGGCAGGAACCTCAGCAATGGATATGGTAAGAGAAACGAATAAGGGAGTAGCGCAGCAAAGAAGTCTGCTTATAGTAGAGTTTGTTGACCGAGAAAGGGGGATCGTTTGGGTATCAAACCCAGGAAAAGCAGACCTAGTCGTATTGTCGTGCACAATTTATCCAAAATCTTCTAGCCCGCCTCCAAAAACCTATCAAAAGTTGATCGAAGTAAAAGCATCGATGAGCAACACTTATCCATTGGAAATAGGGTCACAATGTCAACTCGTCGGCTCCGGACCGTACGTTATCAAAATAACTGCTATTGCATCAACGCTATATAATGATAAGAACCCGACAGAAAACATCCAGTGGGCGATAGTAGTGAGGCAAGATGTGTAGGAAGCACGGTAAGAGACGTGGCATATCGGCTATAGTGGGCGGAATAATCATTCTAGCAATATTCTTCGCAACAATAATACCGTTAATGTTGCTCATGCAAAATTCCTACACAATCTTCCTACAGGAATCAAATTCACGTAGAATCTTTGATACTGATAGGGCTTCAGAATCATTAACGGTTGAGGCATCTCAGAGTAAGACAACAAAAGATCTGGTACTGATACTATCAAACGATGGTCCAGTATACGTTAAACCTGTCAGGGTATGGGCAATCAACGTAGCTAAACAGACGTCTCTAACGGGAAATGCTCCATGCTTAGGGGTAGGACTAGAAGGTTTGCCCCCAGGTAGAAATACAACTCTTAATGTTCGACAATGTGTTAGTGGATTTACAGGTATTGCACAATTTATTGTTGTAAGCGAAAAGGGAAGGTTATTCGCCTCTAATAGGGTAAATCTAACGGGCGGACAGTTGGTTGATATAGTATTTCCTTATACGTTAACTGTTAGCATATTAAACATGAAGAGGGGCACAACTTATGAAGCTCGCGTAGAAATCCTTGGTGAAGGCAATATAACACCTAGTACATTTACTCATAAAGCAACGGCTTCAAATGAGAACGTTACAATAGCCTTTGGCGCTGCAGCTGGTAGGTACAAAATTTCACTATATGAAAATAACGTCCTTGCAAAAGTTAAAGATAACCAAGTAACAATAACCATCCCGGATACCTCAGCAATCATCTTTGACTTGGGAAGGGTACCATATCAACCCGTAACTTTAGATATAATATTTGACGTTCCGAGGAAAGTTTTCGCCGTCCAAGGAGAGGAAGAGTCATTTAGTGCAGGCATATGGGTTCAGCTTCCAAAAGAGGCACTCGAACCGGTTAAGGATTTTGATGTAGACGTGGGTAAAATACAGGTTACTGGTGCACCACAACTTTCTAAGGATATCGTATGCACACCCTTCTCTGGTTTTACACTACAACCTGGACAGAGAACCATAGCCGCACTATGTACAATCACAATAAAAGGCCCAGAGGGCAAATATAGTTTAGCAATCACTATTGATGAGGATGCCATTATAGGAGAAGGTTTCTACTCTGGTTTACCCTACAAAAACGATGAAAAGACAACGACGGTTGATGTCCAAATACGAAAGAAGTAAAAGGAAGGTAACCAATAGATTAGTAATCAGACTTTCAATTAAAGAGGCAGTCTTAAACCAAGCTCTTTCTATCGACGTTTTTAGCTTTCCTTAAGCCTGATCATTGATCGGGAGATCTCGATTACGCCGTTCTCTCTAAGCTTTTTAAGAGCATCAAATATCGTCTTCTTCGAGGCAGGTATCTCTACGAAGACCTTCCAGAAGGGATAAGACCCATCGCTTGCCCTCAGGGCATCCAGTATCATATTCATCACTTTGTCTTCATTAACCTCTTCTGCACCTTTTACGGAAAAGGCCTCAGCTTCTGTAAACTCTTTTTCAACACCCTTCTGGATCGTCTCGACCCCGATTCCATACTTCTTCAATACTTGCTCTGGGTCCGTGTAGTAGGAATATATTTCCTTAGCTATGTCCCTTATCTCGAATATATTGTTAGCAACAAAACGTCTCAGGAGAGCAGCCCTCATCATTATATCGAATATAACCTCATCTTTCGTTTTTGCAAGCCTTGTCGCTATGAAATCTAGGACAACACTATCGGAGAAGTTTACGTCAAAGGAATCCGTGGTCGGTTCCCACTCTGCGATCGTCACGTACTTATTGTAGTCTGTAACCTCCCAAATATAGCGCATCCTCCTACCGTACCCTTTGCTATCTGCGGATTTTGAAAGCCTTACACGCTCAATGAGTGCAACCGCGTCCAGTAAGGGTATGTGGGTGGGCGGAATGTTCATTGGTGGGCTTATGAGCCTCTTGACAACTGACTCTATACTTTCCGCATGAATTGTTGAGAGACCTCCGTGTCCCGTTGCGATCGCTTGGAAGAGTACAAACGCCTCCTCTCCCCTAACCTCTCCAACTATGAGATAATCAGGCCTATACCTTAAGCTCGTCTTAACAAGATCGTAAAGTGTTATCTCACCAGTCTTCTGGGCTCCAAGCCCATAGCTTTCCCTAGTCACGAACCTTACCCAGTTCTCACTCGGTATATTCAGCTCTGCCGTCTCTTCACAAGTAACTATCTTCATCCTAGGCTTTATGAAGCATGACAAGGCGTTTAGGATTGTTGTCTTTCCGCTTCCAGTAGCTCCTGCGACGAGTATGTTTGCTTTGTGTTCTATCAATACCCAGAAATATGCAGCCATCTCAGGACTCAGCAAATTGCTCGCTATAAGCTCAGTTATACTGAAGGGCTTTTCCCTGAACTTTCTTATCGTGAAAGTGCTACCTCTAGGTGAGACTTCTTCCCTGAAAGTCGCCGCCAACCTATGCTTACCGTAGATCATGGCATCAAGTATGGGGAAAGCTGAGGAGACGTGTTTCGCGGATTTATGGGCTAGTTGGATTATGAAATCGTCTAAGACTTCCCGATCCGTAAAAATTATGTTCGTTGGGATACTTTCATAATCCCTGTGCCAAACGTATACAGGCACGTTTATACCATCGCATGATATGTCTTCTATCCTGTAATCCTCCATTAATATGTTGAGTGGACCGAAGCCAGTCATGTCTCTTTCAAGATAATAAAATATTTTTTCCTTCGATTTCTCATCAAAATTACCGAGGGCTCCTTTGTATTTTTTAAGGAGCTTGTCGGCAGTGTTTAGGAGCATCTTCCTAGCCTCTTCCTCCTCTCCAAGCTTCGGGGGCTCGAGTTCTTTTGATAAAATATCTTTCAGCTTTTCTATGGCTAAAGTTTCCTCTGGAGATAATTGAACCTCTGTTGCGAAGTATTCCGGTTCTATCATCTCGCTAGAATGTGCGGCTATTACGACTTCTGCGATTCCTTCCTTTATTGGATAGCGCTCTAAAACTTCGTAACCTTCAGGAATTGGTTTAACTTCTATCCCTTCCCATGGATTTGGGATCTTTTTGAGTTTAGGCTTCCTCTTAAAGATCGCTAACGATTTTGAAATATTCTGTAAGACCATCACCCTAGTACTAAATTAATTCTTAGAATATTCCTAGGATATATTTTCTACGGTGGTGACGGGCAAGCTTTATAAGTTTAAAATATAGGCTTTTTTATACTCAGGGGAATGGACAATTTTATCGCGCCATTTATTGGTAATTTGACGCTTTTTGTGGTAATTATTGCAGTTATTTTTATAATTATTACCTCAGTTTTACTTATTAGAAGGTTTACTGCAAGGAAGGAGACAAAATCTCCTCAAATGGCAGTTAAATCCGTAGAAAATTCTGCTGAACGACAAGTGAGAAGTGACACGGAAGCAAAGCCTGCTGAGCCTAAGGGATTGGACAGTTTCGCCTCCCTCGGAGAACTAGCTTCCAAGATTGGTGCTAAATATCTTCTATTCTTCAACCAATTTGGAGTGCCCATAGAGTCCTACAATTTTAGTGAAGAGTACAGGGTTTCGGCTTTGCTCGCAGAGTTTATACCAGTAATGCGGAGACTTAACCCAGATTTTAATTTAACATTCTTCGATGATAGGCAGAAGATCATTCTTTTATCTGTTGGGAAGGTTGGAGAAATCGAGACCTTTGCCCTCGCTGTAAGTGATTCGGGAATGATGGCCAAAGTTGAGGAAATCCGGGATCTTCTCAGGACGTACCTCTTAGAGAGTTTAGGGAGATGTAGATGACTGAAAAGCCTGAAGTCGAAGCAGTGGCCGGCTTGGTCAAGGCGATCAAAAAAAGTAGTCGCGGGTGGCTCGAGGCTGTGATTGCTGTCTCCGAAGATGGAACGCCTATAGTATATGAGAATGATAGCATAACGATTGACCCGGAGTATATTGCTACGGCTGTTGCGGCTATTTGTGGGGTTATATCCTCCGTTATGGAACTCGTAAATTCCAAGGATTACAAACGAGTAAGCATAGAGCTTGAGGATGGTAGGAAAGTCTTAATAAGGAAATATAAGAAATATTATGTCGTGTGCTTGACGAGCACTAACCCCAATTTAGGATTCGTTGACATGTTACTGGAGGCGCACCTCTCTGAGTAGGTTGAGGTGACCTGAGTTATGAAGTTAACTTTTAGAGATAAATTTGTAGGTTTCTTCTATTCGAGGTTCAGTACTCTCGGGCCGATTTTTCTTAGGATATTTCCTGGAATAACCTCAAAGCTTGATGCCGCCATGATCAGAATCTATCCCGAGGCCTATGCTGCCACGGTAGCAGGGCTGACACTCATCACGGCTGTGATATGCATCCCGTTGGCAGTCGTGCTTTACTTTTTTACCGGAAACCTCCTAAGCCTTGCACTTTTAGCGGTTCCGCCCATAGTCATGCTTCTTGGAGTGTTCTATCCCTATTCCCAAGCTTCTTCGATTGCCTCCATCTTCGAGAGTGAAGTCCCGTATGCCGCCACATATCTCGCGGTCATGGCCACGGGTGGAGTTCCACCATACATGAGCCTAAGAAGGCTTTCCAAAGGTGAGCTCATGCCCAACCTTGCAAAGATAGCGAGCATAGCGCACATCAAGGTTGATGCGACAGGAGAGGACCCTGTCTCCGCGATCGAAGATATGGTGAAGAATGTTAAATCGAAGGAGTTTAAGGATTTGCTCTTAGGCTATGTCTCGACGCTCAGGAGCGGCGGAGACGTGGTCCACTTCTTGATCAGGAAGACTGAGATGGTCTTTCAGAGTAGGACGGCGAACATGAAGATTATCGGTGAGAGGCTCGGCATGTTGATGGAAACGTATGCTGCCGCCATCATGATGATATCGTTAGCACTTTACATAGTCTTCATAATATCGAGGGCCCTTCCGTCAGAATACTTCTCCTTCCCCGCGGAACAGTTCGTGGTCTTCTCCTACCTCATCATGCCGCTTATGGCCGGAATGTTCATTTACCTTGCTGACATCACTCAACCCAAGTATCCATTTACGGATAAGAGACCTCTCAGAATATTTTTGATGTCGTCCCCAGTCGGGATAGCTTTCTTCATATTGTTCGTGATTCCATTCTATGTCGAGCCTCTAAAGTACATCATACCCTTTAGTGTTACGTCGGACTTGATCGTTAAGTTTAGGATATTGCTGGGTCTTGAGAGAGGGTATGAAGCGACGATAGCTATGTGCCTGAGTTTCCTCGTCCTCTTAGCTCCTGGAGCGGTTGCCTGGGAGAAGTATGGCAAGGAGAACTTCTCTATTCTTCGCGGTTTGACGAGGTTTCTTAGGGACCTGACGGAAACTAGGAAGACGGGTATGAGTCCAGAGAAGTGCATCATGATATTATCGGACAGGGATTACAGCGGGTTCACTAAACATCTTAGGTTGATGAGTAGGCAGATTGGCTGGGGAGCATCGTTGAAGAAGATCTACGAAGATTTCAAGAAGAGGGTTCATGGCTGGCTAGCGAGAGCAGGCATGTTCATATTGATAGACTCAATAGACGTTGGCGGTGGTTCTCCTGAGACGTTCGAGACCTTGACGACCTTCATGGAAGACTTCGAGGAAGTCGAGAGGGAGAAGCGGGCAACGCTTAAGCCCCTCATGCTCGTCCCGTATATGACGGCCGCCATGCTCATCATCGTGATCGTGATACTAGTCGTCTTCATGAGGAACCTCCTTCAGATCGCAAGGATGTACATATCCATAGCCGAGTTCGTCCACATGTTCCTACCGCCGGTCGTGATAATAGCGATAATCAGCGGCTTCGTCGCGGGCAAGATCTCAGAGGGTACAGTAGCCGCTGGCTTCAAGCATGCCATGATCATGGCCGCCATGGCTCTTATATCCATTTGGCTCTCTGGAACGATAAGCGTACAGATAATAACGATGCCCACGTAATATTCTCGGAAGTCCATCAATAGGAAATTTTTATATATCTATACAACGAACTCTAAAGTAATGAACAGAGGCAAATCTGGAATAAGCCCTGTAATGGCGACCGTCATCCTAGTAGCGATTGCTATCGTCATAGCGATTGCCGTTGCGTTCTGGGCGACTGGGCTCGTCGGCGTGTTCACGAGGTTTGAAAAGCTAGAAATAACTTCAGCGTACTACGTTTCTGACACGGGAGTCGTGCTAACTGTTAGGAACACAGGGTCTGCGGATACGTCGATAGACAACATCTTTGTAAACGGTATGCCGTGTGTGACGGGTGAGAAAGATGAATGCGGTATTGACTCTGACGCTCAAGGACTAAAGAATCCATTGACGGTAGCTATCGGAGATACCAAACAAATAACTGTAGGAAATCCGCCTGGTAATGACGACTGGGCTCATGGCGTTACCTACGAAATCGTCGTGCACACATCTTCTGGCAAGAGCTATCCGGTAGCAGTCCTGATACCATGAACGTGAGGCCCTAGTTCCTTTTTTATTTTTATTGTCTCGTTTCTACAAATTGATCACCCTATCTGCCGAAGAATTACGTCTGAGCACAACTGAAGGATGCCGGGGCTGGGATTCGAACCCAGGATGGCCTACGCCAGTGGGTCTTAAGCCCACCCCCTTGACCAGGCTCGGGTACCCCGGCTGCCATCAGATTCATCCACCGTACCCAAATTTATCCATTCGTTAGATATTTATCCCTCTAGCACGTAGATTAAAGGTTATGAAAATAGAGAGTGTTAGAGCCTTTATCCTGAAGAAACCACTCGATAAGCCCCTCGTAACCTCAAAGGCCGAGCTTAAGGAAAGGGCTACCGCAATAGTTCAGATAATAACCGACGACGGTATTGAGGGGCTGGGCGAGGGTGTCGGCGTACCGAACGTGATAAAGGAGATAGTCGAGAGGAACTTTGCGCCCATGCTTATTGGCGAAGATCCGTTCGACGTCGAGAGGTTATGGAGAAAGATGTTCCAGAGGCTTTACTGGGAGCCGAAAGGAGCATGGGTTTGCGCCATAAGCGCAGTCGAGATGGCGCTCTGGGACATAATGGGCAAGGCCATGGACGTACCCGCGTACAAGTTGCTTGGCGGACTTTATAGGGATAAGATAGAGGCTTATGCGAGCGACATATTCTGGGACGATGTTGACGAGATGGTAAAGAAAGCGGCCTCCTTCGTAAACCAAGGCTTCAGGTACGTGAAGTGTCACATCGGCAAAGGGTTCGGGCAGGATGATGTAAGGGTCAGGGCCATGAGAAGGGCAATCGGAAAAGACGCCGAGCTCATGGTCGACATAAACTGCGGCTACGATAGACCTACGGCCATAAAATTTGCTGAGATATTCGAAGAAAACGAGGTGTTTTGGTACGAAGAACCTTTACCGCCATTCGACCTAGAAGGTTACAGGTTGCTAAAGGATTATACGGATTTACCAATAGCCACTGGCGAGAACGAGTTCACGAAGTACGGATTCAGGGACATGTTCCTTAAGGGCGTGGTTGATTACGCCATGCCGGACCTGGGAAGAGTGGGCGGTATACTCGAAGGGAAAAAGGTCTGCGCGCTTGCAGAGGCTTTCAACGTCGTATGCTCGCCGCACGTGTTCTCTACCGGTATACTACTAGCGGCAACTCTGCATCTTATGGCTAGTACTCCGGGAACTGAGCTCTTCGAACTTGACACGACGGGTACGGGCATAATAGACGAGCTTCTGGCCGAACCATTAGAAGTTCGGGATGGCTACGTATATGTACCGAGGGGGCCAGGCTTGGGCGTTCAGCTTAGCGAAAAAGCAAAAAAGTATTTGGTGTAGTGATGTAGCGTCCCGTCAGCGCGTTTTCTTGCTCTCTATTACCTCTAAATATTTTTTAAGGGCAAGCCGTTTCTCAGCCGCTTCGATTATCCTACGAAGTAACTCGGGGTAAGAGATGCCTGCCAGATTCGCCATCTTGTTAAGATGGCCATCCCATACCCAGCCTGGGTTTGGATTGATTTCGAGTAGCTTGGGCACACCATCGCTACCCAGCCTCCAGTCGAACCTCGCATAGTCCCTGCACTCAAACCTCTCGAAAAGCAGCAAGCACCACCTCTCCAGCAGAGTCCTCGTATTTTCCGGTAAATCTACCCTAATTGACGTAACTTTGTCGTACGGCGTACCCTTGAGCCATTTAGCCTCATAGCTACATATTCTCGGAAACTCGACCGGTACCTGAGAGTAATCCTCCTTGATTATCGGAAGCACTAAGTAATCATCTGGCGGATTTCCTATGATCCCTACCGATATGTCGTCGCCCTCTATGTACTCTTCTAAAAGTATGGGCCCCTTGTAACCTAGGGAATCCCTCATCCAAGTTAGCACTTTCATCAATTCGTTCTTGTCCTTCACCACATTTTTGTAGGTTATACCATAGCTGTTATCGCCGAAGTTTGGCTTAACTATGACTGGGAAGTCGATGTGTACATCGCACAGCTCCGACGAGTCTTTAATTAACGTTGATTTTGGTGTCGGAATGCCGAGGTCCTTCGCTACACTCTTGACGAACGATTTGTCATAGCAGTATGAAAGACATCTTGGGCCAGCACCCGTGTACGGTATTCCTAACATATCTAACAAAGCTGGAATATGGAGTTCCTTGAACGGGTCGTTCATGTATCCTTCATCACAAAGGTTTAGAACGAGATGAACGGAGTCGCGTATCTTCATTAGTTCCTCGATCATCTTATCGTGGTTGTTGATGTAAACAAACCTGTAACCGTTAATGTGTGAGAGCGCTTTCTTAAGCTCGTCTATAGCGAAGATGTCATCTTCGTCGAAGACGCCATTCGGCTTTACTGGATCGGGCTTTTTAGGATCTCCCATGAGGACGACGATAGTCTTTAGCTCCTCGGCTGGGATATAAGAGCTCGGAGGCTCCGTACCCTTCCTTGCTGACACTATCAGCCTATTGCCCATCATCCCCATATCCTGGCCCCTGCTGGATATTATAGACAAAGTTTCATGTAACCTGACATCTACAAAGCCAGCTTTCAACAACAGAGTTTTTATTTCATTAAACGAGTAAAGACGTACACCATAGAATTGGTCTACAAGAACACCACTATCTACGTTTATCACGATTTCCCTTGCAAGCAACCTATGACCGTCCTTCGATAAGCTTCTCTCCCTACATACTAAGTGCTTGTTGTCTATCCATTCCCATGACCTTGGTTCGTAATTTTTTCTGATATAGTCACCATTTGTCAAATCTATGAGTATTCTTCCTTGTTGTTTGAGAACCCTGTAAACCTCTTTCAGGACTATCAGGTCATCATTCATGTCCTCAAAGTATCCAAAACTGTTTCCCAATATCAGGACCGCGTCAAAGTAGTCGTTTGGATAAGGAAGACACCTAGCATCACCCTCTGTGAATTTTACGTTTAAACCTTCCTCACTCGCACATTTTCTAGCTACTGATATGAGGTATTTTGATATGTCCAAACCTTCAACGTTTTTGAAAGACCTCCTTGCTAGCTCCAACGCATGACGTCCATGTCCACAGCAAAGGTCAAGTATCCTGTCATCCTGTTTCAGATCTAAAGCCTGAATTATGAGGTCGACCTCTTCCTTAGTTATCTTAGGGTCGTTGACGACGTCTCCATCAGTCATTAGATAGACTGTGTCGAAGATGTGCTTCCACCAATCTTGCTGGACGTATTTCTCAAGGTCTTTCACAGGACCCACTGAATGTGAATACCTCGTAGGTCGATGTAGCAGGTTGTTCAAAAAGTTCAGCGTTTTCCCCATTTGAGGTCTGGGCTTAGGGCCCTCAAAAAAGGAGGCAAGGGGTTCCTAGCTTATAAGCATTTATTAGAATTTATCTGCGTAAACATAAAAATGCTCGTTAAGTCACGGCATAACCAACGTTCCGACGTTTTCGCCCATCATGGCTTTTTTAACGTCTTCTAACTTTCTGCCGTTTAAGTACAAGCACGGTATTTTAGACCTTTGTAGGATAGCTATGGCCAAGTTGTCTATCAGCGGATATTTTCCTGCGGTCTGTGGAAGTTCCGCTACCATCTTAGATAACTCGGATAGCAAGACCCTCGGTAACGGCTTCGCGTTTGGGTCAACTTTCGGGTCTGAGGTGTAAATTCCGTCCACATCTGTTGTGATTATAAGCCTTTCAGCCTTTATGACTGAAGCGGCTAAGGCAGCAACCGCTATTGTTGATTGACCTGGCTGGAGTCCACCCATCACCACTATCTTTCCATCAGTAGCAAGCTCCCTCAACTCTTCTGTTGAGGTAGGTATGCGTTGCTGTGCGATGTTGCCAAGGCATGTTGCCATCAACCTAGCGTTAGCCCTCGTTATTATTGTCGCTACCTCATCACACATCACTTCATCCGCACCGAGAGCCCTAGCTGCATCAACGTACCTCCTAGCAACATCACCGCCTCCAACAACAACTACCCACTTACTCTTACCATCGTACAACTCTCTCAAGAGCTTCGCGTAGTCTGCTATCAATTGGTAGTTTATCCTATCACCGCTCGATACTAAGTGCCCACTGAGTTTAAGGACCAAGTTCAAACCTTACGCGCCCATACAATGTTAAAGCGAGCAGCTATTAAACACTTAAGGATTTTTGTAAAATTTGGAAAAAAGCTTAAAAGCGGATCAGGTAGTAGGTTGGTTACTATGCCCAGCCTAAGAAAAGCCGTCGCGGTTGCGCTGATTATCCTCGCATCTCTGTTAGTGGCATGGTTTGCAATCAACACCGCCTCGACGTTAGCGGGTCTTGAGACCAAAGTGTCAGAACTCTCCAACAATATCTCAAGGCTGTACAGCGCTCAGAAGGAATTACTGGATAGGCTCGAAAGTTTGGAAGAGAGCGTTACGTATGTCACAGTTACAAAAACTGCTATCGCTACTAGCCCAGTCACGGAGATCTACGAGCAGGTTAAAGATTCTGTCGTTTTAATTCGAGCAATATATTCATACGGTACTTCTATTGGTTCTGGCTTCGTTTACGATACGCTCGGCCATATCGTCACAAACAACCATGTGATCGAGGGTAGCTACCGCGTTACCGTGACTTTCCTCGACGGTACGTCCTTAACAGCTTCTGTCGTCGGAACAGATCCCTATAGCGATCTGGCTGTCTTAAAAGTAAGGCCCGATGTCGTTATGCTGAAGCCGCTTAAGCTCGGAAACTCATCGGAGCTGATGATAGGCGAGCAGATCGTTGTGGTCGGAAACCCATTTGGCTTGGCCGGAAGTGTGACGACAGGTATTGTAAGTCAAAAGGGCAGGCTCTTAGAGACCACTTATGGGTACTCCATACCTGGCGTTATACAGTTTGATGCCGCCGTGAACCCAGGAAACTCAGGCGGACCCTTACTCAACATGAAGGGTGAAGTCGTAGGCATAACCACGGCAATAGAGTCGCCTATCAGCGGCTTTGTGGGAGTCGGTTATGCGATACCATCCACGATAATCACAAGGGTTGTACCAGCCTTAATAGAGAAAGGAAGCTACAGCCATAGCTGGATGGGTATCGTGGGTATAAACATGAACGAGGAAATCGCCGCGGCCATGAACGTGAACGTAACTAAGGGCTTTTTGATAACGGACGTTGTACCAGGAGGTCCAGCTGATAAGGCAGGCCTTAGGGGCGGGGACAGGGCTGTGAGGATGGGGGGTCAGACGATAAAGATAGGCGGCGACATAGTTATAGCAATAAACGGTATACCTATCAGGACGATAGAGGAAATGCTAACGTACCTTGAGGAGAAGACGAGTCCAGGGGATATCGTGGTGTTTTCTGTCGTGAGGGGATCTCAGACAATACAAGTAAGCGTGGTGCTGGGTGAGAGGCCCCCTCCACAGTAACGTTTAATAAGGTATTTTAATAAGGGGGCGAGTCAAATAGACAGGCAGGCATGCACCAATTGAGGCAGAAACCCTTAGTTCTTCAGAAGCGCAAGACGTCCGGGATAATGCTAGCAGAAACTCTGGGGCATAGTTTTAGCTTTTAGCAACGCATAGGAGTGTAGATTCTATGGTTCAGAAAAAGAGTTCTATAGAACTCTATAGGTTCAAGAAGCTGTTAAACGAGTTGGCGAGTAAAGAGGGTAAAGGTACAGAACTCGTGTCAATCTACGTACCACCCGACAGACAGATATCTGATGTCATAAACTACCTCAGGCAGGAGTATGCTACGGCTGCTAACATCAAATCCAAGACCACGAGAAAGAACGTTCAGGATGCAATCGAGAGGGCTATACAGAGGCTTAAGCTGTTCAGCGATGCAAAGCCCAACGGCATAGCGGTGTTCAGCGGTGCGATTCCCCAGAACGGTCCTGGAACGGAAAAGGTTGAGGTCTATCACGTCATCCCTCCAGAGCCCATTAACACATTCCTGTACAGTTGCGATAGCAAATTCAGGCTCGAGCCGCTCTTGGAGCAGCTAAAAGAAAAGGACGTTTATGGGATAATAGTCATAGACAACGAAGAGGCTGCCGTTGCGGTTGTCAAAGGTAAAAGGTTGGAAGTTTCAAAGACATTCACTTCAGGCGTTCCAGGAAAGCACAGAGCAGGCGGCCAATCCGCGAGGAGGTTCGAGAGGTTAAGGGAGCAGAACCTAAATGAGTACTACAAGCGCATCGCTGAGCACGCTAACGAGATATTCCTATCCTATCCTGAGATACGGGCAATAATCGTTGCAGGACCCGGCCCAACTAAAGAGGCATTTTTAAAAACCGGCTATCTTCATTACACTTTCAAGGATAAGATATACGTTGTTGACACGTCGTACTCAGGAGAGAGTGGTGTTAGGGAGGCAATTACTAAAGCCTCGGAACAATTAAAAGAATCTAGGCTTGTAGAAGAAAAACAGCTCATCCAACGCCTAATGAGTGAGGTCGTGTCTCAGAATGGAAAGGCGATTTATGGTGAGCAGGCCGTGAGGAATGCTTTAAGGAGCGGGATGCTCGAGATGCTGCTTATCTCCGAAGACCTGGACAGAGTCGAGATAAGGATTGAGTGCAGCAACTGCGGATACACTAGGACGGAGACCCTAAACAGCGACGAGGTTCATGTGACGTTGCCCAACATATTATCACAAAAGTGTCCGTCGTGTTCTAATCAGACGCTTCAGGTAAAGAAGATCATTCCGTTGATAGATGTCTTAATCGATGAGGCTGAAGAAAGCGGGACTGATGTTGAACTAATATCCGGGGGACACGAAGAAGGAGAGATGTTTAAGAAGGCGTTCGGCGGGCTGGCAGGTTTCTTGAAAGGCAGGACAGGAGCATAAAAATCGATACATTGTGATTTTTGAACGCTACCTCCTTTCTCCCATATACTTCAGCATGCAAACTTCACAGACGCTGTTGAGTGCACGTTTTATATGTCCTGGTTTAGTCTTGCAGCCACACTTGACGTAGATTATCCCTTCCTCTTTGCATGACGGATCTCCACATTCACAGACAGTAAAAACTATGCCGCTGTATCCATTCACCAAAGACTCGAGATCCAAGTTATTAGAATAGTTACCGCGGAAGACATAGTATATGCCCCTGTACAAAATCCCACCATTAGATAGGGCCGGCGCGTGTGCTTTTAATCTTTGCGTACTACAGGCACCCGATGTCTAGGATAGAATAAGGGTTATTATGATGCACCCTAGCATGGTTAGGTAACATGGCATGGGAGTCGCTCATATCTACTGTGATGCTCATCTCAGTCTCCGGTGCGCTCGCACCTGGCCCACTATTCTTTGCGACAGTTACTTATGGGATTAAGGGTGGAGCAAAGTCCGGCTTCATGGTCGCTCTAGGACATACTGTATTCGAGTTCCCACTCGTCGTCGCCATAGCGCTGGGCTTATTTTCTGTGATAAACGTGGCACAGTCCAAACTCTTCATAGGGTTCGCAGGGTCAGTCGCAATAATCGTGTTTGGGACATTACAGTTAAGAGATGCCCTTAGGCAGGGCGCAACCTCCAACGGCAGCATAAACTTCAAGATTCCCGCTAATGCTTTTTTAGCGGGCTTAATCTTCACAGGATTGAATCCTTTCTTTATAATCTGGTGGCTCACGATAGGCATGAAGCTTGTACTGGACTCGCTACTGCTTGCATCCCTGATAGGTGTCTGCATAATGTATGTGTCGCACGTATGGATAGATTACGCCTGGCTCGTACTCGTTTCGCATCTTGCAAAAAAAGCGACAAATTTCATCAAGGGAAGGTGGATGAAAGCTCTAATCGTATCCCTGAGTATTATACTGATAGCCCTAGGAGTGATCATACTAGTAAATGTTTTATTGGGCTGAGTATAGGCTAAGCATAAATCCATCCATGTTTACTTAATCCTTTGAAGACCATGCTACCTCCTGACCTTATGGCGATAATTGTCGCATTTATAGTAACGACTTCGGCGCTCATTATCGTTTATGTTATGCGAATTTACAAAGCTGAGCAAAACGTTAGGGATAGGCCCGCCCCTAATCCTGATACAGTTAAAGTCACGTTACCCGAAGTTAAGTTAAAGGATGCCGAAGGGTTGCGTTCTGTTATACTTGAGTTCAAAGGCAGAAAAAACTCAGAGGTGGAAGAACTCTTCGAGAAGCTCAACATGGCGAGAGAGAACCTCAAGAAGCTTATGGAGGAATTGGACAATGCAAACCGTTAGCGACGACAGGATATTAAAGGCTAGGATGGCAGCCATTACCGAAGTTCTGTCCAGGGAGATATACGATGACGTGGTAATCGGTATAGGGAGCGGGTCAACGATCGAGATGCTGCTTAGGGAGCTAGGAAAGTTTGTGAAGGAAAGGGGGTTGAATATCATCGTCATTCCGTCCTCGTACCGCTCGCATATGTTAGCCATTGATGAAGGATTGAGGACGGCAACGCTTTATGAGTACAGCAGTTTAGACTTAACGATTGACAGTTTTGATGAGTCGGATGAAGAAAACAACGTAATCAAAGGTGGTGGTGCTGCATTAACCAGAGAGAAGGTAATCGCACAAGCTGCTAAGCGCGTGGTTTACGTCGCAGATTATGCAAAGATGAAGAAGGTCCTCAGCATGCCAGTACCGCTCGAAGTACTTCCCTTCGCTCTACCGCACGTTAAGAATGCCATTAAGAGGCTTAATGGCGAGCTTAAGCCCAGATACGGTACGGGAAAGTTCGGGCCGGTATTCTCCGATAACGGGAATATCATAGCCGATGTCGATTTTGGTGAGCTGAAAGACCCACCGAGGCTCGAGGTAGAGCTTAAACGAATAGCAGGCGTCGTCGAGAACGGAATCTTCGCGAATATGTGTCACATGACTTACATAGGGCAGCAAGACGGTACTGTGAAGAAGGTAGAGTGGAAGTAGGCATAAAAAATTTATCTTGGTTAGGAAATCGCTTATTAAGCGGTAAGTAAGTCAGGTTATCGGGCCGCCGTAACTTAGCCTGGCCAGAGTGGGGGGCTCATAATCCCTTGGCGTGGGTTCAAATCCCACCGGCGGCACCATTATTAAACCCTATGACGTATCAGGGAGATTCTTAGTTCCGAGAGTGTATTTTCAGACCAATACGTTCGTTACGGTATCTTTACGTCTTTGAACTTTTCGCTGGCCTGCTGTCCAGCTACACCCCAATTCTCCATCGGGTCCTCGTGAATTACGATTTCAACAGCCTCCACTGGAATGCCCAGTGCAGCAAAAACCCTGGTTATACCTTCTATCACCTTTTTCTTGGCTTCATTCGAAAACCCTTTCCACACATACACATGAACTATTGGCATGATCCACCACCATCGCGCAGCATGAAACCTTACCATGAATTTTTATAAAATTTTTATTAAAAATTTGCTCCTTCAAACCCGCAGACATTCAGAGCAAAAGGTTTAATTAGAGATTTTTGGCAAAAATATTTTGATGTCAGAAACAATTTTAAAGGTCGATTTAACGAAAGGGAGCATTGCTAAGGAAACTGTTCCTCCGGAAATCCTGAAGAAATTCATGGGCAGCAAAGGGCTCGCTGCATACTATCTGTTTAACGAGATACCACCAAGAGTTCCTGCGTTCAGCGCAGAGAATAAAGTAGCCATAATGTGCGGTCCTTTGATAGGTACGGTTGCGCCTAGCTCCGTAAAGTTCTGTGTAGCAACAAAATCACCTCTTACTGGAGGTTGGACTGATGGTTACGCAAGCGGAACATGGGCTGACATGCTAAGGGCTGCGGGCTACTACGGAATAATAATTGGAGGTATGGCCGAGAAGCCAACTTACCTTTACATAGAGGACGACAAGGTTGAGTTAAGGGATGCATCGGACATCTGGGGTGCTAACACTTACGAGACGATAAGGTTATTGAAGGAGAGGCATCGCTCAGACATAGAACCTACAGTTTTGACAATAGGCCCTGCTGCTGAAAAGTTAGCACTCATAACGACCGTCATAGCCGAGTACAGGGCTGCGGGCCGTGGCGGTGTCGCCAGCGTTTTAGGCTTCAAGAAGTTAAAGGCCATAGTAGTCAAGGGCCATAAGGAGGTAAAGGTTGCAAACCCAGAGAAGTTAGAGGAGGCAGCCAAAGTAGCTAGGGAGAAACTGATAAAGAATCCGATAACCGGTGTGAGGGGAAGACACCAGCAGATGGGTACATCGAACATAGTGCTTGGTGTGAACGCAGCAGGTGCCCTTCCAACTAGAAACTTCCAGACAGGCGTATTCGAGTATGCAGAGGACATAAGCGGCGAGAGCTTCAGGGACACGCTATGGATGGGAGGTAGTAGAAGAAGACCATGTCCAAGGTGTATAAACCAGTGTACGCACCTTGCCGTCATAGAAAGTGGAAAGTGGGCAGGAATAGTGGACGAAGGGCCTGACTACGAGAACCTTGTCATGCTCGGTTCAAACTGTGGCGTCGCAGACAAGAACACGATAGCAACGGCAGAGTTCCTCACAGACCTCTATGGTCTCGATGGCATATCCGCAGGAAACACGATAGGCTTCTTGATGGAGTGCTTCGAGAAGGGCCTGATAACGAAGGAGGATACTGATGGTGTGAACCTTAGGTTCGGCAACGAGGATGCGCTGATAGAAGCACTGGTCAGGGGAGGTACAGTCACGGGCAAGCTCGGTAAGCTCGTGGCGATGGGTGTGAGGAGGGCAGCGGACGTAATAGGTCAGGGTTCGCAGAAGTTCGCGATGCATGTTAAGGGACTAGAGATGCCAGCTTACGAACCTAGGGCAGCATTCGGCATGGGACTTTGCTATGCAAGGTCAGACAGAGGTGCCTGTCACCTGAGACCTTGGACGTTTGGAGCAGAATGCCTGGGCCTTGCACCAAGAGAGGTTCCGTATCTACCATATGATATACAAGGAAAGGGTGCATGGGTCAAGACGTTAAACGACGTTTTCGCTGCTGTAGACTGCACAGGCGTATGTCTGTTCATCACGTTTGGTGTAGATGCTGTCGAGGACATATTGCCGATGGTTAACGCCGCAACAGGTTTCAACTACACGGCCGAGGAATACATAAAGGTCGGAGAAAGGGCGAGCAACCTGACGAGAGCCTTCTGGTTCAGGGAGGTAAGCGACTTCGGAAGAAATTACGACACACTACCATGGAGATGCCTGCAAGAGCCACTACCATCGGGCCCGGCAAAGGGAAAGACCGTTCCGCTTGAGCCTATGCTGAACGACTACTACAAGGCAGCCGGATGGGACGCAAACGGCAAGCCAACGAAGGCTAAGTTACAGGAGCTTGGTTTGGACTTCGTCATTGACAAGATATATTAAACCCCCATTTTTTATTATTTCTTGGTGAAGAAAAATTGGAGACGGTAGTCGAAAGAAAGGAAGTTGTCGTTAAGTTTATGGGTGTTTTGAGGGATACAGCAGGCCCAGAGATGGTGGTAACGATTAAGGATAACTCAAGGATATCAGACGTTTTGCAAGACGTTCAAAAAAGGCTCGAGCCCTTGATGGATAAAAATTTGTTGAGTAAGATATTGAGGTATTCTAGGCTTGTGCTAAACGGCGTTTATGCACCCGATGAGGCGGAGGTAAAACCTGGCGATGTTTTGATGATAATAAGCCCTGCTGCCGGAGGATAGGTTTTAAGTCCTGAAGCACAGGATAAGCCATACATTGTATATTAGGCTTTGCGTTCCCTACATCTAGCAGGAAAACACTTAGTGTTGCAAGACAGCATTAGTTCAGCACATAGGAAAAAATTTTCTCGGCATGCTGAACTAATTGGAGGTGATGGTATAGTACCATCCACCGATTCGACCCATGGTATCATGGGCTCAGAATTCAAAGCACAGCAAGCGATGTTTAACATCTGCATCAGCGAATAATATATAAGGAATTAACTCGGAATTGTGAAGGGCATGTTCCGTAAAAATTACAGAATAGCACACATATCCGATACACATATCACAAAACATGGCCAGTTTGATGAAAATATATTTAACATGGGTCTTGAAGCGCTCGACATGCTTAGCCCAAAACCTGACATTTTGGTTCATACAGGAGACTTGACGGATAATGGCATACTCCCAGACTACGAGTTGGCGGTGGAGAAGCTCAAGTCTGTGAAGTACAAATACACATACATAATAGCGCCGGGCAACCATGATGAAAGGAATTATGGCCATTCACTCTTTAAAGAGATGTTTGGATCGTTAGATTTCGAAGTGGATGAAGACTGGGCAAAGTTTGTTATTCTAAACTCACCGGAACCCGATAGAGACGAGGGAAGGCTGGGGAGGCGCAGACAACTTTACTTAGAAGAGGCACTAAAGTTGACACCTAAAGGGAAATTAAAGGTTGTAGTTTTCCATCATCACCTAGTGCCTGTTCCGTACTCTGGAAGGGAAGTGAACGTTTTGGAGGATGCTGGTGATGTCCTTGATATAATTCTCCAAAACCATGTCAACTTAGTGTTGATGGGGCATAGGCACGTAAGGCATGCCATCAAGATAGACGAGACGGTTCTTGTGAATGCAGGAACGTTTTCATGTATAAGGACGAGGGGACGCTTTCTCCACTCATTTAATGTGATAGATGTATTGAGCGACGGCAGTATAAAGATCTCGGAAGTTGACATAAGAACCAAAGAAGAGAGATTATTAAAGCATTTCAAGGCAGGCGCTTCAAATGAAAGCCTCTCGATATAGAACATCATACGTCGCTCAGTAAGACGATTATCATTTTGTGGAAGGAAGGTTTTTATTTGAATTCAACAAAACAATCCAAGGTCTAACAAAGTGTAGTTGGAGGTCAAGAAAATTGTACAATAAAACTCGCATCGAGAAGGTAATTAAGAGAGACGGAAGAATCGTTGACTTTGATGTCAACAGAATATCAGAGGCCATTAGGAAGGCCATGGTTTCAACAAACCAGTATGACCCCAAAATCCATTCGGAAGTTTTAAACTATGTTTTGAAACTCCTAAGCGAAAAGTTCGCCGATGGACGCATACCGCATGTTGAGGAGATACAAGACATAGTTGAGCTTTCTCTCGTCAAGTTCGACTTGTATGAGGTTGCAAAAGCCTACATCCTTTACAGAAAAGAGAGGGAGAGGATAAGGGAAGAGAAGAAAAAGATACTCGAAAAGGATTACGTAGATGAGGTAGATAAAGCATTCTCACTAAACGCTCTCAGATTAATGGCATCCAGGTATTTGCTTAGGGATGAGAACGGTAAGCTAATCGAAGGGCCGAAACAGATGTTCCAAAGGGTTGCCGCCCTTGTTACTATAGCGGACATACTATACGATGAACGGGTCTTTTCAAAGGCAGGAGATCAGAAGGTACATGAGAAAGAGGACTTTAACTCGTCGGAATGGGTTGGTAAGGTTGTATTGGAAACTGAAGAGGGCAGACATAAGGTCGTTTTGAATGAATGGCATCTCGAACGCATGAAGTATCTTTATGATGAGCTTAACTCGCAAGGAAAGATGAAAGTTAGTTGGAGTGAGTTTCTCAAACTTTTACAGAATGGTGCTTTTAAGCATGTTATTAAAAACTTTGAAAGTTACTACAACTTAATGGTTAGTAAAAAGTTCATGCCGAACAGCCCGACATTATTCAACGCAGGTACGAGGCTGGGTCAACTTTCCGCATGCTTTGTCCTTGATGTAGACGACAACATAGAGTCGATAATGGATGCGGCCAAAGACGCTGCCCTGATATTCAAGTCCGGTGGCGGGGTTGGCATAAACTATTCTAAGCTGAGACCTGAAGGAGACATTGTTTTCTCGACCTCTGGCGTTGCATCGGGCCCGGTATCTTTCATGAAGATAATCGATACAGTCACAGAGGTCGTTAAGCAGGGGGGCAAGAGAAGAGGCGCCAACATGGGCATACTTGAGATATGGCATCCAGATATAGAGAAGTTCATAAACTCGAAGGTGAACGAAGGGTACCTTGAGAACTTTAACATATCAGTAATGATAACGCCGGACTTTTGGGAAAGTTACGAGTCCAAAAAGCCATATCCGCTGGTAAATCCTAGGACGAAGACTGTTTGGAAGAATGTAGACCCTGTCAGGCTTTTCAGGTCAATAGCCGAGGCGGCATGGAAGACGGCAGACCCTGGTGTAATTTTCCTAGACAACTTAAACCGAAGAAACCCATTAAAGAAGAGCTTTGGCTATATAAGGTCCACAAACCCATGCGGTGAACAACCGTTATATCCTTATGAGTCGTGCAATCTTGGCTCCATAAACCTGTACAGTTTCGTGCGCCACACCGCTAATGGACCCGTGTTCGATTGGGAAGAACTTTCTAAGACTGTAAGGCTCGCTGTTAGATTTCTGGACAACGTAATAGACGTCAACAAGTATCCTTTGCAAAGGATAGAGAAGATGACGAAGAGGACGAGAAGGATAGGTCTGGGGATAATGGGACTAGCAGACACGCTTTATGCTCTGAAGATTCCGTATAATAGTGAGGAAGGGTTTTCTATGATGAGCAGAATCATGGAGTTCATAGCATTCCATGCAATGCTGGAATCCACTGAGCTGGCAAAAGAGAGAGGTACATTCCCAGAGTTTCAAAATTCAAGCTACGTTGACGGTGAATTACCGATAGAAGGATACTACCACAAGGAATGGTGGACATTAAACTGGGAAGAGGTTGTGAGTGCGATAAAGAGCCATGGAATAAGGAATTCGCATGTTACCACGGTTGCACCGACTGGCAGCATATCGATGCTTGTTGACGTATCTTCAGGCCTTGAACCTCAGTTTGCTCTTGTCTTTGAAAAAAGGGTTACCGTTGGTACGTTCTATTACTGCGATGTGGAGTTTGAAAGGCAATTGAAGGAGGCAGGGTTATACAATGATGTCTTATTGAAAAAAGTTGCTGAAAATGGTGGCTCGGTTCAGGGATTGGACGAAGTCCCAGAAGACATGAGAAGAGTTTTTCTCGTTGCATACGACATACCTTGGTGGGACCATGTCAGAGCACAGTTTGAAGTTAGTAAATGGGTTGATGCTTCCGTGAGCAAAACTATCAACATGCCTAGTTGGGTTACGTCCGATGACGTTATGATGGCATATCTTTTCGCATACAAGCTTGGGTTGAAGGGAATAACCGTGTACAGAGATTCCTCCAAAACCGCGCAAGTATTGGTCACACCAACGCAAAGGATGGAAAGGTATGTTGTCCTGACACCCAACAAAACTTTGAAGATGATGGAAGAACTTGGGTTCAAGGTCGACCAAATTCTAATGAGGCATGTTAAGGCAAACGCCACACTTGAAAAGGTAAAAATAAAGCCTAAATTAGCACACCTCACCACTATTCCCGAAAAGACGACGAGTATTAAAGAAAAAATAGAGAAGTGTCCAGTTTGTGGTAGCATCAATATCCTGTACCAAGAGACCTGTATAAAATGCATAGACTGTGGATGGAGTAGTTGTCCAATAGCATGAATTAATTTTAATATTCTGAAGGTTTATGTAAAATTTTGTTAGGAGAGGGTGAGCGTGGAGTTTACCTTGTCGCCCTTGTATATCCTCATAATTCTTACGGCTATATCGCCCATCTTAGCATACATCTCAAGGAGGTTTCGTGTTGAGCGTTTGATGGATGTTTATTCCGTCGCTGGCCTCATGATCGTATTTTACTTTGCGATCGTCCAGATGTTGGACACAGCATTCCAAGAGAGGGTGTTAACGTTTACCGCCATGCCTAGAGAGACAGCGTCTGTGATCTTTATCGATAAGTTGTCTTCCTACGTAATATTTGTCTTCGTGCTCGTCGGCCTAGCATCCGCGCTGTTCTCGATCGAGTACATAAAAGAGCGAAAGGCAGAGTACTATCCGCTCCTCCTAACGATGATAACCGGAATGGTAGGCGTGGCATCTTCTGGCGACTTCGTGACCTTCTTCATCTTCTGGGAGGTTATGAGCCTATCGGCTTATGCACTTGTGGCGTTTAGGTACAAAAGCTGGGAGGCTGTGGAGGCTTCGTTGAAGTACCTTATAATAAGCTCCGCAGGTACTGCTGCAATACTCTTCGCGTTATCGCTTATGTACGGCATAGCAGGCACGCTCAACATGAGTGCACTCTCAACGGTCTTTAGTCTTCGTGATATGGCAGGCGAGGTTTGGAGCTATATTATTTTGGCACTTCTTCTAGCAGGGCTCGGCGTTAATGCCGCGATGGTACCGTTTCACAGCTGGTTGCCGGACGCTCACCCGGCCGCGCCCAGCCCGATCAGCGCCATGCTATCAGGTGTCGTGATAAAAACAGGGATATATGCGATGTTCAGGGTTTTGGCGGCTATATTTCCTTCGGCGATTTACAATTGGGGAGTGGCCTTAGCATTGTACGCGGCTGTAACCATGACGGTCGGCAACCTTATGGCCATGCTACAGGAAGACATAAAGCGGTTGCTTGCCTTCAGCAGCATAGCCCACATAGGCTACATAGTCTTCGGAATATCCTTAGCGACTGCCAACGGCTTGGCCGGAAGCCTCTTGCACGTCCTAAACCATGCGACAATGAAGGGCCTGCTCTTCTTATCCGCCGGAGCCTTCATACATGCAGTAGGCACGAGAAACCTAGACGAGCTTTCGGGCATAGGTCGTAAGATGCCTATCAGCGGCATAACGTTTGCGATAGGTGCCTTCTCGCTCGCCGGCATACCTGGTTTGAGCGCTTTTGTGAGCGAGTTCCAGATAATAACTGCTAGCTTGGAAGCTGGTATGTTACCCTTCACGATCGTGATGATACTCAACGTCCTCATCGGCGTTGCCTACTACCTGAGAGTCGTTCAGATAATATTCCTGAAACCTCTGACACCAGTCTCCGAGAAGGCGCACGAGGCCAGCCCTCTTATGTTGATACCAGTCGTAGCTCTCGCAGGTCTTGGCATATTCCTGGGAATATATCCATCGCCTTTCTTAGAAATGACAAAAGCCATTGCTAGCTCCTTGCTCGTCCGCTAAACGATTACCTCAACTACAGTATTTATAAGCAGCAATCACACATTACTTTTTGTATGGTTTTCAAGAACAGGGAAGAGGCAGGCAGGCTACTGGCTAAGGCGCTTAAAGACTACAAGGGATACGACTGCGTCGTATTGGCTATTCCCAGAGGTGGTGTCGTCGTCGGATATTATGTTGCGGAGGAGCTGGGCTGTCCGCTCGACGTTATAATTCCGAGAAAATTGGGTGCACCGCTTCAGCCGGAACTGGCCATTGGAGCCGTGGCAGAGGACGGAACGACAGTGCTGAACGAGGATTTGATAGAATCCATGGGCGTGTCGCAACAGTACATAGAAAGGAAGATTAAGGAAGAGGTCGCTGAGATAAGGAGGCGCGCATCGCTTTACAGGTCTGGGAGGGAAATGATACCAATAAAGGACAAGATCGCGATACTTGTTGACGATGGCCTCGCAACCGGTGCGACCATGAAGGCGGCTATAAGCTACATCAAGAAGCTGGGACCGAAGGCAATCGTGGTTGCCGTACCCGTAGCGCCACCGGATGTTGTCAGAAGCTTGAGGCGAGAAGTTGATAAAGTCGTGTGTCTGTCCACTCCAGAACCTTTCTTTGCCATAGGTCAATTTTATGAAGAATTTGAGCAAGTTGAGGATGAGGAAGTAATAAGGCTCCTTTCAGCCAGGAGAGGTCCTACATGATAGGGAATGAGCTAACCTCGTCTCTCTTATTCCTCGGCATAATTCTCATAATAGTTGGTGTGATGCTCGTGATGTTACCAGTTATGTTAAAGTTCATACCAAGGCTCGAGGAGATCCATCCATTCCTCCTCTGGTATTTCAGGGTTGATGGTGTGACGATAGGAACATCGCCAGCGTTCATAGTGGCTGCGGTCTTAATCTACCTCATACTGCTGCTGGTTAAGCGCTGAACCTACTTTACCATTTCGGCCAGCTTGATCACGAAGGATGCAACCTCGACGGCATCCTTTCCGAACACCGTGACCATCGGCTCCTTTCCCCAATCGCCTTCATGGTAAACAACATTCGGTACCTTGCCATGGAGTTTAACCGCCTGGCTTATGCCCCATCTCACGCTCATACCTTCGGTCTTCTTAACATCTTCAGGTTCTAACCTTCTATCGTAATGCGATATGCTGAGGCCTAGGGCTTTTGCCGCGTTCAGCACATCCTCGCCCAGCCTTATGTTCATGGCAGCCCTTATGTTCGGGTTGTACTCCATAGCGGTTAACACAGCGTTCGCTACGTGTCGGGATGCACCGAATTCTGGACATCCGGATGCTTTAACGCCCCACGGCTGTCTCACTATCCTTCCGGGTACCGCAACGACCTCCTCTCTGCTCTCTGCGTACGGGATTGCCATGGCTATGTTAGACTGAGACTCCGGTATGAGTTTCGCGACAGCTGGTGTGAATTCCAGCATTCTAATAGCTTCTTTGAGACGTTCTAAAGCTTCAAACTTCATAGCGGCTTCGTACACGGATGCAGAAGGATTTACTGGTCCGTGTCCTCTACCTATACTTATTCCGTTCCTGATAGCGTTTAGGACGAACTGTTTGGCCTGAGAAACTGCGCTGATAACGTCCGAGCCTTTTGCTAGCTCAGCCGCTATGGCAGATGCAAAGACGCATCCTGTACCATGTGTGTTTTTCGTATCAATCCTTGGAGACTCCAGTATCCTGAATTCACCATCGCAGTATAGCGTGTCAGCAGATTTTTCAGTATCTATGTGTCCGCCCTTCACAACAACCGCCTTCGGTCCCATCTCAGCTATTCTCTTCGCCGCCCTCTTTGCATCTTCTAAAGTCTTCACGGCAAAACCTACCAGCTTCGAAGCCTCCATTGCATTCGGTGTCAGAACTGTAGCAATTGGAAGCATTTTCTCGATGAGGGACTTTACAGCGTCCTCTCTCAGTAACTCCGCGCCGCTCTTCGCGATCATAACGGGGTCCACGACTATTGGTTTAGAGAGTTTGGAGAGCTCTTCTGCGACCGCGTCTATTATTTGGGACGTGTGCAACATGCCCGTCTTGACGGCGTCAACCCCTATGTCCTCGACCACGGCCCTTATCTGGCTCCTGATGACGTCAACATCTATGTCTTGGACTGCATAAACCCCAACTGTGTTCTGGGCCGTGATCGCTGTTATTGCGCACATACCATGAACGCCCAAGGCTGCAAAAGTCTTAAGGTCTGCCTGTATACCAGCACCTCCTCCCGAATCAGAACCCGCGACCGTTAGCGCACGTGCCCTAAATGCCTTCATCTCGTCAAAAGCGGGTATTGTTCAGGCTTATATACGTGCATAAAAGGCGTTTATTAAGTTGCAGGAAAGGCACATTCATTCTAGGAAGATCACCTTATCGACTTTTTTCATTATTCTTTCAGCCAGCATCCTTTCCCTAAGGGTTATGCCGGAGCCCTTGTCATCCTGGAGCTTTGTTCCGTAGTAGGCAGTCCCCACGAATGTCTCGGAAACCTCAATGCATTTTTCCAACAGTTCGGGGTCACCGGCATGAAGGTAAATCGTCAAGTCATTAATGAAGAGTATCCTCGTAGGTTTACTGAGGAATCCCTTCAGCAACGGCTCGATAGCTTCCCTGTTCTTCTCGGCAAGCGACATAACTTCATCCTTCGTCTTACCAGATAGCCTTGGTGCAAAAACGTTTACTGGCATCAGCAACCTTATGCCACCGATTTGGCGCAAATAATCCGCAACTCTGCCGCCGAATTCGCCGATCTTTTTTGGTGCCAAGTCTATCAAGGTCACCGCATCAGAAATGCTCTGTGCGTTTGCCTCCTCCAACAATTTAACGAGGAGCATTGTTTTGCCTGTTCCAGCCTCGCCCGCTATCAGCACCTTTTTACCAAGCACGTCCTCGAGCTTTAAGATCAACACTCATTAACCCCTTTTTGAAAGCACACCAAATCTTTCGAGCGCAACCAGAACTACGAACCCTATGACGCTACCTATGATCGAGCTTATAGCCCATCCGCTCCATAACGTAAGGAGCGCCGTAAATGTACCAAGCTCTTGTATTCGCATAAGCATGTCTTGCGCAGGCTTCAGGTAACTTGCGGTCCACGGTGCGACAAGCAGTAGCGAGACAGTCCCTCCAACGAAGACCGTGCCTATCGGCTCAAAGAATACTGCTATGTATTTCAGGTATCTGTTTTTTATACGCGAAGTGAGCATGTAGACAAGTCCCACGACGATGGCTCCGGGTATACCTCCAGGAAAGGCGAACACCGTACCGATACCAAGCGCATTCCTTATGAGACCAATTATTATAGCTACGAGTGCTGCCCACCAAGGACCCAGCATTACGCCGGATAACGAGTTTATGAAGTGCTGTCCGGGATAGGCCTTCGTCCCAAGGAATGGGAACCAGAAGAACGGTGCTAGCACGACGCCCAACGCTGAGAAAGTTGCGGTTAAAGCGACCTTCATCGATAAGCCGGAGAGTTTGTATTCAGCTTTCATGGAAAACGTGTGCTTTATCCTGCAATAATAACGTTTATCTCCAAACCCATAAGTCACTTGTAAAATAGTTAATGCACGTACCAATTCCTATGGCTATTACGTTGGATATCAGGTAGTGTACGTTTAGGAACTCCGTTATGAGGAATAGCGTGACCATTGTCGCGGCGAATCCAAGGACTCTTGAAACATGAAACCTAACGAGCCTAAGCCAAAATGACGAGGACAGGTTCCTTTTCCTGAACGTCCACCATTCGTTAAGGAAGAAATTGTTAAGGAGCGCGACCTCGAAGCTGAACACGGCCGCCAATAGGTAGTAGATTCCGAGGACGTATGCTAGAAGAAAAAGCACTGTTTGGTTGACGATGACACCAATGGCACCAACGACGCTAAATTCCAGGAATCTTATCGTGAGCATGCTCCTGATAAGCTTCAGGATCAGCGTCCTTATGCTGAATTTCTCCGTAACGCCTCACCCGTAAAGTTCCTTACACTTCAGTATATTCGTCCTAAAGTTTCCCCTCTTGTCTTCGGGCGTTTCTAGGATAAACGGAAGATTCCTTAAGGCTTTGTGGTGAAATATCGCTCTGAAACCTTTCTCGCCTATCATACCCATGCCTACATGTTCATGCCTGTCTAGATGACTGCCAAGCTCACCTTTTGAATCGTTTATGTGAATGACCTTAAGGTGCTTTATGCCTATCACGTTATCGAATTGTTCAACAGTCTTTTCTACTGCGTCCTCGTTTCTTAAGTCGTAGCCAGCCGCAAACGCGTGACATGTATCGAAGCATATCGCGACACGCCTTTCATCGCCTATCGAGTCTAGAATCTTCCTTAGCTCCTCAAACTTAGAACCAACGCTATTCTTCTGCCCTGCCATGTTTTCTAAGAGTATCACGACGTCGTTCTGAACTTTTTCCAATGCAGTCCTGCAAGCCTCCGTCACTTTTTGTATGCCAACATCAATGCCCTTCCCCATGTGGCTTCCCAGATGTACAGCAAGGAACTTTATACCCAGCTCGCCGCACCTCTCCAGCTCAGCTGTCAATACGTTTAGGGACTTTGTGAAGAGCTGCTTCGAAGGCGAGGCTATATTGGGTAAGTACGGCATATGACCGACCGGTACGGAGAATTCTTTAGCCCTGACCTTTTCCTTGAATAATCTGACTTCTTCTGGGTTTAGTTTTTTGAACTTCCACCCTCTCGGGTTTCTTGTGAATATTTGGAAAGTTCCGATGCAACCTATTTCTACGGCCCTGTCAACCGCCTTGTCGATTGAGCCCGCTATAGATACATGTGCCCCGAGGACAGGGCCTGTTGTCATGTTCATACGGTTTAGTAACCCATAGAAAAGCATTTACCATAAAACTTTGGCGGAAGTTTTGAAGAAGGCTAAGATTTACATGTCCTCTTCATCTTTAAGGAGATTAGCACTGCCCTGACGTCCTCCTGATTCTTGGACACATACAGCACACATTTAGAACTTACGTAATTTTTCCTACCGCAGCCATGACATATGAAAGAATGCTCGGCAAGAGTAATCTGTAGATGGCCACAACTCGGACACGATACGACCTTGTACTCTTTGTGCAACGCTTCAACCTCCACCACTTTGTGAAAATAGTTTAACCTTATATTAAAGTTGACTTGCCAACATATTGCACTGTATCAAAAAAGGTGTTTATCTTGTTCCAACCATTCAGGGAAAGCTTCGCATTACTGCCTCAATTCATGGAGCTCGTTTTTTATTCAATCCTGATACTATTCGTGGCTATCTTCATCGCAGGCCTGTACAAGCATTACAGGCTTTACGGACGATATGTGATAAAAGAAGTCACTAAGCATGGCGAACAAAGGTTAAAGGCTTTTCTTAAGTATGGCCTGCTTCAAGTTAAGATAATCTCTGACCGCTTTAGGGGCGGCCTACACGCAACGCTCTTTATCGGAACAATAATCCTCTTCATAGGTACGTGCATAGTTTTTGTTGACCATACCGTCGAAAAGTTCGGGGTAAAACTATTAGTTGGAGACATTTACCCATTCGTTGAATCGCTTCTGGACTTCTTTGGATTGCTTTTCGTGTTGAGCGTAGCCGTGCTCCTTACCTCTAGAATCGTCAGGTATCCTCCTAGGATCGGCACCGGCATACAATACACGCTAGTGTTGGTAGGGCTGTTGTACGTAGGCATATCTGGGTTTTTAGTAGAAGGGTTTAGGTTGTTTCTCAAAGATGTGCCATGGTCTGGTTACTCTTTTATAGGTAAAACGATCGCAGACATGATCTCATACTTTGGCGTTCACCCGGAGTTAGCATATGAGCTATACATCGTGCTTTGGTGGAGCCATGGACTCGTGGCTCTCACGTTAATCGCATTTCTGCCTTATTCCAACCTTATGCACATCCTAACGTCTTCCCTGAACATCTACCTCTCGAGGCCGATGGAGCCCGTTGGAAAGCTGACAACACCCTTTAACATTAAAGCTTTGGATGAAGCTGAAGAGGTTGAGTTGCACGTTGGGTTCAAAAAAGTGGGAGAGATGGGCTGGAGAGATGCGCTCAGCATCTATGCTTGCACGGATTGCGGCAGATGTGAAGAATCCTGTCCGGCTTACGAATCTGGCTCAGCACTATCCCCAAGGAGGCTTATCCAATCGTTAAAGTATTCGCTCGATAAAGGTTTCAGAGACCGTGATGTGTTAGCTGAGGGTGTGATAGAAGAAGAGGCAGTATGGGCGTGCACCACTTGCTATGCGTGTTCGTTGAAATGTCCTGTTCTCATAAGCCCCATAAAATATGCAATCGAGATTAGGAGGGCGATAGTCTTTGAGGGTAAGATGGACGAAAGGGTTTACCCGTTGGTTTCTAACATAGCCAGGATGTCTAACCCGTTCGGTATGCCTGAGTACGAGAAGGAGAAGTTGGTCGAAGAGCTCAGGGGCATGGGTGTAAAAATCCTACCGGATGATGGTGAAGTAGAGTACTTGTATTGGCTCGGTTGCGCTGCCTTTTACGACCCAAGAGCTGGGAAAGTAGCTAAGACGACCATTAGGCTTCTGAAGGAAGCAGGATTGAACGTTGGGATACTTGCCGATGAAAGGTGCACTGGCGACCCGGCCAGAAGGGTCGGTGAGGAAGGAAGATTTCAAGAACAGGCATATGCCAACGTGGAGAAGATCATGGGACTTAAAGTAAAGAAGATAGTGACGCATTGTCCGCATTGCTATAACACTTTAAAGAACGAGTACAGAGAATTCGGTTTAGAGGCCGATGTTGTCCACCACACCCAATTGCTGAGCGCGCTGTTAAAGGATGGGAGGTTTCATGTAAAGAAGAAACTTGAGACACCTGCCGTCTTGCATGATTCATGCTACATAGGTCGTGTGAATGGAATATATGCCGAGCCAAGGTACGTGCTATCCACTGTTCTGTCAAACAAACTTTTAGAATTTCGACGCTCGAAGGAAGATAGCTTCTGTTGTGGTGCGGGCGGTTGCAACTATTGGTATCACATACCAAGGAGTAAGAGAGAGTCCCTGATAAGACTTGAGGAGGCTATCTCGGTAGGCGCAAAGATGGTTGTGGTCGAGTGTCCGTACTGCTTAGCGATGTTCGAGGATGCTGCGAGGGTCATGGGCTTGGAGGGCTTTATTGTAAAAGATGTAGCAGAAGTTTTAGCAACAGCCGTCTTCGATGAAGAAAATTAGAAATATCAGCATACGTCAATTCTTTGCGATAATACATGGTTAACGTCCTCGTATGTGTGAAGCAAGTCGTAGACGTAAACCAGCTTAGAATATCGAACGGGTCAATCCAAGAAGCCATACAGCGTGCACCAAAGAAGATCAGCGAATTTGACTTGAACTCATTGGAAGAGGCCATAAGGTTAAAAGAAAAGCACGGTGGTAAAGTCACAGTTCTAAGCATCGGTTCCGATGTTAAAACGATGTTGGTAAGGGAGGCGCTCGCGATGGGTGCCGACGAAGCTTATGTGGTCTCCGATCCTGCCATGGAAGGTTTTGATGGTTTAGCTACGGCCATTGTCCTGGCAGAGGCGGCTAGAAGGATAAAGGGGTGGGATATTATCCTATGCGGAGAGGCGTCGTCCGACGAGGCGGGATATCAGACGGGCCCTAGGTTAGCCAGGGAGCTCGGCATACCCTTTCTTGCTCATGTGACGAAGCTGGAGCTGAAATCAGGCAAGGTTTTGGTCGAGAGAACATTAGAAGACGTTGTGGAGACTTACGAAGTGCCATTGCCCGTCCTATTAACTGTGGGCTTAGAAATAAACACACCAAGGATTCCGAGCCTACTTATGATAAAGGCATCATCCAAAAAACCCATAACAACTTGGAGCCTGAAGGATTTGGGTATTACTGTTAAGCCAGCTTTAAGAACGGTAGAAATGAGTGTCGTTAAGAGTGTGAGGAAAAACGTGGTGATAGAGGGCAGTCCCGAAGAAGTATCCGAAAAACTGGTCATGAATCTGCTGAAGGAAGGTGTCATAAAGGGATGACGGAGAAAGCTGTTCTCGTCTTCTCTGAGGAAGACGGTCTTGCGTTTGAACTTCTTGCCTTGGCTAAACAGTTATCTAATCAGCTAGGTTCCTGGACGGGGGCGATAATTTTAGGTGACGGGGGCGACAGAGTTGCCAAATTTACAGAGCATGGTGCCGATAAGCTCTTTGTAGTTTCGGAAGTCGATTCGCGAAAAGATGGACCGGATGCGATTGCAGAAGCAGTATCGCATGTTGTTTCAAGAACATCGCCGAGGATAGTGTTGATTGCGGCGACGAAGGTAGGAAAGGAGGTTGCCGCCTATGTTGCACAAAGCCTGCGCACAGGATGCGCATCGGAATGTTTAGATGTCTCGCTTAAAGATTCGCAAGTTGAAGTTACGAGGTTCGTGATGGGTGGCGGGTTTCTTGCGAGACAGATTTTTGAAAGCTACCCTGCCGTGATCACAATACTGCCTCACAGGTTTCAAGCAACCACATCAAAAGGCAAGGGAGAGTTGGAGAAATTAGAGTTTGCAGTACAAAGGAAAATGTCGAAGGTTGGGTTCCGAGCCGTTGAGAAGAGCGGCGTGAGGCTTGAGGATGCAGAAGTCGTGGTTGCCGTAGGAAGGGGTCTAAAAAGAAAGGATGACTTGAAGCTGGTGGAAGAGTTTGCGAAGGTGTTAGGGGCCGAGCTTGGCTGCACTAGACCGATATCCGGAGACCTAAAGTGGCTTCCTGAGGATAGGCACATAGGACTTTCTGGGAAGCGCGTAAAGCCTAAGCTCTATGTGGCGGTCGGCGTGTCGGGCCAGATACAACACGTGGTAGGCATGAGGGATTCAAAAACCGTCGTATGCATAAACACTGACCCAAACGCTCCGATGCATAAAGAGGCTGACTACAGCATAATAGGCGACCTGTACAAAGTTTTGCCAGTCCTTACCAGCGTTATTAAAAGGATAAAGGAGAAAGTCTAATCTATCCGATGTATGCCATCGACTTCTTGAAATCTCTTATTATCTTGTCGTATTCAGCTTTCTCGACTTCTGTGACGCTTGGCTTTATTTTCTGCAGCGCTGTCTCGAAGTGTCTCATGGAGACTTTTTCTACGTTGATGTTCTCCCTAGCGGCAACCATTGCTGCCTCCCTGCACACCGCCTCTATATCAGCACCCGTGTAGCCCTCCGTAATTTCGGCAAGCTTTCTAAGGTCAACAGTATCGTCGAGCGGCATCTCTCTCGTATGTATCTTGAATATTTGATACCTCGCTTCTAGGTCAGGAGGCGGTACATATAGGAGTCTGTCAAACCTTCCAGGTCTCAGGAGCGCCGGGTCCAGTATATCGGGCCTATTGGTCGCACCTATCACTACGACACCCTTTAGCGTTTGGAGCCCATCCATCTCCGTCAGAAGTTGGTTCACGATCCTGTCAGTTACACCAGCATCTGGATGGAGTCCTCTTCTGGGGGCGATCGAGTCGAGTTCGTCGAAGAATATTATGCAAGGTGCCGTCTCGCGTGCTTTTCTAAATATCTCCCTAACAGCCTTCTCCGATTCCCCGACCCACTTGCTTAACACCTCTGGTCCTTTTACCGATATGAAATTCGCCTCACTCTCTGTAGCCACGGCCTTCGCCAAGAGTGTCTTGCCAGTTCCGGGCGGACCGTACAGAAGTATGCCCCTCGGAGGTCTAATGCCTAACCTCTTGAATACATCTGGATGCTTGAGAGGCCACTCGACCGCTTCCTTCAGCTCCTGTTTTATCCCTTCCAGACCGCCTATGTCGTCCCATCTTACGTTCGGCACCTCGAGTACCACTTCCCTAAGAGCAGAAGGTTGGACAACCTTCATGGCATTTGCAAAGTCCTCCCTGTTGACCTTTATCTTCTCAAGAACCTCCGCAGGTATGACTTCTTTCTCCAAATCTATCTGTGGTAAGAAGCGTCTAAGGGCATTCATGGCAGCCTCCCTGCAAAGGGCCGCTAGGTCTGCTCCCACAAATCCATGCGTTATATCCGCGAGCTCGTCCAAGTTGACGTCATTATCGAGGGGCATCCTTCTTGTATGTATCTGGAGTATCTCCTTCCTTCCGTTCCTGTCTGGTACGCCGATCCTAATTTCCCTATCAAACCTACCAGGCCTTCTGAGGGCAGGGTCTATCGCCTCTATCCTGTTAGTCGCACCTATCACTATGACTTGACCTCTAGACTTCAGACCGTCCATCAACGTCAAAAGCTGGGATACGACCCTCCTCTCGACTTCACCCGTTACTTCGCTCCTCTTAGGTGCTATCGCATCCAATTCGTCTATGAAAATTATGCTAGGGGCATTCTGTTCTGCTTCCTGGAAGACTTCTCTAAGCCTAGCCTCAGATTCTCCGTAAAACTTACTCATTATCTCTGGACCGTTTATCGTTATGAAGTGCGCACCTGTCTCGTTAGCTATCGCCTTAGCTATCAAAGTCTTTCCTGTTCCCGGGGGGCCGTAGAGCAGGACTCCCTTTGGTGGTTCAATACCAAGGTGTCTGAACAGTTCTGGATGCTTCAGCGGCAGCTCTATCATCTCTCTTATGCGCTGTAGCTCTTCGTGCAATCCACCTATGTCTTCATACGTTACGCCTGTTATTTCCTCTACCCTCTTCGTAGGAGTTGAACTAACCTCTATTGCCGTGCTTTCAACAACCATTACATATTGGCTGGGACTTGTAGAGATTGCTTTAAGTTCAATTCCCATACCCAAAATAGGAACAACTATCACGTCACCCTTCGCTAGTGGCATGTTCATCAGCTGGCTTCTCACAATCCTGCTAAAATCTCCCACAAACGGCAGAGGTTCGAACGGTGCTAAAACTACTTTAGTCGCAGGCTTTACCACAACCTTACTAACCTTTACGTAATCACCCACAGTTGCACCGATGTTCCTCCTTATCTCACCATCTATCCTGATAATCCCCATACCTTCGTCCTCTTTGTAAGGTGGCCAAACTATCGCAACAGTCGAGCGCTTGCTCGTTATCTCAATCGTGTCGCCAGGACTTAAATCAAGTTCCCTTATCGCAGCATTATCAATCCTGGCTATTCTTCTACCTATATCCCTCTGCCTAGCTTCGGCTACCCTAAGACTTACTTCCTTCTTCTTTGGTTGGTTGGACATCGCGACTCTCCAGCAATTATAAGCTAAAATAAAAATTTAATAAATTTAAACCCTTTATTGACTTAACCTTTAATTACGCCTATAGGAACAAATCTGGCCACTTTTGTCGCTATCCCTACTGCATGGCTTACCTCAACCACCTCGTCAACGTTCTTGTATGCTTCGTCGGCCTCTTCTATCAACGTCTCCGTACTGTCGCTCCTGACGATTATGCCTTTGTTTTCCATCTCTTTTATAATAGTTAGACCCGTATAACGCCTTTTTGCTCCTGCCCTGCTCATTTCTCTTCCAGCTCCGTGAGCCGTGCTACCGAAGCTCAGTTCCATAGCCTTTGGATTCCCTAGCAAAAGCCAGCTTGCTGTTCCCATCGAGCCAGGAATTATTACGGGCTGTCCTATGCTTCTGTAATCGCTAGGCACGAGCGGATGTCCAGCGGGGAAGCTCCTCGTCGCTCCTTTTCGGTGAACGTAAACATCCTTTGTCTCACCGTTTACCTTATGCTTCTCGAGCTTCACGATGTTATGGGCTACATCGTACACGAGCTTCATTCCAAGGGATTCTGCTGGTTGTTTGAACACCTCCTCGAAGCTCTGTCTAACCCAGTGGCTAATTGCTTGCCTGTTTGCGAACGCGAAGTTAACTGCGCACGTGAATGCTTTAAGGTACTGATCAGCCTCGGGCGTGTTGGCAGGTGCGCACGCAAGCTCCCTGTCAGGTAGCCTGATTCCATATTTGTGGGCCGCCCTTTCCATGACCTTTAGGTAATCGCTACATATTTGGTGGCCATAACCCCTACTGCCTGTATGGACCAAGACCGTTATCTGATTCTCGTGATTTATTCCCATGATCTTCGCAGCTTCGCGGTTGAATATTTTGTCAACCCTCTGTATTTCAAGGAAGTGATTACCGCTGCCGAGTGTACCTATCTGGGACTCGCCCCTACTCCTAGCGGTTGGTGAGACTTTTGAAGGGTCCGCTCCTTCTAAAGCGCCCTCCTCCTCTATGTGCTTTATGTCCTCGTTCCACCCGAGGCCATACCTTTCTATAACATAACGCGCGCCCTCTATTGCTATCCTATCAAGGTCTGAAGGGCTCACCCTAAAGTCCTTCCGCCTGCTTCCAAGACCTGCAGGAATATTCCTGAAGATCGTATCTACTAGCTCCTTTAGCTTGGGCATAACGTCCTTTACGGTAAGGTTTGTTACCATTAGCCTAACGCCGCAATTGATGTCGTATCCCACACCTCCCGGAGATATGACACCATCGGTTGCATCCATGGCGGCCACACCTCCTATAGGAAATCCGTATCCTTCGTGTGCGTCGGGGAGTACTATGCTGGCTTTGTATATGCCTGGAAGCATAGCAACGTTTGCACCTTGCTCAAGCGTTCTGTCTTGCGTCATTTTTTGGAGCAGTTTTTCAGATGCGAAAATCGTAACAGGTACTCTCATACCTTGTTTGAAGTTCTTGTCTATAACCCATACGTTTTCATCTAACTTCTTTAGCGGTATATTGTTCATACCAAAGCTTTGATTCAACTACCGCATATTTAAACTATTGTTATTTCATACGGCTAATCTACTCGTACTTGAAGGAGGGTATTCTGACAATATTCGCCATAACTCGTCCGTAATTGTCGACTTTATGTTCTCGACGTTGCCTTCAGACCTTATCAATTTCCTTCCATTCTTTTTGGGCACCACTTCACCTATAATCGTAGCTTTTACACCCGCCCTTTTAAGAGCGGTAATGAGCTTTTTATAATCGCCCCTAACAGATGCTATTAGTGTGCCCGAGCTTATCAGCTTTAAAGGGTCGCAACCGAGTGTCTCACAAATTATCCTAGTTTCCTTTGCAATCGGTATCGTGTCCTCATAAACAACAAACCCTGTCCCGGACGCTTCGGCCATTTCGTAAAGCCCACCCAACAAGCCTCCTTCAGTTGGGTCGTGCATCGCCGTAGCAAGGCCCGTTGACGCTATCCTTAAAGCCTCATCTACGACACTTATCTTCCTGTAAAAAGCAGAGGCTCTTTTGAGTAAAGGTTTGTCTACCTTCGAGCTAAGTACTTCTGATAAGTCCGTCGCAAGTATCGCCGTTCCCTCTATGGCCGCAGTCTTCGTCATGAGTATCTTATCGCCAGGCTTCGCGCCTCCGGTCCTGTAATATTTATTACCTTCAAGCACACCTATCATCGTGCCGATTATTATCGGTTCGGATACGTAAAGCGCAACCTCGGAGTGGCCTGTGATGACGGAGACATGAAGCTCTGATGCTGCCTTATGAATCTGCTTGACTATGGATGCGAAAAGAGCTTCATCATCTTCGGGCAGTAGTATGCAAGACGAGAACCAAGCGGGCTTTGCACCACAAACCGCTACGTCGTTAGCATTTATGTGAACCGCCAACCATCCGATTAACTTCCTCGAACCTGTGATGGGGTCGCATGTTACAACCAGACACCTCTCGGGTGCATTGACGACGGCAGCATCCTCACCGTATGCCGGCCATAGTAAGACGTCCTTTCTCCTCGCACCTAGCCACCTGAAGACTGTTTTTTCTAACACTTCTTTTGGTAACTTACCATAGGTTACCTTCATACCGCAACTCCAGCACATGCCCTAAACGCATAAAACTCTTATAACCTGTTGCGGAGTATGTTCTCCACTTTTGGTACGTCCGCCGCAGAAGATACCCTGTATAGAATACTAAGCTTGCTGTCAAACATCCTTAGGGCATTAGTTGATACATAAAGCACATTCCTAAGTTTCTTAATGAGCTCAGGTAGGCGCATTTCAGGATACTTTTTAAATGCCTCAAGAAAAGGTTCGGCTTGATAGGACGCTAAGCTGAAGTCAACGTTATTATCCAGCATCCTAGGCAATACTGCTGTGAATTTCTTAGAGGCCTCTAATAAGAAGTAAGTAAATTCTAACGTGATACACGGCATATCGCAAGGAAGGACGAGTATATTAGAACCCGGAACGTTCTCCAGAACCTCTTTTATCTTTTCATGTTCGTTCAGGTACTGAGTTTTCTCCAGTCTCATGAGTGAAGCAAAGTACTTCTCGCATATAGGCCCGTAGGCTGCGGCCTGCATTTCGTTCTCAACCGATACGAACAATTCCGTAACCTCGTCTGGTACGCTATCGAGGACGTACTCGATCATGGGCCTCCCGGCTATCTTCACCAAACCTTTCTTGTCGCCCATGTAACCCCTTCCGTTTACAAGGACGACACAAGCATAATTTCCCGTCTTACCTTTAGACATGGACGCTAGCTGATCCTCCTTTTCTAAAACCAACTACACCTAGTTGTATCCTCAAATATAAACGCTTAGAAGTTTTAGCTGGCAACATAATAGCTATAATGACGTGGATTTTCCGTATGTTCGAAACGTTTAAATAACCAACGTGAATGCAAATTACTAAAGAGAGGCGGCGAACGTGAGGGATCGCCTTTTCCTCACGACCGGCTACCGCTATTATCGCTATGGCGAGCCGGACGCCTCTCTCTGAAGCCATCTTCTCCTTTCTGTGTTTTAACAGCTTTGGAGGGAGGTCGTGCCTATGAAAAATATAATGGTCGTAAAGCTTGGTGGCTCTGTCCTCCAAGACTCTAGAGCCCTTGAAAGGGCAGCGTCCTGGGTGAAGGACCTGCTGAAGGAATACGGACTGGTAGTAGTGGTCTCGGCGCTAAAGGGAATGACTGATGAGCTGTTGAAGACAGCTAAAGATGTTAACCCGGACATTCGACCCGACATGCTCGACGAAATTTTGGCGATGGGTGAAAGGACAAGCGCGAGACTTTTCACGGCTGCGTTGAATAGGTTTGGTGTCGACGCTGTCTTGGTGGACCCATCTAACGAGTACTGGCCTATAATAACGGACGATGTACATCTTGATGCAAACCCCATCTATCACGAGACGGAGAAAAGATGTAAAGAGAAACTATTGCCACTGATTGAGGCCGGCAAAGTTCCTGTTGTATGCGGATATATTGGTGTTAGTACTTCGGGCAAGATAACTACGCTGGGCAGGGGTGGCAGTGACACGACCGCCATATTGCTCGGTAGCTGTCTAAATGCTGCAGAAGTTGTCTTAATTAAAGATGTTGAGGGCATATATTCGGGAGATCCGGATAAGGTCAGCAAAGCCGAGATACTAGAGACGCTTGACGTAGATGAGGCCAAACTTTTAACAGAAGGTGGTGCAAAGATCATTCACTCGAAAGCGTTGAGGTATCTGTCAGGGGACCTCAAGTTAAGAATATCTAGCATGGAAGGTCTAGGGAAGTCGGGAACAGTCATAATTGGCACACTTCCAAAGCTCGAAGTCAGCAGACACCCGGCTAAAGTAACCATGATAACGATACTCTCAAGAAACTCGGACGGTGCGTCCATGGTTAAACCTGTCGTAGAGTTTGTTCAAAAGCACAACGGTGAAATCCTCAATATAACGACCGGCGAAAAATCCATCATAATTTACACGGACTTGGACACCAAGCTAATAGATGAGCTGCATAAGGAGGTTGTGGAATCGGGCATGGGTAAGGCCATAAGCTTTTTCGAGGGGCTGTCTGCTATAAGCGTAAGCGGTAGAATGCTCGAAACGAGTCCGGGCTTGATATATAAAGTCGTAGCACCGCTCGCACAGCGTGGCATAAATATCTACGGTTTGGTAACTATAAGTTCGTCAATCAGGATATTCGTGTCCGCAAAAGACGCGGAGAAAGCTGCCTCTCTTGTAAAAGCAAATCTGGAGGTGGAATTGAATGAAACAAATTAAAGTTGCCGTGTTAGGAGCCACTGGAATGGTCGGCCAACGATACGTAAGCATGCTCTCGAGACATCCATGGTTCAAACTCTCATGCCTAACGGGGAAGGAATCTGTCGGTAAGAAGTATGGAGAAGCAGTGAGGGGGAACCCGATCGATATTCCATCTAGTGTAGCGGATATGGAGGTCGTACCGAACGAGCCAAAATATGTTGATGCAGACTTGGTGTTCTCCCCGCTACCTACTGAAGCTGCTCATGAGTCAGAACCACTTTTTGCGCAAGAAGGCTTCCCAGTTGTAAGCGATGCTTCTGCTCACAGGATGGAGAAAGACGTACCGCTCATCGTGCCGGAGATAAACCCGGAGCACATCGAGTTAATAGATGTTCAGAAAAAGAATAGGAAGTGGGATGGGTACATAGTAACCACGCCCAACTGCACAACCGTAGGTCTAGTCATGCCCCTTAAACCATTGCACGATGCTTATTGTCTCAAGAAGGTCGTGGTAACTACGATGCAGGCAGTCTCGGGTGCGGGCTTCCCAGGCGTACCTTCGCTTTCTATACTCGGGAACGTTATACCGTACATATCAGGCGAGGAGGGAAAGGTAGAAAAAGAAACACAGAAGATACTGGGAAGGTTTAAGGACGGGTCCATTGAGTCAGCCCGTATAGCCATCGAGGCTAGTTGTACCAGAGTTCCCACGATAGATGGACACTTAGAATCCGTCTACATCGAGACAGAGAAAGTTGTGAGCGTAGAAGATGCGAAAAGGGTGCTAGCGGAATTCAAAGGCCTTCCACAGAGGCTGGCGCTACCTACAGCTCCTGAGAGACCGATAATCGTGATGGAGGAGGAAGATAGACCACAACCAAGGCTCGACATATATGCTGGAAGCGTTCCAGGCATGAGTGCGGTCGTTGGAAGGGTAAGGTCTGCAAAAGATGAGAGGGCTCTAAAGTTCTTTGTTCTTAGCCATAACACGATAAGGGGTGCTGCCGGCATAGCGATACTGACGGCTGAGCTGCTACATGCATCTGGGAGGATAGAGTAGACATGGTGTTCGGAAAGCAGGTCAGGTTGAATAGGATAACGGAAAAAGGAAGGATGTTATGCATACCGATGGACCACGGAGTTACTATAGGTCCGGTTAAAGGCTTGGACAAGATATTCGATACGATAGAAAAGGTTAGCCTCGGAGGAGCCACGGCCGTTTTGACACACAAAGGCATACTGAGGGTTATGCCCAAACCTTTGAACGTTGGTACCATAATGCACGTTTCTGCGAGCACATCTTTAGGACCATCGCCTAACCTCAAAGTGAGAGTTTCGGGCGTTGAAGAGGCTTTAAGGCTTGGGGCGGACGCAGTTTCCGTTCATGTCAACATAGGATGCAGCGATGAGCCGAAGATGTTGAGAAAGCTTGGAATGCTTGCTGACGAGTGTGATGAATGGCAGGTACCGTTCATAGCAATGATGTATCCGAGGGGTGAGAATATAAAGAATCCAAACGACCCCGACGTTGCCGCACATGTCGCGAGGATAGGTGCTGAGCTTGGAGCAGACATCGTAAAGACGCCCTACATAGGCAGCCCAGAGACATTTAGAAAGGTCGTGGATGGTTGTCCCGTCCCTATAGTCATAGCCGGTGGGCCGAAAGCGGAAAGCGACTTAGAAGTTTTGAAGATGGTAAGGGAGGCGATGGATGCCGGAGCTATCGGTGCGGCAATAGGCAGGAACGTGTTCCAGCACGATAACCCATTCGCGATAACTAGGGCGCTCAGGGCCATAATAATCGAAGACTACACGGTCAAAGAGGCTCTGGAGGTGCTCAAAGACGCTTCCGCTAAGTAAAAAAGAGATCTGCATAGATTTAAGAGACTGGAACGACGAAATCTTTAGGGAAGCCCTATCAAAAGGGATCACCACATACTACTGCGACCCTGCTAACGTTCCACTAGAGTTTAGGCAAAGGCTTACGATATACTCAGACTCGCCAGCCGGCGACGTTCTTGTTGTACCTATTGGTAAAGATGTGCCGCAAGCGAAGAGGTTTGCGGTACATGCCGTCGTGCTAAACTATGGCGACGTAGAGAAGTTAGTCTCCGCGGCTAAGCTTGGTGCTGAAGCCTTGATAGTTGACACAAAGGACTGGAAAATAATCCCACTAGAGAACATAATCGCGTATCTGCAAAAAACATCGACGAAGCTCATTGCGAAGGTTAGTAGTCCAGAAGAGGTTGAGATTATGTACGGTATACTAGAGAGGGGCGTTGACGCCGTCTTATTCAAGCCAAGGAACAAAGAGGAGGTTGGTAGAATCTTCGAAGTGATCAGCTACATCACAAGGGTTCAGTTATCTCCAGTCGAAATTACGAATGTTAAGGATGTTGGGATAGGAGATAGGGCATGTATTGATACGGTCTCTATTTTATCGATAGGGGAGGGGATGCTCGTCGGAAGTAAGGCAGGGTTTCTGTTTCTCATCCATAGCGAATCTTTAGGTTCATCGTTCACGGAGCCAAGACCCTTCAGAGTAAACGCGGGTGCGATACATAGTTACATTCTAACCCCTACTGGTGGAACTAAGTATTTGTCGGAGATAAGGGCAGGTGACAGAGTTTTAGTGGTTAATACACAAGGCTCAGCAAGACCAACAACAGTCGGTAGGGTGAAGATAGAAAGGAGGCCGCTGAGACTCATCAAGGCAGAGGCTGACGGTGAAGAAGGGACAGTTATCTTGCAAAATGCTGAGACCATAAGGCTCGTAGGGCCAGATGGCAAGCCCATCTCGGTAACCGAGGTTAAGCCGGGCGATAAAGTATTGGCGCACATAAGCAAAGAGAAGGCCAGACATTTTGGGGTGTCAGTTGACGAATTCATAGTAGAGAGGTAAAATGCCGATTAACCATAAGAACTGGTGAAGTAATATTCATGAGTACGGAACGGTTCAAACTATGCGTATCGACGTTTGGGAGAGATATACAATCCTTGAAAGATGCGGTGGTTAAAGCAATAAACAGCGGTGCAGATATCGTAGAGGTTAGACTTGATTACTTGAAGGAGTTGGACGTTAACGTTGTAAGCTCGACATTAAGACCCTATATGGGTAAATTGGTGTTGACGCTCAGACCGAGCTATGAGAACGGACTGTTTGAGGGTAACGAAGAAGAAAGGGTAAAGATTTTAAAGCGACTGAGTAGGGAAGGTCCGGCGTACGTTGACATAGAGCTTCGTTCCCCCATTTTTCAAGATTTATCGAAAGAGTTGATGGGTACGGGCACGGCCTTGATAGTTTCATGGCACGACTTTGAAAAGACACCGGAAAGCGATGAGCTACGAAGGATAGTCGACTTAGCCATGAAATCTGGAAGTATAACAAAAGTAGTAACCATGGCGAGGTCCTTCAGCGATAACCTCAGGATTCTCTCATTATATCATACATATGATAAGCATAGGCTCATCGCCTTTTGCATGGGAGTAGAAGGAATCTTGTCGCGTTTTCTCTCAGTAATGTTGGGTGCGCCCTTCATGTACGTCTCGTTACCCGGAGCACCTACGGCGCCCGGCCAACTCAGTATCACTGAGGCGAAGGAAATAATCCGTATGCTTTCATCGAGCTGCTGTGGAAAGTGATCTAAGATGTCAGCACAAACACGCTCTGGTAACAAAAGACTTGTAGGTCTCATCGGGCAACCGGTGAAGCATTCGATATCACCAGCTATTCACAACGCTGCTTTTAATCACATGAACGTTGATTACTTCTACATCGCATTTGATGTAAAAGAAAAAGAACTTGGACACGCGATCAGAGGCCTTAAGGCTCTAGGAGCGGCAGGTTTTAACGTAACGATACCATACAAACAGAGGGTCGTGAGGTTTTTGGATAAACTTGCAGATGATGCTAAAATCATAAAGACGGTGAATACCGTCGTGATCGAGAAGGATAGAATGGTTGGATACAACACAGACGTTTCAGGCGTAATGAATGCTCTCATGCCGTACAAAGATGCAATAAGCGGTCATGAAGCGTTAATCCTTGGTGCAGGCGGAGGCGCTTCTGCCGCTGCGCTAGCGTTGGCCAGGCTTGGTTGTAATCGCATAACATTTGTTAGTCGTACACCTTCAAGGGCCCGTAGACTTGCGAACTTCCTTAAAAGAAGAATTAAAATTTCTGCAAAAGGTATGGGACTTTCTATCAACGAATTACCCGCAATTGCTAAAGCTTGCAGTGTTATAATCAACGCGACACCAGTTGGCATGTGGCCGAATATTGAGCACTCGCTACTTAGGAAGGAGCAGATACCGAGCGGCTCTATCGTGATGGATATGGTATACAATCCTCCCGAAACTATGCTTCTGAAAGAGGCGAAGCTTGCGGGCGCTACATGTGTCTCCGGGCTTGACATGCTGGTCTTTCAGGCTGCAGAGTCCTTTAAGCTGTGGACGTCTTTAGAGCCGCCGATAGAGGTTATGAAGAGTGTTGCCATCAAGACAACAGGTCGTTTTGTATGAAGGCGACTGCTAGGGCGCACGGTGCCATAACGATCGTTAACGCTATATCAATCGGTAAGGGAGCGGCAATGGGCATCGACCTTTACACAGAGGCTACGGTGGAGATAGGTGGCAGAGATATAGACGTGGTGATAAAGGAAAACCCAGACGAGGATACAACACTTGCAAAGGCGGCGGTAAGAAAGATCTTGAAGCTAGCACAGATGGATTGTGGGGCTTATGTCGAAATAAGATCGAATATACCTATCGGTAGAGGACTGAAGAGTTCTAGCGCAGCCGCAAATGCCATAGTTCTGGCTACGGCAAGGGCTGCGGGCTTAAACTTGAGTGATGCTGAGATATTAAACATAGCAGTAGATGCCGCAATCGAAGCTGGTGTTACTATAACTGGCGCGTACGATGATGCATGTGCTAGCTATTATGGCGGTATAGTCGTCACAGATAACTTGAAGAGGCAGCTTATGAGGAGGGTTGAAGCTCCAGAGGACCTTGTCGTCGTTTTGCTCGTCCCAGAATTGAAAAGCTATACTAAGTTTTTCGATAAAAATGCACTCAAGCCTATCGCATCCTTTGTTGAGGAGGCGTATAAGATGTCCATGAACGGGGAATATTGGAGAGCCCTAACACTTAACGGCATTCTTCATGCGGCAGCGTTAAACTACAGCATGAAGAAGACTTTGGATGCCATAAGAGCAGGAGCCTTAGCTGCCGGCCTATCCGGCACTGGACCTGCCATCGCCGCTGTATGTAAAAAAGATGTGGTAAGCGATGTTGCTAATATGTTAAGTGAAAAAGGGTGCGAACTTATAATAGCCAAACCGAATAATAAGAAAGCCTATTCATGGGTTGGTGATTCCGTTGCAGGTCTTAATTAGACCGTCGGTAATATCGGGTAGAGTACGGGCACCTCCCAGCAAAAGCTACAGCCATAGGGCGATAATAGCAGCCTCTATGACCGATGGTGAGTGTGTCGTAAAAAACGTTTCAAAATCCAATGATGTAATCGCTACGATTAACGCGTGTAAGAAATTCGGTGCATCCATAATTGAAGAGGGGGACGGGCTCATCATCAGTGGTTTCTCAACACCTAAGGTACCGGATGATGTTGTGAACGTTCAGAATTCTGGAACTACGTTAAGGATAATGACTGGTGTGAGCTGCTTAGTCAAAGATGGGTACGTAGTCCTCACAGGTGATGAGAGCATAAGGAGAAGACCGATGCAACCGCTACTCGATGCCCTTAACATGCTCGGAGGGGAGTGCTGGTCTACGAGGCTCAACGGTTGTGCACCCATAATTGTTAAAGGTAGCGGGTTAAAGGGCGGCAATGCTTGGATGACTGGCAGCATATCATCCCAGTTCGTATCGTCTATACTCTTCTCATCACCAAAGGCCCTAAACGATACGACGCTCATAATACAAGGAGACCTTGTCTCGAGGCCTTATGTTGACTCAACCATAAACGTACTGGAGCAGTTCGGCATTCGTATAAAAAGAGAAGGGTATAAAGTCTTTCACATTCCTTCACAACAGAATTTTAAGCCCGCACGTTTCACAGTGCCGGGGGATTTTGGACTCGCCTCCTTCATGATGGTTGCGGCGCTCATGACAGACGGTTCAGTTATAGTTGAGGGGCTTAGTCAAGATTTACCGCAAGCTGATGCTGCTATAGTTGATATACTTATCAAGATGGGGGCTAATGTTAAATTGGATTACGGCTCTGGACGTGTAATGGTTAGTGGAAGTGGAAAGCTTAGAGGTGGTAGCTTTAACCTATCCGATTCTCCAGATCTTTTGCCAGTCCTAGCAGTCTTAGCTACTAAGTGTGAAGGGACGCTCGAGATAACTGGCGTAGAGCATGCAAGGGTTAAGGAAAGCGATAGGGTCAGCGCCCTTGCCCATACTCTTTCTAAGATCGGAATGAACGTAAGAGAGTCGACGGATGGGTTAAGCATAACGCAGGGCAAACTGGTTAAACATGCCGTACTCGACCCCAGAGGTGACCATAGGCTCTTCATGGCCTATTGTCTCTTAGGACTTATTCTGGAGGAAGGGTGCACAGTAATAGGAGCAGAATCCGCGAGCGTATCTTACCCGAATTTTCTTGAAGACCTTGCCAGCCTAGGCGCAAAGTTTGAGCTAAGATCTTCAGATTAACAATTATTTAAATAGTAGTTAGGCTAGCCTAACTTTTAGGCTAAATTATGAAAAATAACGGCGCTGAACATAGCGGACCTTATAGGCATAGGCACAGATACCGTCAGCGGTTTGGGGATTTAGTTTCCTTACTAGAGCTTAAAAACGGTCAGAAAGGTGTGGTGGTTCTTCTAGAAGGGGATGAAAAGGTCATCCGTAGGCTTTCGGAGCTGGGTATAGTACCAGACACTGTCGTAGAAGTCATAAACTCCATACCTTTTGGCGGACCTGTTGAAATCCTCGTAAGAGGGAGTAAGCTGGTCATTGGAAAGGACATTGCCAAAGGAGTGTTGGTGCGTGTAGAAAGTGATGAAGAATGAGTGCTTGCCATAAGCCGTCAAGCACCAAAAAGGATGACAAAGTAAGCTTTGTCATGGCATTGGCCGGTAATGCGAACGTTGGTAAGAGCACGTTGTTTAATCAGCTGACAGGGTTGCATCAACACGTGGGTAATTGGCCCGGCAAGACTGTCGAGAGGCGCGAGGGGAGCTTAGTAGTTGACGGTTATGCGATAGATATTATAGACCTACCCGGCATATACTCTTTATCAACCTTCTCGATAGAGGAGCTCATATCCCGCGAGTACATAGTATTCGATAGACCGGATGTTGTAATAAACGTCGTGGATGCCTCTGTGTTGGAGAGGAATCTGTATTTTACGCTCCAACTCCTGGAGTTGCAGGCGCCGATTGTTATCGCCCTGAACATGGTTGACTTGGCCGAAGATAAAGGATTAAGTGTGGACGATAAAAAGCTGAGCGAATTGCTCGGAGTACCCGTCGTTCCTACAGTTGCGAGTAAAGGCATAGGTATCTACGAATTAATTCGACAAGCCATCAACCTAGCAGAACATAAGATAAAGTTAAGGCCCATGAATGTTACGTATAGCAAGGATGTTGAAGAAAGGATAAAAAAGTTGATGGAACTTCTTAAGGATGAAAACATATATTATCCGATCCGTTTTGTTGCTGTAAAGCTACTTGAAGGAGACGAGGACATTAAAAGAAGAGTTAGCAAAAAGGTTGTTGAGACGGCTGAGAAGCTTGCGAAAGAGATCGAGGAGATAAGAGGCATTCCAGCCCCGATCGTTATAGCCTCTGAAAGGTACGCGATCATAGGTAAAATCATTAAAGAAGCTCAGAAAGTTTTAGCGCCCTATAAAATCGGATTAATAGAAAAGATTGACCAACTACTTACGCATAAAATACTAGGATATTTAATAATGGTAGCCGTCTTCTTCTCATCTTTTTATGCTATATTCACCTTTGGCGATTATCTTTCTACAATACTCTCGGAGGCGTTTGATACAATTAAACCTTCAATAATCTCAGTAACAGGCGAGATATTATGGGAAGGGTTCTTTGGTGGGTTCATAGCTGGCGTTACCCTTCTAATTCCGTTCGTCATCCCATTCTATTTCCTTCTCTCGGTATTAGAAGATGTGGGATACCTCCCAAGGGTTGCGTTCCTTCTAGATAACGTTATGCATAAGGTAGGTCTTCATGGAAAAGCCATCATACCGCTCATCATGGGTTATGGCTGCAGCGTTCCTGCATGTTATGCATGTAGAATAATGGAAACCCCGAGGGAGCGCCTGATATCTGCGTTCGCGGTCACGTTCATTCCTTGCACTGCACGGCTTGTCGTGATATATGGACTAGTAGGAACGTTCGTCGGTATAGAGTGGGCATACCTGTTACTGTTGGTAAACTTGGTAATCGTCATAGGAATGGCCAAGCTGGCTTTCAAGGTTTGTCCAGGAGAATCTATGGGCCTCATAATGGAGGTGCCACCGTTAAGGTTACCTGCATTAAAGACCGTCTTGACGCAAACATGGAACAACATTAAGTCGATAATGTACGTCGTGTTTCCCATCTACATCTTGGGGGGTGGAATATTAGCGATGTTGTATTCACTCAACGTTTTACAACCAGTAGAAGGTTTGATGGCCCCGTTAACTGTGGAATGGCTAGGGTTACCAGCATATACAGGCATTCCATTACTTTTCGGCGTAGTAAGGAAAGAAATGATCATAATAATGCCGGCCATACTTTTTGGAACCACAAACTTTGAGCTCTTGTTTACGCCCATCCAGATGATAACGCTAGCATTCGTAGCCATGTATTACGTGCCTTGTGTTTCTACGTTCATGATATTGAAGAAGGAATTTGGATGGAAGACGGCTTGCTACATTGCAATTTCCCAGCTCGCGTTTGCAATGTTCATCGGAGGGCTATTCTATAGGGCTCTCCATGCGCTGCTCTAACCTATGACCAATTTTTCAGGTATCAACTTACCTTCCTTGAACCTGGTAGGTAAGAATGGTCTCATAAGCTCATCGATTTCTCCGTACAATATGTTCCTAGCCAGCAACTTACCGATAAGGGGCCCCATCATAAAGCCATGACCGCTATCGCCGTAGGCCACGTAAAGCCCTTCCGGCCACTCCGGGTCCCTTCCCATTATATGGCTCGAATCTGCAGACATGGAATAATACCCGCTCCAGCACCTCATGACCCTAGCACCTCTTAACGCAGGAAACCTCTTGTACACGGCTCTCGCCCACTTCACTAAGAAGTCGAGCGTGTTCTCCAAGGGTAATAGACCACTCTTCACCGGGACTTCTATGCTTCCGAGTATCTCGCCTTTGAGTGCCTGGCCGATGTAAGCTGAAGTTCCTAAGTCTATAATTAGAGGCTCAATAAAGTACTTGTAGGATTCCGTTAGGGCCATCTCCTTCCTTTCAGGCTCCGTCGGTAACATAATACCCAAGCCTTTCAAGAGCTCATCAGTCCAAGCACCAGCAGTCAATAAAACGACGTCGGCCTCTACCTTACCCTGGGGGAGCTCAACCCCCACGACCTTGTTATTTTCTACAAGCACCCTTTCGACAGGCGACCTCTCGAAGAGCTTAGCGCCAAGCCTGGCTGCTGCTTTATAGTAACCGAATGCCACGTAGTTATGGAAGCAGCTTCCGTTCTGTGGACCGAAGAAGCCCTCGAGGACATCATCCGTGTGTATGTATGGATATCTTTCTTTAATTTCTGACGGTGAGAGAAACTTTCCGGCTATCCCAAGTCGCTCCCACATTTTGTTCTTCTCGCGGAATGCTTTAATCTGCTCCTCGCTAAACAATAACCAAAGATAACCGCCTGTTGTCACTAGCACATTCCAACCAGTAATCGATGATAAACTGACCATAATTTTCTTCGCTTCCAGAGCAAACCTAGAATTTTCCTCGGTCCAGAAGTGAACCCTGAATCTGCTGGCGGATCTTACTGTTGAGCCGTATGATAGGTACTCCTTTTCTAAGATGATTATGTTTTTTGCTCCGAGCTTTGCTAAGTTATATGCCGAGGAGAGTCCCATGATACCTGAGCCCACTATCGCGATTCTCATGCTTTATTCACCCCCATAGCGGCCAGTACGTTGATTGGTATTGATATAGCAAGCGGTCTTTGTCTAGCGATACCGACCACATTAGGACTTAAGCCCGTAATATACGCTATGTACAATGCAGAGTTGACGAGACACAGCCTACCTTGACATCTAGCCGTGCCGATTCCGGTGCTACGCTTCACCTTCTCAAGACACGTGAAGCCATAGACTGATACGGAGCGGTACAGGTCCCATAACCTGATATCTTCGCAGAAACAGACGAATGCATTTCTTCTTGGTCCTGAACAGAACAAAGTGGGCGGCTCAGTTATTTTCTCATCGGGGACAACTTTTGTTTCGAAATATCTGAACATCTTCTCTTTAGGGTCGCTTATACCGAACTTCTGGAGTAGTGACCTATACTCTTTCACGAGCGCATCCCGTTCAGCTTCGGCATCGGTTTTATTTAGTGAAATAGCAGCAGATAGTCCTGCAATCCTACCCTCGATTACATGAAGTATTCCGTAAGGCGAGCCGGAGGCACCCCCTGCCACGAAAAGGTTGCTCTTCAAGGTCCTCATAAAAAGATCGTGGATCGGTACAAAGCCAAGCTCTTTGATGTAGGTTATTTTGGCACCAGCTTGTGCAGAAATCTTTATGTCAGGGTTCGTGGAGGCTGCGCAAATTATGCAGTCAACGTTCAGCTTAAGCTCCTCACCATCACGTTTTATCTTAAGAGCTTCAACCTTATCTTTTCCTATCGCAATAATTTCCTTTACTCCACGTACTATATTGCCTTTACCGGCACCGTTCTTTGACTTATCAAGCACAATCGTATTGACCGCATACTTTTTCAGATGTTCTACCAACCTTAACCCACGTTCTGTTGCTCCCAATACTGCGACGTTCTTTCCTGGGACAACACCATGTATACTTAACATCCTTAGAGCGGATGAGGCGTCTATTATTCCTGGTAGGTCGTTGTTAGCGAATATGCACGGCAAATCTACAGCGCCCGTTGCAACAACGTATGCCTTGGCAGATATTATGTAAGGCGTTCCACTACCGAGCGGATGAGGTGAGAATGCCAGTACGGCATCCTCAAAGAAGCCAACAAGTGTGGTTTTCGATAAAACCCTAACACCAAGCTCAAGTGCTTTTTTCCTCAGGTTTCTCGCGAATACGCAACCAGGTTCTGACATTCCCGGTGGTTCCAGCTCATCACACAACATCTCTCCACCGAGCTCAACATCATCTATTAGGAGAGTTTCGAGACCGTACTTTCTAGCCTCGATGGCTGCTGAAAGTCCTGCTACACCTCCACCAACCACCACTAAATCAGCCTTTTCTACGATTGTTGGAATGCTATGCGGCGTTTCATATTCAGCTGGCTCTGGGTTGTTGATACTATTTGCGATGAATCTGAGAGCCAAGGGCCAGATTAACCTATTCTTCACTATGGGTTTATGGAGCAGACTCGTATCTATCATGGGTTCAAAAAAATGCATTGATAAAGGTCTTTTTTGCTGGATATGAACTTTAAGTCCTTCCGTTAGATAAATTTCAGATGGGTTCGTTGCAAGCATACCGTTTACGTTGATCATTACCGTTCTAGCTTGTGGATGTAAACTGAAGAATCCACGGGGTCTGTAGAGCTTTTTACTTCTATCAAAAAATTTTATACCGTTAGCGTATAACGTTACGCTTATGGATTCTGACGTAAGGCCCTTTACGGTCGTGCCGTTAACGTCGATAGAAACGGTCTCGCCTCGGTTGTCTGCTGTCGGCTCTTTAACGCGCAGAGTGCTCATGTTTAGGTCTTGAGAATACAATTTAAAAAAGATTTTTTTAAGAACATTCTACACTAAAATTTAGCCAAGGCTTGGGTGGGATTGGTTGGAAAGACCGTGGTCTGCTCTAGCTAGTTATTGGCAAGTTACGAAGCCGCGTACATGGTTCCTTCTAACCTTCACAGGATTCTGCAGCACTATAGTTGGCTTCGGAGTTTCTGGAAGGAGTATAGATTGGTACATTCTCGTGTTAGTGACTTTAGCCATTGCTTTAGGCTCGGCAGGAGCTAACGCGATTACGTGCTACATAGATAGGGACATCGATGCTATGATGGATAGAACCAAGATGAGACCCTTACCTTCTGGCAAGATAAGGCCAGCTGAAAAGGCGCTTTACTTCGGCCTCATGCTTTCAACGATAGCTGTCGTGATGTCCTTCATGCTTAACCCCATATGCTTCGGTCTGATGCTCTTCGGGCTAGTAGACAATATCCTAATTTATAGCAAATGGTTAAAGCGCCGAAACCCTATCAACATAATAGCCGGCGGTTTCTCTGGCGGTGCGCCCGCTATGATAGGCTATTCGGCAGCTACAACCGAAAACCTCACTCTCGGCTTAATAATTGCGGCGCTCGTTGTTCTGTGGATACCTACACACATCTGGAGTCTCGCGCTTAAGTATAGGGAGGATTATGCTAAGGTGAAAGTCCCCATGTTACCGGTAGTCGTACCTGAAAAACTCGCCATAAGGTGCATAGCTTCCACCAGCGTTTTGATGGTCGTGTTCAGTCTCCTGCCAGTCCTTATGGGAGTTTTTCGAATAATATACGCAATAGTGGCATTTATTTTCGGCACAGCAATTTTGGTCTTTAATTTCTTACTTGTCCTCAAGCCGGACGCTAAGAAGGCATGGTTGGTGTTTAAGATGTCAAGCCCTTACTTGGCCGCACTATTCATGGGCATGGTTTTCGATGTTTTCTTCCCAATTCATCTATAGTTTATTGTCCTGTCTGGTTTAATCGCCGAGAAGATGTACTCAACAAAGTGTTGCTCTGGTAAGGCACCTTCGAAAGAAATAACATCATTTATTATGGTCTTAGGAACTGCCATAACGTCGTATTTATTCGCAAGTTGGGGGAATTCTATAGCCTCTATCATATCAGCCCTAATGAACTCGTTCTCGATTGCCAACTGGTGTGCAATCCTTACAGCTCTAGGACAGTATGGACAGGTGGGCGTTACGAACACTTGAATGTGCACTGGCTCCTTAATGCTTTTAATCTTTTCTTTTATCGTAGGTTGAAGCTTTGTCGTCCCTCTCGATGCATCTATTATGGTGTCAATTAGGGCTGGAAATTCATAACCTATCGGTACACCAAAGAACCTTATACCATACTCACGAACGCCGAATACTGCTGTTGCCGGTATCTTGTCTACCCCTAACTTTTGCGCTTTCTCGTAATCCTTTTCGAAATCAAACACCTCAAGCTTTATCTTATCCGAAAGTGATGCTAAGTCTTCCATCAGCTCCCTGTTCGTCGCACAATATTCACACTCAAAATCTTGGGTGAAGACGATAAGCCTAACGTTGTTTTCCATACTTCTACTAAGCTTTTCTGCGATAATCTTTTTCTCCCTTTCTTTCAGGATGGGCATCAATTGGATGTTTGCGGCCGGGCTTATAAATCTAGCGGTTTTCATCTATGGCCTCGTTAGCAAGCTCGTCGGCCAGCTTGTTCGATTCTCTGGGGATGTGAAAATATTCAACATCAAGCATTCTTTCCAGCTCCTTTACCTCTGAGTAAAGCTTGCTAAGCCTTGTCTCCTTAACGGAGAACTCGCCCTTAAGCTGCTTTACTATCAGCTCGCTGTCGGAGAAAACCTTTACCTTCTTCGCATTAACGCTTATGGCTAACTTTAACCCTTCTAAGAGTGCTAAGTATTCTGCCTCGTTGTTTGTTTTATTGCCGATAAACCTCTTGAAACATACCGTCCTAGAGTCAAGCTTGAGAACGATGCCAATACCAGCAGGCCCGGGGTTGCCTCTAGATGCTCCATCAACATATATCTCGACTTCGGTGGGCTCTTCGGTACCATGATCCGGTTGCAAGCAACCTTTACCCTAAAGTTCGGTTTTTAGATTTTGTAAGTTCGCTAAGCTTTTCCAAGATTATCTTCTGCTCTATGCTGGCGACGAGTTGTTTCGTTTTAATTACCACGTCTGGGTTGACGCTTATCGAATCGATGCCGCACCTAACTAGGAATTCTGTAAACTCTGGATAAACACTTGGTGCTTGTCCGCAAATCGAAACGGTGACACCATTTTCGTGTGCAACTTTTATCAGATACTCTATCGCTCTTAGTATGGCTGGGTCCCTCTCGTCAAAGTATCTGGCATCTATGCTGGGCAGTATGGCGGAGTCTCTATCGGTCGCCAAGATGAACTGAGTAAGGTCGTTGGAACCTATGCTGAAACCATCACATAGCTTGCTAAACTCGTCTGCCATGAGTATCGTGCTCGGAACTTCTGCCATCAACCACACTTTAAAGTCCCTGTCCCTCTCTAGTCCTTCTTCCTTCATTATCTCTAATACCCTCTTTATTTCCCATGTTGTCCTCGCCATTGGTATCATGACCCAAACATTTTTCAGTCCCCACTCATCCCGAACCTTTTTGATGGCTTTACACTCAAGCCTAAACGCTTTCTCATACCCTTTGCTTATGTACCTTGCCGCTCCTCTCCATCCCATCATCGGGTTTGCCTCTTCAATTTCGTACTTCTCTCCGCCCTTCAGCTCTCTGTACTCATTCGTCTTAAAGTCTGAAAACCTGACAACTACTGGTCTAGGTTGTATTGCCCTAGCAACTTTCGCGATACCCTCAGCCAGTTTATTCACGAACTTATCAGGTTGTCCTATCTCAATGAGGTAGTTCGGGTGCTCGCCTATGTATGAGGCCAGTATGAACTCTATGCGCATTAAACCTATTCCATCAAAGGGCAGATCTACATATTCATCTATCTTTTCTGGAACGCCAAGGTTCATCATAATCTTCGTGGCCGTGACTGGTACGCTAATTAAGGGGGTCGGGACACCAGAAGGAGCGGCCGCTGGAGTCGGCGGTTTAGCTAACAACTCCTCCACTGCACCTTCATATACTACGCCTGATTTGGCATCAACTGTATAAACCTGCCCATCTTTCATGGTTTCAGTGGCATCACCAGTACCTACTATGCAGGGTATGCCCAACTCTCTTGAAACTATAGCTGCATGGCACGTCATTCCACCTTCTGAGGTCACTATTGCGGACGCTATTCGCATCGCAGGTACCCAATCGGGCGACGTCATTCGTGTGACCAGAATATCCCCCTTTCTCATCTGCCCTATGTTCTTCACGTCTAAGATCACCCTAGCGGTTCCGATAGCAATGCCAGGGCTTGCGGGCAATCCTTTTGTGACAACTTTTCTAGCAACTGTTACAGTTTCTGTTGCAGCAGGGGTTTCCGCAACCGCTTTCTGAGACCAAACGGTCTCGGGTCTAGACTGAACTATGAATACATTGTATGGGAATGGTACATCCATATCTATACTCCATTCTATGTCTTGTGGTGCACCATAATGCTCTTCGATACGGATGGCAAGCTCTGCAAGTCTATATATCTCTTCGTCAGTTAAGCATGGCACATTCTGCTTCGAGAGTGGGACTTCACGTTTCTCCGTGCCACCTTTTGGACTGTAAACAACTTCAATAGTTTTCCTTGCAACCTTCTTTTCAATTATCTTCAGCGTCTTTTTGTCAACCACGTATACATCAGGTGTGGCTTCACCACTCACTACAGACTCGCCAAGCCCCCAGTTAGCTTCTATCAGTATCTTTGACGTGTCACCCGTGACTGGATGTAGTGTGAACATTACGCCGGAGGCTTTTGCATTGACCATCTTCTGAACCACCACACATAAATACACACTCATGTGGTCGAATCCTTTTTCGTGTCTGTAAAACGTTGCCCTCGACGTGAATAGGCTCGCCCAGCATTTCTTAACGCTTTCCAACAGACGTGCTTCGCCCCTAACGTTTAGGTAAGTCTCCTGCTGTCCAGCAAAGCTGGCCGATGTTAAATCCTCAGCAGTTGCACTCGACCTGACAGCAACAGGGGGGTCAACCATGCCTACTTTCTCGGCTAACCTCCTATATGCAGTTATTATCTCTGCCTCTAACTCTTTGGGGATTTCTTGTTTTAATATGAGTTCCCTTATCTCTCTTGTTTTCTCTTCTATCGATTCAGGGTTTGAATAATCCACTTCGCTTAATATCTTACGTATTTGTTCACCGATACCAGCTTTTTCTATAAAGTACTTGTAGGCATATGCCGTTACCGTAAAACCAGGAGGGACAGGTATGCCCAATCTTAGCATTTCACCTAGGTTTGCACCTTTGCCTCCGACGAGGGGTACATCCTCTTTGGTTATTGATTCCAGTTCGAATACGAACGCATTCTCTTTCATTTTTTCTTACCCCGTAAGTATTGCAAAAAATTATGTTTATTGGTTAACTTTTAAGCATTTAGTTGAGAGGCTGCTTTTGATTCTGTCAATTTATTAATAACTATCCTATAGCTCTTAGGAAGCTTTTTTGACGCGAGTTCGAGAGCCTCCTTGGCAACATTAACACCATTTTCATACACGAGAATCCTGAAGACAGGCTTTCCAGGTTCTAACCTTGCGGCCCTTCCTATAGGCTTTCCGAACGCCCTCCTCATACCTTCCTGTAGCCTATCTGCATGTGCTCCAAAGATCATCTTGTTTTCTCTCAAAACGATATGTGGATGGGCCTTGAGTTCTAGGAAATAATTTTCACCTAATTTGGCGCTAAGCATCTTTCCTATGGTCACCCTAGCAGACTCCAACGCCACATCCCTAACTTGAAGTTCTTCCAGCGCTATGAGCTCGAGTTCATGTGTATAGTCTTCTCTATAGGTCCCCATCGTGTACTTGCTTATCCTTGGTTCAGGTGCACCATGGATGTATTCCTCTCTTGTATAGGGCATGCCTTCCGTTCTGCGGTAGTTCCTGGCCTTCATGTATTTACCCTCTTTGCCTATATTGCAAGAATCAGCCGCTAATTAATCTTTACCAAACCAAAGTTTTGTTTTATAAATCCAACTTTACCCTTGCGTAACATCATTCCCTTCTAAAGAATCTTTCCGATGCAACGCTGGATGGTTCTCGTACAAGCAAGAAATAGCCGCCGCTCCGACCCGTCAACTCATCCATTACCCTTTTGGCAATCGCCTTTATAGGATCCGAAAGCCCACCCCTTTCATGTAAGTCCTTAAAGGACTCAAAAGGTTTTTTCTCCCTTTCTTCTAGGATCTTTTGCATAGATTTTTTACCGATGCCAGGTATCAGCTCGAGTGCATGGAGCCTTGGCGACACGGGCGTGCATGTATTAAAGAACTCTACGAATCGTTGTTCATTTGCCTGAATTATCTTTTGGATGGCGTTTTCTAATTCAATTTTAGCGTTTTCAGTAAGCTCATCATAACTTATGCGCCCAAGTATCCTTAAGATGTTCCGGGGGACGTCTTTGCCTATATAAAGCCTTATACCTACGCGCGGTCTATAATTCTCATTTATCGCGGCTTCTAGGAGGGTGAAGTATTCTTCACCTAATAATTGGATGAGTAGCTCGCCCCTATGTATATTTACACGACGGGTTGAGCTCCTGAGTAGTGTTGCATCGACTACATCCAATACGTAAGCATAATCCTCATATTTCTTCTGCTTTTGCAGATGTAAGTTCCCCCTTTAATGCCTTGTCACATAAATTCAAATTTGTTGTTTACTCGCCTCTAAAGCTTGCTTGACAAGACTTAGTATGCCATTCATCTTTTCTTCGGAGAAAAGTAAAAACGATACAAGGCGTCGGTAACCGCTCAGGATTGTTCTGAGCTCATCGACGGTCTCAGGACATATATCAGCGACTTGGACCGCCTCCTCCCTTTCGAGTCCGTATTCGTTCATAAGCTTAGTGATAAGTTCCTCGGCCTGCTCAGGAGTTAATTTTGAGTACTTTCTTGCATAACTTAACGTTTTTAACTGGAGTGGATTTAAGTACTGTTCCCTTTCCTCCAAGATTCTCTTGACTTCAGCTATGGGTATAGGCTTAGAGCTCAATACCTTCCTTGGCAACTTAGCCACCTTCCCAAGGCCTGATATGGTCCGGCAAGATCGTTAACTTCTTTAACTTATCCCCTAACATGAGAGAAACCTCGTATGCATTACCCTTCTTCGATACTATCGTGCCTATCTTACCATAAAACCTCTTGTGCGGCATCCCTTTTTGAACGGCCGGGTCGACCATTATCAACACCTTATCGCCCGGATTATATTCTTTGAGGTATATGTCTGGCCTTGGACCACTCCGTGAGCCATACTTCTTCCTAAGGAGTTGTCTAGTTCTCACTCTGTAACCATGCGAGTTGGGCATACCAGCCTTTACCCCTCCACCTCTAAGACTGAAAGGGTAATATTTATCGGTGCAGTTCCTAGGGCGTCAGCTATATTAGGCACTGTCCTCCCACCGTCCCCGTTTATCACCTCTTTTATGTAAAGACCACCCTGTGCCTTTATCTTGAACTCGACGATTCTATCCCCTTTCTTTTCAGCCTCTACGAAATACAAATACTTTTTCCTGACCTTATCACCTCTGCGGAGAATTCTGCTCGGTGTCCTCTGATGTATCAACAAATTTCTAAACTTCTCGCATACTTCCTTTAACTTACTTTCATCTACGCTGGAATCGAACTCAACAAGTGCAACATAAGTTTTTGAAGCGATTGCTGATTTTGCTTTCATATCCCTCACATCTTTTTTTGTTGCATAGGATAAGGACGAGACTTCAACCTTACCCTTCGCATGCTCATTTATGGCGTCTTGTAGTTGGTTAAGCTGGACAAACCTCTTTCTCGGTGATTTTAACTCAAGGATGAAAGGTCTTCCAGTTCCAAGAACCGTTACGTCTACATCCTCTCTTCCCGCCGCATGGAATTTGTAGTCAAGGGCTTCGAAGAGGCTTAAGGCCGGATCGCCTATAAGCTCGCTAATGGAATCAGGATACTCTTTTCCAGTATGACCACAAGCGTCACATCCCTTACCCCGACACTTCCTGCATATCCATGGTGCTTGAGGTATGTTAGGTTGCAACTTCCTATAGTAGCCCTTGATAAATACAGGGTTTGATTTGATTGTAAACGTCCCTGAAAAAATGTCAACGATTATTGTTATATCTGGTGTGGCAAACTCAACAGGTTTTCTCATGACCCCTTCAATAATTTTTCCTATTTCTCTCGTTATATCGCTCTTGATCTCCTCGCCGAAGGTTAAAGCAAATTCAGCCTTTATTTGGTCATCCCTTTCTTTTACATGAGCTGGGACGGATGCACCTATTAGAAAGTTCGAAAACTCGTATCCTTTTAACTCTTCTATTATCTCTTCAGCCATGCGACGAATGTTCTCGTCAATCAATTTGCCTTCGCATACATAACATGTTTTAGTTTCATTAATCTGGTAATTAAGCGACTTAGCAAGCTTTTTTGCATACTTGTTCATGCCGTTTTCTGCGACAATCTTCAAAACATTTGCCGCATCCTTATCGTTCATGAGCAACTTCATGTTCGCCTCCATCGCCAACACAACTTTAAGAGCCTCGCCCCTTGCTTTATTGCCCACACCGGATAGCAATCTTGCAAACTGTCTCCCGAGGCAGTAATCACAAAGCGCATACTTCTGCAACATTCTATAAGCTAAGTTGAGTATTTCCTCCATTCGCATTCACCAACTTCGCGCGCTTATTCTTCTAATTCTGCGCTGAACATATGTTTCGGTAGCTTCCAAGGAGATCTTTTTATGGATTTCATCATCCTCTTTAATAAATTATATTGTTGGAGGAGGTGCTTAACGTCCTTCTCTGTCACACCAGATCCCCTAGCTATACGCCTTATCCTCGAAGAGTCTATGATGTGGGGGTTCTCCCTTTCCTCGGGCGTCATGGAAAGTAGAATTGCCGACCATTTTTCGATTTGGGCCTCAACCTTTTCGAGCTCCTCATCAGGTAAGTTGGGAAGCCCGGGCAAAGGTAGCTTTGATAATATTTTCTTTAAAGGTCCCAGCTTTTTCATTTCTTTAAACTGCTTTATGAAATCTTCTAGGGTAAACGTGCCACTTGTAAAACTCTTAAGCTTCTCTTTGCTAAGCTCTAATTCAGCAATCTTTATTCTTTCTAACAAACCCTCTAGGTCGCCTATACCCAGGAGCCTACCGATGAAACCTTGCGGGTTGAATACCTCTATATCTTCAAGCTTCTCACCAGTACCTATGAATCTTATCTGTGCTCCAGTAGCCGCTACAGCCGACAGCGCACCGCCACCTTTCGCAGACGTGTCCATCTTAGTGACTATTATGGAACCTATCGGCGTTGCTTTGTGAAATGCCTCAGCGTGTGTGCCAGCCTGCTGACCTATCGTTCCGTCCAAGACCAGCATTATCTCGTTAGGCTTAATCTTTTCTTCCAACGCTTTCATTTCCTGCATTAATGATTGTTGGTCTTTGTGCCTACCAGCCGTGTCCACAAGTATAACGTTACATTTTTGTTGCTTAGACAGATATTCAATGCCCTTTGTAGCTATGGTGATTGCATCATGTTCTCCAGGCATGCCGTATACGGGTATATCCCTTCCGTCGAGGAGCTGTCTTAATTGCTCGTATGCTCCAGTCCTAAACGTATCGGCACAGACCACACCTACAGAGTAGCCCAATTTCTTGAGATAATTTGCCAGTTTCGCAACCGTAGTTGTTTTTCCGTGTCCTTGTATGCCAACGACCATGATTACGTACTGCTTGGATTTATCTATGGTAAACTTATAGGGCTTCTCGCCCAACAGCGAGACGAGTTCTTCGTACACTATTTTTATGATTTGGTCTTTCTTGGAAATACCCGGCGGAACTTTCTCTGTCAGCGCCCTATTCCTTATCTTCTCTGAAAGCTTCATAACGAGCTCGACATTTACATCCGAAACTAGGAGAGCTCTTTGTATACCCCTTATGAGTTCCTCGACAACATTTTTATCTACTCCTGGCGCTGACATGAACTTGCTTATGGCCTGCTTTATGAGCTCGCCGAGCGAAGTTATTGGGTTCAAGGCTGAAGTAATAAGCTGGAGTCTAATAATAAAGGTTGCTCAAGAAAGGCTTATTCTCAATGAATGCGTATGGGGGTAGGGGTGCATTTGAACGCTAAAAGACCAGTCCTAATAGAGGGTAGTTATGTCGAAGTGAAAGATGGTGCGATATTTGCAGTGAAAGGTGTGTCGCACCCACCTAAAGGCGTCATAGCTGTTCCAAAATATTTAAGGACGGAAGGTTCAACCATTAAGTTGAACAGTTTCAATGCTTCAATGGATTTTCTCAGAAGACACTTTTGCGAATTTTTGGTATATGATGAATATATAGGCCAGGAGGTGCCGCTCGTACCTTTTGAGGAGATTAAGAGAGTTTACGATCCGGTCAATGGAAAGAATAGTTTGAGAAAAGATGCGGTGTCAAGCATCGCCCTTAGAATGACGGGCCTAATTGTTGAAAAGTCCGGGATAGGAAGTGATTTTATTGGCGTATCGGGTTCCATCCTCTTAGGACTTTACAACGAATCCTCTGACGTTGACATCGTAGTTTATGGTATAGAGAACTGTCTGAAAGTTTACGATGCCCTAAAGCTTATGCGTGAAAGTAACGTGACTAGCTGTCTCTCTGGAAATGCTTTAGAAAAGGTCTTGGAATCAAGGTCTGATACCTGTGTAGAATCTGTCATATGGGAGATGCATGAGAGGAGAAAGTTAACAAACGGAGTATTCATGGGAAGACCCTACACATTAAAGCTTGTTCCTTTCCCAGAAGAGTTTTGGGATAAATACGGAGAGCGCAGTTTTAAGGAAATCGGTAGAAGCACAATACGCTTCCAAGCGAATGATGCATCAAAGGGCATCTTCACACCTTGCCGTTATGATGTTGATGTAATTGGTGTAATCGATGGGCCGGATATCTCAGCGAAGGTATCCTCGATCGTATCATTCAGAAGCAGATTTGCCGAACAACTTCGTGATGGTGAGGTTGGCATAGCTTCGGGGAGACTTGAGATATCAAGTGACGGAGAGTTAAGATTATTCATCGGAAACGATCCAAAGGACTTTTTAATGGTCGATTCATCTTGAGAATGTTTAGAGACAAAGATTATGTTGAAACGCAAGAGGAGTGGTTCTTCTGCATAGTAGGCGAGGAGCACCCCCATGATAGAGTTATCGCTTATTTAAAATATTTGCCAGGTGACGGTGTATGGTCAAGATGGGGAAAAAGTTTTAAGAGGACCATATGTACGTATTCGATGCAAGAGTTACTTGACACGATAAATTTTCTCAAGAAAAATAAACCTGAGTATGTTTTTTACGACGAAACAATAGATGCCGAGATGTCTTGCGTTCCGTTTAACAAGATATCGAAATTATATAGATGTGATGAAAGATTGCATGATATGATGGAAAGCGATAATTTGGACGAACTTGAGAGTAAGACTAAGGAATTAGTGGAATTAATAACCGCGGTCTCTGGTGTAGAAATTAAAAACATGGGAATTACCGGTTCCATACTCTTAAAAATGCATCATCAAAGGTCGGACATAGACCTTGTCGTATACGGGAAAAACAACTTTTGGAAGGTATTGCATAACCTGCACTCAATTGACGGTGTTAAACCTCTTGATGAATTCAGGTTGAATGATTGGATTAGGAGGACAAGCATGAAGTACCCCATTCCGGTGAGCAAAATATCAAGGCTGGCGAGGCTATTGAGGAACAAATGCATCTACAAAGGGACGCCCTTCTCGATCCATGGCGTTAGGTTGGACGAAGAAGTGACAAGAAGTTATGGTGAGGTTGTTTACCGTAGGCTGGGTCTTGCTAAAATAAGGGCCGTAATTTCTGATGCATCAGAATCGTGCTTCATGCCAGCCATCTACAAGTTATCCGATGTGGAGGCGGAACAGGAATACGCTAAGGATGTAGAAATATTAGCATGTTTTGATGGAACATTCACCGCGATGTTCAAAGAGGGTACACGGATAGAGGCTTTTGGGAAGGTAGAATGCGTTACGAATTTGAGAAGTAGGCGTCACTTTAAGTGGTTACTAATCGGTACGTTCGAGGGTATGAATAAGGAGTATGCCATCCCTATCGAAGAAACGCTTTCACCTCGCTAAGAACTCTCTTCTGCACCCATACGGGTGTCCAAGGTACCAAGAGCGATGTATACTTACCACTAATAACATTCTCCAGAACATCCTTGCTTCCGACGGATAGGTATCCAGATAAAAGGGAGCGCGCATATTCTACCGATTTATTTACATCGAGATAATGTCCTATGTAAAGGATAATCTCTGCTAAGTCCCATGCCTTATCACCGTTGAACGAAGCTTGTTCTAAGTCTGTTATGTAAACTTTGTCTCCAGAGATTATGACGTTTTCAGGTTTACAATCACCTAATGTGATGTTGTATTGATGAATCTTTGCCAATTCTTTCCCTACTATAAACGCCGCCTTCTGTCGCACGTTTTGCTCACTTCCTGACGTCCATATCTGCATGAGGTCTTGTCCTTCGATGAATTTTTGGAACAACATCTTCTTCTTCCAATTTACATGGTATATGTCAGCTGTATTAAAGCCAAGTTCCGCTAGCTTGTTAACGAAGTAAACTTCATTTGAAAGTCTGACTTCAGCTACGACCGAAAAATTCTTCACACCGACGGTCCAAATTCTCGCCACTACCCACTTCAGATCTGTCCAGTTAAGGTATTTCTTCACAAAGATTTTCTCTTCTGAATCTTTTGTGCGGATCGTGACCGCGTAAGTCGAGTTAAGCATCCTGCCTATTTTCTTTATAGATATTTGATTTCTGTCTACGTCATAAACTCGTTCAACGAAATCTAGGATGTCAAATCGCTCTTTTAACGGTTGTTCTCCTATGGCGGTTTTTATGAACACATATTCTTCCGGGTCCGGAAGTTCATCTTCAACTTTGTAAAATAGCGACCTCCTGATTTTTGAGTAGAGTTCCTCCGCTATGATACGCGGGTTAAAGCGCCCTGCATAACCGTGCACGAGATACATCTTAAACATTCTTTCGAAATCATAAAGTTTCTTGGCAAATGTGCTTACCCTGTTTAAGGTTGAAACTACAAACTTGTTAGACAGGCGATAATACTCGCCATCCTTGACCAGTAGACCTTCAGATTCCAATTCCGCAAAAGCTGCATGGAACCCTTTCATGCAAATTTCTGTATTCACCTTCTTATAGGGACCAGAAAATATCTTTGAATAACTATAGCGCGCTGGCGGGTACATCAAAGCCCTTCTCCTTAACTTCTCGAAGAGAAAATACTCGGGTCGTATCAAGAGCTCGCTCGCCGCCATCCTGTGTTCCAGTATCAGATTATCACATAGTTCCAAAACAACATTCTTCTTGTAGGTCTTATCGAATTCTTTCAAAAGCGCGACGCCTACAACAGGATAAAACGGCGTTAGGAGTCTTCCTGCAACGAATTCTCCCAAAGAACCGCTTGTCACATCACTCCTCATAGCATCTTCGTCAACCGCTAAGACGGCGACGGTAGGCTCGAAATTCCTTAGATAGTAATACTTTATGTCCTCTTTGAAACCTTTCACTACACACAACACATCCAAGTCGCTACTCTTTGAAGAATAGCCAGAAACTTGCGATCCATAAATGCAGAGGCATGATACGTCATCTTCTTTAAAGAGGTTTCTCGAAGCTTCGAGCGCTGTTTGTGCGAATAGATTTAACCTATCCTCTGGAATTGCGTACATTCCCTTATAAATCGGTCAAGTTCAAGGTTTAAACTTTTATTCTCGTTCAGCGTAACGAGGCTCGGCATGTCAACCACTTTAGAGGTCCAGGAACTTCCGAGAAAGCTTGTTAGAAAATTTCTGAAGCTAGGCGCTTCCGATGCGGCAGTAAGGTTAAACATATCAAATTCTACGATGATAAGGTTTTCGAATAACAACATCACCATTTCGAACTCTTTCAAGAACGTTATGCTAGAAATGTACGTAGCATTTAAAGAGAGAAGGGTTACGGGCACAATAACTGACCTTTCACAAGCTTCAATTGAACGAACGGTTGAACGATTGGTATCTACCGCTAAGACCGTTCAACCTTCGGATGTTTATGCGCCCCTTCCAAATGGCCCGTTTAAGTATAATAAACGTCTTCTAAAAGTTGGCAAGGTTGCTATGGAGCCCAACATACTCATCGATCACGTAAATGCTGCCGTAAACTCTGCGATATCCGCCGGTGCTAAAAGGGTCGCGGGTTCCCTTAGGTCTATGAATGACAAGACCGTGCTTTGCACTAGTGGTAACGTAGAGGCCTCGTCCACGAAGAGTGCTGTAGCGCTTTCTGTGAGAGCGTTTGCGGCAGACGATGCCACGGGACAGTTTGCCACGGTTGCTGCTGATAGTTCAGAATTTAGGCCAGAAGAGGTTGGTTCTATTGCTGGTGAGATAGCAAAGATGGCTCTGAATCCTGTCGAAGGTGAGCCGGGCAAATACGACGCGATTTTAGGACCCATGACGTTTGCTCATATCGTCGATGAGTTCGGCTCAGCAGCGTCCGCCTTTAACGTTGACATCGGGGCGTCATTTTTGGTCGATATGCTAGGAAAGCAGGTCGCTTCGCAGAAATTCACGTTAATCGATGATCCTACGTTGCATAATACCTATGGTGCCGAGCCTTTCGATGATGAGGGGTTGCCGACTAGGAGGAACGTAATCGTAGAAAACGGTATCTTGAAAACCTATCTTCATAACAGCACAACAGCGAAGAGGCACGGTACTGTAAGTACTGCGAATGCTGGGATAATAGTCCCTACACCGTTTAACCTGGTTGTTGAAGCTGGTGATAAGACTTTTGAGAAATTGATTTCTGGGATCGATAGAGGCATATACGTAACGAATGACTGGTATCTAAGATATTCAAACTACAGAGAGGGGGATTTCTCCACAGTACCGAGGGACGGTCTCTTCGTGATAAAGAACGGTAGCATAGAGGTGCCAATCAAGGGTCTAAGACTCGTCGGTAACATGATAAAGCTCCTGGGCTCCGTAGCGGCTCTAAGCGCGGAGAGGCACTGGATAGAGTGGTGGGAAGTAGAAACGCCAGTCTATGCACCTTGGGCACTCGTTACCGACGTTGAATTCACAAAGAGCACTCTCTAAACGCTCGGCTACAATTTGTATCCTATCTTCCTTAGGAATTCCTTCCTTTTCTTTATGTCCTCATCTCCTTCTATTCCCTTTGATTTGTAACCATCAATCACACCAAGCACGCCCCTGCCCTGCTCCGACTCAACTATAACAATCTGAAGCGGGTTAGCTGTGGCTGCCAGAATTGTGCAGACCTCGGGCACCTCTTTTAACCTGTTCAGCACGTTTATAGGATACATGTCCTTTATAAAAACCAAAAACGTATGACCGCACCCGATCTTGAGCAACGTTTCGGCCGCGAGCTTTCTTAGTTCCCCGTCCGTACCCTCATGCCTGATGAGGCATGGACCGCTGGCCTCAGCAAACGCCAAGCCGAACTTCGCTCCTGGTACGGAGTTCACTATCGCTTCATAGATGTCTTCCACACTCTTTATGAAGTGCGTTATGCCGAATATAACATTACAACCTTCAGGCACCTTTACATCTATTATCTCCATCTTCAACTTGCATACACCATAATAATCGGGAGCCTACAGTTTGATAAAAACGTTCATTTTCAACCACGACACAAATGCCCTAACGAACACTACATTTATTATCATCCGAGTTTCTGATAAATATGAATGACACCTGTAAAGACGGGTATTGCCGAGCTACCACTACATTCTGGCCATGCACCAATCTGGCTTATAGAGAAGATGAAAAAGCTTGCGGATGCCATAGTCTCCGTTATCGTTGATAGTTACGATACAGGAGAGTTTCTCAGGAGGGTATCAGACCCTTTGTGGTTCCAGTCGTTCGGTTGCGTCCTTGGTTTTGATTGGCACTCAAGTGGTCTGACCACCGTGGTGACTGGAGTTCTTAGGGATAGCTTAAACCTCGATAAACATGGTGTCATGGTCGCTGGCGGAAAGGGTTTGAAAAGCAAAAGGACGCCTGATGAGTTAAGGTCGACGCTCATCTCGTATGGATTTGATGAAGGAATGGTGGAGTATTTGCTACGTGCAAGCAGATTGTCCGCAAAGGTTGATAACGCGCTCGTCCAGGATGGTTATGAACTTTACCATCATACTATATTTATAGATGAAAAAGGAAAGTGGGCAGTAGTGCAACAAGGAATGAATGTTTCAGAAGGTTATGCAAGAAGGTACCACTGGCTCGGTGAGGCCGTGAAGAACTTCGTTGTTGAACCACACTCTTCCATAGTCAGCGACGGCGTATCATCCGTGGTTCTTAACATGACATCAAGAAAGTGCGAGGACGCTAGAAAAGTTTCTGTTGACCTTGTATGCGAATCACCATCAAAGTTGATACGCATGTTCAACAATCTCAATAAGCAGGAAAGCTTGACCAGATGGTTGGATGAAGGGACTGATGCGATGGTGATAGAAAAAACCCCAGCATACCTTCGCATGCCAAAAACTATTAACTGGAATTTGTTAAGAAAGGTGTACGAGCTCAAGCCAAGAAATTATGAGGAACTTGTCGAGATAAGGGGAGTTGGGCCGTCGACCGTCAGGGCGCTGGCTCTTATTGCTACACTCATATTCGGCGCAGAGATTGACTGGAGGGACCCTGTGAAGTATAGTTTTGCTGTTGGCGGAAAGGATGGTGTGCCATATCCTGTATCAAGGAGGACTATGGATGAGGTAACGAATTTCTTAAGAGAGATGATCGAGGCAGCAGAGTTGGAGAAAGCATCAAAAATTGAGGCTCTTAAAAGGCTAGCACGTGCCGAACAAACGACTGTGTTAGAATTCGCGGGTGATTAGAAAATCCGCTAAAGCCTTGAGTTTCTTCTTTGCGGGCGTATCTGGTAGGAGCTTATCTAGCACCGTCCAAGACTTGCTGACCAGCTCCCTGGCGACTCCGCTCGCATACTCTATCGCTCCGCTCTTCTTTATCAGAGTGATTGCCTCCTCTATTAGGCTGGGCTCGTTCGTGTGTAACGAAAGGATTTCCTTGAGCCTGTTTGCCTCATCCTTCGGCAAATGCTTCAATGCGTATATCACCATCAACGTCCTCTTGCCTTCCTTTATATCGCCCCCTATCTCCTTACCATACTTCGTCATATCGCCCACGATGTTTAGTATGTCGTCCTGTATCTGGAAAGCTATGCTGAGAGATTCCGCGAACTCCTTTAGGCCTTCTAAGAGTCCATGACTAGCGCCGGCCATTATACCGGCTATTCCGACCGCCATACGCGACAGCGAACCTGTTTTGAAAGCACACATCTGCATATAGTGCTCTTCGGTAATTTCTTCAACGAGTCCTTTATGCCAAGCTATATCCATTGCCTGACCTAGACTCAGCTTAAGCATTTCCTCAACATAACACCGCATGATCGCAAGAACCTTATCGGCAGGTATCCTCTCATCGTTCAGCAGACCCAAAAGCGGGAGATAATACATCGCATTGCCAACGTTGACCGCTATATCAACACCATAAATTTTGTGGATGCACTCCTTGCCGCGCCTAAAATCTCCGTTGTCCTCTACGTCATCGATTATTAGCGTACCGTTATGGACGATTTCGGGTATTATGGCTATGTCCACTATATCCTCAGCGTTACCGCCCAACGCTTCATATGTCAGTAAAAGCAAGGCTGGTCTCCATCTCTTTCCGCCCCTATCTATAAGGTCCCAGAATGGTTCGGATATCGCCTTGGTCAATGATTCGGGTTCGTACGAAAACCTCGGCTTACCAAATAACCTAGTAGCAGCTTCCTGTGTAAACTTTCTTGGCATGTAACGCTCTATAGCCCTCTCGACAAGTTGGGAGTATTCCCTTAGCATATTCAATACTTGTTGTTCTATTTCCGTCATACTTTCGGGTACGCTTTTTACATCAATAGTATAAAAAGCTTAGGATTGTTATCTAGCGGTGCAATTATATCTTAAAGCCTAACTTCCTGAGGAATTTTGATAGTTTTTCATACTTCTTTTCTACCTCTTTCGTTCGTTCGACCTTTGCTATTAAGTAATCCTTGTATTTCATAGGTATACCCGCGTACTTCATCAAGTAACCCTCTTGGTCATACATTTCTGCAGATTCTTCGACGTAGTTAGCGATTTCGTAAGGATTCGGCTCTCGGTACTTATTTTTATGAAAAACTATGTGTAACGGCCACCTAGGTCTCTTGGGTGGCAGTTCATCTTTTTCACCTATGCAGAGGAGGCCTATGGGAATCACCCCCTTCGGGAGCTCCAGCAAGGCCGCTACTCGCTCTGCCTCAACAAGCACACAGTCAAGTAGAGCGGTGCCGAAGCCCAAAACTTCGGCTGCAATGATCATGTTCTGCGTTGCAAGCCCCGTCTCAAATATGCTGTATATCGTCTCGACAGGATATTCATCAGAGGTCAAAACATGGTTTCGGTTGAGGTAATCATACATCTTACTAACCCTATTAAGGTCGCTACATATGACTATTATCGCAGAAGCATTCGATATGTACTTTACATCACAAATATCCTCGAGTGCTTTCCTCTTTTCTTTATCGCTGACGAGTATGAACGAGTATGCCTGGTTGTATGAGGGTGCTCTTTGACCCGCCTCTACTATCATGTTGAGTAACTCTTCTGGTATATCAGCGGGTTTGAACTTTCTGATAGTTCTTCTGTTGTATATGATGTTTAGTAAGCTCCTGCCTACGCTCATATTTTATTCGATTAAAACTTCAACATTTAGGATAAAAATCTTGTTTGATGCTTTTTATCTTAGTCTCAGCCTTTTTAACGTAAGAGAGTTCGTGACTACGCTGACCGAGCTCAGAGCCATGGCTATACCGGCCAGTATAGGGTTGAGGTAGCCCATGGCGGCCACCGGTATAAGCGTCATGTTGTAAGCGAAAGCCCAAAAAAGATTCTGCTTTATCTTGCGCATCATAGCTCTGCTGAGCTTTATCGCTGCCACGACATCTCTTAAGTCCTCTCTTATCAGGACTATACCACTAGTCTCTATCGCAACGTCTGTTCCACTACCTATGGCGATTCCTACGTCGGCCTGAGCCAGCGCCGGAGCATCGTTCACGCCATCACCGACCATCGCCACGATCTTTCCCTTCGTCTGAAGCTTTTTTATGCTTTCGAGCTTTTCAGAAGGCAAGACCTCTGCCACCACGTGTTCGATCCCCAGCTGCTTTGCTATAGCCTTCGCCGTCCTTTCGTTATCACCCGTAAGCATTACGACTTCGAGGCCCATGGATTTCAGCTGGTTCACTGCTTCGGCCGCATGCTCCTTCAGAACGTCCTCCACACTTATTAGGGCAACCGGCTTTTTATCAATCGAAATTATCAACACCGTTTTACCTTCCTGCTCAAGTGCCCTCAAAATTTCTTCCAGTTCGGATAATTCAAGACCCAACGAAAGGAATAACTTCCTGTTACCTATTGCTACACGTTTTCCATTCACGGTTGCCAGAATACCTTTGCCGGGAACTGCCTCGAAGCTTTCCGGTCTGACAGGTTCTACTCCGAGTTCTTTCGCCTTCTTAATTATGGCCTCCCCTAAAGGATGCTCCGAGCCAGACTCTGCGGATGCGGCCAGCCTCATGACTTCTTTCTCATCCATTTCATCTAACAGGATGATGCCAGTTACTGTTGGTTCACCTTTTGTGAGTGTGCCCGTCTTATCAAAGACCACGGTAGTTATTTTATATGCCCTTTCAAGATTTTCGCCACCTTTTATCAAAATACCGTTTTCAGCACCCTTTCCTAAACCAACCACCACGGCTGCCGGTGTCGCTAAACCCAAGGCACAAGGGCAAGCTATTATCAAAACTGCTATGAATGCCGTAAGACCGGTGAGCGGATTACTGAAAAGGAAGTACCATATTAAGAATGCGGTTATGCTGATGCCCACGACCACGGGAACGAAGTAGGAGGCCACTCTATCTGCTAAACGTTCTATCGGAGCTTGTGCGGCCTGAGCTTCTTCGACAAGTCTTACTATCTGGGATAAAGTGGTGTCGGCTCCAACCCTAGTAGCTCTAATCAAGAGGATTCCGCTTCTGTTCATCGTACCACCTATGACCTCGCTGCCCACTTCCTTCTCTACAGGAATACTTTCACCTGTGATCACTTTTTCATCAACTGTCGAATGACCATCGACGACTACACCATCTACCGGTATCTTCTCGCCTGGTTTAACCAACAAAAGGTCGCCAACCCTTACCTTCTCGACGGGGACTATTGTCTCGGTGCCATCCTGTAGCACTCTTGCTGTGGTTGGTTGGAGTTCCATAAGCTTCCTCACAGCATCCGATGCCTTCCTCCTTACAACATGCTCGAGTAATCTTCCGAGAAGTACGAATGCTATTATTAACGCCGATACTTCATAGTATAAACCCTCAGGAAATACGGAAGGTATGAACGTAACTAGCGTGCTGTAAAGCCATGCCGCAGAAGTCCCTATGGCTATAAGTGTGTCCATGTTTGCTGACTTGACCTTAATAGCGTGCCACATGCCCTTGTAGAAAGACCAACCCGCGACAAACTGAACCGGTGTTGCTAAAAAGAATAGCAGGAGACTATTGGGTATAGGTAAGGGTAGGCTCAAGAACCATGTCAACATGAGGGCAGGTATTCCTAGCGCGAAGCTAAGGATGGTCATCCTTTTCAGATTTCTAACCTCAACCTCAGGCATCAAGAATGTCTTGAGACAAGTTTCGCTGCAGAAGTAGTACGTTCTACCCCTCACGGTAGCTTTTAGAGCATCATCAGTCTCCTCCACGAACATTCCGCACACGGGGTCTTTTGCCATCTCTGGTTATGTAATATCATCAATCACGTTTTAAGTGTTTAACACGAGTAGTAAGACGGTATTAATCCATAGAGCAGCTCTACAATTATGGCCAGAGCTTAAAAACCAGTTCATTCGTTATTTGCGGTGGCTTCTGGAGTTTATCAAAAGTTTATCTTTATCAAGCATTTTGGCAGCTTTGATGAATAAATTCGAAGAAGACGTCTTGAAAGTCATCACGCAAATAGGCGATAAGTACGGCAAAGAAGTTGTAAACAAACTTGACGACGTGTATAAAAAATTGTGTAAGTTATACGAAGCCAACATGGTTAAGATAAACCATTCCGTGATGGAGGTCGTCTGCGCTGCCGACCTAATCGTTAAGGGATATGAGGTGGACGCTGAGCATAAGCTTAACGAGATACTCACATGCGATATATATGGAGTAAAAGGTGATGGTAACATCATAATCGAGATAGAGACAGGTTTCGTGCCTCCTGAGCATGCACTCGACCCCAATACCTATCTCTTAGCCAGGGTTGCCAGCAAAATAGCTAGGTACAGCACTTTTGCAAAAAAGTTCGGCATCGGAACGCCGCCACATAACATCGTCCAAGTACCACATGTATTCTTAAAACCACCAAGGGACAGGACTAAGGAAGAGATACTTTACATTAAAAGAATCTGCGACCTCTACTACACGAAACCGCCCGTTAGTCTTGAAGAGATACTTAACGCAAGGCTTTACATGATCTACGTGATAAACGTTGACGAAGTAATGGTTAGCGAGTTGTCGCCGCAGGAATATTACGAGTTTGTTAAGCAAATGATGAGACTTAAGAACGCATCATGCGGTTCATATGAAAAGGCCTAAATGACAAGAATTAATTATAATTGCGTCGTCTTTCGGAGATGGCGGGCCTCCCTGCTAGGGCACCCTCCATGGATTAACCCCTGATGCCCTACGGGCACCTCCCACCCATACCCAGCTTGGAGGTACTGCCAAAGCAGCCCCCGGAGCGCTGGGCATGGGTCGACGCATACAACACCTGAGGCTTCCCCCAGGTGTTGCTTAGCGCCGGCCTCTCCTTTTCCGGACGACGCAAATTAACACAATACTTACACTGATTTATACATTTCACTCTAAAATAGTAAAAACGTCACTTTACAATTCTAATGATGGGGAAGCTTTTGGAAATTTGTACAAAGCTAACCTTCAAGAAAATCCTAAACTTCAATCTGGATTCCAAATTAGCCAGAGCGCACGGCGAAACGCTATGTTACATTTAGCACTCCTTACCAAACAAGTTTTTGAATTTTGTGGATTTGTGCGACTGCTTTTATTTTTTCGTAAAGGCGCTTTCTAAACCAGAGTGCCACGTTTACCAAAGAGATCATCACTGGAACCTCTATTAAGGGGCCGATCACTGTAGCAAAGGCTTCCTTTGAGGCTAAGCCAAAAACGGACACAGCCACGGCTATCGCGAGCTCAAAGTTGTTGCTTGCGGCCGTAAAAGCCAGTGAAGTGACCCTGCTGTAATCAAGACCAGATTTGTAGCCAACCAGAAAGGATACGAGGAACATTATAACGAAGTAAGAAAGCAACGGCATTGCTACCCTTACGACATCCATCGGAAGCGTGATTATGTATTCGCCTTTTAAGGAGAACATCACAACTATGGTGAACAGCAGGGCAAAGAGGGATGTTGGCCCGAGTTTCGGTATGAGAACTCTATCGTACCATTCCCTTCCCTTCTTTTTAAGGAAATAAAAGCGCGTAATCATTCCGCCAAAGAACGGTATGCCGAGGTATATGAGGACCGATGTGGCAACCTCTATAAAGGATATATCAACTACCGTGCCGGTACCGGCAATCCAAGAACTTACGAAGGTAATGTAGAAGTAGGCATATACGGAATAGAACGAAATCTGGAAGACCGAGTTCAGGGCGACGAGTATGGCAGCCCACTCCCTGTCACCATCAGCAAGGTCGTTCCAGACGATAACCATCGCTATACATCTTGCTAAGCCTACTAGGATTACGCCGTTTCTGAATTCAGGGTAATCTGCGAGGAATATCCATGCAAGGACGAACATAAGAAACGGGCCTACCAGATAGTTGAGTATAGGCGACTCTGTAAGCATAGTCTTCGAACCCTTGGCTGTGACTATCTTCCTAAGTTCCTCATACCTTACCTTGGCAAGAGGCGGGTACATCATCCAGATTAGACCTATCGCTATAGGGATGGAGGTCGTGCCTATGCTTAGCTGACCCAGCACATCAGCAATATCTGGGAAGACATAGCCCAAGCCTATGCCGATTATCATTGCCAAGAAGATCCAAAGCGTTAGAAACTTGCTCAAGATCGGTAGGCCGGCTTTTTGTCCAGTCATATTATTCCTCACCAAACTAGCTTTGTGTTCGTAATTTTAACAAGAGAGGCGAATATAGCTATATTTAAATATAATCATACTGTTTTGTGCAGTGAATCATGGTTTCTTCTCGATTGTCGCACATATGCCTACTGCTATCCTTTTTGATGTATCCGCACCACAGTGCGTTGACTTCTGACTGTTAATGAAAGACATAAGAGTGCCGGGGCTGGGATTCGAACCCAGGATGGCCTACGCCAGTGGGTCTTGAGCCCACCCCCTTGACCAGGCTCGGGTACCCCGGCCAGCACACTACAGTAACTCAGTAACGAATTATAAGATTTAACTTACAGTATTATGTCTGCTTCGTGTAAAGCTCGATAACCTTTACCCTTTCTATACCTTGGATGTTCTCCTGAATTTCTTTAGCTATGAGTCTCTTGGCTATCTGCAGGTTTGGCAGAAGATATGCTTCCTCTGGCAGGGTAATGACCACCTCCGGAGGTGCAAGCTCAATAGTAAATTTTTGAATATCTACATCCGGTAGCCTGTTATGCAATATCTGCTGGACCTTTTCCTTGTCGTCAGTTATGATCTTCTTTATGGTAACGTTACAGACGAGTGTCTTGCCAGCAAGATACGGATTGAAATCCACCTGGACTCTTCCAGAACCTATAGAACGTATTATGCCCTCTTTTCCATTGATGTTAACCCTAGCACCTACGACCAGCGGTGCCTCGACGTCTTTGAACTTCCTGATAGGGTAAACCTTAACCTTTGTTGGGTCCCTCTGGCCAAAGGCCTTTTCTGGTGAGATTTCAAACGTCTTTGACTCGCCAACAGACATTGTGACTAATTCGTCCTCGATTGCTTTGAGTAACATGCCCTTACCGATTATCGCCAACCTGGGTTTGTAAAGCTTTGAAGCATCATAGATACCTGCCTCTCTCGCTTCCTTCTCCGAGGTTGTGTCAACAAGTTCACCGGTTTCTTTGATTCTTATCGTGTAGTCTACTAAGAGGAAGCTACCTGAAGATAGAACAGGTTTAGGGGCCTCCGATGCCTGCTTCTCGCCGGTGCTTCCTTTTTCCTTAGGAGTTTCTAAATCTTCCGAGGACATTTCTCAACTTTTTGCTTAATGGCTTTTATTAAAGTGTTAACGTGCAAACATTTTTATTTTGGCAGAATTATGAACTTTATGGCTTCTGCACAAAGCCGTGAATAAGTTATTGGAGCATTAGTTGGTGTCAAAGACGATGTTTAGGCATGAGGTAAATGGGAGCAAACTCTTAAAGACGGGGACCACGACGGTAGGTCTAGTTGTAAAGGATGCCGTGGTGTTTGCTACGGACACCAGGGTTACGGCAGGATATTTCATAGCCCATAAAAAAGGAAAGAAGCTCTTTCCGCTAGCCGATCATGTGGCGATAACGATCGCGGGTAGAGTTGCCGATGCGCAGAACATTATAGACGTACTCCGCGCTAACATTAACTACTATCAAATCCAATGGGCGAGGCGTATGGATGTCGCGTCTGTAGCTAGGCTTGCCTCGAACATGCTCTTCAGCTATAGATACTTTCCGTTAATAGCGCAGTTAATAATAGGCGGTGTGGATAGTCAAGGGCCGCATCTGTATAACCTAGACCCGATGGGCTCTATGACCGAGGAGTTAATGATCGCAACAGGTTCGGGCTCACCTGTTGCATATGGAATAATCGAGTCAAGCTACAGTCCAGACCTAAAGCTTGAGGATGGGATTAGGTTAGCCTTTAAGAGCGTCGCGTCGGCCATCAGAAGAGATGTAGGTACGGGAGATAGCATTGACGTTGCATACATTACCACTACCAAGCCATATACTGAGTTAACGTTAGATGAGAAGATGCCGCTTTATGAGGAGTTTCTGAAGATTAGCGTTAAGTAGGATAGCTCAGGGTGTAATAGGTTGAGTGCAGCGGATAGGCTCAGAGCTGAGATATTAAGGTACTTCTCTGTAGTTAGCCCTAGAGAGGCTGCTATTACAAGAATCGAGTACGAAGGTACAAGGCTCGCTATATATACTAAGAATCCTGAGTTGTTCGTGGAAAGGGATCAGATCGCAAAAGACCTCGTGAACATACTTAAGAAACGCGTGGTCATAAGGTCCGACCCAGCGATAAGGTTACCCCAAGAAGAAGCGGAAAGCGTGCTCAAGTCAACGTTCGGCGAAGATGTCACTGTGTTCTTTGATGAGACGTTGGGTGAGGCTATAGTTGAGGTTAAGGATTTCAACGCCAACAAAAACGGGGAGGTTATCAAGAATGTTTGCAAGGCTACAGGATGGCATGTAAAGTTAGTAAAGAAAATGCTAATGCCCTCAAAGACTATCGAGAAGATTAACCAATACCTTTACAAAGATTCGGATAAAAGGCTCAGCATATTACGGGCGATAGGTGAAAGAGTATTCGGGTCAAAAACTTTCGAAACGAGTGATGTAATACTCAGCGTACTTGGCTCCGGAAGGCAAGTTGGTAGGTCCGCCATATTGCTCCAGACCAATGAAAGCAAGATATTGCTAGATTGCGGTATTGCCGTCGGCGCTACGAGCAAGCTCGATATGCTACCCAGGTTTGATGCTTATCCTTCAATCTTTGATGAGCTCGATGCGGTGATAGCAACGCATGCGCATCTCGACCACACCGGCGCCATACCATATCTGTTTAAGTACGGTTACAGGGGGCCTGTTTACTGTACTGAGCCGACGTTACCCCTTATGACGATGGAACAGCTAGACTTCATTAATGTCGCAGAAAAAGAGGGGATATTTCCATTATATAATGAGAATGACGTAAAAACTGCAGTACAGCATACTATAACCCTTAAGTATGGTAGCGTTACAAGCATAACGCCTGACATAAGGGTAACTATGTACAACGCAGGACACATCCTTGGCTCTTCAGTCGTTCATATACACATAGGTGAGGGGTTATACAACGTCGTTTACACTAGCGACTTCAAGTTTGAGAAGACTAGGACGCTGGATGCATGTGCGCACAAATTCTTAAGGGCAGAGACTCTGATGATGGAGAGCACTTATGGTGCGACACCAATACCGTTTACCAGAGAAGAAAGCGAGGCATTGCTAGCTGATTACATAAAGCAGACGGTAGAGTCGGGCGGGAAGGTGCTCATACCCGTACCAGCTGTCGGTAGGGCTCAAGAGATAATGCTCGTCCTCAACGACCTTCTAAATTCAAAGAACATACCAGAGGTGCCCATTTACTTAGACGGTCTCGTCATAGAGGCAACCGCAATATATACAGCCTTTCCCGAATACGTTTCCCAAGAATTGCAGAACGTTATAGAATCTCAAGGGAATGTGTTCATGTCAGACTACTTCACGCCAGTAAGGAGTCATTCGCAAAGAGATGAGGCACTAAATGCTAAAGGACCTGCCATCGTGATTTCCACGTCAGGAATGTTAGAAGGCGGACCGGTACTGAATTATTTGAAGGAGTTTGCAAACGATGAAAAGAACATGTTGATATTCGTCAGCTACCAAGTAGAGGGAACACTGGGCAGAAAGTTGCTTAAAGGTATAAGAGAAGTGTCGTTTATAGACGAGAAGGGTAAGACCGAAGTCTTAAACGTTAAGTTGCGTATAGAAAAAGTAGATGGATTCTCGGGACACTCCAGTAGACAACAACTATTGAACTATCTGAAGAAGTTCACACCGAAGCCGAAGAACGTAATCTTATTACATGGTGAGGCCAAGGCTATTGAGAGCCTAGCAGAGTCTGCTTCGAAGATCGTTACGGCAAACATATACATGCCAAAGAACCTTGAAACCATATCGCTTTTTGGATAAATAATCGTTGTTTGAACGATAGATTTAATTATTAAAAGAAATACCAGAGGGGCAGAGGCAAGAGGTTGCGTGAGACATGTCCGGTGACATATCGCTAAAGGTTCTTTCCAAAAGCCTGGGTGAAAAAGTTCTCGTAAAGCTCAGGAATGGTAAGCTGATCAGAGGTCTCCTTCAGGGTTATGATCAGCATCTAAACCTAGTCCTAGAAAATGCCGAGGAAGTCATAGATCAGAACAACAGTAATCAGATCGGGACTATAGTTGTAAGAGGGGATAACATAATAATGATAAGCACCAGCCCCAAGGAGTAGCATGATAAGCTTATTAGAAGGATTTTGACGGTCTGGTTGAGCATGTATGGTGAAGGGTACACCCTCCTTAGGAAAGCGAAATAAGCCGGTGCACATACGTTGCAGGAGATGCGGGCGCAGGTCATTCCATGTTTCTAAGAAACGGTGCGCTGCGTGCGGCTTTGGTGCTTCAAAGAAGCTGAGATCTTACAGGTGGTTAAAGCCATTAAAAATGAAAACTTAAAGAAAAGCTTTAAACGCTGCTAACGAATCTATCTAAAACCGGGGCCGGTAGATCAGCGGAAGATCGCGCGCCTGGCGACCTCGGCTTTTGGCTAGACTGCGCGAGGTCCGGGGTTCGAATCCCCGCCGGTCCACTTAATTTTCTACATTATATGAAAACTTTCCTAATTGACGTGCATTCAGGTAATTCGTATCCGCTGATAGTTTGATGTAACATCCATTTTCGATTTTGTATCTTGGTTTTATAATCGTCTTCGCCTTATTTTATTCATAACAAATTTTCTTAGTTCCTCTGCAAAGAATACTAAACTGGAGACGAGGAAGATTGTTATCCATTCCCAAGGCGATAGGGGAACTATGCCTAAAGCAATTTGCAGCGGATATAAGAGAGTCGCCAGTATTTGTAGCGTAACAGACGTCATCGTGCCCATTAACAAATACTTGTTTGTTGTAAAGCCAATCTTAAATATAGATGTTGTTGCTGATCTACAATTCATTGCGTTGAAAACTTGAAACATTGCAATAGTTGTGAAGCCCATTGTTCGTGCTTTCTGCAGATCCCCGTTAATCCATACATTGTTGAAAACCCATAGAGTTCCAACGGCCATAAATAAGCCCACATATATTATGTTTAGGACAACCTCACGGTTAATTATTCTTTCAGTTGGTTTTCTCGGTGGTCGTTCCATAACGTCTCTTTCCTTAGGTTCCATTGCCAGAAATTTGTCATGTAATCCGTCGGTTACCAAGTTTACCCATAATATTTGAACCGGAGTAAAAATTAATGGAGCGTCCGGTAAGAAGAGTAAAGCACCGATTATCGTGATTATTTCACCCATATTTGTAGAAATCAAGTATTTTACAACCTTACGAATGTTCTCAAAAACGACTCGTCCTTCTTCAACAGCGTTTACAATACTCGCGAAATTATCGTCCACCAACACCATATCAGCGGTTTCTTTTGCGAGATCGGTGCCAGCAATACCCATGGCGATTCCTATTTCTGCTGTCTTTAGAGCTGGAGCATCGTTTACACCATCGCCCGTCATGGCTACTATGTGACCCTTACGCCTAAGAGATTCGACTATTCTGTACTTATGAACAGGAGACACGCGGGCAAAAACCGAAGTTTTTTCTATTACTTTATCCAATTCCTCGTCGCTCATATGGTCCATCTCCGCTCCAGTTAAAACTCCAGAATCTGACTCTAGAATTCCGATTTCTTTCGCGATGGCTTCTGCAGTGAGCTTATGATCTCCTGTTGCCATGATAACTTTTATTCCAGCTTTTTTACAAAGTTCCACTGCTTTTTTTGCCTCAGGTCTCGGAGGGTCAATCATGCCCAAGAGGCCAATAAAAACCAACTTGGCGTGTTTATGCATGATGCTTTCTTTAAAAGCCTCTAGATTATCCTCCTTTATTATTTGGTATGCTACCGCCAGAACCCTTAAAGCCTCTTTAGCCATTTCAGTGTTAACTTTGAGAATTTGTTCCCTTTTTTCCTTGGTTAAATTCTTTATTTGACCTTCCTCTAGAAAACTTGGACAAAGTTCCAAAACTGTTTCTGGTGCTCCTTTCATGCAAACTAGTAAAGTTTCTTCTGCAGTCTTATGAAATGTGACCATGTACCTTTTTTCCGGGTCAAATGGAATTTCGTCAACACGTGGATATTTTTCATCTAATTCGTCTTTATAAAGGCCAGCTTTTGCCGCAGCAACAATTATAGAACCTTCGGTTGGATCTCCGTAAATTTCCCATCTGCTCGTACCATTAAGCTTGTGTTCTCTAAGCCTTGCGTTATTACAAAGGGCGCCCACTTGAAGCAGTAGACCAAGCGTATCGTCCTCTTTTACATTTATAACCTTTCCATTTAATTCAAAGTTGCCTTCAGGAGTAAAGCCAACCCCTCCAACGGTAACCATTTTGTTATTAACAAATATTTTTTTGACGGTCATCTGGTTAGTCGTTAGGGTGCCCGTTTTGTCCGTGCAGATTACGGTGGCGGAACCTAAAGTATCAATCGCTTGTAAGTTTCTGATTATGGCGTTTCTTTTAGCCATTCTGTGCACCCCAATCGCCAAAGCAATAGTAATGACTACTGGAAGGCCCTCGGGTATGGCTGAAACAGCCATTGCTAAAACAAACAGAAAACCCTCAAAAAATTCAAAACCCCGTAGGAGGCTTATTGCCAACACTATAGCGCTCGCCAAAATAGCGAGTAAACCAAGTTTTTTACCTAAATCGGCAGTTCGTTTTTGAATTGGGGTTACAACCTTTTCTGTTTTTTTGATAATGGAAGCTATTTTGCCCATCTCAGTTTTCATACCAGTTGCTACGACAACGGCCTTTCCCCGACCCTGCGTAACGATTGTTCCTGAGAAAGCCATATTCCGCCTATCGGCAACGATCAAATCGGCGTCCAAAGGTTCAGTGGTTTTTCTAACAGGGATGGATTCGCCGGTTAGTATTGACTCATCTATTTCTAGGTTTATTGCTTCAAAAATGCGTGCATCGGCCGGAACTTTGTCACCGGCCTCCAAGAGGATTACATCCCCAGGAACGATCTCCCTTGCCTTAACTCGCATTTCGATACTGACACCTTTTTCTGGATAGTATCGAAGAACTTCAGCTTCCGGTGCTGCCAAGGACTTTATAGCACGAAGGGCAGCTTCGGCCTTATATTCCTGAATGAAGCCGACTAATGTGTTAATTGTTATTACGATAACAATAACCGTAGCGTCAATTGTCTTGCCCACTACTAAAGAAATTAACATGGCTGCAAGAAGTACTCCAACTAATGGATTCTTTAACTGATGGATTAGCAAAGCTAGTTTTGTTATTTTTCTTTCTTCTTCGAGCTCATTCGGCCCATACTCTTTTAGCCTCTTCTCAGCCTCAGCTATCGTTAATCCATGAGCATTAGTTTTTAATTTTTCAAATACTTCTTTGATGGACAATGCATGCCAAACGTTTTCTTGTGACAAGAAAACACACCTCACTTCTTCTGTAAAATCTTATCTTTAAGTATTTCGTCAAAGAGTTATTACATTATTTCGAGCCACCAACCAAGTTGAGTTCCGAAGTAAGATAGAAAAGCGAACACTATTAAACGTGGGATGAAGCTCAGGACAATGAAGCGACCGAATTGCGCTTTGATCAACCCGCAGAATAGTGCCAAGAACTCAACTGGAAGCACAGGTATAATCCCGAAGAGCACGTATATGATCCAGCCCCATCGGTTCCATAACGCAGATATTTCTTCAAGCCTTTCCATCCCTAACTTCTTTATCACGAAAGGTCTTCCAAGACCGTAAGCCAACACGTAGTTTATTATCATGCCCACCGTGAAACCAGTCGTGGCTACAATTGTTAAGGGCACCGGGTGAACACCAAAAGATGCTGCTGCCACGACGAGTGCCGGGCTTCCAACGGGTACGATCGTGCCAGCTAGTATCGTAACTATGAATATGCCTGCAAGCCCATACTTCATAACAAGAGCTTTTAAATCCGTGAAGAAGGGAGAGCTCCCAAGGTTCAAAAGCTTGAAGACCAAAATTAATGCTACACCTACAGCCGCAAGCATTCCACCCAAAATCAAGGACGACCTTATCCATGGAACGCTTAAGATTTCTGAAGTTTTATTCAATCCACGCCAACCTTCTTATGCCGCAGGTTTAAAGCATGGAGTGTTGAGGGAAACTTAAAACCATTTTTATCTATTCTGTAAAGCCTTGCTTCCAGCGCACTCCGATAGCCGTATTTATATATGGATGGCAGAAGGGTTATTAGATCGACGAACATATTCACTAAAATGCGAGCGGTGAAACGCTGAGTGTCCTTTGAGATCCAAGAGCTGCCCGACGTTATAAAAGTGTTCATTCTGTTGAATCTGAAAAGAAAGACGAGTACGCATAAGTCTCTTCTCAAAAAACGCATCGACGAAATTTGTGCCAACGATGTCTGTGTCGAAGCGAGTGATTTAGATAAGGCCTTAAAAGAGATGGTTTCTGAAGGGCTAATAATTGAGGATGGTGATTACATCCGGCCAACGCCTCAGGGTTTGAAGTTAGGTAAGGAATGGAGAAACCTTTTGTTGAAGAGGGAGCCTATACTCGAGGTTGTAGCCGGCCTCGTAGATGGCTCCATAGCAGGACTCGTTGTTGTCCTTTCTGTTTTCATGTCCGGCCTGTTTGCTAAGGTTGTAACATTCGCCGCTCTTTTGACGTTAGTAGCTGTAGCCATAACGAACTTTTCAAGCTTTCTTTTGGGCGGAATAACTGAAGACCTAGCAGACATAAGGTCTCTTCAAATTTTGATGAGGTTTAGCTTGAGTGACATCCCTGACAAGAATGAGCGGAATAAATCTCTCATGCTAGTTAAGAGGTTATTCATGTTGCTTCATAAAGAAGTGAGGTTATCTAATTTGTATGCCGCGCTTATATGTGGCATAACTACTTTTCTAGCGGGAGGTATTCCTGTTGTTGCATACATCGTTTTGCCGGAGCCAGCGAATCTCATAACGGCACTAACAATCGTAGGTGCGATGAATGCGTACCTCATTAGATACCGCTCCAAGAAATCCCGGATTAATTGGAAGAAGATATTACTGGAGACATTACTCATAATTATGGCCGCTACCGTTGCATCACTACTACTCGGCAACCTAGGTTAAATCATACACGCTCTAAGGTTTTCTTTCTTCAAGTTCTTCTAATTTTATTTCCTTCGTGATAACATCCTTAGCATTCTTTATAACAACCTCGGGAGGTTTTCTGCCCAAAAACTTAGCCACCTCATCCCTTAGGAGTTCAACGGGTTTCGAGGCCAATGAATCGAACACGTTCTTCACGGAACCATAGGCCTTGAGGAGGGCTTTGGCTAAACTAGGTCCAACCCTTGGAAGCCCTTCCACGATGTAGAGCGCCTGTTGTTCCGGCGTCATAGAAACAGAACTCACCCGAAGTCTTATGTCCCTCGGCTCCGGTTTCTCCGAGAGGCTCTTGTATTTTGCTATCACGTAAGCTCCAGTACCTTTCCAATCTGGTGTGTGGATAACGACGACTTCGTAACCTTTCTGGATGCTTTCTAGCGCTCTGTATACGCTGGCCTCGTTCCACTCTGTCATCTTTCTTATCGCACCCAGCCACCCCTCAATTATCAGAATCTTCTCGAAGGAATTCATTTCAGCGAATCTATCTAACTGGGACCATATCCTCCCGCGGCCCGATTCGTCGGGTTTCAGAGAACTCAGCAGGTCGGTTACAGTCTTCCTCTCGATAACGGCCATACCCTCACTACCATCAAGAAGATAGTCTCCGACCTCTAAGTTCTTTATGCCAACCTGTTGGCCAAGCACGTTAGTTAACATTTCAAGTATCCTCTTACTCTTCGACGCCTCTTTACTGTCCACGAATATCATACAAGCTTTACGATCATATCGTTAAAATTAAGCGTTTAATCGCAACAGGTCAATGATGTTCGCGATTAAATATATTAGGGCGTTTCGAGTGCTTTTAATGAATTAACATGACTTCTAAGCCCCAGAAAAGAGCTGAGGCTAAGAAGGGCGCAACCCCGAAAAGCCTTATGCCCATGGAAAAAATCGATTATGTGGAGGGATTTCACGTAAGAATAAAGAATGCGAGGGAGCGCATGGGTTTATCGCAAGAGGAACTCGCTGCGCAACTAAACGAGAAAGCAACGCTCATTAAGAAAATCGAGCAAGGAGAGGTCAAACCTTCCATCGAGCTTGCTAGGAAGCTCGAGAAATTTTTGAAGATACAGATAATAGAAGAGGTGACGGAAGACTACCAATATGGGCCATTCCTCAGCAAACCACAACCCGGCGGGTATACGTTAGGCGACGTTATGAAGAAGCTCGGAGAAGAAAAGAAGGAAGGTTGATATAACTCGTAAAAGTACTACATATAAGCCTTTGAGGGTAGCGATAGTTCATCGTGTGCAGCCTGGCGAGAGGCCGAACTTAGACGAGCTTAGGGAGTTATGTCTGACTGCTGGCTATGAAGTGGTGTACGAGTTAGTGCAATACCGCTATCCGCATCCAAAGTATAACATCGGACCTGGAAAGCTGGCGGAGTTAAAGGACGCAATCAAGAAGTTTAACGTAGAAAAGGTAATTTTCGAAAACGACATAAAGACCGTCCAAGAATATAACCTGGCTAAAGCCTTAGGCATCCCTGTTATGTCAAGAACTCAACTAATATTGGAGATATTTTCCCTTCATGCATCCTCGAAAGAGGCCAAGTTGCAAATAAAGCTAGCGGAGCTAAAGTACGAGCTCTCAAGGGCTAAGGAAAAAGTTCGGCTTGCGAAGATGGGTGAGCAGCCAGGTTTCCACGGACTAGGTGCTTATGAAGCTGACGTTTACTATAACGAGATTAACAGAAGAATACATACGGTGATCAAGAAGCTGGCCAGCATAAAGAAAAGACGCGAGTTGTTCAGGCTTCGAAGGGAAAAGTACGGAATCCCAACGATATCGCTCGTCGGCTATACTAACGCGGGTAAATCAACACTCTTCAACGTATTAGCATCAGAGAGCGTACCTGTTGATAACAGGCTTTTCACAACACTTTCTACGACGGTCAGGCTCGTTAAGATAAAGGGCAGGAGTGCATTCCTATCCGATACTGTGGGGTTCATCAAAAACCTGCCTTCAACACTCATCGATGCATTCCATTCTACGTTGAGCGAGATACTGTTCTCAGACTTAATACTTTTGGTCGCAGATTTTTCAGAACCTGTAGAAATCATCAGGGAAAAGCTAGCCTACTCACTAGAAACCTTAGGCTCGATAGGAGCTCACTCAATACCGACGCTTATCATATTGAACAAGATGGACCTTGTAAGCGATGTCAAAAAAAAGGTTGAAAGTCTTGGCCTAACACTACCCTACGTAATGATATCTGCCCTGTACCGTACCAATATAGACGTATTGGAGCAAACCATAGCTTCAATGATGGGAAATTATGTGATAGCTACAGCCAAGATAGACGGAAGTGATGAAAGTTCTGTGAAGGTTTTGTCTGAGATATGTGAGAAGTCAAACGTTTTAGAGTTAAAATATGAAGATGGATTCATAGAGCTGAGGGTAGAGGCACCTAATCATCTAGCCGAAAAGTTGAAGAGGCTCAGCCTAGTTAAATCGTTCAGGATAGAGGGTAGTTGAGTTGTTAGACGTTGTCAGGGCAATTTCGAATTATCAATTCGGCACGGATGTGGGTGAACAGCTTTTCCCGGACGGGACCGTTATTGAAGTGTCAAAACGTACAGGTAAACCCAAGAGGATCTACCTAGACGGTAAACTTTTGGCGACCGTAAGGAGCAACGATGGTTTTATAGTGTTGACGGTCGAGGGTGCGATGAGGTTGAGGGCTTTGTTACCACCTGGTAGGTTTAGAGTCATTGCATCCGATGATGCTGTTAGATTCATCGTTGAGGGGAAATCTCTATTCTCTAAACACGTTCTTGAGGCTGACCCAAAAATTCTACCTGGGGAAGAGGTTATCATAGAAAACGATAAGGGCGAACTATTGGCCGTAGGTAAAGCTGTGATTAGCGGTTGCGAGATGGGTAAGTTTAGGCGGGGTCTGGCTGTGAAGGTTAGAAAGGTCAGGGGCGGGACTTTATGAGAAAGCTGAGTTCGCGCGAACTTAGAAGGATGCAATCAAAGCTACTTGGCAGCTTGGGTCTTGACGTGAGGGAACAAAACGTTGCTAAAGAAGTGTTGATCCGTTTGCCAGACAAGGACGTAATAATAAAAGAGCCAACCGTCGTTGTTTTGCAGGTTGGTGACGAGAAAGTCTACCAGATCATAGGGGGCGAAGTTTCTGAACAAAAACCCAGAGTAAGTGAAGAGAAGGCCCCAACCTATGAGCCAACGCCAGAGGACATAACCATCGTAGCGCTACAGGCAGGCGTATCCGAGGATGAGGCGAAGAGGGCACTCATAGAAGTAGGCGGAGACTTAGCAAAGGCCATCCTCTTACTAAAGTCTAAATGAACTTCAGGGAATCGCAACCGACCTCTAGGTACCTCTCGGCAAGCTCAATAGCTTCTTGGGCTTCTTTATCCTTTGTAGGTTTAGGCAGCATCGCTATATAACCACCATTCAAAACTTTGGCGACTTTTGCTTCGAGCTGTAGCCTATCTTCCTGCGGTATTTTTGTATCATAGGGCACGACGGTTGACGAGTAGGTGAAGTTAGACGATGTGTGATAGGGGGATAGGTTTGATACTGTTTTAAAGCCGAACCTCTCTATATCAGATTTAATCATCCTCTTAGAAGATTGTAGTAAACAGGCATTGGCGACTCCTATTTGAAAGTCCTTCTTAGAGCCTTTCAACGCTAGTTTAACCATTTCCCTCAACACATTCAACAAAATATCTGAAGATTCGTGTGTTGGATACTCTCCCGTTAAACATTTTATCGCTTCGAATATTCCGCACGGCGATACTATAAAGTGGTGCTTGATGTTCACGTTTCCATAAAGCATGTTCGTTAGGTTCATCTTCTTCATGAATGCCGTTATGATAAGCTGCATCGTTCTTCTTATAGATTCCATAAATTCTTCTTCGTTGCCTGCACACTGTAGCGCCAATCTTGGCATGTTTACTGCAGCCACGCCGCATAGAAAGCTTTCGGTATTTTCTGGATTATTAACGGAGATTTTGTATCCATCGCTCGCCAAAATCTCTGATTTGGAGCCTGTTGTGAATACTAGTTCGGGTCCTTCTCTGGAAATACAACGTGCGAGTGCATTCTCAACCAAATCTTTACTTACTACGATAGAGATGTTATCCTTCTGATGTTTATCAAAGGTCTCCACAAAGTCCTCTACGTTTTCCAAACCGTCGGCAATATTGAGAACAAACTTACGCCCTTCAAACAGGCTTAGTGATGAGGTTTTTATGAGTGTTGATGCAAGCTGTTTTGATAACTTCTTATTTGCTATAACGTCGCTAAGATTGTACAGAAGGAACTCTCTTTCGACGGCGAACATATCCTCCATGAATTTCATCATGAGAGCCTCGCACACATCTGCGCCCTCATCTTTGTTTAACATACTCGCATCGTACGCCTTACCATAAACCGACATGACCCACGATTCTAGAAAGCAGATATCTATCATTCCGGAAAGATAAGCGTCAGCTACGTTTCTTGGTAGCACATTGAGCAGCACGTACTCCTTCAAAACTGAGTTTGCTGCTGTCCTCATGACAGCATTGGCTCCACCTTGCTTTGAGGCATTCTTGATTGTTTGAGTGACGTCATAAATGGGCATCCCGACCCTTGTAAGCTTGTGTCTGTACTTTTCTAAACCCTGGTCTATCAGAACAGAGTTTACAAGCTCCCTAATCAGAGGTGCGGAGAGGTACTCTATCTTAAGGTCGAGAAGTTTTTCCTCCACGCTGGATGCAACTTTATGGGCGAGTTTTGCTGGCATACCTGCCTCCTTGACTAAAGCGTTCACTATCTTATTCTTATCAAAGGACTCTATCGAGCATTCACTGCGTCTGACGATCAGCAAGTCCGAGCCTGATAGCTTCCTCTTCGCTTGTTCGATTACTTCCAGCATTGCCCTACCACTATGCGAGAGCTCGTAAAGCTTTGTCTTTTCATTAATCCTTATGAGTTTTGAGCTGAGTAGTTTTTTTAAGTGGTAAGAAAACTTTCCTGCATCTTTCTGAGGGTTCATGCCCACCGAGCGTATCAACTCCGTGTAGTTCATATCATGCTTCGAGAGCTGCTTCAGCATCTCAATCCTTATAGGTGACGCTAATGCCTCCAGTATCCTATCCAGCGTTCTTCCTTCATCGTCAACAAATATATGAACCGCCCCCTATAGGCTGCGTTACGTTATAGGCGATAGTTAAGATAAAGGTTATCGGTGCCCCATGAGTTAGTACGCTTAAATATTCATTTGTAATACGATTTGGACATGGTCAGACATTTCTTAGACTTCGAAGGGTACACTGCGGAAGAAATACTCCACATAATAGACATGGCTATAAATTTTAAGAGAAAGGGATATCCTGATAACAAACCGCTATCCGGCAAGTCCGTGGTTTTGATTTTTGAAAAACCTTCTACAAGGACTAGAGTATCCTTCCAGGTAGCGATAACAAAGCTCGGCGGCGAGAGCATACCGCTCAGCGTTAGCGAAATGCAGCTGAGCAGGGGAGAACCAATAAGCGACACCATGCGTGTTCTATCAGCTTATGTGGATGCTGTCGTTGCAAGAGTCTATAAACATGAGACGCTTTCCGAGATGGCAAAATATAGTTCAGTCCCGGTAATTAACGCCTTAAGCGATAGATTCCATCCTTGCCAAGGACTTGCTGACATCATGACGATCAAGGAGCTAAAGGGCGACATCCATAGCGTTAAAGTTGCTTATGTGGGTGACGGAAACAACGTTTGTAATTCTCTTATCCAAGCATGTTCGTTACTCGGTGTCAGAATCGCGGTAGCATCGCCTAAGGAGTATCAGCCACCGGAAACTGTGATAACACAGGCGAAGGAGTGGGTAAAGAAATCTGGGAGCTTGATAGAGCTGACGGAAAACCCAGAGGATGCCGTGAGAGATGCTGACGTTGTCTACACGGACGTTTTCGTTTCGATGGGTCAGGAGGAAGAGAGGGAAAAAAGGTTGAAGATTTTTTATCCAAAATACAAGGTGACCGAGAGGCTCATGTCCTTAGCAAAACCTGATGCGATATTCATGCATTGTTTGCCAGCGCATAGAGAGGAGGAGGTAGAGGCATCGGTAATCAACGGCGAAAGGTCAGCTGTTTGGCAACAGGCTGCTAACAGGCTACATACCGAGGCTGCTTTGTTGTTATATTTGCTTCAGGACGGGGGAAGATTTTAATCTAAGCTCTTCTGGTAAACCATACGCGGATCATGTCCCATCCGCACATCTCCAAAAAGAACGTTTCTTCGAAGATACCCTTCTATCCATCACCAATTGACATAGTTAAGTTAATGGTAGACCTTGCAGAACCGAAGGAAGGGCAGATACTCGTCGACTTAGGCTGTGGTGATGGAAGAATATTGGTAGAGGCGGCCAGTAATTACGGGTGTTCCGTCATAGGTGTTGAGTCCAAACCCATACTGGCGAGCTATGCATATAACAGACTGCTGGAGAAAGGAATCAAAAACTTCAAGATAATAAGAGGAGATCTATTCGAGTTTGATGTTAGACCGGCAGATGTCATAACCCTGTATTTAACCCACGACGCTTTGAAAATACTAAAACCAAGGCTTGAGCTTTACGCTAAGCCTGGAGCGAGGGTAGTCGCCCATGACTTTCCTGTTCCGGGATGGTGGCCCCTAGTCGTCGTGGATAAAGTCTCTGCTGAGGATGGAAGGCTGCATAGGGTCTACCTTTATGAGGTGGGAAAATCTTTTAGAAAAAAAGATATATCCTACATGAAGGAAGGAGCCCGTGAAAAACATGAAGCTTATTGAGTTCTTTAAATCCGTGAAGATGCTCATGAAAGTAGCGAAGAAACCCAGCAGGGCCGAGTTCACGGTAGCTTTAAAAATCACACTTCTAGGCATAGTTGTGTTAGGTGCGATCGCTTTTATAGTGAGGTTCGTGGCCCTCGCCCTCCAGACGATTTAGCGTTAGAGGGCAAAAATAGATATTTAAGGACGGTTTGGTTAGAGAGGGTAGCTAAAGGTCCGACGATCGATGAGGCTTGGGGATGCTAAGGTTTGAGCGCGGAGAAGTATAAGCTGTTCGCGATAAAGACGACAGTAGGGCAAGAGAGGAATGTGGCAAGGATACTGGAGGGCAGGATAAAGGGTGAGAACGCCGAGGTGGCCTCTATCCTGACGCTTCCAGAGGTCAAGGGCTACATCTTCGTTGAGGCGAAGAATAAGGAAGTCATAAACGCGCTCATACAAGGAATAAGGCACATAAAGAGCAAACCTATAATACCGATAGATATAAAAGAAATATCTAACCATCTGGTTGAGAAACCCATAATAGACATGCTCTCAGAAGGTGACACTGTCGAGATAACTGCAGGCCCATTGAAGGGGATAACTGGCAAAGTCATAAGGGTGGATAAGGCAAAGAAGGAGGTTACTGTAGAGTTGTCCGAGGCGGCATTCCCTTTGCCGATATCAGTATCGGCTGACCAGGTAAGAATTCTCTCTTCCCAGAAAGGAGGGGCGTGAGTTAAGGATGCCTGAAAAGCAGTTCAAGTTCATAATAGAAGGAGGGAAAGCTACGGCAGGTCCGCCCATAGGTCCGGCTCTAGGACCGCTTGGGTTGAACGTACCCATGGTCGTGGAAAAAATAAACGAGGTCACGGCAGAGTTCATGGGTATGCGTGTTCCAGTCGAGGTAACCGTTAACACAGATACGAAAGAGTTCTCGGTTAAGGTAGGAACACCAACTATTGCTGCCTTAATAGTAAAAGAGGCGACAGTTGAGAAGGGCTCGGGCAACCCTGGTAAGGAATATGTCGGCAGCATATCGATGAACGCCGCTATCAAGATAGCAAAGATAAAGATGCCTGACATGCGTGCCAAGACCTTAAAAGCCGCCCTGAAGCAGGTTGTTGGTACGTGTGTGAGCATGGGAATAAAGGTCGATGGTAAGGAACCTAAGCAAGTACTTAAGGACATAGATTCAGGGCTGTATGATAACATGCTGGGTGGTTAGTTTGTTAAGAACGTTATCATCAAAATTATTGGATGCCATAGAAACGGCAAAGAACTCATCCGCTAGAAAGTTTATTCAATCGGTTGAGCTTACTATAAACGTAAAAGATGTTGACCTAACAAAACCCGAAAATAGATTTACAGAAACCATCGAGCTTCCGCACGGCCTTGGAAAAAAGAGGAGGAAGATATGCGTGATAGCATCCGGCGACGTGGCGCTTAGGGCGGAGAGGGTACCGCTCGTGGACAAGGTTTTGGGAAAGGAAGACCTGGAGGCTTTAGTAGGTAACAAAAGGATGGCGAAGAAGCTCGCAAGAAGCTACGATTACTTTCTCGTTGACCCATCCATGATGAGTATAGCGGCGAAGGCACTCGGTGCAGCACTCGGTGCGAAAGGGAAGGCGCCCGTACCAATACCTCCAGGCACGGAGCTCGAGAAGTTCATAGAAAAGTATTCGAAGAGCGTAACCCTCAGGTTGCGAAAGGGTCCAACGCTCGGCTGCATAATTGGAACGGAAGACATGGACTCTAAGGCGTTGGCCGAAAATGCAGAGGCCGTAATCAGCAGGATTGTGGAAAAATTAGAAAAAAGGTTCAAAAACGTGGCATCCATATACATCAAAAAAACCATGGGCAAGCCCGTAAAGGTTGAAATCGAGGAGAAGTAGGTGAGAGGTGTACCGGGCTGGCGCGTTGGGAGGTCGGTGAACTAGCTTGGCGTTGGTTATAAAGAAAAGGGCTGGTAAGGCTTGGAAGGAGCATGAGCTAGCCGAGCTTGTAGAGTACATAAAAAAGTATCCAACGATCGCTGTATTCGAGCTTACGGGCGTAAGGGCGAACGTTCTGCATGAATTGAGGGCAAAGCTTAGGCAAGATACCGTGTTTAAGGTAACTAAGAAAACGCTCTTTGCAAAGGCAGCAGAAAAGGCCGGCATTCCCCAACTGAAGAGTCTCGTGGAGGGTAAGCTTAAGCCCATCGGCCTGGTATTCAGCAACGTATCGGCGTTCAAGCTTGCGCTCACACTACAGAAAAGCAGGGTGCTTATGCATGCAAAAGCAGGTGAAAAGGCTGATGTCGACGTCGTAATTCCGGAGTGCAACACGGGCATACCACCAGGCCCCATACTGAGCGAGTTAGGTAAAATGAAGATACCGACGAGGATAGATGGTGGCAGCATCTGGATAGCTAAAGATACACTCGTGGCGAAAAAGGGCGATGTGATATCGTCAGCTCTGGCCAGCCTTCTCATGAAGCTAGACATAAAGGCCGTGCTAAAGGGAGTAACGATTGATGCAGCTTACGAGGGTGGCAGGATTTACTCGGGCGACGAGCTGATCATAGACTTGGACAAGGTGAAGCAAGATATAGAAAGCGCAATAAAGAGTGCATTCAACTTTGCCGTGAACGTCGGCTACGTGAGCAAAGAGACTGCGGCGCAGGTTGTAGCGTTTGCTTACATGAAAGCGCTCGCCGTTGCTGTAGAAGTGTCTTACGTAACGAAGGAGACGCTTCCGTACCTCCTCAAGAAAGCCCATGCGGAGGCCCTTTCACTACAATCCGCTGCTAAGGTCCAGTAGAGGACGATAAGACCATAGTACCAGGGGTACAGCGTACCGCTCCAATTAGTTCAGCATGCTGGAAAAAATTTTCCGTGGTGCTGAACTAATTCCGAAAACTAAAATCCTACCCTGCTCAAAATCTCGGTGTGGAGTATAGGGAGCTTGGTAGGACGGGATGGAAAGTCCCAGTCTTGGGTCAAGGCACCTGGGGCATAGGAGGGTTTTACAGCAGGGACGAAAGCGGGGATGCTGAAGCCATAGCGGCCCTTAAGCTTGGAATAGAGTTGGGCATGACGTTGATAGACACGGCCGAAGCTTATGGAGCAGGACACTCTGAAGAAGTCGTGGGCAAAGCCATAGCAGATTTAAAGGCCGAGGTCTTCGTGGCGACGAAGGTATCTCCGGAACATCTCTCTTATGAATCCGTGATAAGGTCAGCAAAGGCCAGCTTGAGCAGACTCAACATCAAGACAATAGACCTTTACCAGGTTCATTGGCCAAACCCGAGAATACCCATCAAGGAGACGATGAGGGCCATGGAGAAGCTGGTTAAGGACGGCCTTGTGAGGTTCATAGGTGTGAGCAACTTTTCGGTAAGCGAGATGGAGGAGGCCATGGCATCTCTTGCTAGGGAGGAGATAGTATCGAATCAGGTTGAGTATAGCCTGCTTGATAGGAGCATAGAGGATGACTTACTACCCTTTTGCGAAAAAGAGAGAATAACCGTGATCGCTTACAGTCCGCTTGCACGTGGCAAGCTATCAGAACCCAGAAGGCATTTGGATAGACGTGAGGCGAACGTCCTGCAAAAATTAGCGGATAAGTACGGAAAGACATCATCCCAGATAGCTCTAAATTGGGTTACAAGAAGGCCAAGCGTGATAGCGATACCGAAAGCTGTGAAAACCGAGCACGTTAAAGAGAATGCGGGGTCCGTAGGCTGGTCTATGAGTATAGAGGATTATGAGGAGCTAGATAAGATATTCTCTCGTCATCGTTAGCAACCTTTGTACGCATCTATAGCGCAACGCTTAATAAGAGTGCGGATCATTCAATCATGACGTCGTATGGTAAGGCTTCACCATATTAGCATAGTTGTAAAAGATGCCGATAGGGCGAAGGAAACTTTCTTGAGGTTGCTGAATGGTTCACTAGTTGGAGAACATATAATCGATGAAGGGAGGCTGAAGCTCGTTTGGATAAAGTTCAATAACACAATACTAGAGCTTTTGCAACCCCTATCTTCCGATTCTGATATTTATAGATCGCTTGAAGAAAGGGGCGAGGGCTTACATCATATCGGTGTGGAGGTTGACGATATAGAGGAAGAAGTTGAGAGGCTAAAGAAGCTTGGAATGTCATTCGTAGGCGAGAAGCCAATAAGCGAAGTTCTAAATATGCTTATAGCATTCGTGAGCCCAAACGATCTTCATGGTGTCTTGTACGAGCTTGTTCAACATAAAAGAAAGTAACGCCCTCAAAATTCTTGACACCAATTACTACAATTTTACTAATAAATGCTGAATCGCATGATATCCAAAAAAATATTTATACACATCTATCGATTTATAATACCCAAAAGTTTGAGGTGAATGGTTTCGATTACGTTGAAATTCTCGATACGACGCTCAGGGACGGGGCGCAGACGAGAGGTATTACTTTTACCCTTCGAGATAAGTTTAACATAGTAAATATGCTAGATGAGCTTGGCGTAGATATAATCGAGGCAGGATGGCCAGGCTCAAACCCAAAGGATGAAGAATTCTTTAAATTCGTTAAAGAAATATCCTTAAAGAATAGCAAGATAGCCGCGTTCGGTAGCACAAAACGAAAGGACATAAAGGTAAACGATGATCCATCTTTGAATGCTATACTAAAGGCAGATGTGGAGATTGCTGTTATATTCGGGAAAAGTTGGATTCTGCATGTTAAAGAAGTTCTTAAGTGTACACCAGAAGAGAACATACAGTTGATTACTGATACTATAGACTACCTTAGGGAGCATGGCTTGGATGTCATATTCGATGCGGAACATTTCTATGATGGGTTTAAGGATAACAAAGACTATGCCATAGAGGTCGTTAAAGCAGCATTAGACTCTAAGGCCAGAACTATTGTGCTTTGTGATACAAATGGCGGTTCGTTATTTAATGATGTTAAAAGCATAACAACTTACGTCAGGAATATTGTTGGTTGTCAGCTGGGAGTGCATACACATAATGATTCGGGACTTGCTGTTGCTAATACATTAATTGCCGTGGAATCAGGTGTTAGACATGTACAAGGAACTATAAACGGGCTTGGAGAAAGATGTGGGAACGCTGACCTTTGTCAAATAATACCGAACCTAAAGCTGAAGATGGGGTACGATGTTCTTAAGAATAAAGAGGGCCTAAAAATGCTAACGAAGGTCTCGAGATATATATACGAAGTTACAGGCATGCCGGAAATTTTGGGACAACCTTATACTGGGAGGAATGCATTCGCGCATAAGGCTGGGGTGCACGTGGATGCCGTGCTTAAGAATCCGAGGAGTTACGAGCACGTAGAGCCAACACTTGTCGGAAACAGCAGAATAGTGTCTGTGTCAGAACTTTCGGGAAGGTCCGTACTTGTGAATATGGCAAAGGAACTCGGTCTGGAATTATCAAAGCAAGATATGGCAAGATGTCTAGAGGAAGTAAAGAGGCTGGAGGCTGAAGGATATCATCTTGAACTCGCCGACGCTACTGTGAAGCTCTTGATGCTAAAGTCCCTAGGAATAGACCCCACATGTTTTAAAGTAACTTTCTGGTGGGTCGAGACTTCTAAATCCAAAGACAGTCCCGTATCTAGGGCAATAGTGTCCGTAGACATAGGCGGGAATGTTATCGCAGCAATAGGAGAAGGTGTTGGTCCGGTTCATGCGTTGGATGTGGCCCTTAAGGAGGCCTTATCGAGTAAGTTCCCAGAGTTGAAAGATACGAAACTTGTTAACTACAAGGTAAGCGTTGTAGACAGCGAAGACGGTACAGCAGCATCTGTGAGGGTTTTCGTAGAGTTCATGTGTAAGGATGCCTCTTGGACAACAACGTATGTATCAAAAAATATACTAGAAGCAAGTTTAAACGCTATAGTCGACGGTTATGTTTACAAACTCGGAGTCTTAGAAAGACGGTCATCGTCATCGAAAACACAATGTTAAGTAAAAGCATGTTAGCATAAGTAAATATACATAATTTTTTGGTATTTGGTAGGTCGTCTTCCTTTCTATACTACGCTTTATCGTAACCGTAGCGGGGCTATCGATGTATTAGTGTCGTCGGCTACTGGCTACTGCTTCGGCTCTGTCGAGGTCTCCAGGTGCTTGTAACCTTCCGGCAAGTCGGGGAACGTGCTCTTCATGCGCTGAGCAGCTATCTCAGCAGCTTCTTCGAGTATCCTCTGTGCCTCGCTGTCACTCACCATAACCTGGACGGATGCGCCTGTTACACTTCCAGCCTCGACGATTATGCTCTCGAGCATATCGTCAACTTGTCTCAGATTATAGGCAACCTCTGGGACTAGGCCAGAAATCTCCGATTGCACCTGCCTTATTATGCTCGTTGCCGGACCAAGGACGTTCATAACGTCTCCAAATTCCTTCACCGTCTCTAGTCTTAGGATCACCTTCTCTAAGGAAAGCTGGCTCTTCAGTATCGTACGAGATATCTTCCTGAGCTGAGCTATTTCGTTGGCGTATATCGTCGCCCTGCCCTTATCCCTCTCCTGCTCCGCCCTTACACACATCTCGAACAGTTCCTTGCCCCTTGCTGCGAGTCTCTGGGACGTTCTGTTTAGCTTCTCCGCTTGGATCTTAAGCTGCGTGATAACATCCATGAGCCTATCCCTGGCAAAGCCCATATCGGTCACACCTACTACCTTTACTTCCTCATCCCTTTTTTTCGTTATTCCTGGGATTTTCATTTATTATCTACCTTTGAAAACCACTTCGTTCAGCGAAGTATTTAGCCCTTCTTAGTATCTTGATGAAGAATATCACATCGAGACTATCCATTTATCAAACCTCATAATATCTTGTCCGCACGCCGCACAAGCTCGCGTAACGTAAATATAATTCCTGGTACCGAAAGGATGGTGAAAAGCATGAGCACAATCAAGTCGTATCTGGTTACGATATGGACGAAAATTCTAGGAGCGATCATGCTCGTTTCCGGCATACTTTTTCTCTATTGGCTTACGACACCTTCTTTCGTCTTTTCGATTGCAAGCGGGTTGATAGCATTCATGGTAATATTGCTGATAATCGCTGGTATTATCTTGCTCTTCTTTTGAGTATCCGAAGCTTTTTGATCTTCTTTATCACATCCGAGCTACTGTTAAGGCTTCCGAGGTTGTACTTCTTCAGCACCTTGACCTTGATGTTCCATTTCCTTCTTCGGCATAGCTCCTTGAACCGCTTCATGAGCCATACCTGATCGTAACCAAAGACTACGATGTCCGGCTTGTACTTCTTGACTACCTTTTCAAAGGAGAACGGCCGGTATCCCAATACAGCCTTGTCCACAGGCTTCAGGGCTTGAACTATGGAGAGTCTAGCCTTATCGCTGAAGATTGCATCCCTTCCCTTATTTTCTTTGATTGTCTTATCCCTAGCAACGATCACTATAAGCCTGGAATTTTTGCCGCCCATTCGCTTCGCTTTTTCCAAAAACTTTATGTGACCAGGATGCAAAATATCAAAGGCACCAGAAGCTAAGACAGTCTTCTTTTGTGTAGCGCTGGCCATTAACGATATCGCCCATTATTATGTAGAAAAAGAGGGGGCATTCTTTTAAACGTTTTATTTTCTTAAGTATTGGTCAGTGCCTTTTTTCCAATCATCCCTTGGAGGGCTGAAGACGTCCATAACAACCGAGTCCTCTAATGCTAGGGCAGCATGCTCAACGTTTGGTGGGAGATGCATCACCATACCTTGCGATAACACATACTCCTTTCCATCAGCCATGATGAACTTAACAGCTCCAGAAAGGACACAACTCATCTGCTCGTTAACGTGCTTGTGCGAATCAACTTTTGCTCCTTTCTTGAGGGAGAACATAGCAATCGTGACGTTTTCTCCGTGTATTACCTTCCTACTTAGATCAGGTCTTAACTTATCCTCTGGAACGTCTGCCCATTTATAACACGACTCGCTTCTACTCATGATCGTACTGTAAATTTCGCGGGTATTTATTTCTTGTTTAAACTTTCCACGCATAAACGTAATAAAGCAAAGATTTCACGCATTCATGTCAATAGGGCTGGATGCACGTGAACGGAGACGAAACATATCACTACATAGTCGTGGCGGAAAAGCCGAGCGTTGCAAGGAGCATAGCAAGGTTACTGAAGAGTAAAGGCATAAACGCTTACGTCACTTCTGTTAGGGGTCACGTACTGAACGCAGACTTCCCTGAAGGCTATGAATGGAACAGCATAGATCCGTCCAAGCTATTTTCGGTCAGAGAATTTAGAAGCATCGTCTCCGACGAGAGGTCTTACAAAGAACTTGAGAAGGCTTTCAAAAAAGACGGTGTGCTCGTCGTAGCGACGGACAACGATTCAGAAGGCGAACTTATAGGTTATGAGATACTTTCAATCTATAGGGCTACTAAGGGTAACCAAGCGTCATACAAGCGGATGAGGTTTAACTCGACGAACCCAGGCGAGCTTTGGAGGGCATGGAACAACCTCGAAGATTCATTAAACATGAACTGGGTCATGAAAGCTATGCTCAGACAACACTTCGACCTCGTGACTGGAGCGGCCTTCACGAGACTTCTTACAAAGGAGACGAGAAAACGCCGAAACGTCAGGCTAATATCGTGGGGCTCCTGCCAGTCGCCCACTTTGGGCTTTATCGTTAAACGGGAGAAAGAAATAATATCCTTCACGCCAGAGCCGTTCTGGTACATTCGGATAAAGTTCAGAACGAAAGACGGCAAGGAGTTTGAGGCTAAAAGCGAAAACATGAAAGACGCCGAAAGGGCCAAGGCCGTTTGGAAAAGCGTTGAGGGGCAGAAGACTGGGCACGTCATATCCTATGATGAGGAAAGAAAGACAATCCGCAGACCATTACCCCTCGATACCGATACGCTCCTCAAGGATTTGACGAAGATAACAGGAGTATCGGCGGCGACTCTGCTCTCCGTGGCAGAGGAGCTTTATGCTGAGGGTTACTGCTCTTATCCGAGGACTGAGACCAACAGGTTCAGGTACGACTTTAACTTCAAAGAACCCATTGAGGCTTTGGCCCAATCCGACCTATCGGAGCTGCTCGGAGACTTGGAGAAAATACGGATCGAGCCGCTCAACGGAAGAAAGGACGACGGTGCCCATCCTCCAATATACCCCATAAAGCCATATCCTAAGGATGGTTCGCTTAAGAGGACTGTCTGGGAATACATAGCGAGGAGGTTTGCCGCGAACACGTTGTTCAACGACGCCGAGCTTGCGGAGAGTTCTGCAGAAATAGGAGTGGGAGGTGCAGTTGTAAAGACATCGGGTGCCGTAATTAGAAGGAAAGGGTTCTTTGAAATATTCGAGTACTTTATGCCAAAAGATGCACCCATGCCCAGATTATCGCCTGGTGATATCTTAGAGGTTGTTAAGTCGGAGCTGAAGGAAGATAAAACCAGACCTCCGCCGAGGCTCACGGAATCGGCGTTATTGGAGCTCATGGAGAAGAACGGCATAGGAACGGATGCCACACGTGCTGAGTACCCAAAGATAGTGATGGAGAGGGGCTATGCCGTGAGGAGGGGCAGGAGTTTTTATCCGACGGAATTGGGCATGAAGCTTGTCGAGGCTTTGTCCAGTGTGGACGAAAGGCTCGTTACGCCCGATACAAGAAAGTTTGTTGAAGAATTTATGGAAATGGTCAACAAAGGCACAAAGACGTACGACGAGTGCCTCGAGCAAGCTCTGAAAGTCTACGAGGAGCTATACAAAGTGTGCGAGGCGAAGATAAAAGACATATCCGAGGTCTTAGCTGGGGCGCTTAAGCCGAAGAATCATAACCTCCAATCGAACTCGACATAGCCCATCATTCTTAGAGCATCGAGCAAACCTTCGCAGTATGATATCGCGGATAGCGAATCGAAGATTTCTCCTGACTTCAGGAAAAATTTTGAATCATCCAAATAGCTTTTGGCAACGTTCAGCACGTCATTAACTCTTGTCCCCTTAGCAGAGGCACATAGGCTGGACAGAACCCTCTCGCATGTATCGATGTAGCGCTTCACCCTGTCTACTTCATAGTTTATCGGCTCGTAAGCCTCGACATACTCGCGGGGAGCGCCGAGAAGCCTTATGAGTGCCTCACGTTCTAGAAAGTGTAGCTTGCCGGGAAATATCAGCATGTGCGGAGGTTCTGGGAAATCCGTTGCAGCAATCTCTGCAACCCTCCCAGCCTTTATGAGCTCATCTTCATATCCTAACCTTGCGAGGGCTACTACAAGCCTATCGTCCGATACCAAACCCTTCCTTAGTAAGCTTTCCAATTCTCTCAAACGTTTGAGGGCGACGGGTATGGTTAACCCGCCATCCTTGGTGTCAAGGAAGACGAGCGTGTGCAGGCCTTTGGACATGTTCTCCAAGATACTTTCGTAGACAGACTTCGCATGCTCGACGCATCCCTCAGCTGGCAACGTAACGGCCCTGCCGAATTTGTAAGCCTGGAGGCCAGATAGGCTTGCCGCTACAGAGTATGAGGATATACCGTTAACTATCTTGCATTTGATTCCACGTTTACGTGCTTCGAGCATTATGGAGACGTGCGTCGTGGCTATGAACGGGTCGCCCTGGACGGCTATGACTACATCCTTCTTAGCGGCCTCCGCCAGCACCGTCTCTATACCATCTTCCAGCAGACGGCGGTCGGCCAGGACAAAATGTTTGCTGACCGTACGCAGAAATTCTACGGTTTCTTTAGGAAGGATTCCGGTGTACGTGTCAAGGAACACAACGTCCGCAGCCTTGATGCTGTCGAGTGCTGCCTCCGTGATGTAACGCTTCGGACCAAGGCCAAGACCTACGAAAGTTATGTTCATGCGGTAGAGGTTTTAGATTAAAGCTTAATATCCTTTAAAACGACGTAGATTTGGTAAAGCCGATTGAAGGCCGTAGTTTTTGCCGCAGGCCTGGGCAAAAGACTGAGACCTCTCACGAGCTTCAGACCTAAGCACCTATTACCGCTCGTTGATAAGCCCGTACTTATTAGGGTACTTGAGGCTCTCCTCAACAACGGAATAGTCAACGTAGGCATGACGGTCGCTTACATGGACGAATCGATCAAGCGCGTGGTTGAACAGGAACGTCTTCCGATGAACATAACGTACATTCCGCAGAAGGTGTTGTTGGGTACAGCCCACGCTCTTTACGTGTGTAAAGATTTCCTAGAGGGCGAGGATTCTTTCCTCACCATCTACGGCGACATAACGATAACCGAGGATGTTGTGGGAAGGCTGCTCTCATCCTTCAGCAAAGGTAGTTGCGATGGTGTCATGCTGGCCGTTAAGGTTAAGGACGCAAGTAGTTTTGGTATGTTGAAGGAGAAGGATGGAATTCTGGAGTGCGTGATAGAAAAACCTGAGGGGAAAGCCGCCGAGGCCTATGTGAATGCCGGCGCATACATACTTCCATCAGAGTCCGTCAACTACTTTTCTAAGATTAAGCCGTCGGCGAGGGGCGAATATGAGCTGACGGACATACTGAACCTACTCGTTGAGGATGGCTACAAAATACACGTACTGAAGGTGAGCGATAGTCTGTGGTTCGATATCGGAAGGGCATGGGACCTATTGGACGCTAACGCCGCTTTCCTAGAATACCTCTCATCCAAGCACAACTATTCACCTAGGAATGGTAAATTCTTGCGGCCGGGCGCTTACGTCGAGACAGAGAATGGTGCTAAACTCTTCGGCCCCTGTTTCTTAGGCGAAAACGTAAAGCTGGGCAAAGGTTCCTCGGTCCTACCGTACACCGTTGTATTGGATGGTGCCTTGGTGGGCGATGGTGTTATGCTAGGCAATTCGCTCATCTTGGAGAACGTTACAATCGGTGATGGTTCTGTAATATTCTATTCTGTCGTCGGTGAAGGTGCTTTGCTCGGCGCTGGATGCACCACACGATACAGGGCAGTTGGACAGGAGACCGTCAAGGCCATGGCTTCAGGCAAACTAGTCGATACCGGTAGAAGGGAGTTCGGCGCAGTCATATCACCTTACAGCAGGGTTCCAGCTGGAACGGTCTTGGAGCCCGGAGAGGTCTACTGGCAGGAGGGATAGTTATTTGAAGTTAAGGTTAGATAAGCCAGCCATCCGTGTCCTCGGGATAGCCGAGAGCTTCGATAGGACGCTTAACAAGAACTCGATAGTTGCAGGCGTCGTGATGAGGAGTGACTTTGTGGTGGACGGGCTGGCGATAACTAAATGTACTGTGGGCGGCATGGATGCAACAGAGGCCGTTATCTCACTTTACAGGAAGCTCGGCAGGACAGACATAAACGCCATGATTCTGAGCGGTTGTGTGATAAGCTGGTACAACGTAGTGGACCTCAACGCAGTGTATGAGGCAATCGGTCTGCCACTGGTCTGTATAACCTACGAAGAATCCGAGGGCATAAGGGAATATTTCATAAAAAATTTTCCTGACGACTGGCAAGCCAGGGTGGAGGTTTATGAGAGGAACGGTGCAAGGTGCGCGGTAAAACTCTGGACGGGATACGCTGTGTTCATCAGATGCCTAGGCGTTGAGTTGAACGTTGGTAAGAGATTGTTAGATAAGTTCACACTACACGGTCGCATACCGGAACCTGTAAAGCTTTCGAAGCTGATAGCCAAGCAGGTCATGAAGTTCGTGTCGAGCTAAGGCTTCTCGACGAAAACCTTCACAACGTTAGTCCAAGCATCTGCTACGTTTTCTGGATTGTAGCCGCCGCCACCCATGGCGAGTATCCTACCGCCGCATTTCTTGTTTGCGACGTCGCATAAAATCTCGGCAGCGAGCTTATGCGAAGCTGGTGTATAGTTCAGATCGGTGATTGGGTCTCCCATTATACCGTCAGCCCCGCATTGGAAGAGTATAAAATCGAAGTCGTGTGCCATGAGGAAGTCCTTCACCTCAAGCATAGCAGCCTTAAACTCCTCGTCACCCGAGCCTGGCGGCAAAGGTATGTTCAACTTCAAACCCTCACCCTCGCCCCTTCCCCTCTCGTGCCTAAAACCAGTACCAGGATAAAGCGTCCTACCGTCTTGGTGTATGTCTGCGAACACGACCCTTTTATCCTCATAAAACTCATAACAGACGCCGTCTCCGTGGTGGGCATCTATATCTACATATGCGACAGCCCCGAGGCCCGCCACCTCGAGTAGGTAAGTTATGGCCACTCCTGGGTCGTTAAAGACGCAAAAACCCGAGGCCGATGATCTACGTGCATGGTGGAGGCCGCCCATAGGATTGAACCCTCTCTTTACACTCCCTGAAAGGATGATTCTGCATAACTCGAGCGTCGAACCCACCACGTAGCAGGCTGCCTCAAAGATTCCAGGAAAGGACGGTGTGTCGCCAGAGTCTAAGTACCCCCTCCCTTCCATGGACTTTTTATTCACGAACTCTATATAATCGGCGTCATGAAATAGCGCTACCTCTTCCCTCGTCGCCATTTTGGGCGCAACAATCTTTAATGCCTCTAACATCTCCTTGGGCAAAGTTTCGACCTTTTCGTAGAAGCTCTCGATTCTGCGGGAGTTCATCGGGTGCGGTGCCGGAAAGCTGTATTTCAGAAGTTCAGGACCCTTAACCAAAGCTACCGTAGTCAACATAACTGCTAATCTTTTTTGGTACGCTGACTATTTATAAACATAACCATAATCTTAATATCCCTAAAACGCTTATTGTGGATGATTATGAAAGCTGGATTAGACGAAAAAGACGTAATGATTCTTAACATACTCCAAGAGAACGGTAGGGCTTCTTACTCCGAGATAGCCAAGAGGCTGGGCATTAGTGAGGCGGCGGTTTATAGCAGGGTAAAGAAGCTAATCAAGCAAGGTTACATCAAAAAGTTCCAGGCGGTAATCGATGAAAATAAGATAGGGAAAACGATGACGGCCTTCATCGCCGTAAAGGCCCAACCGCACCTATACGACAAAGTGTTAGAGGCACTTGTTTCTCTTCCAGAAGTGCAAGAAGTTCATGATGTAACGGGCGACTATTATTGCTTGCTTAAGCTAAGGGTAAAGGATAGGGAAGCTCTTGCAAAAATACTGGATGAGATAGGAAAGATGGAAGGTGTGGTCTCAACCGAGACGAGAGTTGTCCTACGAACTTTAAAGGAAAGTCCGAACGTGTATATTTTCAACACTCTATCTTCGTGATAGGAGCTCTGGTAATAAAGTTATGCTACTGATAACAAAGTCAGGTTTTGGATGCCCAACTGGTTCTGTGCTCGAAATGAGGACGCTAAGCATACCTGCGGATGCTGCTGCCTGAACATCCGTCTCTAGCTTGTCACCGACGATGATCGTCTCGTAGTTCTTGACGTTTAACATTTCGATGGCTATGTTTACTATAATTTTGGAGGGTTTTCCTATAACTATAGGCTCAACACCCGTGGCGGCCTTGATTGCTGCTACGATCGAGCCCGCACCCGGGTCCGGACCAGTTTCTGTTGGAAGCGTTCTGTCCTCGTTCGTGGCAATAAACTTCGCGCCGGACATTATCGCCCTAACTGCCGCTCTTAACTTTTGGTAGTTGAATCTACGATCCAGCCCTACCACGACTATATCCGCTTCGTGGAAACGTTCAAAAGGTACCACGACATGGCTCATCCGGTTAGCTTCTTCAACGAAACCTTCCTCCGTCACGGCGAGTATCTTGGATGGACCGTAGACATCATAGATGTACTTTGCAGTCGCCATACCTGAAGTTAGTATTTCTTCATCCTTGACCTGTATGCCCATCCTACTAAGCTTGTTAACGTAACCTGCTGTCGAGAGCGTCGAGTTGTTTGTAAGGAACAGTATGCGGTAGCCCATCTGCCTTAGCTTTTCGATGGTTTCAGCCGCACCCTCAACCGGTTTTTCGCCTATGTACACACAACCATCTAGGTCTAGGATTACGGCCTTCAGATTGCTGATATCTACCAAGGTTGCATCGTAATTAAACGAACTAACGGTTTGATATTAACATGTTCGGCAAAACGTTCTTATTCAAAGGGCTACTGCATCATACGGATTAACCATGGCATTCCAGCGCCTCGTTCGAAAGCTGACGAAGGAAAACCTTTGGCTCTACATACTCAGCTTGCTAAAGGAGGGGCCCCTCTACGGTTACGAGGTCGAAAGGATGATAGAGAAGAGGTTTGGGTTCAGACCAGGGAAGGTTACATGCTACGTCGTGCTTTACATGCTGCAGAAGGAAGGGCTTGTAGCAGTATCCCAAACCGTTCCGAGCGAAGTGGGACCACCCAGGACGTATTACAGGATAACAAAAAAGGGCGAGGAGTTCCTCGAGAAAGCCAAAGAGTTCTTGGATAACCTCAGGGCCCAACTTTTTGCCGAGAAAAAAGATTAATACAGTAGTTTATGACCATAAAATTCTGGTGAGGTGGACGTGGGTAAGATCAGGGTAGGTATAATTGGCGTAGGTAATTGTGCATCGGCGCTTGTGCAAGGTGTGGAGTTCTATAAAAATGCGGACGAGAACGAATTAGTACCCGGTCTCATGCACGTAAGGCTTGGAGATTATCATGTCTCCGACATAGAGTTCGCAGCGGCTTTTGATATAGACAAAAACAAGGTAGGGAAGGACCTCTCCGAGGCGATATTCGCCCCACCAAATAACACCCTAAAGTTCGCAGACGTGCCGAGGCTCGGTGTCGAGGTGATGAGGGGTATGACACATGACAGTTTAGGGAAGTACCTATCTGAGGTAATCGAAAAGCACCCGTCACCTACGGTTGATGTTGCAGACGTTCTGAAGAGCAACAAGGTAGACGTCGTCATAAACTTCCTACCAGTAGGAAGTGAGTCCGCTACCAAGTGGTACGTCGAGCAGGCGCTTGCAGCAGGTTGCGGCTTTGTCAACGGCATACCAGTCTTCATAGCTAGAGAACCCCGTTGGCAGAAGATATTCGAGAAGAGGGGCGTACCAATTATCGGCGATGACATCAAGTCTCAGGTAGGTGCTACTATCGTCAACAGGGTTTTGGTGAAGCTACTCGTTGATAGGGGCGTGAAGGTCGAGAGGGTAATGCAGCTGAACGTCGGTGGAAACACGGATTTCTTAAACATGCTCGAGAGGGAGAGGCTGACGTCAAAGAAGATTTCCAAAACGCAGGCCGTCACATCGCTCATACCTTACGACATAGGTGAGCAGAACATCCATATAGGACCCAGCGATTACGTCCCATGGCTTTTGGACAGGAAGTGGGCTTACATCAGGATAGAAGGAAAGGCCTTTGGCAATGCACCCCTTAATATAGAGCTGAAGCTTGAAGTGTGGGATTCACCAAATTCAGCTGGTGTCGCCATAGATGCTATACGTTGTGTGAAGATAGCGATGGACAGGGGCATAGCTGGTGTGTTAATAGGCCCCTCGGCATATTTCATGAAATCGCCGCCGATTCAATATCCAGACGAGGTTGCAAGGGCGATGGTAGAAGAATTCATAAAGGGCGCAGCAAGTGACGTTAAGCACTAAACTCCTTTTGTGTCAACCACGCATTTACTTTATGGAGTGCGCGATTTTTCAATTCAACTGGAAGGTTGGATAACTCTATTGCTGAGATTACCTCGAAAATCATCCTTTCTTCTTCTTTGTTCGGAGTGTAAGCGGTAAATTCGTCCAAAATCACGGCAGGGTCGTTCATGCTCGGTACTATGTCGTATAACCATCTACACCCGAAGGCGAGGAACCTTACTGTCTCCGGCCCTACGCCCCTTATTGCCAGCAAACCCTCATAGTTTGCTGGCGGATTCGAGTTGATGCTCTTGATTAACTTCCAGTTTATCCTAAGCGGCAGCTCGACGAAGCTTTCTATCCTAGGCGAATCAAACCATAAAGAAAGATTCGTTTGCGTCCTTTGTTTAGCAACGTTGTACACGTGCCTCAATTTTTTGAAGTCGTAAACTATTAGTTCGATCGATGCATGCCTTGCCTCTTCGCTCTCCTTCGCAGTCATATCCAGGACAAGCTTCGACTTTTCTTGACTGACTATGCCCTCATGAGGCTCTTCTACGAAGCTTTTGACTTTGCCGGAGAACCAGTGGTACCTTCTGGCCTTGCAAGATATTGGGTTAATTCCCTGTTGGACGACGGCCCAAAAACCGTCATACGATACAGCCATCATATGATGGTATAAGTGGAAACCATCTTGTATGGCTGCTTCGTCTACCTTTGCCACCATTCGGCTACAGTACTTTAGGTGTTCAACCTCTTCGCTCGTAAGGCCAAGCTCAGTTGCAACAGCATCAAGCTCATTGGGAACGTCGAACCTAGCAAGACTCTTTCCACCAAGTATCGCTATGCCGTCAGCGGGTGTGAGAACATCTTTTAGTATGGCACCAATGATCGTGGTAGACCCACTACCCAACTCGTCTAACCCAGTAGCGACTGTTAAAAGATCAAAGCATAAAGGGCTGGCCAAAATTCGTGTGAACTTTGATGGACTGTAATTATCTATAAAAGCCCTTATAACGCTCCAGGTGATGGACCTTGCAACTTTATAGTACCAAGACGAGAGCTTTTTGTACGATGCTTCAAGTTCTCTTATTCCTGCTCGATACATCTGTCAGCATCACCTGAATATTATATGCGTAATTTATGGAGAAGCGGTTATTTCTTATAAAGGTTGATGTCAAAAACATTCGAGTAGTATGTACTAACGATTTTAAGAGAAGTACGATAGAAATGCAATAAAAAATTAAACAATTTGTTTTTCAAGCAACTCTTGGAGCTGGATGTCAACATAAGAGCCGTCAGGTCTCTTCCGTCTTATTATAATCGGCAGAACACCTGCTTCGAGTTCTCGTTTGGCTATGTCTATTACGGTATCGCCGGGCCTTGTCTCAATGAGTGGGAAGGCACCAAGCGAAAGCTGAAGTGCCCTCCCACCAATTATCCTTGCTTTCTCGTACCTTGTCAATCCTTTGTATTCAATCGAAAGATCCTTCTTCTCCTTCTCCAACTTTTCCTTCTTCCTTTCCAGTCTTTGGAGCTTTTTCTTCTAATCTTGATGCGGCGATTATATCGTCTATCTTGAGTATCATCGAGGCGGCCTCGACCGCCGACTTTATTGTCTGCTTCTTAACGAGTAACGGCTCAATAACGTCGCGCTTAAACATGTCGGATATCCTGGCATTAAAGACGTCGACACCTGCCCACTTGTTGCCCTTCTTGTGCTCGCTCGTCAGGTTAACTATCGTCTCTATTGGGTCCATGCCCGCATTCTCGGCAAGTTGCGATGGCACTATCTCTAACGCTTCGGCAAACTTGTTAACAGCCAGCTGCTCCTTACCAGCCAAGGTATTAGCATAATCGCGGAGTCTCATGGCTAGCTCTATCTCGGGAGCACCACCGCCCGCTACCACCTTGCCCTCGACTATAACATCCTTGACAACGTTTATCGCATCCTTTAGCGAGCGCTCAGCCTCGTCAACTATCCTCTGTGTACCTCCCCTAATGAGTATGCTTATCGACTTCGGGTTCTCGCATCCTTCGATGAAGACCATTTTGTCTTCACCAACACGCCTTTCCTCGACGAGTGCTGCCCTTCCTAGATCTTCAGGCGTTAAGTCGTCAATTCTTGAGATGACCCTACCGTTTGTGGCCTTGGCGAGTTTATCCATATCAGACTTCTTAACCCTACGTACCGCCAAAATACCTGCTTTTGCGAGGAAGTACTGCGCTAGGTCATCGATGCCCTTCTGACAGATGACAACGTTTGCACCGACCGATATAATCTTGTTGACCATGTCTCTTAGCATATCCTCTTCCTGCTTCATGAAAGCCTTCATCTGTTCCGGAGTTTCAATGTGGAGCTTTGCATCAAACTCCGTCTTCTCAATCTCTAAGGGCGCGTCGAGTATGGCTATCTTTGCGTTCCTGACCAGTTTCGGCATGTCTGGGTGAACGACTTCTTTGTCCAGAACGATCCCTTCGATGAGCTTCGTGTCGCGTAACGACTGGCCGCTCTTCTTAACGAGCAAAATATCATCCAAGTCAACGTGCCACTTTCCGTCAACTTTCTCAGCAACCTTTAGCACAGCATCTACTGCCAAGTTCGACAAGTAATCTGACTCCTCGGATACGAGCTTGCTTGCTATCGAGGTCTTAGCGACCTTAATCAGCATATCCCTGTCGTTCGGGCTTACCGGGTAGCTTATCTCATCAAGTATCTCGAGGGCCTTCACGGCCGCCTTACGGTATCCCTCAATTATTACGCTTGGATGCACTTCTTTCTCGATTAATTCCTCAGCTTTAGCAAGGAGTTCCCCTGCCAAGACGACGGCCGTAGTTGTCCCGTCACCGACCTCTGAGTCCTGCGCTTTAGCTACCTCGACGAGCATTTTAGCCACGGGGTGCTCAACGTCCATCTCCTTAAGTATCGTGGCACCGTCGTTTGTTATGACGACGTCACCGAAGCTGTCAACCAGCATTTTGTCCATCCCTCTTGGTCCGAGCGACGACCTCATACTTTCCGCTATAATTTTTGCAACCATGATGTTTGATGATTGTGCATCTCTACCCCTAGATCTCTGCGTACCTTCTTTTAGAATTATGACTGGTTGTGCTACACCTACTTCAGCTGAAGCCATACAATACTCACACTCCAGAAACAACGGCTAACTTAGCCATCTAATAAATTTTAACACAATCTTGGGCTAAAATTGTAACATTTACAGGTTTTTTGCCTGAATTCACCCTTTAGCAATAAAATTATGTAGTCAATGCATGAAAAACCTCTACAGTATTTAAAATGAATAGAGTTCGATAAGGAGCTGGCATCCATCAAGAGGTTGGGAGTTTGTAAAAATTTACCTGCGGTACTCCAAATCCGGGCCGGTAAAGAAGGGCATAGACTTAACGTTCACTATCCTGCCGTAGAAGTACTTCATATCGCTTATGTATGGCACGTACGAAATCTCCTCTCCAGTTTTAAGTGAGATGTATCTTATGAATGACGCTGGAGGCTTTGTATCGCTTTCTATGTAGAAGAAAACCGGTAAAGCATTGGCGTCATAATAGTCAAAGAAAGGAGCTATAAGACCTAGCACATGCTTGCCCTTAAACTCAAAGTACCATAAAGGTGGCGAAGAATTCGTATCTGATAGTATGATCAGCATCCTGATTAGAGAGTTTAGGTTTCCTGCTTTTATGAGTACTGGCTTATCTTTCAGCTTGTTGCGCCCAGAAAGGGCTTCCGTTATAAACGGAGGTTCGTTCTCCGTTTCAACAACCGCGCCATACATGTACCGGCTATCGTCGTTGCTATCTGTCAATAAGACCTCCTCCTTCTCGACACTCATGTACGCTATGTAACTTTTCAGTTTGCAATCGAGTTTTGTGTATGCAAATATCGGCAAATTTCCGTACCAATACGGTATGGACGAAAGGTAGCCGAGTATCGGCTGGTTTTTCCACCTGAAGTGCCAGAATAATGGTTGAATGTCAACCCTACTCATAGCTAGCCTAGCCAGGTTTAAAATATCTGAGACTTCTATTGCGACAGGTGGTTTAACCTTCTTCATACGTGTGTTTTTCTTTCCCATCCTATATTGTCTTACTTCAGCACTAAAATATTAATATATTTAGGTTCCTCAATAAAATCATTGTAGATGGGTAGCTCTGCTGGCACGTATGGGGCGATGGAAGAGGCTTTAATGAACAGAATAGCTGGTGAGATAATACTTTCTAAAACTCCTGGCGACGTGATGAAGAAATGGAGGCTTCTGTTTGAGCTCGGCCAAAGTGAGCTGGCAAGGCACATGGGCATAGCACCGTCTGTTTTGAACGATTACGAAAAGAATCGACGAAAATCGCCAGGAACTATCTTTCTTAGGAAATTCGTCACAGCGCTGATAGAGATAGATTCCAAGAGGGGTGGCGTTCATATAAAGAAGTTCACAACAACGACGAAAGATCTCAGTAACGTTATCTTAGACATGGCAGAGTTTCCTAAGGCAAAATCTGTCAAAGAAGTTACGGAGGCTGTGGATGGTGTAATCCTGGCCGGCAAGGAAGGACAGGACCAGCCAGTATACGGGTACACAGTCGTGGACAGCCTGAACGCCATAAAATTCATGGACGCAACAGATTTTCTAAGATTGTTCGGTACGAACTCCATGAGGGCGCTGGTCTTCGTCGGCGTAAGCAGGGGTCGCTCACCTTTGATCGCAGTGAAGATATACCCGATAAAGCCCAGGATGATAGTAATCCATGGGCCCACAAAGCCCGAAGATGTGGACGAGCTAGCCATAACGCTGGCAGAGCACGAAGGCATGCCATTCGTCCTGTCACTCAAGCAAGACATACAATCACTTATAAGCTCACTACGCAACTTATACCGCTAAGCATCCCATTTTGACGCGAGAATTTTTCAGTTCCGAATGGTATGATAGTTACCCTTTCAAGCCTTACTACTCTTCGGTCTCAACGCATTTTCATCAGTGGTTGCATATGATGCATGGAAACAGACGTTTCCAGCAGCACCTGGAACCCACACTGTCCAAATAACTTCCGGTTCAGACGTTACCGATATCTTGAAGGAGTTCACCGGCTCTGGCTCATTGAATGACTTTACAGCACCCGTCATAATAGACCCGATAACATCGCAAGCATTCCAGTTGAAGAGTGGGCCGCAGGTATGGTCGGAAGTCACCTACACAGTCACAAACAAAGACAATTATGGATACTACTACATGTCGTTGCCTTAACGGTGCTCCTACCCAATATCAAAATTTAAAAAAATTTGATTATTGGACCGGGCGGGACTCGAACCCGCGACCTCCCGCGTGCGAGGCGGGCGCGCTTCCGCTACGCTACCGGCCCATTTCTCCTTTACCCTTTCATGGAACGAAGCCGTAATTATACCTTCACCGTTTTAGGGTCAGCCTCTTAGCCAGCATCGTGCCAACATATATAGCACTCGCGAATATCGCTATGGAGCCACTGCTTGGTATGTTGAATACGATTGAGAGCAGTAAACCACTATAGCCAGCCACTAGAGTTATAGCCGCGGTGAGTGTTAGCATACCGTTGACGCTCCTCGATAACTCTTTTGCTGTTATGGCAGGCGCTATCACAAGCGCATAAACGATAAGCGTGCCCACAGTCTTTGTGACTATGCTGCCAGCCAGACCTATCAAAAAGAAGATCACGAAGTCGTAGAATAGAACGTTTACGCCCATAGCCTCGGCACCTTCAGGGTCGAAGCACACGTAAACTATCTCGTTGTAAAACATGGCGAAAATTGTCATGCATGCCACAGTTAGAATCGATAATGCGACTATGTCAAAATCTCCTAAGAGAAGTATATCGCCTACAAGATAGCCATCCAAAACGACCCTGAGTTTCGCGGGTAAAATGTACCTCACGAACGCATAAATGGAGACACCAAGCGTCAGTGCACCAGCGAGTGCTGCCGCAATCGCCTCAGGACCACCTTTCCTTCCTATATAGCCCGCAGAAAGTGTTGTAATGCTAGCGAAGATTGCCGCGACCATGTATGGGTCTAACATCAGATTGGCTACATGAGCGAGCAGGATTCCTAAGGCTGCGCCACCTAATGCCGCATGTGCCGCTTCGGCAGGCATGTAGGCAATGCCCCTCAATACGGAGATAGAACCTATTATGGACGTGGCTGCCATGAGTAGGACAGCGACGTAGGCCTTTATCAAAAAAGGCGATAATAGATCAACCATGTGAATCTCTCGGTACGAACATTAGGCATGGTTCATTAGAGTAAACCCTGATTCTGTTACCGTAAACATTTTTTAGAACGTCTTCCCTTAAAACGTCCTCCGGCTTCCCTATTGCTACAATACTCCTGTAGAGTAAGACGAGGTTATCTATGAGGTCAATAACGTCGCTTACGTCGTGTGTGACCATTATGACGGAAACACCGTTCTTCCTAAGGCTCGCAATGAGGTTCATTATCTCATGCTGGGTCATTACATCGATGCCGTTAAAGGGTTCATCAAGTAACAGTAACTTGGGCTCGGAAACTATAGCCCTAGCTATCAAGACCCTTTGTTGTTGACCACCACTAAGTTCATTGAACATCCTATTCGCTAAATCCTCAGCTCCTACGATTCTTAGGGCCTCTTTTACAGCAGCCTCGTCATGCTCCGTTACCCACCTCGGCGGTCTTTTCCATGCCAGTCTTGACATCATAACGACATCTTTGACCTTCATCGGTACGAAGAATGATATCCTATCCCTCTGCGGAACATAGCCGACCATCAATCTAACCTTTTGTGGCTCTTTTGTCGGGTCCAATCCCATCACTCTGATGTTTCCGCTTTGTGGTTTTAGAAGCCCAAGAATTGTTTTAAGCAACGTAGTCTTACCAGCACCGTTTGGTCCAATGATTACCGTAAAACTCGGATGATTCAACGACAAAGTGACGTTACTTAACGCCTCAAAGCCATTCAACCTAACGGTTAACCCCGAGGCCTCAACGGAGTTCATGACCTTCTCACCCTTAGCCTCAGTATGATTATTGCTTCGACTACTACAACGATGGACAATATTGGGACCAAAATGCTCATGATTATATCCGTTCCAGAGTTCGTCTTAGATGTGTAAGGCACGCTGTTAATTAAGCCCGCGTTGTATGCTAAGAGTGTTTCATAAGTCCAGTTATCTTCTGGCATCATAGTGAGTCTCAAAAGGTACGTGTTCGTTTCATCAGCTAATTTCTTTATCACATCTGCTCCAGCAGTACCTTCGCTAATGTCGGCCAATACGAGTACCTTAGGAGAGTTTTCAGCAAGCATTGCTCTCGCCTTCTCGAGCGTTAAGGGTTTTACACCAGATAACTCTTCTTCTGCCAAGATAAGTGTGCAACGCATACCAAACCCTTCGATTAAGTATTGTTCAATTGGTGTCGAGCAGATCGCGACATCGCCAATAAGACCCTTTTCGCTTAACGTTCTTTTCACTTCAGCCACAATCTTGTCTATAGATTCTGTGGATTTTTCGGCGATGTTCATATAAACCTTAGCGTTGTACACGTCTATCTCTGCCAATCTGGATGCTATCTCATGTATAACGAGCTTGGCGTTGTATGGTAAGAGCCACCATTCATGTAAGTTTATATCATCATCCGGAATGTTAAGCAGTTTCAGTTTTCCGTCTAATGCTTTGTGCAGGTCTAGGACTGTACCGCGATTCACGTAGGATACTAGTTCTTCCTCCCATTTGAAATGTCCTGTAATGATCAGCATGTCTGAGTTAGATATTTTTTCTAAATCCTTAGGGACGAGTTGGTACTCGTGAGGGTCGGTCCCAAATGGCACAACACTCGTAACTTGGACATAATTTCCGGCAGCAGAATTAACAAGCGACATTAGCGTCGGCGTAGATACCACGACATTTATCTTCGTCGTTGCGTTAACAGCAAACTGTAACGAAAGGAGGGACATGATTAGTATAAACGACATTAAAAAGAATGGTTTCAGGTTCATTTACTCTTCGCCCCACAACCTACATGGATTATTGTACGATTGTGACAACACTTCATGGGTTTATTGAGGTAGGCGCAAAGTCTGGTTATGACATCCTTATCAAGTATATGATCTACATAGTCTGCTACCTTGCATGCTTCGTTAGACTTCATTTTAAGACTGTTAACAAGAAAAACTTCAAAGACCCTGTGGGCATGTAATAGTTCGATAGCAACCTCACAACCTGCTTGGGTAAGTGTGATGTATCCGTACTTCTCTTTCTTGATGTACATCTTCTTTTCTAGCTTATTCAAAACATCTATAGCCGAAGGTATTCTGACGTTGAATATCTTAGCAAGGTCACCGCTCGTAATCTGCTTTCCATCCTCAACTGTTGAGGCGTATATACGCTTGAGATAGCAGGATTCGACCCTACTAAGATTCCTTGGCACGATTAATGTTAGGCACTGCCTAACTATTAAGCTTTTTGGCCAAAGAATTTCTTCAGTCAACAACGTTCGCGAAGCAACTGTCAGTTTCTTGCAAACGTTTATATTAAACTCGAGAACATCATCTTTGTGCCGAAGTATATCTTCGTAACAGGCGGCGTAGTCTCGTCAGTTGGTAAGGGCATAGTTGCAGCCTCTGTTGGCAGAATTTTACAGGCAAGGGGCTACAAGGTAACGGCTATCAAGATAGACCCATATCTAAACGTCGATAGCGGTACGATGAACCCCTATGCTCATGGTGAGGTCTTCGTTACTGACGATGGTGGCGAAACTGACCTAGATATAGGATGGTATGAACGATTCTTGGACATTACACTTTCGAAGCGTAATAACATCACGACCGGACAGGTTTACTTGGAGGTTATCACTAAAGAAAGACGCGGAGATTACTTAGGTAAATGTGTCCAAATAGTACCCCATATAACCGATGAGATTAAACGTAGAATAAGGCTAGCGGCAGAGAATGATGGTGTTGATATAGCCATAGTCGAGATAGGCGGTACAGCGGGCGATATAGAGGGGCAGCCATTCTTAGAGGCAGCAAGACAAATGCGTCTCGAAGAGGGGTTCGAGAACACGCTATTTATCCACGTAGCCCTAGTGCCCATACTGAAGGCCACTGAAGAATTCAAAACCAAAGCCTTACAACACAGCGTAAACGAACTTCGCAGGATAGGTATACAACCAGACGTTATAGTAGCAAGATGCGAAAAACCGATAGATAAAGCAACAAGGAGCAAGATAGCTTTATTCGGTACGCTTCCAGAAAGCGCAGTTTTTTGTTCCTATGACGTGGAGCACGTGTATGAGGTGCCATTGATACTGGAAGAGCAGGGCATGGGCGTTTTTATAACCGGCAGGCTTAACCTTAGCTGGAGACAACCGAGGCTGAAAGAGTGGAGTGATATAGTCGCTTCGATGAAGAACGCTAGAGAGGAAGTCAGGATTGCCGTCTGTGGTAAGTACACTAAGCTCATAGATTCTTACGTTAGTGTGAGGGAGGCGCTAATACACGCCGCCGCTTATGCAGGTGCAAAGGCAATTATAGACTGGATAGATACGGAGGAGTTTGAGGCATATCCTGAAAAGGTAAACTTACTTAGTAGGTATGATGGCATACTGGTACCTGGTGGATTCGGTCAAAGAGGTGTTGAGGGGAAGATCAACGTAATCAAATATTCTAGAGAAAACGGCATACCGTTTCTCGGAATATGCTTTGGTATGCAGCTTTCAGTCGTCGAATACGCGAGGAACGTTTGCGGTCTTGAGGGGGCTAACAGTACGGAGGTAGCGGCAGATACGCCGCATCCGGTAATAGACCTTCTACCAGAACAACGTAGCCTTGAAAACTTAGGGGGCACGATGAGGCTCGGGGCGTTTGAGATAATCATAAAACCCGGAACGTTAGCATATAAGCTCTACAACACTAGAGTGACGCGACAAAGACATCGTCATAGATATGAGGTCAATCCGGCATACTGGGATGTACTAACACGTGCAGGCATGGTCTTCTCAGGTATGTCCGAGGATGGACGGAGAGTCGAGATCATCGAATTACCGAGTCATCCATACTTTATAGCGACCCAATACCATGCGGAATTTGTATCAAAGCCAGGAAAACCTGAAGCGGTATACCTAGGATTTATAAGGGCCGCACTTAATAGAAGAAAGAATCTTGAGAATTACAGCAGGTCGAGAAATATCTCGCTACATTTGAGGTAATAAATTTAACTAAAAATTTAAAGCGTCCTAATAATAAGCTAACAATCAAGCCGCGGTAGCTCAGCTCGGTAGAGCAGCGGACCTCGCAGAAGGGGGCTGAAGCTGTTAACCCGTTGGTCGTCGGTTCGAATCCGACCCGCGGCGCCAATATTTGTTAAATAACCTGAATGAGTTTTAGCAAGTTGGCGGTAATGAGCCGGACGACATTCTTTTGGAGAGTATCTCTACAAGCTTCTCCTCCTCAACGACATGCCTCTCTTCCGCTGTTAACTCCTCAGGAATCCACTCCGGCTTTTTCTTGTTCTTGAAATATTCCCTGACCGCCCTTCTGAAGGCACCCACAGCCATCACGCCGCAGTGATACTTAACGGCAGGTAGCCCTCCGAGCTCGTTCGATACATCCTTCCAGGAGATTTTCCACGCGTCCTCCAATTTTTTACCCTTAAGCATCTCCGTTAATATACTCGATGCAGCTATGTTGGCTGCGCACCCGTAGCTTTCGAAGGTAGCGTTGAGTATCGTTTGCGTTTCGTCATCTATCTTAAGGTATATGGCAATCATGTCACCACATGCAAGACTTCCCGCTACAGCGGAGGCGTTTGCATCCGGCATCTTTCCTAAATTTTTCGGGTTTTTGAAGAGTTCAAGAACTTTTGGTGTATAGGGAAGGGGTATTCTATCCGACATATTAGCCACCTTCTTTAGGTTTTAAAGGACTTATTGACCTTAACCTTTGTACTACCTGGGGGATGTTTTCAACCACATACTGCACGTCTTCATAAGAATGAAGGGGAGTTACCTTCATCAAAATGCTTCCATGTGCCTCATGGAACTCTCTCTTTATTGCGAGCAATACGTGGCTGGGTTGTAAAATGCGACTGGTACACGCACTTCCGCTGGATACGTAAATGCCCTTAAGGCTGAGCTCCACAGTCAGCGCCTCGCCCTCGCAATATAACACGCTTATGTTAACATTGTCGGGCGAGCGTTTATTTCCTGAGGGGCCGTTTAGAAGGGCATACTCAACACGTGACAGAATGCCTTGAATGAGTGAGTCCCTAAGCTTAGTCATATGATTTACGTACGAATCAAAGTTTAAGGCAAACAATTCAACAGCTTTCCCAAAACCAGCTATGGCAGGTACGTTTTCCAACCCCGGCCATAATTTCTGTGTACTCAACTGACCATATATTATTGGTTCCAACTTAACCCCCTCTCTTATGTACAGCGCCCCAGCACCCTTAGGACCGCATACCTTGTGGCTGCTGAACGATGCTAGATCAACATTTAGTTTCTTAACGTCTAAGCTCACCCTTCCAAGAGCATCGCAAGCATCCGTATGGACCATTATGTTTTCATCCTTATCCTTAACTAATTCCACTATTGCCCTCAAATCTTGTATGGTCCCTATCTCGTGGTTTACAGCTCCAACACTTACCAGTAGCGTATTCTTGTCCACATTATTCATCAAAAAGTCTAAATTCATGAAACCTTCTCGGTCAACCGGCACCTTGATTACTTTGTAACCGTGCTTCTGGAGTTGTTCCGCAGGAAAGACCACACTTAAGTGCTCTATCGCTGAAATGATTATCTTTCTTCTTTCATTCTCTTTGTTTAGCCCAAGGATCGCTAAGTTATTTGCCTCAGTACCATTATGCGTAAAAACTAACTCATCAGGTTTACAGTTTATAAACTTGGCTATTATTGAGGATGCTCTATAGAGCATCTCATAGGATTCCCAACCACGCCTGTGGGTGATGGACGGATGACCCGCAAAATACTCCTTGTACGCATCAATCATCAACTTCAAGGCTTCAGGGAAGATCATGCCTGAATTTTCAGAATCTAAGTATACTTCTTTAACAGGTTTCCCGTGCGTCTCTAATAGTTCCCTTATACCTACACGCACATCGCTAGCCAAAGTCACCACTCACTACTTCTATGTATATCTCGTAGGCGTTATCTTTTTCCTTCACTTCTAATAACCTATGCTTCGTAGTCTTAATCCACTCTTTAACGTCCATGGGTGATGCTGGATCGGCTGTAAGCAATTTTATTACTTGACCCGATTCGGCTTTCTTGATAGCTTCGATAAGACTTATCAAGGGACCGGGACAGGACTTAAAACGAGCGTCCACAACTACATACTGTTTTAAAGTCATTACTATTAAATTAGCAACGCCTTTATATATAGTTAACGTTGTTATCATTACTATGAAAATGGAGGAGCTTACCGATAGAGAGTTGGAGAGGTACTCGAGACAACTCGTACTCGACTATATCGACTACACTGGTCAGACTAAGCTGAAGTCCAGCAGAGTTTGTATAATGGGAGCCGGGGGGCTGGGTTCACCTGCTGCCATCACACTGGCGGCCATGGGTGTAGGTTATATCCGAATAGTGGATAGGGATGTAGTATCTTTGTCGGATTTGCACAGGCAAAGGTTTTATGGGGAAAATTTCGTTGGTGTGCCAAAAGTCGAGGTCTTAGAGGAGAGGATAAATTCTTTGAATCCCAACGTAAAAGTTGATGCCGTTGCAACTAGCATCTCCTCAAAAAACGTTGAAAGGTTGTTAGAAGATGTTGACATAGTAATCGATGGTCTCGACAACATTAAGACAAGGTACGTGATAAATAGAGCAATTGTGAAGCTTAAGATACCATACATATTTGCTGCTGCAATAGAAACCACCGGAGTGGTTTCCACAATCTTACCTAATGAAACGGCTTGTCTTGAGTGCTTTTATTCTGGTCTTCAAGATGAAGAGCTACCTAAGTGTGCCATAGTCGGCGTCTTACCTCCGTTGCTAGATGTCGTATCTGGTGTACAGTTGTCGGAGGCGGTAAGGGTTTTGCTGAACAAGGACCCACTGTTAAAGAATCGCCTACTCTACATTGACCTTAACCAACTGTCATTTGATTTTGTCAAAATTGCTAAGATACCTGATTGTCCCGTATGCGGAAGCGGCAGGGTTGCCTTAAGACCGCTTGAAGAGAAAGTTGTGAGCGGAGTATGTGGGAGGGATGGTAAGGGCGTATTCATGGTAACAACCACTTCGGAGATTGCATTGGATTCTATTGATCGTCTGCTTGCCCAACACAACATACATCCAAAGAATAGGACAAAGTTAGGAATAACATTCGAGTATAGAAAGGATGTCACGATAACGTTCCTGAAAGGTGGAGTTACTGTAGTCCAAGTCGGACCAAGCTCCGGAATTTACGATGAAGGGACGGTTTTGGAACTTTACGATGAATTGGTCGAGAAATTTGCCGTTCCCCCAGTTAGTAAGTAAATTTATATTTAACCTATGATTCATTAATTTATATTGAGGTTTCGAATTGAGGTCGCCATGCGAAAAATTTGTCCTCGAAATAATGCCATCCGTGCGTGCACTTATAGCTAAAGAGCTTATTGAGAAATATGCGCTATCTCAGACAGAGGTGGCAAAGATTATCGGTACCACGAGACCAGCGATAAGCCAGTACTTATCTGCAAAGCGTGGCTCTAAAATGATAAGACGGTTGAGAACGCATCCCGCTGTTCGTGAGTTAATAAGTCGAACGGCTAGTGCCATTATTAAAAATGGGGCTACAAAAGAATCCGTGGACAACATGGTCTGCGAAATATGCAGAATACTAGAGCATTCTTCTGGATCTGAAAAGCCAAAAAATAAAAAAGAAGATTAAACGTAAATAATCGTTGAGGGGTCATCTATTAATTCAAGAAACGCAGCTAAACCCAGCACACCGTCAACCTCTTCTATAAGTTCGTCTTTCGTCACATTATGTAAGGCCATGGCGGAGGTGCAAGCATATATCTTTCCTCCAAGATTCTTTAGGTTCTTTATAAGCTCGGATATTTGCATCATACTACCTTTTTTCAAACCCGATTCTATTTCGTTTCTTATGAAAGGATTCGTTTCATCACCTAGCACATCAGTCTTTCTTTTAATCAGCCTATACAAACCTTCAAACCCAAAGAGTACAAATACTTCGGTACCGTATGCCGCCGCCACTACTGCAAAAGAAAGTGCATAAGCAACCCTCTCAAAGGATGCCGTGTTCACTATCAGTGCTATCTTTTTCATTTTAGTTATACCTTTTTGACTCTAATAGTCTCGGCCCACTCAAGTAGAGGGACATTCTCGTTCCTGCTTCGTTCAATACTTTTCGCGATAGCCCTAATTTCTTCTTTTGATAACCTATCCATCAACAACGCTAAGCCCTCACACTCTATAGGGTGTGGCAAGACTTCTGATCTAACTATACTTATTAGCATCCTTACCTCATCTTCTGTAATAGCCCCTTTGCCCAAGACTTCGGCAATTTTTTTAGCCGCAGTGATAACCCTGTCATGAGCCTTCAGCAGGTATCGATAGTATTCTTCTCCGAAGAACTTCTTTAACGTTGGGTACAAGGTTTCCTCCTCGAACCTGAAGTGTGGTCCTCCGAGCTTATCGAGCAATATCAGAATTTCGAGAGACCTTTGAGCGTCTTTTTTGTTAAGTGCATCGATCAGCTCTAATAGATAATCCTTGACTTTTTTATGGTCCTCCCTTAACTCTCTAATAGGGTCTAATTCTTCGTTCATGTCCAAAAAATTAACTAAAACAAATATATAAACGTAACGCCGTTACATTTAAAAAAGAAAAAATTCATCTATATTTACGATGTCAGCGGCGGAGTACTTCTTATCGGAGGGCTGGGTTCGTAAAGCCGTCACAGCAATCGAGAAGGCAAAGTCAACTAATCCAGAAATCATGTCCTTAGCGTCAGGTTTTAGCCTTAATGTGGCGTATGTGATAAAGGATTTGCCGGATATGCTTAGAAGGATATTTGGTAAAAGCCTAACAATTTATGTGGAGCTGGATAAGGGCGTCACCAAACGTTTTGTTGTTACTAAAGACATACCCGACGGTGTCAATCCTGACTACATTGTGGAGAGCACGTACGAGGTTGCAAGGAAGATCTTTTCTGGAGAGCTGAATCCCGGAACAGCTTTCGTAAGCAGGTTAGTTAAGGTAAAACCCTTAGGAAAGATATACTCTAACCCTACGTTCACTGCTAAATCATTAATACTCTTTGCTGCTTTGCTTCGGGTTATTAGGGAAGTTCCCACGCTTTGGGCTTGATTGCACGATCATTCCACTCTTCTTAATATTATGAACCGTCCAGGATATTCTTGTAATAGCTTGTTTATGATTTCTTCACGATGCTTACCCGTTAACGTTTCTTTAATGGAATGTTTTACATATGTTATGAACTCTACATTAAAGACAGAGATCTCTCGCTTGATCGCCTCATCGAGGTTGCCTAAAAAGACGTCATAAGTTACATCGTAACCTTCTTTTCTGAACTCTATCGCCAATTTTTCAAGGTCGCTTAGCACAGATATCTGTAATTCCTTCAGATGTTGTTCTTTTTCTACAATATGATTTATAACACTTAAGAGTCTTAGTTTGTACCTCTTGTCGTACGAGTGCAGTATCGCCTTTTTGATAACATCATAGTCATCCATCGGGTCTACTAAGACCGTTATCTCCATGACGTAAGATGATGGTACTACCCATGAACCTTCCTCTTCGCTTATCAACGGAAGTTTGTGAGATTTGCGGTAGAATGTATATAATGCCAACCCTATCGCGATCCAAAGGAAACCAAATAACCTCCCATGTGGATGTAAGATTATTACGAGCAACCATAAAAGAAATGTAGCAGGCAGTCCTACCAGCCCTATTAAAGGCAATTCAACAACCCTGTTCTTAAATTTGAGACCGACGTTTAAGGGCACTTTCCAAGGACGGTAAACCTCGTGGTCAACTATTCGAAGCCTGATAAAGCTGGCCATCAAAATCGTATAGCTTAAAAGCCCGCCGAAGTTGTACAGGCTGACCACGAAAGGTATGTCCCCTATCAACGCTATCAGTACCCCTATACCTCCGAAAATGAGTAAAGTCCTTGTGGGCGTTCTAAATACCGGATGTATATGATAGAACCATCTAGGCATGAGTCTAAATTTGCCCATACTAGCCGTAAGCCTCGAGATACCTATAACGCCTGTATTGGCAGAGGCATAGCAGAGAATGAAGGCAGTTATGGCGACTATTGGTGAGAAAAACGGGCCTATAACTGGAAGTTTTGAAGTTAAAATTGCAACGGAGTTTTCATAAGATGTCGCCATCGTTTCCCAGCTTACGCTGCCAGTCGCCAAAAATGCGAACAAAAGAACGGATAACATAACTGCTAATATTGTGAGTTTGGCAGCTCTTGGTATCCATTTGTATGGTTTTCTTGTTTCCTCTGCTGCTTGTGATATTGATTCTATCCCAATAAAGCTAGCCATTGCCACTGTGATGCCGTAAATAAAATTATTGAACTGTATAGAGTCTGGGAAGAAATATTCTACCTCTGGTAAGGCTTTATGATTTCCAAAAACATTCAATTGGTACGACAGAGTTTCTATGTTGAATGTTAATGCAAAACCTAACAATAGTATGACTGCCTCAACTATCAGGCCGAACACGACTAACGCGGTTACGAAGTTAGCGGAATATTTTATACCAATGTAGTTGATAAATAAAAGGGACAGTACAAGCAGTGCTGCAATTAAACCCAGCGGGGATATTTTCAAATTAAATGGACCATCTAGAGTTAACGTAAAGAGTTCGGGTAAAATGAATTTAAGATATCCAGCGGCCGCAAGAGAGAATAACGATACACATATCAAATAATCCAGTATTAGTGCCCAACCTGCTATAAACCCGAGCAAGCTGTTAAACCCTTTGAGAGCAAAAACCTGACTCCCTCCTGCATAGGGATAGACTGAACTTAACTCCGCATACGTCAGCCCAATAAGAACGTATACTAGTGCGGCAATCATGAAGGCAAATGGTGCAGCTCCTGCTGCATAAAGGAATACTACGCCCAAAGCTAAGAATATATCTGCACCTACATCTCCATAACCAATAGCAAACGAGCCGAGCCAACCGATGTCCCTTTTTAGCGTAACAGCTTTGCTTCTTTCTCGTGACAAATCCGGATAATCTAAGAGCTGATAAGAATTGAAGGTAGATATAAGGATATTAAGGTAACATTAATAAGCACAATTATTACAACACGATTTTGATTAAAAATGACAATCACTGTAATCCTTCATATCTACGTGGAGTCTAACAAGCTTGATGATGTTTGTAAAGTGCTGAATAGCATACATGATGTTACTGACGTATTTGAAGTTAGTGGAGAATATGATGTAATAGCAATAATGACGGTAGAATCCATCTCAAAATTTAGAGAAATTTTAAAAACAAACTTATTAAAAATAGAGGGAGTAAAAGCAATCACGTCGTCTATCGTTCTTCACACGCATAAAAGAAATGGTGAAGTTTTGGAGGTTTGAAAAAGTTTTAGTTTTTAAATCAATAACTCTCCGTTTTTCATCACAACTTTGCCGTCTAATGTCAATGTCGGGCGCGGTATTATGAAGTCTTCATGTATATCGGATTCAGCTTTTCCACCCATATGTGAGTTATCGCCAATTGCGATATGTACCGTGCCCCTTATCTTCTCTGCCTCCAACACATTGTCCGGGCGCCTTGCGTACGGGTTTGTTCCTACACCGAGCTCTGCTAAATTTCTTCTTGAGATGTAAGGTTGTTCAGTCTTTTCTAAGGCCAGAAGACTCCTGAACCTATTACCAACTTCACCACCGCCAGAAATCTCGACTACATAACCATTCTTAAAAGTTAAAACCATATTCTCTTTTAGGTCTGGGTACCATCCTGCTTCAACGACGACCTTGCCATTAGCCGTCCCCTCTAGTGGAGCTATGTAAGCCTCTCCTGAAGGTAAGTTGCCCCATGAACCCCTCTCTCTGAATATACCTGCATCTACCTTCCCTTCTCTGCCTTCTAAGCTAAACGTTATATCCGTACCGGTTTCTGTTTTGATGTTTGCTTTATTCGCCTCAGTAAGCATCTTAGCAATCTTCTTTGTTTCCTCAGCAATCTTCTGGTAGTCTGCTGCCATTGGTCCGCCAGGATAAAACATTTCAGGCAGAAACATCGGCATACTTGCAACCCTTGCACCAGCTTTACATGCATTTACTCGTGCATCTGTATGCGTTAACGAGTATGTCGTTATTGCAACGACGACGTCCGCTGCTTTCATTTTCTCCTCAACTTCTCTTCCTGGATAAGTCCCATGCTTACCAACTGATGGATATGCAAAAAACTCAACAGTACATTCAGGGAAGTTCTTCATCGCAATCTCGCTCACCATCTTAGCCAGAAGCGACCTCCTGAGTGCATCTAAAAGTTTCTCGCTTGATTTTGCCTTCCATTCTTCTGCCGTTGGAAAATCTGTAACCACGAGTATCTTCTCACCTGGCTTGACTCCCATATTGACCCTAAACATGTTAATAACGCCTAGTTCAATCTTCTCAAATTCTATCAAACACACCACCATCTAAACAAAAATAAAAATTAAAGATCTGGTTTAGGCTTTGCCCAATTTCTTGGCTAGCTCTATGAGCTCTGGATGAACCACTTTGCCCTTATCTAACAACTGTACATTATCAAGCCATACTGAAGAGTTAAGGCATATTCCGTCAGTATGGGACTTTGCTGGCCTTCCTTTTGGTGGTGCTAGCATGGGTCCTACGTTACCGATACCCCACTCAGTGCATCCCCAGACCCTTTCGTCTTCGAGGATTGCGCCTGTTAGCTTCGCATTCGGATGGAAACCGTAGCATACATGTGCCATGTAAAACATGTTCGGGTCATTGAAGCTGTTTAACCATGCCTCAAACTCCACCGCCTCTTTTCCTCCTTCAATCTTCACAATCTTGCTCTCTTTTACGTGAAGCTTAACCGGTTCTTTCAGCAAACCTATTGGTGGTGAGAGCGAGCCGTCAAACACTATAACTCCGTTGATTGTTTCAAATATTGGGGACCAGCCTATTTGACCAGACATAAAGTGAGCTCCAGGCGTATCAGCATAACCAACCTCTAAAAGTATCGGCCTAGACGGGTCATTCTCAAAAGATACATCAGTTCCAGCTGGCGTGGTTATCCTCATCTTTTTGGCTTTCCTTGTTAGCTCCACGACTTTTGTCTGGAATTCCTTTAAGGTAGGAAAGTCAACCCTGCCGATGCACCTTATCATCATATCTGCATCCATGCCAACGAGACAAAGATACCTTAGCTTCTTGTTCTCCTCCATTGCGATATCCCATGGTGTAGAGTAAAGCAACCACTGGTTGTTGAATTCAACCCATGCATCAGCCTCTTTCAACGCGGCCGTCAATGGTTTAATTGGTAACATCGGGTCAGCTGCTTTTCCGACACCCAACGGAGAAGCCAACCATATGACCATCGGCTTAGCTCCAGCGGAGAAGGCAGCCCTGGCTGTTGCATCTACAACCCTTGGGTCAGATTCCGTGTCCGCAGTTATGATGAACGTCTCGTCGGGCTTCAGTTTGAAAAGTTCTCGAACGAGAATATCGGCAGCTTTCCCCAATTCGTATTCATATCTACCAACCATATATCATCAACCAATTTTTTTGTCCTGACCCTATTTAAAATTTTTTGCTTTTCTTTTAAAGTGTAAAAAAAAGAAAAATTAATCATTTAAAACTTTACAAAAAATTTATAAACGTATTTAAAACTATAAGTCTTGTCAGGTGAAAAATATGGTAAAGCGTTCAGTTGTTGCAGCTATAGTCGCAGTTGTGATCATCATAGCCATAGTAGGTGTAGCAGCATGGTACCTCGCCGCACCACCTACGCCGACCCCAACACCTACACCAACCGTAACACCTCCGGTAAAGTCGTTAATAGTCGCATCTTTTGCTAACTTACCCTATTTAGATCCTCATGTTGCCCATGATGAATCTGGCAGAGCCTACATACATAACGTCTACGATACTTTGGTCCGTATGGAGTATAGGGAAGGGACTGTAAAAATCATTCCATGGCTAGCTACGAGATGGGAAATGGTGGACAACGTTACTTGGAGATTCTATCTAAGGGAAGGGGTGAAGTTCCATCATACTAACAGGGAACTTACAGCGAAGGACGTTGAATTCAGCGTTATGAGGATGGTGATAATGCCCGAAGGCATGGGATACCTGCTAGTACCATGGATAGATCTTGATAGAACAAAAGCTATAGATAAGTACACAATCGAAATAGGTCTTAAGAAACCATGCGGTGTCTTCTTATATCTCGCCAGCTACATTTACGTAGTTGACAGTGAAGAAGTGAAGAAGAACATCAAAACTCCAGGACCTTACGGGGAATGGGGAGACTTTGGTAAAGGGTGGCTTATGGAAGGACATATAGACATAGGATCTGGACCATATATGCTCGTAGAATACGTTCCAGGCTCACATGTGATGCTCGCTAAGAATGAAAAATGGTGGGGAGATTTTGCGCCACGTGCTCCTGATAATGTGAAGATAGTAGCAATAGTTGACCCTGCAACTACGCACACATTAATGGCAAAGAGAGAGTTAGATATCTCAACTGTATGGCTTCCTCCAGAGACATATGAGGCCTTAGATGAAATCGAAGGTGTAGACGTAGCCAAACTTCACTATTATGGTATGTATTTCCTAATGATGAATAGCAGGAAGCCTCCACTAGATGATATTCATGTCAGAAAAGCGTTATTCTACCTATTCGACTACAGGACGTTCCTTGAGATCTTACCTCAACATAAAGAGGCGGAAGGTATTGTACCTTCAAACATGATCGGCTTCATTCCGTTCCCTGAGCCCGTTGAATATAACATTGATAAAGCATTGGAGGAGCTAAAGAAATCCAAGTACTGGGGCGAGCTGGATAAGTATGAGATAGCGTTAACCTGGAGAGCTGAGGTTCCAGGAGAGGACAGAGTTGGTCTACTTTTAGCTAGTGCAGCAGAGAAGGTAGGTCTGAAGATTAAAGTGGTGAAGCTACCTTGGCTCAAGGTTGTAGAAGCTATGACACGCCCAGATACTCCAAATCACATAGAGCCTATGTGGATAACGGCTGATTATCCAGAAGCTATATCCATGGTGTATTTACGATGGCACTCGGCATCCCATGGTACAGTAAACCAGAATGAATGGTTTGATCTACCTGAACTTGATAAAATGATAGAAGAAGTCTTAGGTACAATAGATGAAAAAGAGAGACTTGAAAAGTCGGCCGAGCTGCAACGTTACATATTCCATCTATACCCGTCAATATTTGCCGGAGACTACATAGGATTCAAAGCATACCAAAGCAAATATATAGATTGGCCATCAGCAAAAGTAGGATTTGTTGGAGTCTTTGGTTGGGATGTAGAGTACTGGAAGATGAATGTGTATCCAGAGAAGAAAACATAAATTTCTTTTATATTTTTAGTTTAGTGATAAAATTTTAAATAATAACTTAGAGACTTAACTTAAATTGGTTTACGGTTGTGGTGTTAATGAAAATCAATTTAAATGTGCTAAAAGGCATATTTAATAATGCAATACTTAAAAGAATAATTTTATCGTTAATATCATTATTAGGATTATCTCTCATAATCTTTACTTTAGCAAGAATAATGCCTGGAGACCCTGCTAGAATGGCTCTTGGTCCAAGGGCTCCTGAAGAAATAGTTCAAAAATATAGAGAAATGCTCTATCTTGACAAACCTCTTTACGTTCAATACTATTATTGGCTGATAAACCTCTTCCAAGGGAAATTGGGACCCTCGCTAACGTCGTTTAGAGAGGTATCTGTAGATATTGCTGACTTTCTTCCGGCAACACTAGAACTCATGCTTTTTGTAGCGATAATTCAGGTGACCGGTACATTAATTCTTGGTACGATAAGCGGTTGCAAACCAGGCTCAGCAATAGATGGTGCACTAAGGGTTTTTGCCTATATTGGAATATGTGTGCCGCCCTTCGTCTGGGCTTTGATCCTGCAGTTTGTTTTCAGCTATATATTAGGCTGGTTCCCAGCTACTGAAAGGTTATCATCATATATAAGGCTCCCCAGAATTACTGGGCTAGTAACAATTGATGCTTTAATCACTGGGAACTTCAATGCGTTTGTAGACGCATTGTGGCATCTTGCCCTTCCATCGTTAGCATTAGCTGTTGGGGCCATGGCTCAGGAGACACGTATTTTAAGATCTGCAATGGTTGAGAATATCAACAAAGACTACATCACGACATTTCTATCCCATGGTCTACCAATCTATAGATATGTTTATTTTAAGTATGCATTAAGACCATCGCTGTGTTCAACAATACCAGTCATAGGCTTAGACATTGCTTCATTGATCGCTAACGCATTTATGGTTGAAATGATATTTAACTGGCCAGGTATCTCAAAATTTGGCATAACTGCCATGTTAAGGAAAGACTTGAATGGAATAGTAGGAATCGTACTTGTTGCTGGAATTATATACATTGTTACAAACGTAATAATCGACATCATACTAACTATATTGGATCCGAGGATTAGACGAGGTGGTCAACAATGAGCATTACAGAGCTGGATTACAATCTAATAATTCAAAAAGAAAAGGAGGTAAGAAAAGAAAGATTTAAAAGAGCATGGTTTAGATTTAAAAAAAGTAAACTTGCAATTACAGGTCTTGTTATATTATCTACTTTGCTAATAATGGCTATTTTTGCTGAATATCTTGCCCCTTATCCTGAACATGCAGGTATGTATGTAAATTTCAAAGAAAGATTTCAATACATAAGTACGAAATACTTGCTAGGAACTGATCATCTTGGAAGGGACATCTTTACGAGAGTTATCTTCGGATTCAGGCTTGCCTTCATGATGATAGGAATAGTTATAAGCATAGTTATGCCGGTGGGCACGGTACTAGGACTTATAGCTGGATATTATAAAGGAAAGTGGCCTGAACATATAGTTTTAAGGCTCGCTGATATGTTTGTATCCATCCCACCATTAATACTCGCTTTATCCATCTGCGCCATATTGGAGCCCAATATTGTTAACGCAATGATAGCTATTACCCTCATGTGGTGGCCTTGGTATACTAGAATGGTCTATTCTATGACGAGCTCTATTCGTGATGAACCCTATGTCTGGGCTGCTAGAGCTCTTGGGGTAAAAGATAGAGACATAATGTTTAAAGAGATTCTTCCCAATATTCTAGGACCTATTTTAACTAAAGCTACATTAGATGCAGCATGGGTTATCCTTATAGGTTCTGCCATAAGTTTTCTAGGGTTAGGTGCACAACCTCCGACACCAGATCTAGGCACAATGGTTTCAGAGTACATGGCATACTTTCCTACTTACTGGTGGATGATAATCGGACCTGCCTTAGGTATAGCTATACTCGTCATGGCCTTCAACTTGTTTGGTGATGGACTTCGCGAAGTGTTTGCAGGTGATTAGATCTATGTATGAAAATCTTCTTACCGTTAAAGACTTGTTTGTTAAGTACAAAAGCTACTGGTATGTATATCACGTATTGGATGGTGTATCAATAAATGTAAAGTTAGGAGAGAAAGTTGGATTAATAGGAGAATCAGGGGCGGGAAAAACAACACTACTCAAGTCAATATTGCGTGTTTTGCCACCCCAGGGAAAAATAACTAATGGTGAGATATTATATAGAGATGTGAATTTGTTAAACTGTAGCAAACAACAGTTACTTGAAATTAGAAGGAGGAAAATTGGTATGATATTTCAAGACCCTCTTGCTGCTCTTAATCCCGTCTTCAAGATAAAGGAGCAAATGCTAGATATCATCAAATATGCTCACGAGAACTCAGGTATGAATAAGCGAGATCTTGAGAACATTGCATTAGATCTTCTTCGTGACACTTTGATACCAGATCCAGAAAGGGTTCTTAACTCGTATCCATTTGAGTTAAGCGGCGGGATGCGTCAGAGAGTTGTCATCGCAATGGCACTGGCGTCAGCAAGGGAGCTTCTATTAGCTGATGAACCTACAACAAACATTGATGTTACGATACAGGCCCAGATACTAAAGCTGATAATGGATCTAGTCAAAAAGAAAGGACTAAGCATGTTGCTAGTCTCTCACGCATTAGGAATGGTTCGGAATATGACTGATAGAATATATGTAATCTACGGAGGGAATATTGTTGAAGAGGCGCCAACATCTAAGCTATTTAAAGACCCGCTACATCCATACACGCGGCTACTTATAGATAGTGCACCAAAAATTTTAAGCAGTACACTTGGAGAGGGAATAAAGGGAAATCCTGTAGATTATAGGCATCCACCGTCTGGATGTAGATTTCATCCAAGATGTCCTTTTGGTGACCAGGAAATATGTAGAAGAGCTAAACCTCCATTGATAGAAGTGGATAGAGATAGATATGTTTCCTGCTACCTTTACGGAGGTGGAACGTGATGAGCGTAGAAAATGCAATACAAACACCAAACGATCAGATACTTCTAAAAGTTAGAAATCTAAAGAAGTATTTTCCTACATCTAATGGAGTAGTCCGAGCTGTTGATGATGTAAGTTTTGATGTTAGTAAAGAAGAAACTCTTGCTTTAGTTGGTGAGTCAGGGTCTGGTAAAACGACTGTTGCAAACGTAATTTTAGGCAAATATGTAGCAGATGCGGGATCGATATTGTATAAAGGTTATGAAATAGGGAACATACCATTAATCAAAAGAAACTTATTGTTAAGGAGAGAGATTCAAGTAGTTTTTCAAGATCCAGCAACTTCGCTCAATCCTAAAAAGACTGTAAAAGACATTATAGAAACAGCAATAAATATACATTATCCTAACTTAAATAAGTATGAAAAAATTGAAAGATTATTAATATTAATGAATTATGTTGGATTAACAGAGGATTATTTATTTAAGTTGCCAGGAGAGCTTGGCGGTGGAGAGAAGCAACTTGTAGCTATTGCACGCGCTCTTGCTACGAATCCTACTTGTTTAATACTTGATGAATCGACATCAAACCTTGACGTCTCAGCTCAGTCAAGAATATTAAAAACGCTTCTAAGAATTCAGAAGAGTAAGAATTTAACATATATCCTAATCACTCATGACCTAGCGGTAGTCAAGAACATATCTCACCGAATTAACGTAATGTATTTAGGAAAACTCATGGAGATAGCTTCCGTTGAAGAGCTCTTCAGTAATCCTCTCCACCCATATACACAAATGTTGTTAGCATCTATTCCTACGATATCTGAAGAAGAATCGAAGACATTACCGAAAGGTATAGAATCTAAAGGAGAAATTCCAAGTGCGATAAACCCACCATCAGGATGTAGGTTCCGTACTAGATGTCCATTTGTTATGAACATTTGTAGTGAACAAGAACCTATACTTAACGAAGTTTCACATGGACATTATGTAGCTTGTCACTTAATTAATAGTATGAAAAAATAATTTTTAATACAAAGCATACGTTATAGATCAGAAGGAATTTATAATAAACAAGTGTGAAAAGTTTCATCCTAATAGTTGGGAGGTATTAAATTAAGAAATCTGGGTATTTATTGGCACACTCCTCTAGATATGCTTAAATAAAAAATGTTATAGAGAGTTAAAATTAATCTATTCTCTTTTTGGGATATGGACTAATATACGCTATTTTACTCTGTCGTAACTTAAGCTTTGCCAAAAGCTCGGCGACTTTTAGGGCAACTAGGCCAGGATCTATCACCGGAGCCCCAAGCTTCTCTTGTAATATGTCTGCGATATTCAGCAGACCACCACACCCTAGAACTAGCACGTCTGCTCCGTCAACCTCAATAGCTTTTTTACCTTCTTCGGTTAATATTTTAACAAGCTTGTCAAACTCTTTCCTAATATCGAGCACTTTTATATCTGTTAACCTAACTGAGGCCAACTTATGCAACAGTCCATAACGCGTAACATTATCTATCATTAAACCATACCCTACTTTACCTCCCACTCCTATAATGGAGAACTTTCTTCCTAGCATCGATGCCACATGTATGCTTGGTTCACATAATCCGACGACAGGTATACTTACTGCTTCCTTTGCAGCTAGAAGAGCTGGATCACCGAAACAGTATATGATAGCTGCAGCACACCCTTCTTTCTCAGCTTTCTCTACCTCAAGCAGCGCGGGGAGCGCTGCCCAAGAATCGTCGTATATCTGTTCTATTGACTCAGGGCCCCTTTTAATGTTTATTATATCGATTTCCGTTCCAGGATCCTTATGCTTTTCATAAGCGTCTCTTACCAGATCGTTCCAAAAATCTGTGGAAACTGGCACTATAACTTTTATCTTCATAAATTTTTATAAGTGAACTTTTCTTAGATAAATATTTCGATTTAACAATCCTTAGTGACTGCTTTTTGGTTGTATTCAAAGACTCGTGTAGTTTATTCAACTTTTTTTAAGATAGGAGTGGACCGGCGGGGATTTGAACCCCGGACCTCTCGGGTGCAAACCGAGTGCTCTTCCAGACTGAGCTACCGGCCCTGTGTAAATCTCCAAACACATCTTATTTATATGCCTGCCTTCTATTTTATATATTCTACCGCATTTCTGGTCATCCTTAAAGCTTACTACAAACCTATACGATGCGCAGATAGTGACATGCTTTAAGCTTAGCCTGATACCAAATTATAGTCGGCTTAGCTATGTATAAGAAACTGCGGACGATAAAGATTGGTAACCTAGCAATTAAGCTTTATGAGGACAAAAAAGTTTACCGACCGCTGGCCGTCTCGAAGCTGATTGCGAGTTGCATCAAATTAAAGGGTGGCGAACGAGTTTTAGACTTAGGCACCGGTAGTGGCTTTTTGGCGATAGTCGCATCTAAGCTTGGTGCTGGAAGTTGTGTGGCTACAGACATTTCACCCGATGCCGTAGCGATGGCAAAAGCTAATGCTGAACTAAATGCCGTATACAATATTGACGTTAGGCAAGGGAATCTTTACGAACCCGTAGAAAACGAGTGCTTTGACGTAATCATCTCAAACCCGCCCATGACTCCATCGCAAAAACCGTTGAGGGTAGAAACTTATGGAGGGGCAGATGGTAGGGCAATTTTGGATACAGTTCTAAAGGGTGCAAAAGTGCACCTAAGACCAGGTGGTAGACTTTTAATTCCAACAATATCAATAGTCGGCATAGACGTGACGGCCAAGATGCTTGCCCAGTTAGGCATGATTTATAGATGTGTAGGATACACTGTCGTTCCTTTCAGCAAACTTTTGAAAGGTTTAGAAGATTACATAATCAGGCTACCGAATGCCAGCATAATCTACGATAGGTATATGAGGCCTTGCTGGACAGCAGTAGTATTCGAGGCCAGGCTACCGCCTTAGCATATTGTTAAATGCTCTTTTAAGCCTGGATATACCTTCGATTAAGTTCTCAACAGAGTTGGCGAAGCTAATCCTTATGAAACCTTCACCGTATGCGCCCATGGACGAACCGTGAAGGACGGCCACACCATAGTCCTCGATTAGCCTAGCGACGAGTTGTTCAGAATTCATACCAACGCGTGATAAAATCTTTTGAACGTTGATGAATGCATAAAACGCTCCCTGTGGTCTCAAGTACGTAATGTTTTCTATCTCCTTTAATTTTTCCATTACCGCATTCCTTCTCTCTTCATATGCTTTCACCATCTGCTTCACGGAATCTTGTGGTCCCCTAAGCGCCTCTATACCAGCGTACTGGACGAATTGGTTTGGGCACGATGTCAGGTTGTTCAACAGTTTAGTCATAGGCTCGACGAGGTCTGAGGGGGCCACCACATATCCAAGCCTCCAACCAGTCATTGCGTATCTCTTCGAAAAACCGTCCACTAATATTACGTTATCCTTTTTTGCAAATGATAACGGTGAGTAGTGCTTCAGTCCATCAAACAGTATGGGATAGTATATTTCGTCAGATATCACGAAGGCATTCCTATCTTCTGCGACCTCTACTATGCCTTTTACATCTTCTTTCCTCAGAACAGAGCCGCATGGGTTGTGGGGCGAATTGATAATTATTGCCTTCGTTCTGCTGGTCATTAGCTCGTTAACTTCTTCAGGTGTCATTCTAAACTCATTACTTTCACTTAACCTTAGAGGTACAGGTTTTCCGCCAGCATACGCCGTAATAGATTCGTATGCAGGATAGCCTGGATTTGGGTATATCACCTCATCACCATCATCCACGATTGACATGATTGATGCAAATATTGCTTCTTTACATCCAAGAGTCACAAGCACATTCTTCCAATCAACGTTAACACCTAAGTCTGTAGAGATCCTCTCTGCGATGGCCTTTCTGAGTTCCGGTATTCCAGGTGTTGGTGTATAATGTGTTGCGCCCTTTGTCAAGGCCTCAATCGCCGCTCTCTTTATGTTTTCTGGTGTATCAAAATCAGGTTCACCGATTTCCATATGTATTACATTCTTTCCTTTTGCCTCAACTTCCCTCGCTTTCGCAAGAACTGCAAAAGCACCCTCTTGAGTTATTTTATAAACCCTGCTAGATGTTCTCGTCATCTACGTTTCGAAAATCTCTGATAGCTTGTTCTTATAAAAACTTTCGGGACGTATAGGTTAATAAAAATGTCGTGTAAATAAAGCGTGAGCTGGATGATATGGATATGCCGGAATTGCAAGGATACTCAGGCATTGTAAGGAAACTTCTAGAACAGGAAAACATAAGCATTGGAGACGAGATTGAGATAATATCAGACGGCAGAAAATACAGGGGCATTCTTATGGCTAGATACGAGTTGGCAGACCCAAACTACATAACGCTAAAACTGTCCAACGGTTACAACATAGGCATAAGGGTTGCAGAGAATACGAGCATATCCAAAATTTCTGCTGGAGCAAAGCCTATGTTTATGCGACCGCCTAAACCACAAACCCTAAGCGGCCTTCCAAATGTCATCATAATCAGTACAGGCGGTACCATAGCCAGCAGGGTAGAATATAGAACTGGTGCGGTCAGGCCCGCTTTAAATGCAGATGATCTTTTGGCGATAGTTCCCGAACTTGTAGAAATTGCAAAGATAGACACCGAGGTGTTATATAGTCTGTTTAGTGAGAACGTTCAGGTTCAGCATTGGATTGGAATGGCTGAAGCTGTAGACCATTTTATTCATAAAGGCGTAGATGGCGTGGTCTTAACACATGGCACTGATACTATGGGATATACGGCTGCTGCACTTAGCTTCGCTCTACAGAAACCGCCGGTTCCAATAGTTCTTGTTGGTGCCCAGAGGTCTTCAGACAGACCTTCAAGCGACGCTGCGACTAACTTAATTGCAGCTGTCGCAACGGCAGCCAAGGCACCTTTCGGCGAAGTTGTCGTTGCCATGCATAAATGGCACTCCGATGACATCATAGCCCTGCATAGGGGAACTAGAGTCATCAAGCTACATACGAGTAGCAGAGATGCCTTCCGCTCGGTAAATTCTAGACCAATCGCTTATTATCAGCATGGTGAGCTTAAAGTGGTGGCTAACGATCTAAACCCAAGAGGTTCCAACAATTATACCTACAAACCAAAGTTTGATGAAAGAGCATTTCTCGTTAAGTTCTTTCCATCCATGAAACCCGATATACTAAGCATTCTAGCTGACAGCGGTATAAGAGGTTTCATAATAGAAGGGACAGGGCTAGGGCATGTTTCCTCGGATTGGGTACCAATTATAAGAGAGTTAACGGAAAGGGGCATATTCGTGGGCATGACATCTCAGTGTAAGTTTGGAAGAGTTAACATGAATGTATACGATACCGGTAGGGATTTACTAAAAGCGGGCGTTGTTCCGCTTGATGATATGTTATCCGAGGTGGCACTCGTTAAACTCATGTGGACGTTAGGTAACCTTGGTGAGGGTGCTGGATTAGAGGAAATTAAAAAACTCATGCTGATGAATATTGCTGGAGAGATCTACTCAAGAAGCTTACCTAACACGGATTCGTGGTAAGTATGGAGGACTATTCCAGCATAAGGTTGAAAGTAGGTCTGGAAGTACATAGGCAGCTAGATACAAAGAAGAAGTTGTTTTGTGATTGTCCGACAGAAAGTACCGAAGATGGTGAAAGCATAACATTCATCAGAAGGTTGAGGGAAGTTCAGAGCGAGCTAGGCACTGTAGACGCGGCAGCAATGTTCGAATCAAGAAAGCGAAAGACGATAGTCTATCATGCGAATCTTAAGAATGTTTGTCTGGTCGAGATGGATGAGGAGCCTCCGCATAACTTAAATCCCGAGGCTCTCGAAGTGGCCCTTACGGTTGCTCTTCTACTTAACTCTAAACCAGTTGATGAAGTGCATGTAATGCGCAAGATAGTTATAGACGGGTCCAACACGACAGGGTTCCAGCGCACGTGTATAGTTGCGATAGGAGGACAAATAAAGGTAAAGAATAAAACCATACCTATACAGACGATAACCCTCGAAGAGGATGCCGCCAGGATAATAGAGGTTAGAAAGGATGAAGTCCATTACGACTTATCAAGGCTCGGCATACCGTTAATAGAAATTTCAACAGAGCCCGTCATTGAATCACCTGAAGAAGCTATGGAAGCAGCTTATGTCATAGGAAGAACACTAAGGGCAACGGGCAAAGTTAAGAGAGGTATAGGAACCATCAGGCAAGACTTAAACATCTCAATCAAAGATGGGGCACCCGTTGAGATAAAAGGTGTCCAAGAACTTGAGCTCATCCAAAAGGTTGTAGAAAACGAAGTTAAACGGCAACTACATCTTTTGCGGATAAAAGAGGAATTGTTGAAGCGTGGCGTTAAGAAAGAAGACATTTGGAACACAAAGCACGTTGACGTTACTCACGTATTTTCTAAAACTTCAAGCAAGATAATCAAAAGGCAGCTTGATGCAGGCGGCGTTGTATATGCAATAGTGTTAAAGGGATTTGCTGGATTGCTGGGTCTGCAACCTTCACCTGGTATAAGACTTGGTGCGGAGATTGCAGGAAGGGTTAGGGCATGGAGTGATGTAGAGGGGATATTCCACACGGACGAACTTCCTAATTATGGAATAACGATTGAAGAGGTTAAGGCTCTCAAAGATACAACGTGTGCTGGAGAATTAGATGCTGTGGTTATTGTGGCAGCTGAAAGAGATAAAGCATTAGATGCAATAAATGTTATTAAGGAAAGGGCAGCAGAGGCCTTGGACGGGGTGCCTGAAGAAACTAGGGCTGCAAAACCTGATGGGACGACCGTTTACATGAGACCAAGACCGGGCTCAGCAAGGATGTATCCAGAGACTGATATACCACCGATTATAATTTCAAGAGAATATATCGAACATCTAAAGGCAAGACTTCCACCGACTTTGGACGCGATAGCTCAACAACTAGTGGAAAGATACGAGCTTAGCAAGCAACTTGCAAACGATCTTATAGATAGCGATGTAGTTGAAGATTTTGAAGACATTCTATCAAAAACTGGGGCACCTCCTACTCTCGTGGCCTCTACACTAACAGAACTTCTAAGAAGTTTAAAGAGGGAGGGAGTTAACGTTGAAAAGATATCCAAAGCGCATATGATGAGGTTCTTTGAGCTCGTGTCATGTGGTAAGGTTGCGAAGGAGGCCGCTAGGGATGTCCTAACAGCCGTAGCCCAGAAAGGACAAAGCGTAGACCAAGTTATAGATGAACTTGGCCTTTGGTCCCCTCCAATTTCAGAAGTGGAAGATAAAATTAAGGCACTCGTTAAAGAGTATAAGCAGGAGGTCTTTGCTGATGAAAGGAAAGCTGTGGCTAAGCTGATGGGTGAGCTCATGAAATACTATAGGGGCAGGGTTGACGGGGCGCTCATAAACAGCATGTTATTAAAGACGATCCATGCGCTCAAATCTGGGGCCCTCCAATAGAGAACGTTAACGATAAATTTTAATGTCCGTATTTTTTGATACTTATGTTGGTTAAAGACTTTGCAAAATGTGAGAGGCCTTAAGATAAGAATACAACATGACGATGTTTCCGTCGAGTTTGATGGAAATTATGAAGAAGTATGGATGAGTGTTAACAAGTACCTTTCGGAACTTTATCCGTCCCTCTGTATAGTGAAGAAGTTCCTAGGAACAGTTGATGTTTCTCATATCATGTCATTACTTTCGGGAAAGGCACAGATAGTAAACGGCAGAATAATTATATCGGCTCAAGTGGATGCAAAGAAAAAGATACTCATATGCCTTGCGACTGCATACGTGGGCAAAGTGTTTGGACTTCTGGAGAACGATGCACTTTCTCCTAAAGAGGTTTCGGCAATAACAGGTTTAGAAGAAAGGGTTACCAGAGCTAGGCTAAGTGAGATGAGAAAGTCTGGTCTTGTTATAAAGGTTGATGGAGGGAAGTATGCTTTTAATACGTCTGCCATCAACATGCTGGCAGAGGAGGTTTGATTATGAACGAAGATATCATGAAGGTTTCAATACAGTATAAAGATGTCAGGGCAGATTTTGAGGGAAAGCCCGATGACGTTTATAAAAGCATCATATCCTTTATGGAGAAGGTAATACCATCCTACTCGCTTGCGAGTAGGATAAGCTATTCTGTAGATATTCAAGAGTTAATTGAGAAGCTGAGGAATTACCTAGCGTATAACCAAGCCGAGGGGATCTTCTTGCTTAAACCTCTAAACACTCTATCAGTTTCTGAGGCGATAATGCTCTTATGTATAAAGAGGTATCTTGAGCATGGATTGGGTCTGGCCGAATCTCCATCCATAAATGCTTCTGAACTTGCGAAAAGTATAGCTAAGTCCGAGAAGACCATATCGGGGAAGTTAAGCCTACTCTTACGAAAGGGCTACATCAGACGACTAGATAGGGGAGATTATGTCATAACTATGCTAGGCATCAAGGAGTTTATTGAAGGGAAAATCGAGAAAAAATAATCATTCGCTTCTGGATTCACTTTCTTCGGTTTCCACACTCGCCGTTGATGCGGATTGTGTTAAATACAAGTACCTTCTGGGACGGCCTATTCTAACTAGGCCACCCTCCCTTACCATATCTAATAAAACGTGGGCTACGGCGGTCGGGTCATAATGGTGCCCCCTTCTGGCCAACTCTGCCACAACCTCCGACAACGGCCTTGGTGTGGAGAACCACCCCTCCTTGAGCATACTTTCCACCAACCCCCTACACGTGGATGTGTCGGCGGACTTCGTACGTTTTTGAGGTTCCGATTCAGGCTCTAATGTTTCTGAAACACCAAGGGCAGCCATAACATCCCTTATGGACTTCTCTAACAGTTCAGGAGGTGCCTCTATCTCCACGTTTGCCTTTCCTACCGTTATCTTGACTTTTATTCTTTCTTGGGACATGAGCAAATTACCCAAATTGCGCAACATTTATAAGCACATAAATTCCTAGTATTAATAGTGAGAGCGCGAATGAGCACACTTATAAACACAGATACCACCATTATTGAGAACTTCTTAGGGGTATTTAAAGCATTTTCTAAGATGGGATTAGGATCTATGGAAAACCTAAGAAAGGCCTTACCTACCATCAGCATCGACGAGTTTGGATACTATGTTGGCCATGATGCTATGTTAGAGTTGGACAAGATGGCCTCCGTTAGGGCCTACAGACTGAAACCTTCTGGCAGGACGTGCGATGTGATCGCATGCGATACTTCGGTCATAAAGCTGGCTGAGGGGCCCTTTGGCTACCTCGCCGCTTTGAGGGGTTCCGTGGTAAGGAGAAAAAGGTCCGGGGGCATAGAGTCGTGGATAATCGGCCCCCTAATCTTTTTTGTATCTTTTGAGGATAACTTGCCTTTACTCACCTTTATGTCTGAACTCGTGAATGGCCAACCGCTTAGTGAAAAATTTGAGACAATACACAAGAGCATCAGCAGCTTGCTCGAGAAATGGCTTCAGCGTTCTCTCGCATCAACGTTTTCTGATTCAATACTGCTGTTTGATGGTTCGTTAACGGCTGGGCCAGCTGATAACTCCTTGCAATTGACCCGAGAGACACTTAGTGAGGCTGAACGGAACGGCAACGTTGTGCTTGCTTTTTCAAAGTCAACACATTTATCCTATCTGGGAACTAGGATAACATCACTGATACCAGACTTAGATCCGCCGTGTGTGGTTGATGTAAGTGATGCTATATGCTCGTCTCCTAAAATTCATAAGCTCGGCAGGATATTAGTATCCCACCTATCCAGAACTTTCTTTCCTTACAGGCTCGACGTAAGTGAAAGGGAAGTGGATGGTGCCTTGCATGCAATCAACAATCTTCTCAGCAGTGATGCTTTGATATATGGGTACCCCGAGACATTATTATTAGCCCACAATTATTGCACCTTTAACAAGTTAGATGTGTTAGCGTTGCAAAAATTGTTAAAGCAAGAGTTTAACGTGGACACTTTCGACATGGGTGATGTAAGAAGCAGCCTTTTCAATCCGTTGGACGGTTACTAGATATGAAGATTTTCTCTAAGCAAAAAGACACGTTAGATATATTGGCATTCCCTCCAGAGATTTTGGTCGAAAAGGGCCAATATCTTCTAGTGAGCGAAGGGGACAAGTTTATGCTTGCTCAGGTAATAGACGTGAGCTATGCCGATATTCCCGGTATACTAGAGGACATGTTACGTGAAGTTTCGTTAGAAATTGTGAATCATGAAAACATCTTCGACCCGTTTGATACAGGATCGCTGACGATTATGATAAAAGAGGCTAGGATGATAAGGTGTAAGATAAGGTGTATCGTGGAGGGGGATAGAATTGCACATAATAGTTCATGGCTTCCTTCAAGGTTTAGATCATGTATCTCCGTCGCAAAAGCTGAGTTGTTAAGGAACGTAATGAAGCTATTAGGTAAGCGAAGGATCCACATTGGAACAGTAGGAGGAGAAGACTTCTGGGTTGATGCAGAATCCTTTGATGGTAGACTGACCATAATAACTGGGAAGAAAGAAACCGGAAAGTCTCATGTAACAAAACTAATATCAACTACATTGGTTGAGTATGGGGCCTTAGTCATAGTGCTTGACATTAATGGAGAATACGTAAACCTGAAGAGGAGAGTTGATGGGAGCCAGAGTAGCATAGCCCTTCGGCACGAAGTGCTGGAGCCAGGTAAGAACTTCAAAGTTAGGACGGAGGACGTCGGCCTCAGAACTTTTATGGACATACTAATCCATGTTTACGATACACCGTCAAGTAGTAGTCGGGAATTCTTTAGGATATGGAATGCTGTAAAGAAGAATAAGGGTGAAGTTACCCTCAGAGATTTGATAGATACCATTCAAAAGACACAACTACATGAATCCGTGAAGGAGGCGTTGATGAGTAGGCTTATGGCTATAGAGGCCACGGGCATAATTACAGACAATGAAGACTGCGTAACATCTTTCGATGAGGTTGCCAAATGTATCAGTGGTAAAATGCTCGTGGTTAATCTCAGGGACCTATTGCCCTCGACAAGAAGAATGGTTGTTGAATATTTACTTAGTAAGCTTACTGAGTTGCTACAAGCAAGAAGGCTGCCCCCCATATTCCTCGTGGCCGAGGAGGCGCATCTTTACTTAAGGGATACGTACTGGGACGATATGGTTACGAGAATGAGACATTTAGGCCTATCGCCAATCTTCGTGACGAACCAGCCCGATTCTATACCCGAAACAATTTATAGACAGGCAGACAACATAATTCTTTTCAACTTCACTAACGAGGCTGATTTGGAGGCAATAGCAAAGACTTCGCGCATAGATTCCGAAAGTGTTAAGGCCATAGCAGCTTCATTGCCTCCGCGTTACTGTCTACTTATAGGCTACCTGGTCAAAGACATACCCGTTGTGGTTAAGGTTAGAGAAATCGATGCAGAGACGATGGGCAAAACTAGGCTATTTTTTGAACTTTATGATAGACAACTACATATAGCGAGAGTGGGGAAAGAGCAGGTAGCATGAATGATACCATTCGTAGGTATCTGAAGATCTACGAAGAAAAGCGTGAAGAGATAGAAAGTAGGCTTAGAGAATTCAAAGATATGTTGCAAAGAAGTGATGAGGAAGTGTTTGCGGAGCTTTGCTTCTGTCTGTGCACTCCTCAGACTAAAGCAAGGTCAGCTGATACAGCCATATCAATGCTAAAGGAAGCGTCGCTGTTACTTCATGGTGATGAGGGGAGTATAGCATCTGTGTTGAGGGGGAGCGGTGTCCGATTTCCCGAGGCGAAGGCCAGATACATAATTGCCGCAAGGACGTATTTAAAATCGTTAAAGAATTTACCGTCGGATGCTTTAAAGGCAAGAGAGTGGCTCGTTAAAAACGTGAAAGGTCTAGGCTATAAGGAAGCAAGCCATTTTTTGAGGAACATAGGTTATGAAGGGTTAGCGATTTTGGACAGACATATACTGAGAGGTATGAAGGAGGCTGGGATCATAGAAGAGGTGCCGAAAAGTTTGACACGAAGAACATATTTGACACTTGAAAAGAAGTTTATGCAACTTGCTAAGGATTTGGGTATGAGGCCCGGGGCCCTTGACCTCGTTATGTGGGCTGACAAAACTGGGGAAGTATTCAAATAAGCGTAATAGCTCAGGTGACGAGTAATGAGCACCATTAAGATAAGCGAGGACCTTAGAAACCTTCTGTACAGTCTACCGGAGGTGGATGTCGAAAGTTTACTAGAAAGTTATCAAAAACCCATAAGACAATCCATAAGAGTCAACACACTAAAAGCTAGAGAGGAAGACGTGCTAAATATACTAAGGGAAAAAGGCGTAGAGCTTGAAAAGATACCTTGGACGAGGTACGGTTACTGGGTCATAAATGACATCAATTTATCAAACATGCTTGAGCATATGCTCGGTTTAATATACATTCAAGGTGCAGTATCCATGGCACCAGTCGAGGTGCTATCACCTAAACCTGGCGAGTTCATCTTGGATCTTTGCGCCGCTCCGGGCAGCAAAACTACACAAATAGCACAAGCTCTACAAGGTGAAGGTGTAATAGTTGCAAACGATGTGAATGTTAAGAGGATAAGGGCACTCTCTTCTAACGTTCAGAGATGTGGAGTTATAAATTGTGTTATCACGCAAGCCGACGGGAGGAAATTTCCATTATGGGCCAAAGGGTTTTTTGACAAAGTGCTTGTTGACGCACCATGCACATCGCTCGGTATAGTAAGTAAAGATTGGGGTGCTGCGAAAAACTGGAGCTTTCGAGCTTCTGAACGTTTGTCTAAACTCCAGCTCAGTCTAGCTATTTCCGGCTTCGATTGTTTAAAGGTTGGTGGTGTAATGATCTATGCCACGTGTACACTCAGTCCGCAAGAAAACGAGTGGGTTATAGATCGCCTCATTACAATTAGACCGAGTGCACGTTTAAAGAGTATAAAGCTGGAAGGATTGAAGATGAGCAAAGGAATTCTAGAATGGCAGCATAACAAGTTTAATCCTGAACTTGAGCAATGTGTAAGAGTTTATCCATATGAACATGAGGCTGAAGGGTTCTTTATGGCAAAGATAGTGAAGGAGGGTGATGATTCCTGAAAAAGATAGTTCTATTAGATTCTTCAAAGAAGTCAGCTTTCCAAGCAATGCTTGAAAGGCATTATGGTGCTGAAGATTTTTCGGATAAAGTTTTGATACAAGCAGGTGAAGGTAAAATTAGACTAACTACGAGCGATACGATAAAGGTCGCAGAAAAAATGCGGGGCGTACAATCGTTGGGTTTATATATAGCAAAACTCGAGGGGCAGGAAGTCGTACTTTCGATTGAAGGTTCACAACTACTCTGCAATAGCATTAAGAAGAACTGGATAGAATTAACTGAAGAACAAGCTAGACTCTGGATGGAGGGGGCACCAATACAACTTGATAAGCCTACCGCAGCAAGGTATGTTGTTGCGTTTTACAAACGCCTATGTCTGGGATGCGGACGAGTTTCAGCAGATGGAAAAGTTTACCCCCAGGTGCCTAAATGGAGGCGTATACAACGGGAGTGAGTTTAAACAACTTCATTTAGTTGAGAGCGTTATTCTGTATGGTAAATATTTGTTTGTGTGATATATTGCGTACCCACCCATTGCACCAAACTGTGACAATATCTCTATATCCTCTTGAAGAACTATCGCCGGACTCATCCAACCTTCTGCAATGTCCATAGTATCAACGCTAAAGAGCATCTTATATTTCACATCGTCAGGTAGGGAAGATAACAATTCAGGCAGATAACGTCTATAATCGTTAAACGTAGTATTATCAAGCGTGTTGCGATAAAACATGTTTAACCATGAGGATGTTTTAACCACTAAATGGTCAACATTCTTAGCAAGAGTTTCCACATACTGTGGTTCCATTCTAACATCTAAATCTCCTAACATTATCTGTTTTGAATACGCCTTGATAGTGGGCGAAAGTTTATCCAGAAGATATAGAATGCTTTCTACATGTGCTTTATCGTTGTATCTAAAATTGTCCAATAGATATACACCGTCAAAGTTAAGGTCATTAATGATCGTTAACACTTTTGATGTAAAGTACTCTGCATATGGCTGTTCAAATAACACATACATATTATCTGGCTTTAGTCTTCTCTGGAATTCTATGAGTCCAAACTCGTTCAATACTTCTTTATGATGCTCCTTTAACCAAGTGGACCTATAACCATGTACGCCATAACGTATGCTCAACTTTTCTGGTTCAAGATATACACCTAGCATGACATAGATTCCCCTCTTTTTTATTTCGTCCACCAAACACTTTAAATCTCGCAAAGACCAGCTGAAAGAAGATATTCTGAACTTGGAGTACTCTGCTACATGTACATGTTCATCATATCCTTTATACGTGTTAACGAAATCTATACTGAACGGTATAACGATGTGGGTTATGTTGTATCTGTTTAAGAACTCATCCACCCCATAATCATCTTTCAAAACAAAAGCTGAGTCCAAACCCTCAACTACGCCGACCCTTATTGGCAGACTTGGAACGCTGATACCAGTAGGTGTCGGAAACGTTGCCATAGTTACTAGGAAAAGTATAACTATGGCCACGACTGTCCACTTTCTCATTATGCTTAGGTTGATCCTTTGAAGTTTTGATAAATCAAAAAGAAGGGCGACTATCCTACTAGAACCGAAGATCCCTGCTGCCAGCGTGATGGCACCGTATATGTTGATTTCTTTAAAATCCAGATTTGTAAGATTTCCAATGTAAGTCAGATCATATCCGTTACATAACCCTATGCTCCCGATGAGAAAAGCATACGCACTGATATTTAGCATAAGCAGGTTTAATCTATAATCTTTCGTATTGAGGTACAGAGCACAAATCAGCAGAAACGGCAGAACCCAGGTTACGTACTGAACATTTACTTTCATTGACGTGGCGAGAAATGTTAATAACGTTAGCGTTGAACCTTTGATCAATATCTCGTTTGAGTATGTTTCATATCTCAAAATTTTAACAAAGATCAATATGAGGGTTGCAACGAAAATTGCCGTGCTTATATACCCCAAACTCGTGGAACCTACAAACCCAGAAAGCACGACCCAATAGGTGAACTGACCTATGTTACTAAAGTGGAAGAAGAGCTTACCAAAATAAGAAATTGGATCATAAAGGAAAGGAATCGAAGAGATGATCGGTACTATGGATGCGTAGAGGATGTATTCTAATGCTCTTCTCTTAAAGCCACCGTCTTGAGTTCTTTTGATATAAAACAACATCGGTAGGATGAGTAAACCTGGGAAAATTTTTACACTTGTACCAACACCCAGCAAGAATGCGCTTAATCTGTATCTTCCTTTAAACATGTGATATACTGATGTTAAACCGAAGAGGGCTGCAACGGAATCGAACATGCCCCATATCGAGGAAATAAAAAGCGGAAGCGGATTTAGGAGCCATAGAGCTGAAATTTTTGTGGCTAAACGCACGTCATTTTTAAGCAACATGACGAATCTGTAGAGGACGAGTCCGATGAGTATGTCAGAGGCTATAATGGGCAATTTCACAAAAAATGCAAACATGTTCAGATTTTGTGCAAATTGATATAACTGCGAGGATAATGAAATCCAGTATAACCAGATTGGAGGGTAGGTGTAGAAACCCCAGGGATAGTTCGGTATCTCTTCAACCTGATAGACGTTTATACCATAATATGCTGTCATCTCTCCTGATTTCAGCCAAGTAAACATATCTATAGGGTGACCGAAAAAGGGCGCAACAACTAATCGTACTACTAGGCTAGCTATGAGTATCGTTAGAAGTCTCTTGTTCATGTCGTCACCCTTTTTAGACGTTTATCTTCATAATATGTAAAAAAGTTTCGTTAAGTAGCGTGCGATAATATTTCGAATATAGCCCTCGCGGCTAAAAATTCTGTTACCTCATTGTTCGGAATTTTACGGAGGCATACCACATCGCAACCGATTATCCTTCCTTTTATGCTTCTAACGAGTTTTGCAAATTCCCTAAAACTTATGCCAGGAGGTTCCGGATGATCAACAGCAGGTGCTATTGATGGGTCGAATACATCTATGTCCAAAGATAAGTATACTTTCTTACCCTTTGTTAACGTTGAGAGAGTCTTAATGGTGACACCCAATCCGTTTTTTGATAACAATTTCTCAGAGGTAATTAGAAGTATGCCCTTCTTCTTTGCATAAACCAATTGTTCCTCGTCACCCGACCTCACACCTAAAACCACGGCCTTTTTAAACAACGTTTCTTCCGATGCCCATCTAAGCCACGTTGCATCATTCAACTTTTTATCCACGACTACATTCTCGTTAATGTAATCAAGCTCGATAATCTTCTCATCTATGTAGCTCTCTCGTAGGTCACAATGTGCATCGAAAACCACCAGGACCACATCTTTTGGCATAGCTTTGAGCGCATAATACGTTGCAAGATGACCGCCGCCGAGTATCAAAGGGAGTTTGCCTTCCGATAATATTGAAGATGCTGTTTTTGTGATGTTTTCTAAATCATCGTAAGATGCTAGCTTTATGTCGCCGATGTCATAAACCTTTGCCCTTTCGAGGAGGTTTCTCTTAGATATTATGTCAAACGTTTCGATAAACCAACTAGCGTCCCTTATCGCGTTAACAGATTCTGCGGCCTTTCTTCCTAAAATTACACCAAAGGCGATAACGTTTGATTCTTCTCTGCTGTACACGTTAGTTATAAGCGGTCTATTCATAATACGTTCCACCCTGTTATCTTAATCGGTTCGTCGTAGAAGGGCATTATAAACCATATGCAAGATCTTTGGGTCCCAAAGCATCAACAAAACCTAACGGCTTAAGTTTCGCTGCCATCTTTCATTTTTTATCAATTAGACTCGAAGTCTCGTCGCCTGCATATATATCAACAACTTCAAGTCCAAATCCTTATAAAATTACCTCGATTAATGTTAAATGGTTAAATCTACCATCTGAAGTGGGAAAATCGATGCATAATATTAGAAGGTTAATGAAAACAGACATTGTTAGAGTAAAGATAAGGAGAGAATATTGTAAAGAGAATTGGCCGGATATAACTCAATTGATCATTAATATTTTCCCGAAACTCGTACAAACATTTAAAGAAGCTGACAGTCTCTTTCAAGAGAAGGTTTCTATGTACCCATTAGAATACTACGAGCTCTTTGTTCGTCCTGCTGTAGCAATTCTTTCGCCCGAGGAGGCTGAGATGTTGATAATGACATTAGAAGAAAAAACCTCAGCGAAAGCTGACGATACATCGTTTAAGGTATCATTTGGCGGTAATCAGTACACAATATCTTTTGAATATCCGTGTGGGTAGGATCAACCTATTTTTCTGAGGAGTGCAATAAAGAAGCCGTTACACATGTCGCGGTGCGGATAAAATCTTCTGCATCTCTCTAATCCTAAGAGTCCTGGCGAGCCTGATTTTATGGGAATTTCTTCAAGTTGAAAGTTAGGGTTTGACGCTAAGAAATCTTTGATTAAGCTTTCATTTTCTTCGAGCGTGATGCTACAGGTACAGTAAACGAGTAGACCGTCATTCTTTACATATTTTGTAGCATTAGTTAACATTTTTTTCTGCAATGCTGAGAATTTCTTTATAGTTGTTGGTTTTACAACCCACCTGTAAGAAGGCTCGCGCCAAAACAAACCGGTAGAGCTGCATGGAGGGTCAAGCATCACAACGTCAGCATTTAGATGTGTCGGTAAATCCCTAGTAGCATCACAAAGAACAGCATCTACATTTTCAATCCATAAGCGTCGCGTATATGAAATATATGTCTTTAGTCTATGCGATGATATATCAATGGAAAGAATCCTAGCTTTGTTGTTTGTGTAAATTGCAAATAATGATGTTTTTATGCCAGGAGCTGCGCATATATCTAAGATCTTTATACCACTCTTAGGTTGAGCGGATATAATAGAGAATACGCTTGACGCATCTTGAACTGCTATAAGCCCGCGTTTATATGCTATTAGATCCTTTATTGCTTTGGATGAAATTATCTTGTAAAGCAGAGGTGCCCTCTTATCTCTCTCAAACTCCACCCCATCACTTTCTAGTACTTTCAATATTTCATCTTCGGTTGCTTTTAACCTGTTGAGAATGAAATAGGTTGGCGGCTTTTCGTTACTGATACGCATTAGCTCAATAGCTTCGGTTTTGCCTAGAATGTCAAAAAGATACTCGACAAACCATTTAGGGTGTCCATATAGAAGACTTATGTACTCTAGCTCGTCCCTACTTTCTATTATCTTATCATCAAGCTTCAAGGCATATATTCTACCGAACAGCGGCTCTAATGGTGCTATCCAGTCTCTTCCGAAGGTAATTCTTGCTGCCTGGGCAAATTTTGCAGCTTCAAGTCTATCGCATCCTTTTATGATTACCTGGTTGGCAAAAAGTTCAAGAAGAATCCTCCGATCGGGTGAAAATTGTTCATCTTTTAATACTTTACTGACAATCTTGGCTAGAAGGTTTCTCCTCGTCCCATGCTCCCAGATTAGTCTTCTTGCAATTTCCACAGACTTTGCAGGGTACTTTTTTTCGCGTACAATCTCGTAGAGGCATGATTTAAGGGAATGTCGTGTATCTCTATGTCTGGCATATGCCTGTACTGTAGCTTTTAGCGCAGTGCCTAAAATCTCTAGAGGCGTCTCGACCAACCATCGACCCGAGCTCTCGATACTCATGTTTAGTGTCACTAACGTAGATTCTGAGATAGGACTGGTACACTACTACCTTATAACAGTGCCCAAAATATTAATATGTTAATGTTTTTTGATTAAATTTGAGAATCGTTGTCGGCCGTGCCGACAGGTAGGGGGTAAAGGTTGAGTCAAACCTTTAGTAGAGAACCAACTTCAGTGTGTAACCCTCTCTGTAGGTTTTTTAGATGTGTTAAAAAGGCTCTTAACTACAAACAGAACCCTCCATCATGCGATTGGGTAGGCGGGGCGTGCACAGGCCACCGTTGTCCATATGCAAGCTGTATACAAGTCAAGCTGCTTCCCGATGGGAGATGCGGCCTGTTCGTTAAGCGGAAGACGGCTGAGACGGGCGAGCCAGAGATAAAGCTTGGAGCCGATGTCGCCATTAGGGCCAAAAAAAGGTTAGAGAAATTTGGTGCGTAGCATATCACTCAATTTATATCTTACTAGTGGAGTACAAAGATAGAGTTGAGCAGCAACATAGAAATTATAGGTATAAGGGGTATACCGATCATTAGGCCTGGAGATGACTTAGCCAGCATAATAGTCGAGAGCGCTAGAAATATGGGCGTTGGTATAAAGGACGGCGACATAATCGTCATCACACACGTTGTCGTAGCTAGAGCTGAAGGAAAAATAATACGACTTGATGAGGTTGAACCATCTGAGCTGGCAAGACGCATAGCCGAAGAAGTTGGAAAGGACCCCAGGCATGTTGAAGTCATACTTAGGGAGTCAAAAAGCATACTAAGGATACACAACGGGATAATAATATCTAGGACAAAGCACGGGATTATTTGTGCTAATGCTGGCGTGGATGCATCCAACACATCTGAGAACAATAGCGTCGTCACACTACCAGACGATCCAGATTTGTCGGCCAAGAAGATAAGAGAGAGGATAGAAAAACTTACGGGATCGCAGGTTGCCGTTATTATATCAGATACTCAAGGCAGACCTTTTCGCAGAGGCTTGATTAATGTGGCTATAGGTTGTAGCGGCATACAACCGTTGTGGGATAGAAGGGGTGAAGTGGACCTTTTTGGGAGGGTTTTGCGTTCAAAAATTACATGTGTAGTAGACGAGCTGTGTAGCGCTGCTGAGCTCGTGATAGGACAGGCTGCCGAGGGTATACCTGTGGCCATAATCAGGGGCTACAAATACATAAGAGACGATATACCTGCTTCCGTCATATTAAGGGAAAAGTATGAAGAACTCTTCATCTGACCTTGACGTTAAGCCCGAAATAGTTACCAGAATAGTCGAAAACTTGCTTAAGCTCACATCGCACGGTAATAAGATCACGATAGATGTCTTGGCTGAGCATAGCGTGGTCTCAAGAGACGTGGCGTTTAAAATCGTCTCGAGATTGTTAGGTAAAGACTTTAATGTAAACTGTGTCGAGGTTACCGGCGACACCAGGTTATCTATCATTCTGAAGTGTATTAGAGATTATGCTCCTGCTGAGGTTCTCGCTAGACACATATCTTGGAAAGATTTCGAGGTTCTCTCTGCGAAGGTTCTAAACGAGTACGGATTCAACGTATTGACAAACGTGAGGCTGCGCTTGTCAAAGAAGAAGTGCGAGTTAGACGTGCTGGCCGTAAGGAGTCCCACAGTCCTGCTTCTCGATTGCAAGAAGTGGAATGCGGTTTTGAGTGGAAAGAGGTTGACATCCATAGTAGAGAGCCATATGAGGAGGAGTCGGATGTTGGCGGAATATCTATTAAACATGCTCGGAAAAGGGGAAACGACTGTCGAAATAGTTCCAGCAGTATTAACGCTTTACGGTTCGAATAAGCGCGTTGAAAATGGTGTGGCGATAGTGCCCGTTGGTCTTCTGGGAAACTTTATTGAAAAATTACCGGAGATAAAATATGACCTCGAATGTATAAGGGTGAAGGTCGGCTCCGCATTGGATTATGTTATTCGAAAATTGGAAAGAAAGGACGCCCCTCAGCGACCCTATGGTTCTTCATGAATTCAGTGTGAGCTTTGGGTTCTTCATCGGGGCAAAATTCGGATGTATTACATAACATATAAAACTTCTTGCCGTCCTTAGACCAATATTTAATTTAATAGAGTTCTCTTGGAAAAGTGTCAAAAAATTTTTAAACTAAAAACTTGAAGAACTTTTTGTGCAGAGAAGGTTTGTATGGATTAAAAAGGAAACGGAGGTTTCTTTTAGGGAAATACTTTCGGTTTTATCCTTAATAATGCTCGTTTTATTAATCTTGCCTTTCATTAACTCTGTTAGCACATCTCCTGCTGTAGAAGACGAGGTTAAACAATTCCTTCCTAACTTAAATTATTCATGGCCTCTCGAAAAGGGGGACGAAGGGTCCACACGTTCCTCTTCCTCGTCAATCCCCTGTAGACCGCAAATAGCATATGAAAGCAATGTCCCCGCAGCACAAATCGTTTTAGTGGATGATGGGGTAATCTTCTCATTTGACCCAAATGGAAGAGCCGGAGATGCGTACGCTCTAAATGAAACTACAGGAAGAATACTTTGGCGCACGGACATATACGGTTTGTTTAATCGACTTATTATGAAAAATGCCCTAGGGAAATACTATTATATTGGGACAAGGGGCACTCCTTCTTTACTCATAGCATTAGACAAGAGAACTGGGAAGATAATTTGGACGTCTGAAATAGATGAAGGAGACATAACCGCGCTTATCGCATATAACAACAGGATATATCTCGGTACAAGAAGTGGATTAGTTTCTTGCATTGATGAGGATGGAAATATATTGTGGAGGAGGGAATTGGAGGATAAGGTTGTTACGGACTTGGCTTACGGCGACGGTAAGCTTTACGTAAACTTCGAATATAGCAAAAGCCTTTACGCATTAAACGCTGAAAACGGCGAGTTCGTTTGGACGTTTAATGGAAACGACTATTTGTCAGGAGTAGTGTTCAAAAATAACTTAGTTTTAGTTAAGGAATATAATAGGAAGTTGATTGGGCTTTCACCAAACGGTGCGGTGATTTGGAAAAAGGAGATGAGGATTGAAAGTTTTTCTGTCGGAGAAGATGCCATTTACGTAGCTAATTATAGAGGGGTTTCTGTACTTGACTTCCAAGGAGGAGACATAGGCAAGTTCGATTTACCTGAAGAGGAACGGTTCCATGAATCTTATGGAGCTGTAGTAGCTGCTAAAAGGATCTTAGCTCTTCCGGTATATGGTAAAAACTACGGTCGCCTCTACCTTTTGTGGAGGGGCATAATCCCTATCTTCAACCTAACCTATTCTGGAGAAGGGGCTATTTCTCCGAAGGTAAGCATAGCTTATGGTAAGATTTATGTCGTATTCTATACGCACAATAGAATACTGCTTTACAAGCTTCATGATATCGAAAAACCAGTGATAGTCTCGGTGGAGGCGGCAAGCGAGATATATGAAGGAGAAGAACTTGTTGTGAAGGCAACCATTTACGATAATAGGAGCGGAATATACAGAGCCTTATTGGCTTATAGTGTTGACGGTGGTAAATGGAATTATGCAGATATGGAGTTGGAGAGAAGATATATAATTGAACCAGTATGTGGTTACGGTCTTAGTGAAGAACCGTATGTAGGCAAAATACCTGCTCAGCGTGCTGGTTCAAGAATTATTTGGAGAATCATCGCGATAGATAATGTTGGCAATTACATCATATCACAAGAACATACCTGCCAAGTTGTTGAGAAGAGGGACGTCAATCCTCCAACAACCAAGGCTTTATATGAGGATATATGGCACAATGAGGATTTCACTATAGCCTTGGAGGCTGAGGATGACCTAAGTGGGGTCGCGGAAACATACTATAGAATAAACAACGGTGTGTTGAAGAGGGTTAGTGTTGATGGTCATCCACTCATAACGATGGAGGGTGCTAATAATACTTTGGAATACTGGAGTGTTGATAAGGCTGGTAATGAGGAAACTCACAAATTTATAACAGGCATAAAGCTGGATAAGAGTAAACCTATTGCAAATGCTGGGCAAGACCTGAAAGCAAACGTTGGTGACGTCGTAGTCTTAGATGCAAGTGCATCAACAGATAATATAGGAATAGTTAGCTATGAATGGGATTTCGGGGATGGAGAAAAAGGAACTGGTGTGAAAGTGACACATACTTATGAGAAAGCTGGGACTTATACGGTAACTTTAACGGTAAAAGATAAAGCTGGGAACGTTGGTATCCATAGCATAACAGTTACCGTCGCAGAAGCTGTCACAGAGGTCTTCCCAACATCACTAGTAATCGCAATTGTAATTCTAGTAGTAATCATAGTTATAATCGCAATTCTAGTATTGCGCCGCCGGCATTCTTAACACACCTGAAGGTTAATGATTACAGGTAGATTATAGCTGGCTTTGGCAGTAACTGTGAAGTCCCCATATTAGTTGTAGAGCTTATACTGAGTTCAGAGTGGAAAATGACTTAAAGGAAAGAAATGAATGCTCCGGCCGGGATTTGAACCCGGGTCACGGGCTCGAGAGGCCCGTATACTTAACCGGACTATACTACCGGAGCTGCAGAATAGTTTTATAAGCGTCCACAAATTAAGCGTTTCGTCATTAAAAACTACAAAATCGCTCGGATACGGCGTAATTATGACTAAACCTTAATATTTTGCTTACTCTGGTAAATTTCTCAGAAACTGTTGAGAGGTGATATTATATGTCTATGACAAGGCAACCCATCTTAATACTAAAAGAAGGGACTCAAAGGACAAGGGGCAGACCAGCCCAGCACAATAACATCTTGGCAGCTAAGATAATTGCTGAGATGGTCAAGAGTACGCTTGGGCCGAAGGGAATGGATAAGATGTTGGTGGATAGTCTAGGCGACGTCGTTGTCACGAACGACGGTGCAACTATTCTCAAGAAGATAGATGTTGAGCACCCTGCTGCTAAGATGATAGTAGAGGTTGCAAAGGCGCAGGACGAAACAGTTGGTGATGGTACGACCACCGCGGTTATCCTGGCGGGTGAGCTCCTGAAAAAGGCCGAGGAACTCATGGAGCAGAAAATCCACCCGAGTACAATAATTAGCGGCTACAGAAAGGCACTAGACGTCGCTTATAGGGCCCTTCAGGACATAACGTTAACCGTAGACCTAAAAGACAAGAACACAATCAAGAACGTCGTAAAGACCGCACTTAGTAGCAAATCGCTAGGGTATGCATTAGACCATATAGCCGACCTAGCAATAGAGTCCGTACTCTCTGTCGTAAAGGAAAGGGACGGTAAGTTAGTAGCTGATAAAGATGACATACAAATCGTGAAGAAAGTCGGCAAGAGCCTCATGGAGTCTGAGCTTGTAAGGGGCATTGTGATAGACAAAGAGGTTGTACATCCTGCAATGCCGAAGAGGGTGGAGAACGCCAAGATAGCGCTACTTGACACACCGCTGGAGATAGAAAAGACAGAGTTCAGCGCCGAGATTAGGATCAGAGATCCATCCAAGATAAAGGCATTCTTAGACGAGGAGACCAACATACTTAAAGAGATGGTTGACAAGATAGTTTCTGTTGGCGCAAACGTTGTGGTATGTCAGAAGGGCATAGATGATGCTGCTCAGTTCTTCTTAGCAAAGGCTGGCATACTCGCCGTAAGACGTGTTAAGAGGTCCGACATGGAAAAGTTGGCAAAAGCTACAGGAGGAAGAATAGTAACCAATATCGAAAGCCTCACTGAAAAAGACTTAGGAAGGGCCGGATTAGTGGAAGAGAGGAAGATAGGCGAGGATCGGCTAGTGTTCGTGGAAAAGTGCGAGAATCCTGGTGCAGTTTCCATACTGATTCGCGCTGGCCTGGAGAGGCAGATGGACGAAGCTGAGAGGGCATTAAACGATGCCATCATGAACGTCATCAATCTTGTGGAAAATAACAAGATAGTACCGGGTGGTGGTGCCGCGGAGGTAGAAATAGCCAAGGCTATACGAAGAGAGATGGGTAAGCTAACGGGCAAGGAGCAGCTAGCATTCCTTGCCTTTGCTGATGCTGTAGAAGTTATACCGAGGACGCTCGCAGAGAATGCAGGTCTCGAGCCTGTTGAGATAATGGCCTCACTGAGACATGCCCACGAGAACAACGGCAAGAGTTATGGTATTAATCTCTTCGCTGGCAAGGTTGATGATATGTTGAAGCTAGGCGTCCTAGAACCATTGAGGGTCAAAGAGAATGCATTGAAATCGTCTTTGGAGGCGGCCGCGATGATATTGCGTATCGATGACGTTGTCGCCGCTTCAAGGAAGAAGTTTACGGAGAAGAAGAGCGAAGAGGAGAAGAAGAGCGAGACTTAATAAAAATTTATAATTTTTGCATTTTTATTGTTAAAACCCCATTTTTATACGATTTGTCAACCAATTCCACTTTATGAGGTAAAACCACGGTCTTTCTAAAACCACTGCCGCTTTTTATGATTATGCGCTTACCTAACACCAATACTTTTACATCATCTTCAGGACCTGGAACTTGCGCAATTATGCTTATGTAATTTCCATCGTATAACACTTCGTATATGAAATCCCTTAATCCTGACTTTTTGAGCATCTTACGAATCTCCTTTATCCAATAGAACAAGATGAACACGGTGACTGATACCAGCACAATCCCTACAAATCCTCTATGCATTCTAAGAGCGAATACAATAACCACTATCATAAGCACTGTTAAAAGCATTATTGTCACAGGTCTAAACTCCTGAACTCTACGGTCCTTGCTAGTCTGCATACTTTACACCCAACTACTCTAAAACAATAGATATGTAATGCAATTCTACTATCCCATTTTCTACTATAATAACACCGTAGTTAATAACATTATCCTCTACCCACTCTAGAATCCTCTTTTCTGTCCATCTTTTTATAAAGGCCTGAACCAGATCCTCTACTTTTTTATAATCCTCGACCAACTTTACACTTACTTTACCTTCAAGGAAAACCAAGTGGGCGTTTATCTTTTCGGGCCTCATTACGGTAATGTTTGCGTGTTCGAGTAATGTAGAAACAAACTCCTTAATGTTGGAAATCATTTGTTCTTTTCCCGTAATCTCGGGAGGGAGTGTTTCCAATCCTGCCAACTTTGACAAAAATGCTCTGAACGCACTCTCAGGCGTAGACCCAAGACCCACATAGTATTCGCCAGTAAAGGCAGCTCCCACGACGGCTACCGTACCGATTGTTGTTATAACACCCTCTGCTGGCGCAGTATATACTGGAATGAAGTAAACTGGATAATCACCGATTTGGTATAGTATATTATCGCCTATCCTTGGGTTTCTGAGCAACGTCTCCATCTGTTTAAAGACTGGGTCCCTTCTTAGGGCTTCGATTGCTGCCGTTGGACCTAAAAGCTTAACTACGGACTCTAAAGGGACTTTATAGACGATTACCTCGCCGAGATGGGGGTAATCGTTTCTTACCACAGCATAGCCTGCAAGATTCTTTCCTAAAGCGCCTTTAAGCTGTAAAGAAAGTATGCCAATGAACTCTATGTCTTCAAAGCCAGGCGGTTGCGCGTATATAAAGTAAGTCTCAAGTCCTTCAGGGATTTCGAAAAACTCCCTTGCACCTATAAATGTAGCGGGGTCCCTAACATGGTACTTGTTGTACACACCAATCCTCCATTCAAATAACTCAACAGGATATCTGGTTTGTTTATATAACCATACAGGCATTTCTGTGCTAACATATTCAGCATAAAGGTTTTTGAATAACTCGCTGAAGAAATCATCACCTATTACTACGAGTTGTATTGTTCCATCATAGACATCTATCAATGCATAGCCAACAAAGCGTGCAAAGAGCTCGCCCCTACTCCATGGCACATTTTCAGCAGACATCCTAAAAATGAGTGGCATTAACCAGTAGGTCTTTTCACCATCCGTCACCGGAAACATATCAATTGGCACGCTGTTCCATTCATACGAGAAGTAGGGGAATAGGAGTTTCATCCTATCGTATACATCCTTATACCTTATTATGTGAACAGTTTTATCGGGATATGATAACATGAACGTTACATCAAACAACCAGCTCAACGGCGGCTGAGCATCCACACCACCTTTCCCTGAGTAGAAATGTCCACCAACCTCTTTGCTCGTTTCTTCACCAATAACATGAGCTGACCATGTGGTCGAAAGTAAACCTCCCTCTCCATAGTAGACTCTACGTTGTTTGAAAAATTTGCTAGAATCTTCAATCGTTCCGTCATGCGCATTCAGTAAAAGGAAGCCATTTGGTACGTGCGTGTAAACCATGTGCTCGTTGAACCAACGGTCTTCAGGTCTCACGAACTCTGGCAGTATCGGCTTCATGGATGCACTCCAGTAAAGTGTATCGTTGAATCTTATTATGTCAGAATCTTCGAAGTCAACATATGGTATAAGACCTATCTCCGGTTTAAGCTTCGTGAATGCCGCGTCCCAATCCCATAGCCTAATTTTTGATAAAATGTTTCTATTTTTTTCAACGTACAGGGATATTGTCTCTTGACGTATTTCTTTTATAGAAAAATTATATGATAATTCCTTAATCTTATCAAGCTCTGCAAGATAACGGTTTACTGATATTTCTTGGACGACATAAGGACCCAACCACTCTACCTTTCTTGCATCCGCTATGCTGTTCTGTATGGCGATAACCGATCCTGCTAACAGAGCAACGAGTACTATGGCCCCTATTCTTACGTAAATGTTTCCCAGCTTGCCCAACCTATGAGAGTCAATGTATGCATAAATCGCGAACAATGTCGCAATGGTTATTGTTGCTATGAGAGTTATTTTTGTGTTATAGTCGATATACGTTGTGAAGAACGAATTAAAAGCGGTCCAGAAGAGTCCAACAGCTATTAGCGCCTCTATTGTAGCAATTGGTATTATGACCCTACCTTCCTCCAAATACTTTACGATTGACGTACTAATGCTTTTGACGAACTGTGTGAGACCTACTAGAACGACAAGTCTAACTCCTAATGCGCTGAATATTGGAGGTATGATAAGCAGCAGTGTCGGAAGTGCTGGTATTACCATACTTTGGGCAAATGCCTCGTCAGTAGGAGGGGTGATGAATGGTAAAAGGAATATCCTCCAAACCTCAATTAGCTTTGGGTCCCACCCACTCAGCATTGCTAATACCGACATACCGAAGAGCGTATTCGTGAAAAATACCGTCCCCACTATCGTCTTCGTTATCTGCCATACTACAAAATTGCGTACGTTCATCCTGAAGTTTGAAAAATCTATCAAATCGAGATGGATTACGCCAGGGCTTTTGACGATGTTTATGAGCAACCTGAAGAACCAAAAAAGAAGCGATCTTCTATTCTTAAAATCGACCCTAAAGAAGGCTATTGTCGAAAGCACTAGGCCACCAACCAGCGCATAGTAGAATGGTCTTATGAAAAGTTCGCCGAACTCTATGAAGTTTAAAAATAAGTTAACAATCTGATTGCCTATTATGAAAAACATCAGCAGTATTATTATCGCCGTTATTATCCTAATTGTCCACTTTCTTGACGATGTCCTTCTATTTGGGTAATACGCAGTCCGCATGCAACTCGAGTTTATTTATTGGTGACTTTAAACTTTTTTTACGGCATGCGCGCTGTTCCAAAGGTAATCAAAGTAGTCCCTAGCAAACTTTGCTAAGCTCGTATGTTCTGACCATATAGCTATGGCTGGTCTCTTTCCATTTTCAGCTGCAAATATTATCATAACTTCCTTCAAATCGCGGATTGCACCGCAACCAAACATATGCTCCCTGATTCTGACCTCTGCAACCTCAACCAACTTCTTTAATATCTGTTGCTCAATATCTGATGTGAGCATTATTTGTACTCTGCCGTTCTTCCCTTTGATTGTTATAAAAAACGGTAACAATGTACGCAAGAGCTCCTTAGGAAGAATTGGTGTTGCTAATAAAAGCTCTCGCTCACAATTAGCGATGAGCTCCTTTAGCTTGGTTAAAATATTCTGCTCTCCTCTTAATATCCAGATGTCTGGCTTTTCCTTAGCCCACCTATTCTCGAAGATTGGCATGAGTTCGGATATTATTATATCACTATTTTGTTGGAGTTTTTCTTCAAGTTTCAACTTCATAGTTTCGACAGCTGTAATCGGGGATTTTGCGTGATACTTTGCAGGTCTTCCGCCCTCTACTTCAATCCATCCTTTCTCCTCCAAGCTTCCTAAAACTTCGTAAATTTTCGAATAAGGTATCTCAGCTATGTTGCTCAGCTCGCTAGCGGTCAACGGACCCATTTGGATAAGCGGAAGGTATGCCCTAATTTCGTAATCCGTAAGGCCTAGGTTTTGCATCGCCTTCCTGACTCTTTCACTGATAGTCATATTGCTGCCTGTCTTTTCAGACCAGCTCATATGTTCATAAATCTTAATGAATGCCACCTTATATCTGCTTCTTAGTTACTGAAGGTTCTTTCGAAAGGCTTTATGACGCTCTTTACCTTGAGAGTCATAAAATAACCTACTGTTGAAAATCACAACACTAATCGCTTAATCTGGCTGCGATCACTGCTTGACCGAGTGAGAGCCCACCATCACCGGGCGGGATCCTTGTATTTGTGTAGAATCTAAAACCTTTTGCTTCGATCGTTCGTCGTATTGTTGTCGTTATTTGTTCGTTGTATGCCACACCACCCGTGAAAACAATGTTTTTTACACATTCGCTGGTTGCTATTTCTAAGGCAAGTTCGGCCAAGCCTAGTGCCAAATAATTCTGGGCTGAGAAGGCAAGGTCTCTCACCTTTTTTGAATTTAAACCCTTCATTGCCATTTCTGTAATCGATTCTACCATGTACTTTGTGTTCAAGACCCTGCCTTTTATTTCCGGCTTCAGTCCTAAGATGTCTGAGCCACCTATCGCTACAGATTCGAGCTTCATAGCAGGCTCACCTTCGTAGGTTCTCTCATAGCATATGCCCAATATGGCTGCAACACTATCCAAAACCCTACCAGCGCTTGAAGTCTTTATGTTTTTTCCATTCTTAATCTGTTTTAATACTATTTCTGCTTCGTCTCTACCTCTTGGAAGCTTATCAGTATTCGAAAATAACCACTCCTCACATATATCTGATCCGAACAATATACCCGCGGCCATCCTTGCTGGATACTTTGCGGCTAGGTCGCCGCCTGGCATTGGGTGATTTTCCAAATGTCCCAAGCGACGGAAAACATTACCATCGCATAAAAGAACCTCACCACCCCACGCCAAACCATCGCTACCGTACCCGAATCCGTCGCATGCTATTCCTATGACTTCCTCCAACCCATGCTCTACCATTACCGAGGCAACATGCGCATGGTGATGTTGGACAGGTATTGTTGGTATCTTAAACTTTTCAGCCAATTCTTTTGCTAGCCTAGTTGTCTGGAATCCTGGATGTAGATCATGAGCTATTACCTCTGGTTGTGCTCTGATAAGCTTAGCTAAATAATGTACTGCAGACTTCAAAAATTCGTAAGTTTCTACACATTCTACGTCGCCAATATGCTGCGTTAAGAACGCCTTATCACCCATGAGGATACAAGCGGTAACGTTGAGCTCACCTCCCAAAGCAAAGACGTTTTTACTGTACTCATGCGATAAGACGATTGGCTCTGGTGCGTAACCCCTCGAACGGCGTATAAAGCTGACAGACCCGTCAACTAACCTTACAACAGAATCGTCACATCGGTTAACGATTTCTCGGTTGTGGAGAAGCATATAATCAACATCCTTTCCGATTCTTGAATAGGCCTCTTGATTTTGTATAACTATCGGCTCACCTGACGGGTTTGCACTTGTCATCACGTATGCCGGCTCCTTACTGTTAAGCAGTAGAAGAAGATGTAGGCCAGTATACGGTAGCATTACACCTACATTGTGAAGGCCTGGCGCTATCTCCTCAGATAGATAGTAGTCCTCACTTTTGCGTAATAAAACAATAGGGCGTGCTGGGGATGTGAGCAATGCTTCCTCTTGGTTACTAACGATTGCAAAAGACTTTACGGTCTTCAAATCTTTAGCCATTATTGCAAAAGGCTTTTGTCGCCTATGCTTAACTTTCCTAAGCCTTATTATAGGTTCTGAAATTGTTGTTGCCGTTGCTACGTGGAAGCCACCATTCCCCTTTATTGCCACTATGTATCCTTCATCGATAAGCTTAGCAGCTTCCTTTATCGGTTCTTTACATGCGATCAATTCTCCATTGTTGGTTGTTAAATAAACCATCGGACCGCACTTAGGGCATGCAATCGTTTGGGCGTGAAACCTCCTGTTCAAAGGATCATTATATTCAGAACTACACAATTCGCACATCGGAAAATCTCTCATGGATGTATTTTGCCTGTCGTACGGTGTGTCTAATATGGCAGTGAATCTTGGTCCACAATTCGTGCATGTTATAAAGAAGTAGCCGAATCTTCTATCAGTAGGATTTAGGAGCTCTTTAACACAATCATCACATATCGCCACATCCGCTGGTATCACAGAGCCCGTGACTAGGCTTTGCTCCGAACTCTTTAGTATCTCAAAACCCATGAACTCGTTCTTTGACTCTGAATAGCTTATATCGATCTTGGTTATATGAGCTAAAGGCGGCTTCTCCTTAACTAGAGCGTCCAAGAAAGATTTTATATCCAGTTCGGGTCCTTCTACGATTATCCTAACGGATGCGTCCTTTAGATTCTGGACAAATCCTTTAAGTCCCCTGCTAACTGCGATTCTATAAACGAATGGTCTAAAGCCCACTCCTTGAACTATGCCTGAAACCCTGACTTCAACCCTAACTTTTTCCATCTACCATATTAGATCTCTTCAATCCATAACATATACTAGACGTCATTTAATGTCAAGTGATAATTAAAGTATTTACTTCATTAGTTTTTATAAGACGTTTATTATAAATATACTTGAAAGTTAAATTTAAGGAATTTGCTTTTTTATTTAATTGGAGGTTGGATCTTTACGTTCAAATTCTCCTTGGAAGATGCGGTAAAAGAGCTCAGGCCGCAATTATGTTATCAGTGTATGAAGTGCTCCAGTGGATGTACGGCCGCAAAGGTCGTTAACAACTACAGACCCCATGAGATAGTCGCCCTAGTGAAAGCAGGCTATTCTGACGAACTTATAAATAGCGACGTGATATGGGCATGCTCAGTTTGCTTAAAGTGCGTAGAATACTGCCCCCAGAGGGTCTCACCGTTTGAAGTGGTGATGGCACTCAGGAACGAGTCTATCGCAAGGGGGAGGGTGCCTCCGAAATCTTTCGTGGAAATGGCAAAATCCGTATTGAAGGTTGGCCACATCCAAGAACCCATGTACATAATGTCAAAGGATTTTGAGGAAGTTTCTAGGACGGAGCTGGGCTTACCAGAGATGCCAAAACCGAAAGATTTTGAAAAATTTAAACAACACGTCTTGTTGGTAGGTTTTGAGAAATTAAAGGAGGTTATCCGAGTATGAAGTTCTTACTTTATTTGGGTTGTACTACTGCGACGAAGCAATACGGTTATGAACTCTCGCTGAGGGCCACGTTACCATTGTTGGGCGTAGAGCTAGAGCATCCTAAAGACATGAACTGTTGTGGGGTTCCGATGAAGGGTATAAGCAAGTTTTATCCATATTATGCCTGTGCAAGGATTATGGCACTAGCTGAGTCGCAGGGTTTGGATATCATTGCGCCATGTAATGGCTGTCACCTAAATTTAACGGAGACAATCTACAAGTTGAAGTTGAATCCGTTGCTTATGAGCGCAGTGAATGAACTTCTTAAAGAGGAGGGGCTGAAGTATACGGGTAAAGCGATGGTGTATCATCCTGTAGAAATTTTACATGACAAGATAGGCATTGAAAAGATAACATCATCAATTAAGAGAAAGTTGCCAGAAATACCAGTTTCTTCTCATCCTGGTTGTCACCTAATCAGACCAACAGAATTCCCGAGACCAGAGACAAGAGATGGTCCACTCAAGCTGGATAGATTGATCGAAGCCATAGGTCTTAAGGCGAGGGATTATCCTGAAAAGTACGAATGTTGTGGAGCGGCTATACTTCCCTACTCGCCGGAGGCGGCGATAAAGACTGCAGCCTTCAGAATAAAAAGAGCATTGGCTGTAGGTTCGAAAGCAATAACCAGCTTATGTCCTTACTGTATAGATATGCTCGATGGAAAGCAAGATGCAGCTAAAACAATAACCGGTGACCAAAACATTTCAATTCCAGCGCTTTATTATACGCAATTACTGGGCCTTGCATTAGGTTTGGATGAAAAAGAGCTTGGGATGAGCCTAAACATGAGTCCGGTCGAGGTTTTACTCGAGGAGGTGAAAGTCTGATGGTCGAGGATGAAGAAGTTAGAATAGGCGTTTATATATGTCATTGTGGTTTAAACATAGCATCTGTAGTTGACGTAAAGAAAGCGGCTGAAGAAGTATCAAAAGTACCGAATGTTGTGGTTGCGAAGGACTACCAATTCATGTGCTCTCAACCAGGCCAGAATATAATAATTGAGGACATAAAGCAACATCGCCTTAACAGGGTCGTCGTGGCTGCCTGCTCACCTAGAATGCACGAACCAACGTTCCAGAAGGCTGTCGAAAGGGGCGGTCTTAACCCATACCTTTTCGAGATGGCTAATATAAGGGAGCATTGTTCTTGGGTTCACGAAAAGGAAAAAGTTGCTGCGACAGAAAAGGCCATCAAATTAGTTAAGGCTGCTATCGCTAAAGCTAGGCTGTTAAAGCCGTTAAAGAGGGAGAAAGTAAATGTGATACCAAGGGCGCTCGTCATAGGTGGTGGGATAGCCGGCATCAGAGCTTCGCTCGACATAGCAAATGCTGGCTTCGAGGTTCACTTAGTTGAGACGAGACCCAGCATAGGAGGGAACATGGCAAGGTTAGATAAGACTTTTCCAACACTTGACTGTTCTCAGTGCATACTAACACCTTTGATGGTAGAAGTAAGCAGACACCCAAACGTCACTCTTCACACCTATACGGACGTTGTGAACATTGATGGTTCTGTCGGGAACTTTAAAGTTAAACTATTGAAGAAACCAAGGTACGTTGACGAGTCGAAATGTACTGGTTGTGGCACATGTATCACAAAATGTCCATGGACCGCGCCGAGTGAATTTGAGTTAGGACTTGGGAAGAGAAAGGCAATATATTTCGAATTCCCACAGGCCGTCCCGCTTATTCCTGTGATCGACCCTGAGCACTGTATGTATTTCCAGAAGGGAACATGTAGAGCTTGTGAGAAATTTTGTCCTACTAAGGCTATAGACTTCAATCAAAAACCGGAAGAGATAGAGTTGGAAGTTGGAGCAATAATCTTAGCTACTGGATATAGTTTGTACGATGTCGCAAAAGCCATGCCAGAATACGGTTATCGCAAGTATAAGGACGTAATCACCGGATTAGAATTAGAGAGGCTCGTCTCGGCCACAGGACCAACAAAAGGGCACATAGTCAGGCCAAGTGATGGGAAGGAGCCGAAAAAGGTTGCAATAATTCTTTGTGTTGGTTCGAGGGACGAAAAGCACCTCAGGTTCTGCTGCAGGTTTGGATGTGTAGCAGGAATAAAGCATGCCTATTACATAGTGAGTCACATACCGGACGCGGAAGTGTACATTTGTTACAGGGACATCAGGACCTTTGGGAAAGGTTACGAAGAGTTCTATGAGAGAATCAGGAATTACGAAAACATCAAGTTCATAAGAGGTAGCCCAATGGAGATATTACAAGATGCTGATGGAAGTCTCTACTTTGACGTGTTCGATGCAAACACAAACAGAATCGTAACACTCAGGCCAGATCTCGTCGTCCTTGAGACCGGCATAGTTCCTCACCCGACGTTTAAAGAAGTGGCCAAGATACTTAAGTGTGCGGTAGGTCCAGACGGTTTTGCGTTAGAATTACATCCAAAGCTTAGGCCTACAGAGACATCTGTTGACGGGGTATTTTTGGCCGGTGCAGTGCAAGGACCAAAGGACATACCCGACACTGTAGCTCAGGCAGGTGCTGCGGCATCTTCAGTCATAGCATTGATGTCGAAGGGCTACGTAGAAACAATACCTTACGTCTCCTCGATTAACGAGGACTTATGTAGCGGGTGTGGTATATGCCAGCCCTTATGTGCTTACGACGCAATATCTTTAGTTAAAAAAGAAGATGGGAAGCAAGTTGCAAAAGTTGACATAGGCAAGTGCAAGGGGTGTGGAGTGTGTGCAGCCGCATGTCCATCCGGAGCCGCCCAACAGCTTGGATTTAACGACGAGCAGATTTTGGCGATGGTAAGGACACTTACGAGGTGATTAAAATGGTAGAGAATTTTGAACCGAATATAGTGGTTTTTGCATGTAACTGGTGCTCTTATGCTGGGATGGACCTAGCCGGAACTAGTCGAATACAATACCCCCATAACCTCAAAGTGATCAGGGTTATGTGTTCCGGCAGAATCAACCCAGTGTACATACTTGAGGCTTTCGCGAACGGTGCCGACGGTGTCCTTGTGACTGGTTGTCATCCTGGCGATTGCCACTATATATCTGGAAATTATAAAACCAGAAAGAGAATCATTCTACTGGAGAGGTTGCTTGAGCAGTTTGGTATTGAAAAAGAGAGGTTAAGGTTAGAATGGGTATCCGCATCAGAAGGGGAAAAGTTCGCCAACATCGCGAAAGAATTTGTTGAGCAAATAAGGAAGCTGGGGCCAAATCATATCGCAAAGGAATTAAGGAAGGAGGTGGCAGTAGTTTGAATAAACCAAGGCTGGCCATAATACCTGGGGCAAACTGTGCCGGCTGCGACTATTCGCTCCTAGACTTAGGTGAAAAAGTCATAGAAGTTTTGATAGCTGTAGACATAGCTTACTGGCCGACCGCTGCCGATCTAAAGTTGGAGGACCTAGAGAAGCTACCGGATGGTTCTATAGACCTTGTGCTCTTTGAGGGTGCCGTGAACAATGACGAGACGGAAGAAATGGCTAAACTTGCAAGGAGGAAGGCAAAAAATCTCATAGCATTTGGAGCTTGTGCTTGTTTTGGTGGCATACCCGGTCTTGCAAACGTTGCCTCAAAGGATGGTATCCTCCGAAAAGCATACATAAAGAGTTTGAGCACAGTCAACCAGCAAGGAACGATACCTTGTAAGCTGACAAGGCTTGATGGCATTGAGCTAACAATACCAGAATTTCTTGAGACTGTTAAGTCGCTTGATCAAGTAGTTAATGTGGATTATTACCTACCAGGCTGCCCACCACCACTCAAATTGGTAGCCGAGGCATTAACTGCCGCACTATCTGGAAAGCTACCACCAAAGGGCACGGTGTTCGGTTCGATGAAGTCCGTCTGTGACGATTGCAAGCGTATCCGTGAAGACAAGAAGATTATGGAGATAAAACGCTACCACCAGCTCATCCCAGACCCTGAGAGGTGTCTTTTCGAGCAAGGCATAATATGTATGGGTCCTGCAACCAGAGGCGGTTGCGATGCAGTATGTCCTACGGTGAACGTTCCCTGTAGAGGTTGTATGGGACCGACACCAGGATCTCAAGATCAAGGTGCTAGGATGTTATCCGCCCTATCTTCTGTAATAGGGCTAGAGGTTGAAACGGGCGTTAGTGATGAAGAGGTTAGAAAGCTCATATTGCAGGTAAAGGATCCGTTAGGAACGTTTTACAGGTACAGTTTACCAAAATCAATAATGCGTAGGGTGTGGGGTGTTAGAGAATGAAAAAGGTTGTAACGATTCAGCCCATAACTAGGCTTGAGGGGCACGGTAAGATTTCGATATTTTTAGACGAAACTGGCAATGTTAAGGATGCTTACTACCAAGTAGTTGAGTTCAGGGGCTTCGAAAGGTTCTGCATAGGAAGACCTGTCGAGGAAATGCCCATAATAACGCCAAGGATCTGCGGTGTTTGTCCATGGGCACACCACATGGCATCGGCGAAGGCCGTAGATGCTGTTTATGGGGCTGAGTTGCCAAAGACTGCCAAGAAAATACGGGAAATGGCCTACAATATATTCTACATACATGACCATTCAGCAGTATTCTATGCACTTTCTGCACCGGACTTCGTTGTTGGACCCGATGCACCTAGAGCTGAAAGAAACATCCTCGGCCTTATCGGAAAGATTGGTCTAGAAACTGGGAAGAAAGTCATAAACGCTAGAATGGTGGCTACGAAGCTTTTGGAAAAACTTGCTGGGAGGGCAATAATACCGACTTGCGCTGTTCCAGGCGGTGTATCCAAACCTTTGACGGAAGACGACAGAAAAGAAATAGAAGAAGGTGCGAAGAAGCTTGTGGATTTCAGTCAGTTCACGCTGAAGATATTTGAAGATGTTGTTCTAAAGAATCAAAAATACCTTGACTTAATTATGGGCGACGTGTATAAGCACGAGACTTATTATATGGGTTTGGTCGACGAGAAGGGGCTGGTTAACTACTATGACGGAAAGGTCAGAGTTGTTGACCCGAAGGGAAGAATCTACACAGAATTTCATCCAAAAGATTATCTAAATCATATAGGTGAACATGTGGAGACATGGACTTATCTTAAGTTCCCATACTTGAAGAGTTTAGGCTGGAAGGGGATAGTTGATGGTGAAACATCCGGTGTATATAGAGTAGGACCTCTTGGTAGACTCAACGTAGCTGACGGATTTGCAACACCGCTTGCGCAGGAAGCTTATGAAAAATTTAAAGAAATTTTGGGTAAGCCTGCTCATGCAACACTTGGATACCATTGGGCGAGGGTTATAGAAATACTTAATGCCGCTGAGAGGGTACTCGAGTTGAGCAAGGATCCAGACATAACCGGAAAGGACTTTAGAGTTCCTTTGACAAATACTCCAAGCGAAGGAGTCGGTATTGTTGAAGCACCAAGGGGCACACTTATACATCACTACAAGACGGATCAAAACGGCATATTGACCGACGTTAACCTGATAGTTGCAACGACACACAACAACGCTGGCATATGTATGTCCGTAAAGAAGGCCTCGCAACAGCTTATAAGAGGTGGCAACGTAAACGATGGACTACTCAACATGATAGAGATGGCATTCAGAGCTTACGACCCGTGCTTAGCCTGTGGAACGCATGCGTTACCAGGTCAGATGCCGCTTGACGTATGTATATATGATGCAAACGGAAGACTCGTGGTCGAGATAAAGCGTCCTTGAAGAAGAAAGGGATAATCGTAATAGGGCTTGGTAATCCGATACTTGGTGACGATGCTGTAGGCCTAGTTGTCGCATCCGAGTTAAAGAGACGACTGGGCAACCTTGTTAATATTGTTGAACTATGTGCTGGAGGTCTCACCGTGGCGGAGACCATGCTCGGTTACAGGAAGGCTATACTCGTGGATGCTTTGATTGAAGAGGGGGCCGTTCCTGGAAAAATCCTAAGGCTAACGTTCGAAGACTTAAAAGTAACACCTAAACGGTTCATCGGCTTTCATGATATGGACCTCGTAACTTCCATCGAGCTCATTAAAGCTATAGAAAAAGAGTCTTTTCCAGATGAAATAGTGATTTTTGGGATAACTATTCAAAAACCGGGCTGCTACCAAGAGGGGTTAAGCGAGTGTGTAAAAACTGCCATACCAAAATGTGTTGAAATTATTGAAAAAGAATGCAGCCTTTGATTTTAACACCTGCAAAAATAACCATTATTCATGAATAACGCATGCATAACTTTATTATGACACAAATGCTGCTAACTTGTAAAGGCAAAAATTATTATATGAGTTATTAAGATATATACAAACTAGAACAAGTTAAGGCGACTATACGAAATAACGGGTGATGCGCTTGGATACAAGTTTAACATTATTGGTAAACTTTATCTTTGGAACACTACCATGGGTTACCTATACAGTATTTTTGCTCGGCATTTCTTTGAAGCTATACACGTGGTTCTCAACGGCGCCATATCATAAGACGGGGTCGTATTCCAAAACATCGATTTCTGCAGGGTCCGTAGGGCTTATGATAGGACAGTTTATATATTTGCTACTGTTTCAGGGTCGTTTCATAAAACCCAACATTAAATCTTTTGTACTCTGGCTTATGTCTTTCTCTGCACATATTTCGTTGTTTTTGATATTATTTGGACATCTGAGGCCTATTGGGGTCTGGTCAGCATCATGGTTTGCATGGGTAGCATCCGAGCAATTTTTGACGAGGGATTTGCCATTTTATCTCGGCTGGGTCGTGCTCGGCGGTTTTAGTCTGCTGTTGGTGAGGAGGGTAGTCGATAGGTCAGTGAGAAGCATATCCGGCTTTGATGATTACTTTTTACTTGTTATTTTGATCATAGTATTTCTCGCTGGAAACATGATGCGTGTATCTCCTTACATTCATGAACCCTTTGCACTTGAAATATCACCGGGCATAGTGATGCAACTTAAGGAAACACCATCGTTAATTTGGCTTGCCGTGCATGGAATTGCGGCTCAGATTCTGATAATGTATATGCCGTTCAGTAAGCTGTTTCATATAATAGCATCACCCTTTACAGTTCTCGCTTACAGCATTAGGCATGGTAGGCTTTACGGAGGTATGAAAACATGAAGCTAGAGATGCTTAGAGAAGTATCACCGTTTACCATGCTGCAACTCGAGACGTGTGTAAGGTGTGCTCACTGCGCAGAATACTGCCCAGTATATGACGTTCTGAAAAAGCCGCAGACAATGCCAGGCGGCAGGGTTTCAGTTATGCTTAAGATGATAAAGGGTGGTGCAAGTTCATGGTTTACGTTTTATCGATTAAGAGCAGGTAAGTTGAATGAAATTGAGAATCACATTAAAAGCGTTTACGAATGCGCCCTTTGTGGTAGATGTATGGCCGTATGTCCGTTCGGAATACAAACGGACAAACTTTGGGAACTATTTAGAAAGATCGTTTATAACTTCAATAAACACCCGCCCGTACTTAAGGAAGTTGACAAGTTCATACTTAGCACATACAATGCCTATGGTGTAGGAAACGATGCGAGGGCGATGTGGGTTGATTACTTAGGCCTTGATAACGTTAAGATAAACGAACCTTCTGACATTGTGTATTTTGTAGGATGTACATCTTCGTTTAAGGCCGTCGCACAAGACATAGCATATGCCACATCTCTGACCTTAAACCATGCAGGGGTAAGCTGGACGCTCCTTGGTGAGGATGAGTGGTGCTGTGGCGCTCCACTACTCATGATAGGAGATGAAGAAGGTGCTAAGAAGATGGCTGAGCACAACGTCAGGGCGATAGAGAACTTAGGTGCGAGGTTGGTAGTATCAGCATGTCCAGGATGCGCGAGGGTCATTAAGCAAAAGTATCCTTCATTAATAGGCAGGGCCCTAAGGTTTAACGTCATGCATCTCATGGAATTGCTTGACCTATACATCAGAAAGGAGCGCATATCCCTCAAAGGAATAGAAAGAGACAGCACCCTCGTAACCTACCACGACCCATGTGAGCTTGCAAGGCTCAGCGGCGTGATAGACGAACCAAGACGTGTGATCAATACTGTAACAACTTCCTTCAAGGAGATGCCCGAGAACAGGAGAGATGTGCGTTGCTGTGGAGGCGGAGGCATCCTCCAAGCAGTGAATGATGAGCTAAGGCTAAACATAGCCGAAAAGAGAGTGAAACAAGCCAAGGCTCTTGAGGCCGAAATCCTTACCTCTGCGTGTCCAGCTTGCAAAATAACGCTAATGGACGGGACAAAAAAGGTCGGCGCAAAGATACAGGTTTTAGACGTAGTAGAGCTGTTTGCTAGACGGCTCGGTTTGATGTAAGTCTTCAAAACATTTATTTGGGGTACTTATATCCACCTGTTAAACTGATATATACATGCATAAATCAGCATAACATGCTAAGTCTTTATACGACGTAGGTTATACCTCGCTATATTATTATAACCTTTGAGGTGAGCAGACATGTCAGAGAAAAGCATACTTAAGGAACAGCTGTTAACATACGACCATTTCTGGATCAAGGTTGAGCATAATTCTCCGACAGCACTAGTGAAGATAGGCCTGAAAGAGGATGTCATCAAGACGATAGGGCAGATAGATGCCTTCAGAGCCTTACCAAAAGGCAGATGTGTTAACAGAGGATACCCGTTCGGGTCGATAGAACATGGAAGAAAGATACTCATACTGCGTAGTCCCATCACGGGTTCGATAGTCGAAGTAAACGAAGAGGTCATTAAAAACCCGCAGCTGATAAACGAGGACCCTTACGGTAAAGGTTGGATAGCCATTCTGAAACCGAGCAATGTTGAAGAATTAGATGCATTACTCTGAAGACAAGACGAAGATGCCCCTACGGTGGGGAACATATGGTACCGGATGCAATATTTTTTGCATCAACATTCTTTCTAATCGGAACGATTTCCTTAATCGTCGGGGCTCTATGGAATATCAGAATATGGTTTCTCGGAACAGAAAACGCTATCGGGACAATTAAGAAGGCATTGTTAACTATCCTAACACCTCGTTCCTTAGCGGCCATTATCAAAGCATTCTTAGTTAAGGTCTTCGGTCAGTACAGACTCTACAAGTATGAACGACTGAGGGGGCTGGAAAAAGCGTCCTTTGTTTCTTTTTACGTTTTGTTAATACTTTCGAACCACATAGCCGCGGATATAGCAACAGGTGTTTCGAACGTTCAAGAACTTATGGTAGAATTTTTTAGGTCACCTTTCTTTCCTGGCTACATATTCCATGAGTTAGGTACCGAGCTACCATTAATTTGGGCATCCTTCCTTCTGATTGACAATCTCTCGATGTTCATTGTGTTGTTCTTCGCCGAGGGGCTTGCGATATATAGAAGGTTTGTCAAGAAGAAGTTTATGTTTGGCACGAAAGAAGACGCCGTTGGTCTTTTCATGCCCGTTATATGGTTCCTCTTTAGGTACATGGCTGAGGCTGCAACGATCGTGAAATTTGGCTTTCCAGATTCGGGTAAGTTCATGTTCGTAGCTTACGGCATAGCCCAACTCATGGCAGGTCTAAACCCTACACAAATCGAGTTGCTCTACAATGTTCTCTGGCCAACTTCTGGATTCTTCCTTGGCGTTTTTGTGGGCGCCATACCTCACTCGGGCAGGCTCTGGCATGCATTCGCCGGTCCTATGGCCATGTTGGTTAACTCTATACCTAAAACTGTAAGGAGTGTGAAGTAGGACATGACAAAAACTAGAAGTTTGCCGTTAAGCGTTAAGCAGATGATCGAGCTTGATGGCTGCGTTAGGTGCGAGATATGTAGGGAAGAGTGCTCGTTATACAGGCTCTTGAATTCTAATCCACATCCATTAGATTTTCCCACCGCAGCTGGTGGGCTGATCAGACGATTTAGGTCTTTGGTTCGTAAAGACCATAGCCTGAAGGCAAAGCTTTTTGGATTAAAGTCTCCCTCAGACGAAGAGATATGGGAGCTGGCCGATGCTCTCTTCCTAAACTGTTCGCTATGTGGCAGGTGTAGCGTGTTCTGCCCAATCGGTATAGAGACTCCAGCGCTCATAACATCCATGAGGGAATACTTCGTGGATGTTTTTAGTAACTTCCATTGTGCTGTTGAATTCTTGAATAACCTCCATCGTATGATTAACGAGACAAAGAACGTATTTGGTGTCGATAACTCCGCAAGAACCAACTGGTCGCTATACACGGGAGTAGATGTTAATGTTAAAGACAGCGCTAACGTCGTGTATTTTGTTGGTTGTATCTCATCCTATCAGGGTAGGGCGCAGGACATATCTGCAGCCATAACTTCAATACTGAACTATGTGGGTGAAGACTGGACACTTTTGAAGGACGAGGCTTGCTGTGGTCATCCGCTCGCGGTGAGTGGTGGGATTAGAAAGGCTGTAAATTTGATAAGACATAATCTAAAGCAGTTAGCATCTATCGGTGCTAAGACTGTCGTTACGGGTTGTCCAGGTTGTTACCTTGCCATAAAACATGAATGGCCAAAGCTACTAGGTCACGAGTTTGACTTTGAAGTACTCCATTTTACTGAACTGCTCAGCAGGTACATGGCTGACGGTAAATTAAAGGTACCGACCCTAGAAGCTAGAGTTACGTACCACGATCCCTGCGAGTTAGGCAGGCTTGGAGGAGTTATTGAAGAACCTAGGAAGGTCATTAAGCAAATAACCCAAGAGTTTATTGAACCATATGGTCACGGTATAGAAGGCATATGCTGTGGTTCTGGCGGTATGCTGAAAGCATTGAACCCAGAACTTTCAATGCGGCTTGCCATTCAAAGGTTGAAGATTTTGAAGGACACAGGGTCCGAGTACATACTATCAGCATGTCCAACGTGTATACAAGCCTTTACATCCGTCGCATCAAAAATTGATGAAAAGCTTAAGATATTAGACATAAGTCAGTTGATTGCCAAGCAGAATAACATGTTATAAATTTAACTTTTGCCTGAGTCCCCAGGAGTACATTCAATAGTAACGAATTTTCCAGATTCCTCTAGCGATCTGTTTATCGCTACTTCTGCAATCTGACGATAACATACACTAATTTCCTTAAGAGAACATATTATTCGAAAGAGACAGTGTCTAAATGATTTACTATTACTGGCTAACTTTTCACCACTTCCTATCTTCTCTCCAACTAAATCATTGATTTGAGTTATTGTCTTATTTGCCAGCAAAAGATCCCTTAATAATAAAGAGTCTATTGCATTTTGAGATGCATGTTTCAGCATTGCGCAAAAATCGGTGCACCAATCTATGATACGCTTCTCAATCCCGCATCCGTTCGTGAATATTTCGTATGTTGAAAGAGTAATTGATTCGCACAAGTTGACAGCCCTCTTAAGCAAAAGTAAGACCAGCCTGTTTCCAAGCAGCCATAGAGTTGACTTTATCCCAAGGGCCTCCCGTACACTTGGGTCGTTGATTGCTCTTATAAGCTGCCTTACTGTTAACCAATAAAGTCTATCACATTCTTCACCTATACTCATAATACGCTTAACCATGTCTTGGTTACCACTTGACAACATGTTTACAACATTGTCAAGCATATCCACTACAAGGCTATGAAACCTCCTGATGGAGCTGTCCATGGACGGCCTAACGGGATTTGAGAGATTCTGAATAATTATGATGTTTTCAGAACTATCTGTAATGTGGATTCCAATGAGTTTCCTTGTTATCGCATTAATTTCCTCAATCTGTTTCTGCGTGAACGGTCTTCTGGATTGTAGCCAAATCGTATCATGACCAGCTATATATGCTCCTATCAAAACTCTAGTGATAGAATTGGGCTCTACGCATGCGTCCATATTTATTATGCAAACCGGTGGTCCAACGACCCCTTCCCGCTCAACTTTGCTTAACTCCAACGAATCACCAGTCTGTCTTACGGCTAAGTAATCATTCTCCTTTATCCCAACGGCATCGGTCCAAGCTTTTGGTAGCGTGATACATAATGCTGACCGGCCAAGTTTCATTACCTTTCTTAACGTGCGGTTATGCAGGTGGCTATTTTGCGTGCTCAATTCTATAAAAAGGGGATTACGTCTAGCTATTTATGTATAACGTATACGTAACATTTGTCTAACATATGAAACAATACGTCATGAATAATATCGCATTATGAATAAAACATGTTTGGAGGTGGTATTAGTAGATGGCAATATCCGTTTCTGCATTCGTAGGAAAAACGTTTGTATCAAAAGTTACTCAGGGGATGTGGGCTAGGCTTGAGCAAACAGAGGATGGTTCTGAAATAGTTGTACGTGTTGGTCTTGTGAGAGATGTTGTAGAGTTCGTAGGCACGATAGAGTTCGTTAGGGTTCTTCCGAGGGGCCGTCTGGTTACTAGGGGGTATCCTTTCGGCTCCGTCGAGCATGGTATGCGCGTGATGCTTCTAAGAAGCCCAGTATCCGGATGGATAGTCGAGGTTAACGAGAAACTGAGGGAGAAGCCTGAACTCATAAACGAGGACCCCTATGGTGAAGGCTGGATCGCCGTGTTTAGACCAATTAATTATGAAGAGGATATAAAGTACTTTAGCGAATTGACGAAATAGACTGTCCGAACTATTATGACTACATCTGACAAATTTTTAAGCGAACTTATTAACAGGCTAGGACAGGAGTACGTTTCTGTAGATTCGCTTGAAAAGCTCGTTTATGCCCATGACTTCGCGGCCCTGCCCAAGTTTGTAAAACTACTCTTCAATACAACCCCTGATGTAATAGTACGACCAAAGGCTACAGAACACGTAACAGAGATTATGAAGTTGGCGAATGAATACAAGATCCCCGTCATACCTCGGGGTAGCGCCACATGGGGGTTCGGGGGCACAGTGCCTGTAAAGGGTGGCATAATTTTAGACTTAACGGGGCTTAACAGGATAATTCATTTAGATGAGAAAAATGGGCTGCTGACCGTTGAATGTGGAGTCGTATGGGAAGATGTTATACGTTTTTTACGAAAGACGTGTTGGGAACTACCGACTTACCCTTCAAGTGCGTTAAGTTCAACTGTTGGCGGTTGGGCAGCCACTGGTGGGATAGGTTATGGTTCTCTTAAGTACGGCCCATTCGTTAAAAATGTTGTCAAGGTAACTGCTGTCCTTCCAGATGGAAGGGTCATTGTAGTTGATGATAACAGCGATCCTAGTTTATCACAACTCTTCGGGTCTGAGGGGATTTTATGTGTATTCACTGAGTTAACTTTGAAGATGATCCCGAAGAACGAGGCGGAAATGCCATTTATGGCAAACTTTAGCAATTTTGCTAACGCGTTGATGGCGGCTCAAGAGGTCTTGAGATTAACAAGACCACATTCCCTTGTCCTAAGGACTTTCGGATTCGTTAGAACAAAGGATTACGTTGAATCCGATGCATATTTCTTTGGATGCTTTAATGATAATAAACGTGACGTTTATGAGCAGTACCTTAAATTGGACAGTATCGTAAACCGATACCGAGGGTATCTTGTCCCGGAAGATGAAGCAAGACGTGAATGGGAAGAAAGATTTTATACTTTAAGAATCAAGAAATGGGGACCGAGTATCTTAGGCAACGAGTTCATAATACCAGTACACAAGATATTGGACATGGTGAGGTACTGTTGGCAGTTAGGTAATCAAGCGCATTTAGATGTAGAGGTCGAAGTCATATTTATATCGAAAGACGAGGCCTTAATGTTCCCACTTTTCCTTTGTGACGAAAGAAAACCTATCAGATACCTTATGAGCGCAGCTATAGCGAAAAAAGTACTTGATGTAGCCATAAAGGTTGGAGGCAGACCCTACGGTTACGGATTATGGAACTTTCCCTTTATGGAGATTGCAGAGCCGGAGAAAAAAGGGGAGCTTGAACGTATGAAAAGCACGTTAGATCCACAGAACTTACTAAACCCGGGTAAAACGATAGGTGCTGAGGTCACGCTAGGTCTTCCTCTTCCTGGAAAGCTCTACAGCACATTTATGGATGGTGTTTGGGTTTTAAGGAAGGTGATTTGAGATGTTCATCATCCCAAAATTACAGCTGGAAGATATCTTCGCATGTGCCCAGTGTGGTTATTGTGTGAAGAAGTGCCCTGTTTACTACTTTTTGGGATGGGAGTCTACATCACCGAGGGGTAAAATGTTCACCCTTAAAGAAATTTTAGGAAACAATAGTAGATTGGACGAGCAAAAGATACATAAGCTCGGAAAACCACTTTCTATGAGGTTTTTTAGCTGCACGTTTTGTGGACTATGCAAAGAAGTCTGTCACGTAGAGGTCGATTTGCTGGAAATATGGTCAAAAGTTAGGGAAGTATTGTATGAGCTCGGGATTGTACCTGAGAGCATTATCAAGCTATCCGAAACAGTAAAGCAGTCAAAGAACATTTACATGATGGATAATACATCAAGAATGGACTGGGTTACTTATACTGGTGCTGATGTAAACTTTAAGGATTCGGCAGAAGTTGTCTATTTTGTTGGTTGTATAACGTCATTCTCCGGCAGGGTTCAGTCAATTGCGCAAGCGGTTTCGTCACTCTTAAATTATGTAAACGAAGATTGGACGTTGTTGAAAGATGAGTGGTGCTGTGGTCATCCACTAGTCCTCTCTGGTGCTATTAGAGAGGCCAGGGTCTTGGCGTTCCACAACGTCGAGATGATAGAATCCACAGGTGCAAAGAAGGTTGTGACAGGTTGTCCAGGTTGCTACCTAGCGCTTAAACATGAATACCCGAGACTTTTAGGGAAAAAACCCAAGTTTGAGGTGTTGCATTCCAGCCAACTTCTTAGCACCTACATAACTTCTGGAAGGCTTGTGGTTCCTAAGTCAGACATAACACTAACCTATCATGACCCCTGTGAGCTCGGAAGAATATCCGGCATCATCCGAGAGCCACGAGTAGTCTTACAAAGTGTTACAGATACATTCGTAGAGCCTGAGTATTTTGGAAGAGAATCGATATGTTGTGGTTCCGGAGGCCTCCTGAAAGCGGTCAACCCATCTCTAGCTGAAAGCATTGCTCAAAGGAGGTATGGAATGTTAGCATCCACAAATGTTGAAGTAATTGTCTCAGCATGTCCTACATGTGTTCAAACACTCGCCCAAACGGCCACCACGATGCAAAATGGTAAGCGCGTTATCGACCTATCGCAACTAATAGCCGAGCAAGTAGGTTTAATGTAGCAATAAAAAGTTTTAATTTTTTAAAATCATAGGTCAACTATTTGATAATTTTCGGTATCTCTTCTTGTAGCCACGGAATCATATCCTCAACTTTCGAGAATAAACCTTTCAGTTCATCCTCAAGTTTTGAAGGCTTTATAAGAGCCAACCATCCTTTTCCGTAAGGGTCTTCATTCAAAAGCTTAGGCTGAGACTTCAGGGCCTCGTTAAGCTCCACTATAGTTCCAGACACGGGAGACTTCAAGGGTCCAACCCATTTTCCGGTTTCTATGGTCCCTATAGGTTTACCTGCCTCCACAACTTTACCCTTTGGCATGAGTCTAACGTACACTATCGGACCAGCCGCTTGCTGCGCTAAGTCTGTAACACCAACCCTCACGAGGTCCCCCTCGATTTTTAACCATAGATGGTCCTTGGAGTAGTACAAACCTTCCGGAAACTCGTACTTGTCAAATAGCTTCACCATAACCACCACCTCCATCTAGTCAAACCTAATTGCAAATAAGCATTACCCATTTTTTAAAAACTCTTTAAAATAATTAGTTTGTGTCTTTAGGAATGATTTGGGCTAATGACCTCATATTCTGTCATTACGGCTATAGCAGGTTTTATGGACCTAGTTAAGTGGCAGTATTCTATAGCTAACTTTGCGCATCTCGTAACCTTCTCGAGTTCTGGACTCTCTGCTAAAACCTTTAATTTAATTTTTATATTGGTGATCCTGTATCCCCCACTATCTAACTTAACCTCTCCGTCAACGCTAACTTCCATACCATCTATCTTTGCACCCAGTCGCCGCTGGAAGTAGATGAACGTAGTTATCATACACCCCCCTAAGGCAGAAAGAAACACCTCATCCGGACATGGATACCTTCCTAAGCCACCGAAGTCCTTAGGCATGTCTAGACGAATAGCACCCGCTTTGGTAAAAGCCTCAGCACCTGTAGAGTGGTCCCACCGTAAACTTACGTTAAAAGTCAGGGAGTCTGACTTGGCTTCATTACTCATAAGGTTTTATGTTGTTATACCTTACTTAAAGATGTTTAGGTTTTCTCCTCAAAACCACCGACGTCTATACTCACATACTCACCAGATTCCTCAACAGACCTATTGATTGCAACTTCTCCTATGTATCTGTAGTTTAGGACGATATTTCTCAAAGACCTAACTATGCCTGATAGAGATGGACAGACGTTGACGTCGTACTTTTTTGGAGCCATCATCTCGGCTGCCTCAAGAACTTTCACAAGCTTGTTTGCAGACTCAATAGCGTTATTGCCGCCTACTAAGTCTCTTGTGATAAGGGAATCGATTGCTGTGTTTGATAACTTTCTAATCTCCTCACGTATGTTGGCAAACCAATGGGCGGTCTCTGCATCGAGTTTATAGCCAAGTTTTAGCAAGTTTTCGACGTATCTGGATATGTATTTGCTATCTGTAACTATACTTTTTAACATTCTAACAACCGTCCTATTTCCTAAGAGCCAAAGATTAGACCTTATACCAAGCTCCTTTGCTAAAGTCTTATCATTGACCGATAGGAGCAGTTGCCTTGTTACAAGCCAATAAATTTTGTCACACTCTACCTCAAGCGCCTTGATATCTTCAAGCCGCTTTGGATCCTCTTCACCTAAAAGGATGCCCAGTGCCACCTCATACATGTTAGAAGATATTAGGTGGAGTCTACGGATGGAGCTATCGATTGTTGGTCTAGAAGGGTCAGCAAGACTTTGGAGTATGATTATGTTATCGGTTTGCTCTGTTACATGAAGTCCTACAAGCATCTCTGTTAGAGCGCGTATCCCTTCAATGTCGTTAGGTTTAAAACCATTCTTCGTCTGTATCCAAATGATTTTGTGACCAACCATGTATGCGCCGATTATGATTCTCCGTAACATATTTTGTGAGGGGCAAATATCTGCGTTGATAACACATATAGCGGGCGGGGTCTCAAATTCACTATCAGCTTTCTTTATTTTAATGTAATTTTCTTCGGCACCATCTATGAGGACGTAGTCGCCCTCTTTTAGCTTGACCAAGGATGTCCACTCTTTAGGTAAAGTCACCGCTAGAGCAGACCTACCAAGTCTTATGACCTTACGGAGGTGTGGACGCATACCAAGTGACGTATTCCGTCATCTCAATATATACCTTTACCGATAGCGCACAGACCCACATATACAAAATTAGGCGATAAGAAGTTTTTAAAGACCTGGTCACCTGTATGCTACGGAATAAAATAGTGGTGCTAGTTATTGTTAACGTAGAGGTCGATGTCCTTTGGATAGGATAACGATGGCTCATGGTGCGGGGGGCGTCGTAATGCAATCTCTGATTAAGGATTTTATACTCAAGAACCTTGCATGGGGAAGTGCTGAAGTTCCTCTTGAGGCATTAGATGATGCAGCTGTCGTAGATGGTATTGTGATAAAGTCAGATTCTTATACGGTTAAGCCATTATTCTTTCCAGGTGGCGACATAGGAAGGTTGGCAGTCTCGGGAACTGTGAATGACATATCCGTGTTAGGGGCAGAGCCTGTTGCTCTCGCAATGGGTTTTGTTTTAGAAGAGGGGTTTCCACTGTCGGATTTTGAGAGGATAATCTTAAGCATAAGACAAACATGCATGGAGGCTAACGTGTTCGTAGCAACCGGTGACACGAAAGTCGTGGAAAGGGGTGCTTTAGATGAGTTCATTATAAACTCGTCCGGTATCGGAAGAAGACAGGCCGTGTTGGATCACAATCTTAGTGTCGTTAAACGTTACAGGAATATCGAGGCGCGATGGCTCCTTGACTCCAACGTTAGACCAGGTGACAAGATAATAGTTTCTGGGACTATCGGCGACCATGGCATAGCCGTACTTTCCTCAAGGGAGGGTTACGGGTTCGACACAATCATAAAGTCTGATGTTGCACCCCTTAACAAAATGATAAAGAAGGCCTTAGAGGTCGGCGGAATCGTTGCTATGAAAGATCCAACGAGAGGTGGTCTATCAAATGCCCTTAACGAGTGGTCTCAAAAATCAAGGGTTGGAATTTACATAAAAGAAGAGAAAATACCGATAAGGGAGGGCGTTAGGGCTGCCTGCGAGATGCTTGGTATAGACCCTCTTGAAGTAGGAAACGAAGGGAAAGTTATAATCGCGGTGGTGCCCCAGATGGCCGAGACAGTACTGGAGGCCATACGTGAGACACCAGAAGGAAGAGATGCTGAGATAATAGGTGAGGCCACCGATAAGTATGAACACGTCGTACTTGAGACAATAGTAGGCGGTAGGAGGCTTTTACCTCCGCCAATCGGCGATCCTGTTCCGAGAATCTGCTGAACTATTTATCAAACACATTAAGACGCGATAGTTCTTTCTTGACGAAGGCTTCCCTTTTCTCGTCATCAAGGTCGTTTACGAACATATGCATCTTGAGCAGGAACTCCCTAAGCCCCTCTATCCTCGATTCATAAATTGGCGTCAGGTTTGTGTTCTCTTCTTGCGATATCTTAATGGACTCTGCAGCGGCCGTCCCACTCTCGATCGCAAGCCTTATGCCTTCTCCTGAGAAAGGGTTACAAAATCCTCCAGCATCACCAACGAGCACGACATTCTCGAGCCCTGTTGATGATATGGCAAACGGTATGTATGCAGTTTCTCTCGTATTCATCCTTACAGGTTTAAATGAAAACTCATCTCTTAGCAGATTCAAAAGCTTCTTCATGTAAGACTGAAAATCAATAGTTCTGCTTTCGAAGCCAAAACCTACAAGAAATTTTCCGTCCTTGGGAATTACGTAACCGTAGGTCGGCACGATTTTGCCATTGAGGATTACATAGAAATTATCTTCGAAATCGCCTTCTCCATCCCAAACTTCTTGCACGACAGCGAGTGTTCTAGGCTTATAGTTCGGAAATAAACAAGAACGAACCTTTGAAAAAACACCATCAGCACCGACTACATAAGTGGCTTCGAAGACCTCCATAATGCCATTTATCCTTACTTTTAGCATGTTATACTTCCCTAGCTTCAGCTCGATAAACTCTGCACGGTACAAAAGATCGACATTGTGCGTCCTAGCTTCTTCCCTTAACCATTCATCAAAGGCAACCCTACGCAAATTGATTAATGAATAATTTTTCATCGCGCCGCCGTTGCGCTTCCCACTAGGCGGTACATAAAAAAGCCCTAATCTTTCCGGGACAGATAACACTGACTGGGGAATGCATAATCCTAACTCGAGTTCCAGTAAATCTTTTGTTACGGTCGGTGTAACACCGCCGCAGACCTTTTTTCTGTAGCGTGTTGATTTTTCCAACAGCGCTGTTTTAAATCCCATCTTAGCGCATTTTATCGCACATGCAACACCCGCAGGACCGCCACCGACCACTATCACATCAAACCTGCGCACTTTTTATCACCCATTTTAGAGGATGCCGCCAAGACTTTCTTAAGAAGTGTTAGGTTAATCTTGGTCTGGGCCTCGAAGCCACCCCTATATGCCTCTTCTGCCTTGCCCAAATCATAGCAGGTTTTGTCCTCGATATCTATTATTATCCCTGGCACACCAACATCTCTCATCTCATCCCGATGTTTTACATAAAATGCTTCACAACAACACCCAACAAAGCCCTTTGCACCTTTGGCCTTCATCATCCTCAAAACCTCTATCAGGTGTTCAAAGTTACAGATCGTTACGGGTTTTATACCAAATTCTTCCGCTAAGCGATATGCCTCGCCAACTGTGCATTTACCACATTTTGTACACTCATCCGTTCTTCTATACATGCATGATACCATCTTAGAACAGTATGGTAGCAGCATATAGTCGAAACCGTTCTTTAACGTTGACTTGATGCCGTTTGTTATTGGATATATGTTGTTGACCTCATTATTATCTATACCGTAAGATTCAAGCTCAGTTTTTTCTAAGGCCTCTAGTATGAGTTCTACAACATCATCTTCGGTTATGCTGAGTGCCCTAACATGTTTTTCATTAAATATTCTGTGAACTATTTCCCTTATTTTATCAGCATCTGCTGGGATGAACTTAAGGGCAGCCTCCAAGTCCATGATTGCTCTTTGTGGGAATATGAAGAAGTCCCCTGTTATCAGCACACTTTTTATAATGTTTGCATCCTTGTCCACGCTCAACGATACGTGGATGACGCCACCCGGCTTCTTATCAACTGCATGTACCATAGTAGAACCTTTTAGTGAGCGCCTATCCATGAATATCCACTCTTCGGAACCGAACCACGATAGCTTTTTCTCAAAAAGCTCTAACTCGTGATTGGTAAGTTCACCGAGTTTAAGTTCTATGTTAAGTGTCTCCTCGAAGCCTCTGATTAATGCGCTCTTGATTTCCTCATAATCTGGGATATAGCCCAGCTCCCACTTAAGACATGTTACTCTCTTCTTCACAGATTCCAGCTCTTTATCCTTGAGCTTTATTATTGGAATCTTTAACACCTTTATCATCGTCTCGACGTCAAAGTTTACGAGGAGCGTGCCTTGGAAGAGAAAGGCATCCTCCCTTTCAACACCACCCGTGCCCGATATCTTCCTACCATCTATCTCTATGTCGTTCCTAGGTCGGAAGCAGGCGTTTAAACCAAACTCTTTTAGAGCATTTACAACGCATTCGCACATCGTCTTAAAGATCCATTCTAAAGAGTAGTTCGTGCATACTGAGTGCTTTGATGCTATTACCTCCCACCCAATGGTAGAGCTGTCAAAGTAGATAGCGCCGCCCCCTGTTAACCTCCTGTTAACGTCTATACCTTTTTCCTTTGCGTATTCCAATCGAACCTCTTGCTCAACGTCTTGGTGATACCCAACGAGGGCTGCAGGTGGACTGAACCTCAAAAACCTTACAGTATCTGGTACCAGGTTCCTTGCTCTACATTCTAATATCACGTCGTCGAGTGTCATGTTTTCAGACGCAGGTCTAAGGCCTGTATCAATAAGTCTCCACTGACGCAACACTTTACACCTTTTGAGCGACGTCCTGCCATATTAATGAACAGCAACTGTCATGAATGACGACATTTAGACCCAACTTTCTTGCAAACTTGTAAGCTTCTTCACTAGGATAAGCAATACCGTTGACTCCTACCTTTAACGCCAAAACATCTATCGCAGACCTTAGCGCACCCCTTGCTCTGGCACACCCTAGCGTTATAGGAGTATTTGGCATCAAAAGCCTAGCAAAAAGAATTACACGTATGATGTCTACAGGGCTAGGAGGAGGAGTGCTTTCCATAGGTGTGTTGGCAAGGGGCATTAAGGCGACAACCACGAGAGCATCCGGCCTATACTTAGAAACAATCTCTACAGCTTTCTTCTCGCCCAAAATCTGGCCATAATGCATACCAACGACTATATGTGGCACCATGGACACATGATGTTTCTTTAAATTATCTAGAGACCTTTCGTAGTCCGCCACTGTTTTATTTAACTTCAGCACATCTCTTATGGTTTCGTCGGAACCGACAATATCCATCATGGCAGCATCAATACCAGCACAAGCCAGACCTTCGGCGAGCTCTTCGTCAACTAAACCCGTGTGCACTACTACGTGAAGCCCAAGCTCATCTTTTATCCTCTTCAGCACAGGTATAAACTTCTTTATCGGAACGCGCCCATCCTCAAGGCTTCCACCCGTCACAAGGCAACCAACACCGCCAGCCTCCTTTACCCTAAGGCAGACATCGAACAGGGCTTCGGGTGTCGTCGCATGAAGCATACTCTTTAGGAGCGTACCTTTGCAGTGCTCGCACTGTAGCCTGCAGACCGTACCGGTTATCGATATTCCGGGAAAGCGAAGGACGTTAGCGGGCGTGTAAAACGAGGTTTCAACATGCACCATACCTGGAAAGTAGAAATGAACTTCATCTGGAAAGTTTGCGCGCGTTATCTTCCATGCTTTTTCTATTAGCGGCTTTAGTTCATCAAATTTTAGGCTGAAGCAGGAACCCATCTAACCACCGACGGTGTTGTTTGCTTAATCTAGATGTGTTCAGCATAACCGAATAAACCTTCCAGTCCATCTACCCATACCTTGACTGGAATGTTGGAGTAATCTTGTAACTGTCTTCTTATCAGTTTAATATCATCTTTTGTTGGTACGAATGGATAGTTACGCATCTCACCGATTAGTGCGTGATACGGCGTGTAATCCGAGAAGGGCCTGTTGCATGCGTTATCCCTCTTCTTGCTGGCACATCCTGAGGTCATAAACGGAAGCCCGCTTTCTATCACCTCGTCAAGCACATCTTTTTCCAGACCAAAATCTATCAATCTTCCAAAGTTATCAAAACGCATATTGTCAACGCTCGTTAGGCCCTTGTTGATTAGGTAACGAGCGAGCTGTATGCGCCTATATTGTCCAATTGGGGGCTGAGTATGTTCTTCCATAATTGAGCCCTCCTCCGGGAAGAATGAGAATAGGTGTGTTAATGCGCCGATATCGTAAGCCGTTTGTATACATCTGACCATCTCCTCCTCAGTCTCACCAAGGCCGACTATCAAGTGAACGCCGACATTATACCTGCCAAATACATCTACAGCCTCTTCAACAGTATTCCAGTATTTCTCCCAACGATGGGGGCCTCCGACCCCTTTGCCCCTGAGTTTATCAAAAAGCTCAGGTGTCGCGGCATCTATTGCTATGCCTACTTTGTCAGCCCCTGCCCTCTTCAGTTCCTCGAGCCAGCTACGGTCTATTATCGTCGGCGTTATTAGCCCGGATATTGAGTCTGTCTTTTTGCGTAACCTCCTAACGATTGTTAGACAGTCCTCCGGCGCCCTACGGTTCGTCACCATCGAGACACAAACCCTTTCAACGTACGGACATGAGTCCATTCTTTCAAGGACTTCATTTAGGCTAACCGTCGGCCAATCGACACGTATGAAGCTGTAGTCGGTCCAGATTTTCTCTAACTTTCTGCTTCTAGAAAGTCCGCAGTAAGCACACCTTCCTACACAACCATTACTATACGTTAGGAGGAGGTTAACACAATAAAGGGTCGCACCCCTAAAGAACGCACCGTTTACCAATCCCAATGTCATGGCTGCTGCAAGGCTTATTCTTACATACTCTGGCGATTCTTGTTGTATAGTCATTATGTTATGGTTCAGGAATTTTTGTATATAACTTTTTAACGGTCACGACGGTACCATATGAGTTGCCCAGATCCTACATGTACCTTCAATAGAGACCATGCATGGTCCTATGGGCTTATTCGGTTTGCATACTTTCATGTAAAGTGGACATTGTGTAGGCTTGATTCTTCCGAGCATTATCTCGGCACATCTGCACCCTGCATGCATCTCATTGGCATAGTCCACGTCCTTCAGGCCGTACTTGTATTTTGCATCGTAATCCTTAAACTCCTCCTTCAGGATGAAGCCGCTGCTTTCTATTGTACCTATACCCCTCCAATGGGCGTCGGTTAGTTTAAAGACGTGGTTAATCGTTTGCATTGCCCTAACATTGCCTTCCCACGTGACGGACCTCGAATACTGGTTTAGCACTTCTGCCCTACCCTCTGATATCTGCTTAACCAACATGAAGATAGACATTAAAACATCCACAGGCTCGAAACCGGAGGCAACAACAGGTATTCCGTACTCTTTAGCTAGAGGTTCGTAAGCCTTTAGGCCGCTTATCGTCGTTGCATGGCCAGGTGCTATTACGCCATCCATCTCCAGCTTACCGCGTGAGTAAAGAGCGATAACTGCAGGAGGTACGTACCTGTGCGAGCTGAGTATCGAGAAATTTTTCGGCGGGGTACGAAGTATATGTAGCGCAGTAGCCGGAGCGGTGGTCTCAAACCCTACCGCAAAGAAGACGACTTCCCTGTTCTGATCCGATTCCGCCATCCTTAAGGCATCGAGTATGCTATAAACGATCTTCACATCGCCGCCTTCTGACCTTACCGCCTCTAAGGAGTGCTTGACACCGATCGACCTTGATACGTCTCCGAATACAGCAACAGTCTTACCTTCAAGTGCGAGTTCGGCGGCTTGGTCTATGTCCAATGCAGGAGTTATGCATACAGGACAGCCAGGCCCGGCGATAAGTTCTATGTTATCTGGGAGGAGCGCGCGCAACCCATAATGGACTATAGTCCATTCATGCGTACCACATACATGACATATTTTAATCGGTTTCTTCAGATGTATGTTCTTTATTTTGCGTACGAGTGCCTCCACTAATTCTCTATTCTTGAATTCCTTCAAAAAGCTCAAATGGTATCACCGGAGATGCGGTAATTATTCGCTGAGCATCTCTGATAACAGCTCTATTGTCTTGAGCGCCTCGTCCTCGTTAAGCACCTGTATGGCGTAGCCAGCATGAACAAGCACGTACTGTCCTATAGAGACGTCTACGAGTGAAACATCCACCTCTCTGAGCGTATTATCACCAAAATCTACTTTGGCCATATTACCGACTTTTTCGATAACCTTTGCGGGCACGGCTAAGCACATCTTATATAAGATTCGCGTCGTTCCAGCTAATAAACTCTCGTTAGACCTAAAGCTCAAGCCTAACCCTTTTTATGATGCAGCCCTTCCCCTCTAAGACTTCTACAGGACTTCCGCATACAGGGCACAAGAATAAAGGTGTTGAGACGTGATAAGATGCATCATCGACGTAGTCTGGCTTACCATCGAACCCGCAGACCTCGCACCTAACGTGAGCATCCATAATGTTAATGATTAGACGGGAATTTTCTAGGATTGTGCCCTTAGAAAGTACGTTGTATGCAAAGCGCATCTGTTCTGGATTAAGGAAGGATAGCTGGCCGACGTCTAACTCAATTTCTAAAACCCTTTTCGCGTCCCTCTTCCTAGCTTCTTCAATTACTTTCTCTACGAGCTGTGACATGATGGAGAACTCGTGCATGTCTACAACAAACCCAGTACCTTGGCTACTTTCTCTATGCCCTCACCAGTTTTGCAACTCGTCCTAATGACCACAATATCTGGAGAAACTTTTTTTATCTTGGCTTCCAACTCATCGACATCAACATCCATAGTTCCTGCTAGATCTATCTTGTTGATAACTGCCACATCCGCTTCCATGAATATGTAAGGGTGTTTTAACGGTGTGTAAGGACCCTCGGTCACACTTATGACGACCACTCTGCTGTCCGTTCCAAGCGGAAATTCGGCCGGGCATATCAAATTCCCAACATTCTCTATAAAAAGCACATCAATGTCATTCAGGTCTATTTTGCTTAGGGCCTTTCTCACGAGGTTAGCATCAAGATGACATTCCTTGCCAGTGTTTATCTGTAACGTCTTAGCGCCAGACCTCTTCAACCTTTCGGCGTCTATTGTCGTCGTAACATCGCCACCAAATACAGCAATTCTATATTTGTCCTTTAACAGTCCTATTAGCCTCTCAATCAACGTTGTCTTCCCCGAACCCACGGAGCCCATAACGTCTATGGCTCTTATGCGGTGCTTTTCTAGGAGTTGTTTGTTTTCTTCAGCTATTTTTCTGTTCGCCTCAAGCAAGTCTTCTTCGAGTTCTATGTCGAAAACCTCGCCCTTATCAGGCACTATTACCTCTATTTCGTCTGGCAAAGCTGGGTGCTCCCTCAAGTTTAAGACGTTTGTTCTAAGATTTAAAGGTGAGTTGGTATATGTATAAAAGGGTCTTTGGTCAATTTCAGAAAGACACTAACACCACTCATATATGTATTCGGTTAGAAACGTTTAAAAATCGCAAAAAGTTTTTGTGTTGTAAGTTCGGTGTCATCTCTTGACTCAAACCATTAAATCTTTGAAGGAAGATGCCAAAGTCATTGCCACCACCCAGAGTATCTGTCCTACGTGTAATGCAATAATACCAGCATATCTTCTCGAAATAAATGGAAAAGTTCTAATGAGAAAGTCCTGTCCAGAGCATGGTTATGTTGAGGAGCTTTATTTTGGCGACGCGAACATGTACAAAAGGTTTAGCAGGTGGGCACATGATGGTAAGGGAATAGAGAACCCGAACGTTCAAGTTAAGGAGCCGACCTGTCCGATGGACTGTGGTCTATGTAACATGCATTTGAGCCATACGGCTCTTGCAAATCTTGTTGTGACAAATAGGTGCGATCTCAGGTGCTGGTACTGCTTCTTTTACAGCGAAAAGGCAGGATATGTTTACGAGCCTACATTAGAGCAAATAGAGGAGATGATAAAGGTCCTTAGGGCAGAGAGGCCGGTACCAGGAAACTCTGTCCAGTTGACAGGCGGAGAGCCATGTTTGAGGGATGATCTCCCGGATATAATTCGCATAATAAAAAAGTACGGCGTTGATCATGTCCAGCTTAACACTAACGGCATAAGGCTTGCTAACGACTTTGAGTTTTTCAAGAGGGTTAAGGAGGCTGGCTTGAGTACACTTTACCTAAGCTTCGACGGCGTAACACCAGAGACAAATTTGAAGAACCATTGGGAGGTGCCAGCAATTTTAGATAACGCGAGAAGACTCAACATTGGCGTCGTTCTTGTACCGACCATAATAAAGTCCGTTAACGAGCATGAGTTGGGAGACATCATCAGGTTTGGTTTCAAAAATATTGATATAGTTAGATCGGTGAACTTTCAGCCAGTCTCAATAACCGGTCTGATGCCAAAAAAGGATAGGGATAAGTATAGGATAACGATACCCGATTGCATTCACCTTATAGAGGAGCAAACGGATGGGCAGATACCAGCGGATGCCTGGTTCACGGTTCCTACATGCACGCCCGTGACACACTTTGTAGAAGCTTTAACGTTAAAACCACAGTATGAACTGACGCCGCACTTCGTCTGCGGTGCCGGAACGTACGTTTTTAAAGATGGGGACAGGCTCGTGCCGATAACAGACTTCATTGATATTAATGGTCTGCTTAATTACCTCTCCGAAAAGGCGGAGGAGGTAAGGCAGGGGAAGAGTAAGTACATAGTGGGGCTCAAGCTGCTTATGAAAATAAAGAGTTTCATAAATGAAAGTAAAAAGCCGAGTGGGCTGAACGTATCTAGAATTCTCTTCCAGATGCTTATAAAGCACGACTATAGGAGCGTTGGCGAATGGCATAAGAGAAGCCTTTTCCTCGGCATGATGCACTTCCAAGATAAGTACAACTACGACATAGAGAGGGTTAAAAGGTGTAGCATTCACTACCTCGTGCCGGACGGTCGTATCATTCCGTTCTGTGCGTTCAACGTGTTACCGGAGATTTATAGGGATAGCATACAAGCGAAGTATGGTATACCCATACCTGAGTGGGAAAGACGTACGGGTAGAAAGCTAAGCCAAGATTTTTACGTCAGAAAACAACCAACGGTGGTTGAAGGGACAACGCGAGCTTAATTTTTATTAATGGTTTAGATAAATGGCCTAATGATGAGTTTAAGGAAGCGGTTGCTCGAATTTCTCGAGGAGGACTTAGGCTGGGGAGACATAACAAGCGAGCTGATAATTCCAGAAGATGCAAAGGGCAGAGGAATTGTGAGGGCAAAGGAACCAGGCATAATGTGCGGCTGTGAGGAAGCAAGGGAGCTGGCCAAGCTTATGGACCTTAACGTTAAAGTCCTCAAAAGAGACGGTGAGCCTTTTGATAAGGGAGATGTTTTGCTGGAGCTTGTTGGTAGCGTGAGAAGCATACTAGCAATTGAGAGGGTTCTTTTAAACTTGCTTGCGCATATGTGTGGTGTGGCGACATATACGAGGAGAATAGTCGAGAAGGTACGTCAAGTAAATCCGAGAGTTAGGGTTGCGGCCACGAGGAAGACGTTACCAGGCTTGCGACTTTTCGAGAAGAAGGCCGTAAAAGTAGGCGGTGGTGACACGCATAGGTACGATTTATCAAGTATGGTGTTGATAAAGGACAACCACATAGCCGTCGTAGGCGACATTAAACTAGCTGTCGAAAGTGTTAAAAGGCTTGCAAGCTTCGCCGTAAAAATTGAGACCGAGGTTTCGACTGTAAAGGATGCAATCGATGCCGCAAGAGCGGGTGCCGACATCATCATGCTCGATAATATGACACCGTCCGAGATTAAAGAAGCGATAAGGGCGTTAGAAGTAAGTGGGTTAAGGGAAAACGTGCTGCTCGAAGCCTCAGGCAGGATTACTGAGGAAAACGTCGTAGATTATGCAACAACCGGTGTAGACATTATTTCTATGGGTGAGATCACACATTCAGCTAAATCGATAGATATTAGCCTAGATGTTGAGCCGTTAATTAAAGAATGATCTCCGGCCTCCACCTTAAGAACCTGCTTTCTATTCTCTTGACTAGCTCCACGAGTGTAGCGCCCATTATAGCAACCACCAGAACCAACGCATAAAGCCTATCGCTCATTAGAAGCCCCTCGGCGTATATGAGCTGATATCCGATACCTACGGTTGCACCGACGAATTCTCCTATTATCGCACCTATGAGGGAATACGATACGCTAAGCCTTAGACCTGCAAATATCCAAGACACCACAGATGGTAGGATTACTATCCGCATTATCTGAAGTCTGCTAGCGTTCATGACCCTCATGATGTTCAGTATATCCGGATCTATGGATTTTATGCCAAGGTAAGTGTTATAGAATATGACGAAAAATGCGAGCGACCACGCCAAGAATATCTTAGAAAAGATTCCTATACCGAACCAGAAGATGACGAGCGGTGCGAGGGCCGGTCTAGGAATGGAGTTCAACGCCGACATGAATGGTTCAAGTGTTGAAGAAACTAACTCTGAATAGGCAAAGAGCAGTCCTAAAGCAACACCACTCACTATACCTAAGATGAGACCTGCAAAAGCTTCTCCAAGTGTTACGAATATATCTTTGAGAACGTTCTCTTGGAAGAAGAGTATGTAGAGCTCGCGCCCAATACGGCTTGGACTACTTGAGTAGAACGGGTCAAGTAGCGAAAACGATGGATAAATTCCGCCAGCTAATGCTTCCCAAAGGAGCAAGAACATCATTAAGAGTGCTAAACGCCTTACATGCAACTTCCAGTTGCTTGTCGATGGTTTCATGATGCATACCTTCCATACTCAGAGAAGGTCTAGCTGGCCCATTCGCATATCTTCCTTGAGGTCATCCAGTATGAGTCTATAAAGTCTATTAAATTCTGGGTCAAGTCTAGAACCGAGTGCAGACCTAGGTTTTGGTAGTTTGACAACATACTCTGACTTCACACTACCTGGTCTACTGTTCATCACGAGAACCCTGCTACCTAATATTATAGCCTCAGCTATATCGTGCGTAACCATTAATATGGTCTTCCGTGTCTTCATATGTATCCTTAATATTTCATCCTGAAGAGCCATCCTAGTTTGCGCGTCGAGTAAGCCGAGTGGTTCGTCCATAAGTATGAATTCCGGGTCGTAGGCAATCGCCCTTGCCAGCGCAACCCTTTGTCTCATGCCCGCAGATAGCTCGTGTGGATATTTATTCTCGTAACCTTCGAGTCCAACCATTTTCAAGAGGTCTAGCGCCACCTTCTTTCTCTTTTCCTCCGGAAACTTTCTAACCTCGAGGCCCAGCGTGACGTTCTCGATGACCGTTCTCCAAGGAAGGAGTGCGTCCCTTTGGAAGACGTATCCTATACTTTTAGGATTTTTGACGAATATCTTACCGCTCATCAACACATCTTTTCGAAAGTTTAGCAGACCTGCAATGGCGTTAAGTAGAGTTGTCTTCCCGCAACCGCTGGGGCCAACTATTGTAACAAGTTCGCCGTCGTATAATTTAAACGATACATTGCGGAGTGCATCAACTCTTCCCGTCGGTGACAAATAGGATACGCTCAATCCTTCGACGGATACGCATTCGGTGTTCATAACTACGGCCTCCTGCCTACGAATCTCCAATCTACAGCTTCCTCAAAGCTTACGCTTTTCTCAAGAGCGCCAACCTCGATTAACGGCACGAGGTCGGCATAGTAGGCAGACTCACTTAAGCTACCATCTTCGGGTATGGCTTCCTTTATCCTATTTACAACCTTCTCGAGAAGCGCTATCTCCATACCCTTAAAGTATGGTTGAAGGACCTCGGCCACTTTCCTAGCGTCCTCCTTTTTTATGAACTCCAACGCCATTCTATGAGCCTTTACAACCCTTTCGACGATGTCAGGGTTATTGGATATGAAGTCCTCTCTGGTGACCAAGACCTGCGACATAGCCTCCTCTCCTAGCAACTCTACGTGCTGTTTTGGATCATAAAGGTCAATTAGCGCGTAAGCCTCACCGCTTTCCATCAGCTGCGTTGTCAGCGGGTCCCACGCTATGACCGCGTCAACCTTTCCAGTCTTTAGGGCCGTGTACATCGTCGAAAGCTCTCCAACGGCCACCATTTCTACATCCTTTCCAGGCTCGAGTCCAGCTTTCTTTAAGAAGTAAACGGCGAATGCCCAGCTTCCAGCACCTGGTGCCGAGAAGCCCAACCTAAGACCCTTCAAGTCTTTAACCTCTTTGACAACGTCCCTAAGCTCCGACCTGACCATCAATGAAAATATTTCTCGAGAGTGTAGTGACATTATTATCTTCAGCGGTCTATCCTTAAGCCTAGCTATGGGTACGTGTACTGTCGATAGCGAAGCAAAATCTATCTCGCCAGTTATGAGTGCTTCCCTTGCTTTTGTGCCGCTCGGAAACGCCATGTAGGTCGCATTTATTCCTACATCGTCCATGAAGAGGGCTATCGCCACATAAGTCGGCGCGTACGTTATTGCAGGTACGTTACCTATCTTAACGCTGTATTTGGTCTCTTCTTTTGGTACATAAAGAAAGAGCGTACCCAAGATGAGTGCTACGATAATTATTGCCGTAATTATCAGCACATTCAGTCGTTTCATCGCTTTACAGTCTGAAAACGCGTTAGTTTAAAGCGTATCTTTGATGGCAAATTATGTTAGAATGCTAGACGTTCCTTGCAATTTATGCATTTTTTAGTGCTATTTCGTGGCCTTGGTATCGGCTTGGAAATTTATCTTATGGTGTGATCCGTCGCAAAACGGCTTGTTTTCGGAGGCACCACATCTACAAAGAGAGACAAACTCTCTATCTACGGGTAACTGGAAAACATTGTCCTCGTAATCCACAAGCTGGAAAGGCCCATACACTCTATAAGGACCATTCTTGCGGACCACTATTTTTACTATTTTTTCTTGAGTCATGTATTACATAACTGTATTATATGTATTTATTTATATTTTTTGACTATTGCGGTTACGTCTCCTTGCATACCATTCACAGTAAATCGTTATAGGACAGAGTTCGCATTTTGGCCTCGGCTTCTTGCATATTTCTTTTCCAAACCTAACCAGTATCCCGTTTACAATCCTTCTCATGTATGGCGGTGTGATGCTCTCTATACCCTTTCTCGTCTCCTCGTACTTCGCGTTCCACCTGACTATTCCAAGCCTCTTGGAAACCGTCTCAACGTGTGTATCTACTGCCACAATCGGTTCGCCATAGGCGATTGATAGCACGATATCAGCCGTCTTGTAACCTACGCCCGGAAGCTCGATGAGCGTCTCCCTGTTTCTTGGTACTTGTCCACCATAGCGCTCAAGTATTAATTTTGCGACCTCCTTTACCCTCTTAGCCTTCTGTCTGTAAAACCCTACAGGCTTTATTAGGCGCATTATGTCGCTGAGTGATGCCTTCGCAATTTCCTCAGCATTCTTATACTTTGAGAAGAGTCTGCTGAATGCCAAATCCGTCATCTCATCACGGGTTCTATGCGAAAGTATCGTACCTATGAGTACCTTGAATGGGTCCGACCTATCTAAATGCGCAGGAGTCTGAATGCCATAACGCTCAGATAGTAATTTAATTATGTTTGTGAAAGTTTTTTCGTCCAACTTTGCATCCTTAAACATTACCTATAGGCTATGTACTCTTTGCCAAGCAGCTCCCTTGCCACTATTATCTTCATTATCTCCGTTGCGCCCTCGGCCCACATGTACGACCGTATACCCCTCAATGCTATCTGGAGTGGGCACTCGGCCATGTAACCGTATGCTCCATACCATTGCATGGCGTCGTTTATCGCATCAAACGCTATCCACGGTGCCAACATCTTAGCCTCTGCCGCCACCCTAGTCACCTCAAACCTCGTGAACTTGCCTTCTCTCTGCTCTTTGTCAAACATCCATAATGCTTTGTATCCCAAAAGCCTCACGGCATCCAACTTCGCATAGTTTTCAGCCAGCTTAAACTGTACACCTTCGTATTTTGCTAACGGATTGCCGAAGACGTTCCTTTGTTTTATGTACTCAATAGCTGTCTCGAGGGCCGACATAGCAGCACCGCAGCAGACAACAGATATTATCGACCTGGCAAAGTCAAAGCCCTCCATGCAAATGTAGAACCCCCTATTCTCTGGCCCTATCCTATTCTCCTCAGGAACCTCTACATCCTTTAATGAAAAACCTCCGGTCGATATTCCCTTTCTTCCCATCTCTTTGAGGTACGTAACACTAACCTCCCCAGAAACTTCCTTTATTGGTACGTAAAACAACGACATGCCCCTCGTTCCCTTTGATGGGTCGGTCTTCGCCAAGGTGAGGAAACCACCACCCTCAGGCAGCAGTTCCATCACCTCTCTCACACCAGACGTGTACAGCTTCTCACCATTGAGGATGTACGCGCTACCTTTCTTTACAGCAGTCATCCTTATGCTAGCAAGGTCTGAACCAGCAGCTGGTTCTGTTGTCGCTATCCCGACGAACGCTCTACCCTTTACAACTTTTGAGAGGACCTTTTTTGAGAGTTCAGGATCTCCGTACTTATCGAATATATAGCCCCATGCTGTGGGGACAAGGTAGAAGACGGCAGTGGCACAGGATACATCTGCTCTACCTATCTCCTCGCCCGCTATGCCTGCGGTCACAGCATCCGCACCCGCCCCACCTTTTTCTGGCGATACAGTCATCGCAAGGGCCCCTATATTCGCTAAACCCTCAATTATATCATAGGGTATTCTGCCACCTTCCTCTATCTCCAAAAGTCTTGGGGCCAGGTTATTTTGACAGTATTCTCTAATGGATTTTCTAAAAAGTTCTTGCTCCTCAGTAAATTCAAAATCCAACTATGCGCACCCCTTCGAATCAGAACGTAGGTGAAATGCTAGGCGTTATAAGTCTTTTTCGTGATTTATAGACATTCTCCATATCAATTGTAAGAACCTTACTGCTAGATATCAGACGGCGATATATTCATCATGGCTACCTCTACGCCGCCAGTCTTTCCCCTTTGCACGAACATCTTGTCAGGAAACCTGATGGCTAAGTTGTTGAATACATCATGAGCCATACTCGGTGTTGAAAACAATTTCCTTTCCAGTAAAAGAAAAACGCAAAGCCTTTCTAACATACTAAGACTTACTGCATTCCCTCTGCTCGAAAACCTCCTGTATGCCTCTATTATCATGTTCGCCACATCAAACCTACTAGCTTTCGTCAAGCCCGGAATCATGAGCGGCGCGATGTCACTTATGATTTCTTCCTCGATTCTTTTCATGGGAACTTTAAAGTAGCGTTCGAATACATCTTTATGCTTAACGAAGGTCTCATCTGCAGAATACTTGCCCCTACCGGCCCTTTTAAGAATGCCTAAATCCACGAGCCATTCCAGCCTAGGCGGCGCTATGTGTCTGTATTTAGCATATTGACTGCTCTTTATCCATTCACTCTTATTCTCTAGACCTAGCCTCTTCGTCCTGAATTTTTCTGCCTCAGCTATCTCCTTCTCTATCAGGCTCCTCTTCCTCGCGTCAACCTTTGTTATGATACTTTTTAGGGCAGAAGGGTAAAGCTCCTCCATCATATGGTTCATTGCTTCCATTCTCGTGAACTCTTCACGTTCCAAAACCCAAATTATAGTATTCAACAAAAACGGAAAGTCTGCAGAGATTAAAGTAACTAATAACAGCACTCTCTCAACAGGATTTAGCGTCAAAAGCTCTTCATGCGTAATTTGTCTACTTTCGTGGAGAAACTTTGTGGCAGAATCAAGTTTTACGTAAAGTCTGCCTACATTGCCCAAAGTCTGTGTCTTTCTATCCAATATGTTAATCTCTGCAGCAACGGAGACATAGTTTCTTGCATTTACGGGCCTGGTAATTATGCCTATGGGTTTTATCGGAAGTTGTGGCGGTCCGATATTACGTACGAAATCGTAAAGAAGGGATGCCAAAAAATCGAAGCTCTTCGGCGTGTCTTCCTCGGCTAGACACGCTATAAGTCTCATGTAACCTAGCCTGCAAACATCTCCATGCGTTTCCAAAATCATGCAAAAACCTCCACGGGCACCTTAGCCCAAGCGACAGGCTCATTGTTAGGTATGGGATTACCTTTGTGGAGCTCCAGTATTCTCTCTCGGCTCACGCCTTCCTCTTCTTTTATGTACATGAGGTGTTTATTTGACTTCGGTATGGAGTCTGAGATTAGCCTAGCGACCGTGAAGCCTACGCTTTCTGCTATCGGCGCTATCATCTCAGCCATGTTGATGTAATGGCCGTTTAACTTCACGTCACCAACAACCACGAAGCAAGCCGAGTTGTCCTTTAATACCCTAAACATCTCCTTCAATGACTCGAGCATAAAAACTCTGAACTTCTGCTTCGATTCAGATTGAAACAGCTTATTCTTCACCTCTATGTAGTCGTACCCCAAAAACCATAACCTCAGCCAGTTGTCCCAAGCATAAGTCTGCATGTTAAAGTAAGGTGGAGAAGTAACTATCAGGTTGACGCTTTCATCCTCTAGCGGTAGCTTCCTAGCATCTTCCATCGTCGCCATGCCCCTAACTTCTGGCAAACCATCTCTTAAGACCCTCTTAGCCTTCGTAAGTAGACACTTCAATACGTCTCTCTTGGGCTTCTTTAAACCATTCTTTTTGATAAAGCGTCGTATGTACTTCGGAGACATTGAGAAGGCATGGGAGCACGGTATGCTCAAATGCATCTTGGTAGGACCGTGGAGTATTCCACACATGAGTGCTTTTATAAAATTTCCAAGGTCTGAGTCGTCGTCCATTAACATATCTCTTATTGACAATATCTGCCTCAGTGTGTATTTACTGAAGAATACGCGAACCTCGCCGCTTACCTCATCAACATCGTAGCTTTCTGGGTTCCACTTTTTCCTCGTATTATGTATCCATTCCATTACATCATCCAAAGTAACTGGATTCACCTTTGCTCTTGTTATGACGTATGCCTCAGGTGCCAAGTCGTTGCCTATACCGATTCTTCCGTTAAGGCACGCCTCGAGGGGCAAGGTTCCCTTTCCGGAAAAGGGGTCGAGGACTATATCGCCACGTCTGGAGTACTTTTTTACGAAGTAGTGAGCAAGGGCAGGAGGGAACGAGCCAGTCCTAGAGCATATCCTATGAAGGGTCGAGCCCCAACCATCGCCTGCGTACTTCCAAGAGTCAGGTATATCTGTGCTTAAAATCATGAGGTAATTTCCCATCAAAAGCCGCACGGCTTTTATCCAGAGCTATAACCGTTGGGTTTACGTAGGCAGGTGAATAATTCCTACATCACGTTCACGGTATTTAATAGAAAATCTGCTTACTTATTGTGGGCATGTACATGAAACTCATGTGTGGCAGGATTTCCCTGAAAAACTTATACGCATATATGTTCTTCAGAAACAGCTGGTGGATAGGTTGACATATGTGCTGAGATACGAGGGGCAAGAATACTACGAGTTGGAGATAAAAGGGTTCAAGAGAAAGTTACCTCTCGTTCAAGTATCTCCAGACACTTGGATTGCATACTTTGATAGCTTAGGCGATAAGGAGTTCATAAACCATTGCGCGAAAGAACTTTACAAACACCTAGTGACTTGTGACATCCTAATGACGACCGAGAGTAAGGGCATAGCACTCGTTCATGAGTTGGCAAATATGTTGAACCATGGCTTTTATGTGGTCTGCAGGAAGGAAATTAAACCGTTCATGCGCGACCCGATATTTGTATCCTACAAACCTATAACGTCCAGTAAGGAGCTGATACTTTGCATAGACGGAAGGTATAAGGAGAAGATTGTTGGCAAGAGGGTTGGCATAATAGACGACATAGTCAGCACGGGTGAGACTTTAAATGCCATGGAAGAAATCGTCATGAGAGCTGGCGGGATTGTTGAAAAGAGAGCGGCGATACTCTTAGAGGGTAATAAGCGGGATGATGTCATTTATCTGGGCATCCTGCCGATATTCAAGAGAGCAGTGTAGCGGAAAACTGAAATAGGACGATGAAAAAACCTTTATCTGATAGCCCGGTCGTCTAGCGGCCAATCGCTCGGTCAGATGCTGGGCTAAGGATCGCGGGCTCTGGATCTTGTGACAGAGGAGAACCCCGCGGACGCCGGTTCGAATCCGGCCCGGGCTATCAATTTCGGGTGTCCATATTTCGCTAAGACGGACCTAGCGGCGGGACTTCGCATCCAGGACTCATGACCAACCTCTGTCACCTCAGCATTCTCCCTGATTACCCTTGCAAGCGGGTCGCCCGGCTCTACGTCTTTTGTGAGTAGTGCCAAACCTGTAAAAACAAGGCCGCTCGGCTTTATGCCGTTGACCGGTAGCGCGTTCATTGCCATCCACTCTACGCTTGCCCTGCTTATCCCGCCCGACTCTATCATTCGATTTACATTAGGGTCCGATATCCAGACAAGTGCTTCAACAGCCCCATCCTCGTAATCGGCGGCAATCACGGCATTTTCCGGAAAGGGCAGCATCTTAGAGTGGTTTATACTCACAGGCCTCATGGCAAGACTCCTAGCCGCCAACCTCAACTCTTCTTCAGTAAAGAGCGTGTTGTTCCTAGTCTTTCCGACGTGTAGCGCTCTGACCTTCCAGAGCTTAGCGCCCCTTGATTCGGCCAAATCCTTGTAGAGCTTGAACGTATCCGAGGCCCACTTGAACGATTCAGCACCGGCAGCATGCTTCTTGAACCAATCTTTAGCTTTTTCAAGCGTCCAACCCTTTTCTTTCGAGAAAAGGTAACTCTGAACCTCCATCGTATCTTCTCCCTTTGGCTTAGCCACTATGGCCTTTATCCCTTGCTCCGGGTCTATGTCTATAGTCCTGAACGTTCCTTCTTCGAACTCTGCAGGATCTCTATGACCGCTCCTTATGTATTCTTCAGTCTCCTCCCATGGCATTTTTACTTTCTCATCTCCTTTTCAGGCTCTTCGGTCAGCATGAAGCCAAACTTCTTCAGCATCCCCCGCAACTCGTCAAGCCTGACGACCTGCATATTATGCGTCAACAGCTCAGCGAACTTTATGAGATGCTCTATCTCTATCTTCGGTTCTTCTCTCAGACCCCAGTTCCAGCGCACGTTTGCCTGTTTAGGGTCTATGCCATGGGTCCTAAGGAACTCGTCGAATATTTCGCGTTCAGTTATCCGCTTGATGAACCTCCTGACTGCTGCGAGCTTCCTCTCCATCGCAGCATCCGCTACCTTCGCAGAGGCCTCCGTAAAGCCTGGAGTCGTGAAGAGCCTTACGTGGTGTGTCTGCGTTCCCATTATGAACTGATCAAATATGTGTTTCCAGAAGAACTCTAAGACAGCTCTAGACGAGACTCCTACTTCCCTCACATCAAACTCTTTGCTGTTCGTTAGGAAGTCCTGCTCTGGTTCAAGCTTCTCTAACTGTGATTGAGCCTCCTTCAGGACGTCAAGGGGCATCGCTGGGAAAACGTAAACGTGACGCGGTATTGCCTTTATGGCAAGCCTCATCGAGGCATCGTCAAGTTTCTCCTTTAGTTTGACGAATGGTTCGCGCTTTCTGACCTTGCCCTTTACTGTAAACCCTACGCCTTCCGTGAGCATAGAGGTTAGCCAGCCCGTGCCGAATGCATGTTCATCGACGACGTTCCACTTATAATGGACGACGAGCTTAGGCGATAGCTTAGTTTGCTGACCCCTATACGAGTGGTTATACCATAAAACTGTTCCATCTAACGTTCGCACGGCCGATACTACCGAGCTAAGCGGCAAGGGTTTCATGTCCACCAACGCCGCACCTTTTGCCGGTACTATGAGGTCCACTTTCGTAGACGTCCAAGGGTCTTTGAGTACTTCAACATCATAAGCATCGTAAACTCTTTCTAAGAAGAAGTTGCCACATAACGTTGTCCACTTCGCGATTTTCAGATGAAGCTCGTCGAGGTTTATTTTTGCGTTAAACTCATCAATGCTGTCTTTTGCAATATCAAAATCGGCAGTTGTGTAACCGCCCATGCCTGCAACTGCCTGCTCTATGTAATCTGCCGCACTCATTATCAGCGGATCGCATAGGTAATAATTCACGTACTGCTGGAATGGGACGATCGGATATTCGATTATTCCGGATGTCATGTAAATGGTCAGGTTCTGTACAGATTCTGTTATTGGCCTGATGTGTATCTTTCCCGTCAACCTTCTCAGAAACATCTCAAAGAAATGTTAAAACCAACATGGATAAAAATTCCATAGCACAAAATGTCGTGAAAGTGAAGCGAATATCTATGTAAAAAATTTATAGCTAAGTTTTGTGAAAAATTATTTTGGAATGAGAGAATTGGAACAATTCGTGAGGATATTAGAGTTAGCAAACACTGGTGGTGTGACGCCTTACAGAATCGGGCGCGTTCTAGGTATCAACTATCAAAGACTTAAGCGTATTTTAAATTATGCAGTAAGCGAGGGGATAATGACATACAGACAGGCGAGGGGTGGCGTAAAGATTTACGAGCTTACCGAGAAGGGGGAGAGGTTGCTGAATGTCTGGGTTAGCTTTAACTACGAAAATGCGACCGATATCTAACGTTTCGTAATTTATGAAATTTGCATCATAATTTTTAGGAAGGTATTTGTACAAATTATTTTGAGCAGAAATGGATGCATGGCCTGATTCAAACGTTGGGGACCTAATTTCTCCGAGGGATAAAAGTATCGTGCTAAGCTTCAAGGCTGGTGTGACGATAACCAAAGGAGACCCAGTATACCTAGTCGGGCCGGATACTGTAGCGCCAGCAACAGCACCTATGAATTGTATAGGAATAGCTTTGGAGAATGCCTTGGAAGGCGACTACGTACCAGTATGCGTCCTAGGTGTCGTGAAGGTCGTGGCAGGTGCAGCCATAACCGTAGGCCAAGCTGTGTACGGTGCGGATGCTTCGAGGCGTATACTTCCATTGATCGACCAAGACGTAAATGAAAATGGAACCAATACGTACACCATATACTATGCTAGGAAGCTTGGTATCGCCCTCGATAACTTCACAGCTCCTGGTGATACCGGCAGAATTCTCGTGGTGAAGTGATATGAGCTGGCAGGATATGATGCCCAAAAAGTTTGAGGTTTTATACAGCGACCCGAGGGTTAGGGATGAGCTCAACGAATTGCTGCCGAAGTTCTCGACTAACCCCCTATTTGTCCGTATCTCAGAGCTCTTCCCGTCTGGCTATGAGTCGATAACGAGCAGTATGCTTGGCGCGGTAGCCAGAGTGCATGACGTGGTAGTGGAGGCGGCCCAGCCCAACTTGATAGCGAGGCAGCTAGTTCAAGTCATAAGGACGTCGGACCCTGTTGTGAGGTTCCCGAAGGCGAAGAAGGCGAGAGCGTATAGGAGCGCGGAGCTGGCTCAGGTGTGGATTACTGGCGAGAAGTACGAAGTTCAGGACGTTAAAGCCGACTTGGAGATAAGGGCGGCAGCCGAATGGACGAGGAAGTTCCTCGAAGATGCACCATGGAGCGTGCTAGAAAGACAGGCAGCGGAGCTGGGCAGAGCCATCGGCCTGCTGGAGACAGAGGAGGTTATAGGGATGTTCATGCGGATACCCGAAGACGAACTCGCCGGAGGCTCGGAGATTACTACTATCAACCTTGGAAGACTTAGTTATGAGGATGTTGTCAATGCAAGGAAAGCTGTGTTGAAGGAGATGTTCCATCCAGACTGCTTACTGGTCAGCGTGTCTAGGGAGGCCGACCTTTGGAAGGACGATAAATTCATACATAGTTTTTACTTCGGCGATATGGCCGATAAGCAGAGGGGTGTGCTGGGCAACTTCTTAGGCCTAGAACTAATAGTTGACAATAGTGGCTCGGTTCCAGACAACAAAGCGTTCGTTATAGATAGGAAGGCGGCTGGTGTGCTACTCGTCAGACGGGATTTGACGATAAGCAGTTATGAAACGATGAAGGACGAGGTCTACGGTGTCATGGCAAGCGAACGAATAGGCATGGACATACTACGTTCAAAAGCTGTAGCAAGGATAAGCATCTGATGGACATGCCTCCGGCTAAGGTTAAGATGACGATAACCGTGGATCTGCAAGTTGCCGAGTACCTCGAGGGGCTACACCGAAAGTTAGTCCAAAGGATGCTCGAAGAGCGCAGAAGACCTCCGAGCTTCAGCCAATTCATGAATGATTGGCTGTCGAGGCACATCTCGGAAGAGATGGAAAGGGTGGACTGAGCTGCTCAACCCCCCAAATTTTTTAACGGTACAAAGCACCGTTGAATGCTCGAAGTTCCTCATGTACCGACCGGGTGTGGGAGAATGTTTATTACATTCGCTTGGAATGAGAAACGTTTGCGAGAATGTCGGAGCAGGAACTTAGGAGGAAGATAGTATCCATAGGAAAGAAGGCTTTCGATTACAAGCTCCTATCGGGGACCTGGGGCAACATAAGTGCAAGGTTTGGTAAAGACAAGATGCTCATAACACCGAGCGGTTTTGAGAAGGTGGCGCTAAAACCAAGCGACATAGTTCTGATGGACTTACAGGGCAATATACTTAGGGGAAAATGGAAACCTTCATCAGAGGTGCCCGTGCATAGCCTTATTTACAAAGCAAGGGAGGATGTAAATGCAGTCATACATACGCATTCGCACTATGCGATCGCCTTAGCCGTCACTGGACAAGAAATACCGGTGTTGACGTCTGAGTTTGCGGCCGCTGTAGGTCATAAGGTGCCCGTTACACGTTATGCTATGTCAGGTACGCAGGAGTTTGCAGAGGAGGTTGTTAGAACTTTGGGCGAGGGTAAAGCGGTTTTGTTGAGAAATCACGGTGTAATCGCGGTCGGCGATTCTTTGGAGGATGCGTTCCAGACAGCTTTGTTGGTAGAGGATGAGGCTAGGACTTTTATCCTTGCGAGCTCTTTAGGTTATGCAAAACCCCTCGATGTCAACGAGGTGAAAAGGCTCAGGGATGCCTATCTAAAAAGTTATGGTCAGGAAAAAAGAAGGTTAAGCTTAAGGTTCTAGAGTGTTTTTGGTAAAAGTTTATAGGGCATTAACATCAAACGCGCCTCATGCGAAAAAGGTCATTGTTCCTATATCTGTTCATGATACTCATCGGCGCCATAGGTCTCCCGATCTTACTCGTACTCTTACAAAACATTCAGTGGCATGAGATTCTCATACTTTCCGTGCTATATTCTTCGCTTATCGTAGTTGGTGGTATAGGTATAATCCTCACCCTACGAAAGGAACGGTATGAGAGGCAGAGTTCAAAGGGTTTTTAGATTTCTTTTATGTAAAAAACGGCATGGCATAACTTTTTAAGCATAAACTTCAGAATGAGTATAGGGCTGATGTAACGTGCCAGTAGAGTTTGGGGGCGTTAAGATAAGCTGGCTCGGTCATGATGCATTCAGGTTGAAGGATGACAAAACAATCTACATAGACCCTTACAAGATAAAGGGGAAGGAGATGGCAGATATAATCCTAATAACGCATGAACATTTCGACCATCTCAGTGTTGAGGATATCAACAAGGTATCCTCTGAAAAATGCGTGATAGTAGCTGCAAGATCTTGTGCAAACCAGTTGGGAAGGGTGAAGGCCAAGGAGATAAAGTATGTGAAACCCGGCGATGAACTTGAAATTGATGGTGTGAAGATAAAGGCCGTGTATGCTTATAACGTTGCAAAACCATTCCATCCAAAAGATGCTGGCGGTGTCGGTTACATAGTGAGTATGAAGGGTGTAAGCATATACCATACGGGCGACTCGGATTTCATCCCAGAGATGAAGGGATTAAAAGTGGATGTTTTTTTGGTTCCGGTCAGCGGAACTTATGTGATGACGGCAGAGGAGGCTGCTTCTGCCGCGAATACTATAATGCCGAAACTTGCCATACCCATGCATTACGGCGCGATAGTCGGCTCGGAAAAGGACGCTGAACGGTTCAAAAAGCTGGCTAAGTGCGAAGTAAAAATACTAAATAAAGAAGACTGAGGCCGATGCTTTTGGCACCATACAGTATACCGGCCCGTAAACAGGAACTTTTAATTAGGAGATATGTTTAATTAATGCCAAAAATATTTCAAATTTTCAGAAGTAAGGGGATAGACATAAGATGGCAGCATTAGGTATAGCAGGGGCTTATGATAGGGCAATTACCGTCTTCTCACCTCAGGGGAGGTTATACCAGGTAGAGTATGCCCTTGAGACTGTAAGGTCTGGTTCTACGGTTGTTGCCATAGCCTCAAAGGAAGGTGTTGTCTTAGCAGTTGAAGAAAGGATGCACACAAAACTCCAAAATCCAGAATATTCATGGAAGCTCTTCCAGATTGACGAGCATATAGGAGCCGCAGCCGCAGGCCTAAACTCTGATGCAAGGGTCCTGGTGGATAATGCAAGGATATACGCCCAGATAATAAGACTATCGTACGACGATGCGGCGACTGTAGAGGCTATCGGAAAGAGGATCGGAGATATTATGCAGATGTACACACAACATGCAGGTGTGAGACCATTTGGTGCTGCCCTGTTAATCGGTGGTGTTGACAAAACCGGCCCGCACGTATTCTACACGGAGCCGAGTGGTCTGGTTTTGGAGTACTTCTCATGGTCCATAGGAAGGGGTGCTGACAAAGTGAAGGAGTTCTTGGAGGCGAACTACAAAAATGACATAAGCTTAGAGGAGGCCATAAGGTTAGCTGTTGCATCCTTGATAATTCAAGCCGAAAAGATGGATGAAGGGTGGACTATCAGGCTCGTTACGATACCCACCTCCACAAGGAAGTACACACCCATGCCACTGTCGGAGCTTGAGAAATACATCAAAGAGGCGATGGAAAAGCATAAACCTCACGGTTTGAAATAGCCGGGTTTTTAGAATGACAAAACAAAAGGAATCCTACACGATTGCAAGGTTAGTACGCGGTGAAACGTTCGAGATACTCGTAGACCCGGATAATGCGCTCAAATATAAGATGGGCGAAAAAGTGCCTATTTCGAAGATCCTCATATACGAGGAGATCTACACCGATGCGAAGAAGGGCATAAGGGCATCCGAAGAGCAGTTGTTGAAGGCTTTTAAGACGAAGGACAAGCTGGCCATAGCCGCCAAGATACTCGCAGAGGGGACTCTGCAGATAACGTCCGAGCAGAGGCATAGGTTAATAGAGGAAAAGAAGAGACAAATAATAGAGTTCATATCGAAAAACGCAGTTGACCCGAGGACAAGACTACCCCATCCGCCGCAAAGAATCGAGTTGGCTATGGAACAAGCAGGCGTATCAGTAGACCCGTTCATCGATGCAAAAGAGCAAGCAACGAAGGTTATAGAGAAGCTAAGCCCAATACTCCCAATGAAGGTAGGTATGACAAGGATGTACGTCAGGGTGCCCGGCGAGTTTGTAGGCAAAGCGTACGGCCTTTTGAAAAACGTCGGGAAGATCCTAAAGGAAGAGTATAAAGGCGACGGTAGCTGGGTTGGTGAGGTTGAAATACTGGTTGGTCTTCAAGCTGACCTAATAGAGAAACTCAACAAGCTCTGCTCGGGAAGGGCAGAGGCAAGACCCATGGAATAGGTGGTGTATATGCCCATTTACTTTAACGATAGGGAAATTGTACTACCAGGACAGCTTCTGTCCGATGATGACAGAAGAGCCGGTAAAGGGACATACGTTATGGATGGAAAAGTTTACGCGTCCACGGTCGGCGCAGCAACGATAAGAGACGGAAAGGTAGAGGTCATAACGTTTAGTGGACCGTATAGGCCGACGGCTGGCGACATGGTCATCGGTGTGGTATCCGACATAAAACCGATAGGTGTAGAAGTTGACCTTGGTGGCCATGTAACGGCGCTACTTAAAGTTAAGAACATAAAGGAACTTACATCGCTCGACCTAAAAGTCGGAGATGTGGTTTATGCAAGGGTAGCCAGCAGCGGGCTTAAGGGGGTTCTTCTGGAGCTGAACGAGCAATTTAAAAAGATAAACGAAGGAGTACTCCTGAGGATGACTCCGACGAAGATACCAAGGCTGATAGGAAAAAAGGGTTCCATGATAAATATGCTCAAGAAGATTACCGGGTGTAACATAATGGTTGGTACAAATGGTTTTGTGATTGTGAACGGGCCTTCACCCGCAAAGGAGTTCGCCGCAATATCCGCCATAAGGCTAATAGAAAGGGAGGCCCATTCTCAAGGATTGACCGATAAGGTCATAGCATACGTAAGCAAATTAGTTGGTAGTGAGGTTATGTATGACACAAGTGATAAAGCCTAAGCTCATCGATGAGAATGGTAGAAGGTTGGACGGAAGGGGTCCGACGGATTTAAGACCCATGAAGATCGAGGTTAGTGTTTTAGAGAAGAGTGACGGTTCCGCGTATGTGGAGTTAGGCAAGACGAAAGTGTATGCGGCAGTTTATGGGCCGAAAGAGGCCCATCCGAAGCACCTCGCAATACCAGATAGGGCGATACTCAACTGTAGATACCATATGACGTCCTTTAGTACGGATGAAAGAAAAATTCTTGGCATGACGAGAAGAGAGATAGAACTCTCCAAGGTCATAAGAGAGGCGCTCGAGTCTGTTGTGTTCCTTGAAGAATTTCCTAGGTCGGCCATAGACGTGTTCATAGAGGTTGTACAAGCTGACGGTGGCACAAGAACCGCAGGGCTTACGGCTGCCTCGCTCGCCTTGGCAGATGCAGGCATACCGATGAGGGGGCTGATAGCCGCGGTAGCTGTCGGTAAGGTGGACGGGACGATAATCCTAGACCCATCGGATATAGAGGATAAGTATGGTGAGGCTGATATGCCAATTGGCATAGCACCCGGCTCAAACACCATCGTACTGCTCCAACTGAACGGGAAGATGACGAAGGATGAGTTTAAGCAGGGACTTGAGCTAGCCCAAATGGGCATCCAGAAGATTTACCAAGCCCAGCGTGAGGCTCTTAGAAGGAAGTATGGAGCCAGTGTGACGGAGGTTTAGAGCATGTCGTTCCTTCCACTCAAGGAGAGATCATTTACCGTAAAGATAATGAGCGAAAAGATATACAAGCTGCTCCAGCAGGGAAAGAGGATAGACGAGAGGACGCCATACGAATTCAGGAAGATAACGATGCAGACGAACGTCGTGGAGAAGGCAAACGGCTCAGCCCTAGTTTCTGTAGGAAGTACAAGGATACTTACGGGGATAAAGGTCGAGCTTGGTACGCCCTACAGCGATAGACCAAACGAGGGCGTATTCTCCGTTAATGCCGAGCTACTACCGCTCGCGTCTAAAAGCTTCGAACCAGGCCCGCCCGATGAGAGAGGCATAGAGCTGGCGAGAGTTGTTGACAGGTGCATACGCGAAGGAAAGGCGATAGACCTCGAGAAGCTTTGCATCATTCCAGGGAAGCTGGTCTATATCCTCTACATAGACATATACGTGCTGGACTACGACGGAAACTACTTTGATCCGTCCGTCATATCCGCGATGGCCGCTTTGGCGACTTGTACCATACCAAAGTATTCGGCCACCGGTGAAAGGGTTGAAGGTGAATACATGAGGGTGCCCATTAGGGATGTTCCTCTTTCCTCAACGATAGGCATAATCAAGGACAAGCTACTAGTAGATCCCTGCTTAGTCGAGGAGAACTCATTAGATACTTCAATCGTGGTATGCATGGATAGTGCATCTAACGTCGTTGCGATACAGAAGAATTCTCCGGGACATATACCGCTTTCGTTGATGGAAAGTATAATAAATGTCGCAGAAGAGCAGATAAGCAGGATTAGGACGCAATTCAAGGAGGTTATAGGGATTGAGAAAGAAGGTCGGGAACACTGTTAAGCGGTTTGGCGCAAGATATGGTGCGACTTTGAGGAAGAGGTTGTTAGAAATAGAGCAGCAACAAAAGGCAACCTATGAGTGCCCAAAGTGTGGCGTTGTGGCCGTCAAGCGGAAGTTCATTGGCGTGTGGAGCTGCGGTAAGTGTGGTTACACTTTTGCTGGCGGTGCATATACACCTTACGTTTCGAAGAAGTAATGGAACATGGAAAGACATGTGAAGGTCAGCATATCCATACCGATGGAAGGAAAGGCATCGGAGATTATCACCAGGGCGCTAAAAGTTGAGGCCGATAGCCTCCCATCGAAGAGGGTAACAGTGAGTGTAGAGGCTTCCGGTTGTGTACTTAAGCTGGAAGTAAATGCAAACGACCTAACGGCCATGAGGGCCAGTATCAATTCCTTTTTACGCTGGATAGATTCTGCCCTGCAAGTCCATAAGCTGGTGTCAGGTAAAGATTAACAGAACACGTTTATAGGGAGGTTTTAAAAGAAAACTTCAGGGTTATTGGAAGTTATTATGGGGTGGTTGAGTTGTCGAGAGAGATACCACCAAACGTTCAGCAGCAATTGCTTAGGCTACAACAGCTCCAGCAGACATTGAGCGCCCTCTTGGCGGAGAAGCAGAGACTCGAAGCGGAGCTGGCGGAGATAAACAACGCGCTCGAAGAACTTGAGAAGGTTGATGAGAGCGCCGTCGTATATAAGGCTGTAGGTCCGATACTCGTTAAGGCGAACAAAGACAAGCTCACGGTTGAGCTAAAGGACAAGAAGGAGCTGACGGAGACTAGGCTTAAAATCCTGGAGAAGCAAGACGCTAAGATGAGGACGCAGATAGAGTCTGTCCAGAAAGACATCCAGAGAATTATGTCTGGTCAGCAGGCTTCGTCATGAAAGACAGAATGCTCGCCGAGAACGTTAGCAACTTACTTAAGTCCATGAGTGGTAAGACCGCAGCCATAATAACGCATGTTGGTGGCGACGCTGACGCTGTTGGCGCTGCATACGTTCTTAAGAGGGTTCTTGAAGAGGTCGTAGGTTGCGCCGCGGTGCACGTACACATACCGGACGAAATGTCAGCACAGGTAAAGGCCATGGTAAACTATCTAAAGCTCGATGTTAAGAGCGCCGCTATAGGCGATGTTGATGCTGTAATATTGGTAGATGTTGGCTCGCTCGAGCAGGCAGGCGAGTATCTTGAAGAAATTATGAGGGCGCATGGTAAGGTATACATCATAGACCATCACACACCTCCACAGGGTGGGTATCCAGAGGGGTTTTTCGTATTCTTTTCCGAGAACTATCGTGCACTCTGCGAGCTTTTAATGGACGTCGTGCAGCTTATGGATATAAAGCTGGATGCGTTGGAGGCGGAGGCCCTATTCCTCGGGATATACTACGATACCGCAAGATTGTCACTCGCCGATTCGGAGACCATGGTCAAAGTTTGCGAACTCATAAGGCTGGGTGTCAACCCTTCCAAGAGCATACATTTGGTAGAGGTCCCAATCGATATTTCTGAGAGGATAGCGCGCCTGAAGGGAGCGATGAGGATGAACCTATATAGGTCTGGCGAGTGGTTGATCGCAACTTCCCAAGTAAACTCGTTTCAGACGTCCGTCGCTAGAGCCATCCTATCGCTTGGTTGTCATGTGTCAATAGTGGCTGGCGAGTACAAGGACGGGGTTGCGGTATCGATAAGGTCTCAGCAAGATTTCTTTGCCAAAACCAATATAAACCTAGGAAAGGACGTGGCGCAGGTTGTTGGCGCAAGGCTTGGGGGGTACGGTGGAGGTCACCCCACGGCTGCAAGGGCGTATTGTAGATCAGCGCCAGATGATGCCATTAAGTTGTGCTTGAGCTTATTAGAAGGTTTGCTTGGTGAGAAGTTGAGTCGAGTGTAACCAAAGATGGAAATAGTAAAGATCGAGGGGCTGACATTTACATACAGCGGCTCCGATACGCCTGCTATCAGCGACATAAACCTGAGCATCGAGGAAGGAGAGTTTGTCCTTCTCCTCGGACCTAGCGGTTGCGGAAAATCGACACTTTGCAGATGCCTGAACGGCCTCATACCGCATTTCTATGCTGGCAAGATGGAGGGGAGGGTAATAGTCGCTGGTATGGATGTTTCCAAAACGCCAACTTACGTGCTCTCCCAACACGTGGGCATGGTATTCCAGAACCCGGAGAACCAATTATTCTCGTTGACCGTTGAGAACGACGTGGCATTCGCGCTCGAGAATTTGGGCATACCAAGGGATGAGATCAGGCGCAGGGTGGATTTTGCTCTCAAGGCAGTTGGGATAGAGGATTTGAGGAAGAGGTCACCTTTCGAGTTGTCGGGGGGTCAGCAACAAAAAGTTGCCATCGCCTCAGTCCTCGCGCTAATGCCTAAGCTTATGGTGCTTGACGAGCCGACGTCATCCTTAGACCCCGCATCCGCAAAGTCAATAATCGAGACAATTCTGAAGATAAGGAAGGAGCTCGGGACCAGCATCATAGTGGCTGAGCATAGGGTTGAGTTGTTAGCCGATAAGGTTGACAGAGTGATCGTTATGCAGAAGGGAAGGATAATCAAGGACGGGAGGCCGAGGGAAATTTTCGTCTCAGAAGAAATGGTGCCCTATGGCATACCTGTTCCAAAGGTTGTAAGCATGGCTAAAGGTGTGAACAAATACTTTCAAGTGTTTAACGAGATACCGCTTAGTTCTGAAGAGTTCGAGCAAGACATAAGGAGGTTTGTCCATGATAAGGTTCGATAATGTAACTTACGTTTACCCGACTGGTGTAAAGGCGTTGAACGGCGTCAGCGTTGAGATCGGCAGGGGTGAGCTAGTGGCGCTAATGGGTGAGAACGGTGCGGGTAAGACCACGTTCATAAAACACCTGAATGGTCTCCTGAAACCCACTAACGGTAAAGTCTACGTGGACGGGAAGGATACTAGGACACTCAGTGTGGCACAATTGTCGAGGGTTGTTGGTATAGTGTTCCAGAACGCCGACGACATGTTCTTTCTTCCGACGATTGAGGAGGAGGTTGCCTTCTCCTTGAGGAACTTAGGCTTCAGCGAAGAGGTTGTGCAGAAAAGGGTGGATTGGGCCCTTAAGTTCATGGAGCTGGAGGAATACCGGAAAAGGTCTCCTTTTCTGCTAAGCGGTGGTGAGAAGAAGAGGTTAGCGCTGGCCATAATACTAGCGTGGAATCCTCAGGTCATAGCGATGGACGAGCCTACCGTCGGCCAAGATAGTGCACAGAAGGAGAAACTGAAGGAAATGATAAAGCAACTGAACCTACAGGGAAGGACTGTCATAATTTCAACACATGATGTAGAATTCGTCGCGGAGCTTAGATCGAGGGTTATTCTGATGTCGAAGGGAAGAATTGTCGCCGACGGCAGGGCTGAAACGATACTTACGGATGGTGAGCTGTTAAGCAGCTGCTCAATACTCATGCCGCAGGTGGCCGCAACGATGTCTAGGCTGGCAGACTTGGGCTTTAACGCTAAGGTCATCTCGGTTGATGAAGCTGTAAGGAATATAGTGGAGGTCCTGAGGAGGTTTGAGCATACTAGAGGGGCTTAGGTTCTACGCTGGCGATACTGTGATACATAGGCTTGACCCAAGAGTGAAATTTCTCATCTCAATGTTAATGCTCATCATAGTCGTGATGTATGTAGAGGTGTGGATGCTGACGATTCTTATAGCGTTACAGGCGATAATGGCTTACGCCGCTAAGGTCGTGCGACGCTGGCTAAAGACGATAAGGGGCTCGTTGCCCCTAGCTGTCCTTGTCTTTGGATTAAACGCCATATTCTTCATTTCGAGCGGCACGTATGCGACCTTGCAAGAGGCGCTTTACCAATCAACCGCGCTAGCATATAGGCTTGTGTTGTTCCTTTCTTCGTTCTCCATATTCTTCTTGACCACGACGCCGGAGGAGATAGGGCTGACGCTCACAAGCTGGCGCGTTCCATATCCTTACACGTTCGCATTCATATCGGCGATAAGGTTTACACCGATAATAGCTCAGGAGCTCAGAGACATCATGGACGCGCAGAGAGCACGCGGTGTAGAGCTAGATAAAGGCGGACCTTTGCAAAGGGCTAAGAAGCTAGTACCGATACTCGTGCCGCTACTCGCAAACGCTCTAAGAAGAGCATACGAGTTAGCAGAGGCTATGGAGGTGAAGTGCTTTGGTGCTACAAAAAAGAGGACGTCATTAAGGGAGCTCAAGATGAGATATAAGGACTACGTGGTTTTGTCGGTGTCTCTGGCTCTATTCAGCCTAGCAGCGTACTACAGGCTATTCCCGTTTTAAGTCCAAGTCGATTATATTTGGGCTAGTTTCCTGACAGCCTCGCCTACCTTCTCCATCGGATGGTTCTTTATTTCCTCCATCTTCTTTTCGAGTATCAGCTTACTCCTCGGATCCTCGCTCCAAAGCCTTGCGAAGGAGCCATCTTGAATCCTTCTAAGGGCCTCCCTCATGTTCTCCTTCACGTGTTCATCGATTATCTGGGGACCTACGACTAAGCCGCCGAACTTTGCGGTATCAGAGACTGCGCTCAGCATACCAGTCAGACCTCCTCTGTATATCAAGTCAACTATCAGCTTCATCTCGTTGCACGCCTCAAAGTAAGCAAGCTCAGGCTGGTATCCCGCCTCGACGAGTACCTCGTATCCCTTCTTTATTAGCTCCATGATTCCGCCGACTAGGACTGCTTGCTCTCCCAGCAGGTCTGTCTCCGTCTCCTCCTTGAACGTCGTCTCGAGGACACCGGCCCTGGCGCAACCTAGCGCCTTAGCCATAGCCAAAGCTATCATCCTAGCTTTTCCAGAATAGTCTTGTCCAACGGCGAAAAGTGCCGGCACACCTTTCCCTTCAAGGTAGAGCTCGCGCATCCTTGGACCCGGTGCTTTGGGAGCGACGAGGACGACGTCCACATAGCTCGGCGGCACTATCTGTCTAAAGTGTATATTATAACCATGGGAGAAGCCCAAGACCTTTCCGGGCTTCATGTTCGGTTCTATGAATTTTTTGTAAATCTCAGGCTGCACCACGTCTGGTATTAGCATATGGACTATATCTCCTTCCTTCGCCGCCTTCTCTATAGGAAGAGGTTCAAGGCCATCTTCTTTTACCATCTTCCAGGATTTTCCTCCTTCCCTGACACCGACGACGACGTCTATGCCGGAATCCTTCATATTGAGTGCCTGGGCCCTTCCTTGGCTTCCGTAACCTATGACGGCTACCTTCTTACCCAGCAACGGCTCGAGGCTTATATCATTATCGTAGTATATTTTTACCATTTAATTCTCAACCTCCTACACGCCCGTACTTTTCCTTAAAGTCGTACCCAACATCATGCAATTTACTTCCAGCACCACGGGTAGGTTAAATAGCTTTCTCTTGAGCCACTCTGCCTTCTCGGGTTTTACTAATACGGTCATCGTTAAGAGTTTGACGTTCTC